>Ga0210133_1000274_pt1 | contig 20052 bp, 14 predicted proteins | sample Joice_ThreeSqC_D_2_FD_184874 | JGI IMG/M metagenome (GOLD analysis project Ga0210133, IMG submission 184874) | Wetland microbial communities from San Francisco Bay, California, USA, that impact long-term carbon sequestration - Joice_ThreeSqC_D1... | ecosystem: Environmental > Aquatic > Marine >...
TTCCTGGTTTGTCTTTAAATCGTATGCATTTGTTTTATATAAATTCGGATCAGTTCCTTTATAATTTAGATCTGCGGGATAGAGACATTTCCAAAGATTACCCGTATCGTCTGTAAAATTCTTTTGAAGAAATTCATCATCGATCTGTTCTACTGAAATATACAATCCGTAGTACTTGTCGTTTATATAAACTTCGGTATGAGCTGCTCTTGAAGATATCATTCCCATTTTTTGAAATTGATCCCAGCATAATTTACTTCGTACAATTGAAGGATCGTTATGTTCGCCGTTAAGATTTAATTTTTCTACTCCGTAAAATTCTCTGCCGGGTATAAAATCATTAAAGGAAATTTTAAATGATTTTTTTTGAGAATACCGGGATGTATTTCCGCGCAATCTGAAACCGATTGAATCAACCGATTCCTCTATATACTTGTTCTTGAAATATAGCTTTGCATAAAAAAGCGAATCTTCCCGAACATTATTATACAGCCATGTAATAGCAGCCGGATCGATAGTCACTTTTACAATTGCTACCTCTGAGTCATCGAACAATTTCCAGCTATCGTCATTACTTTGTGCAAACAATGGAATTATTATGAACAAAAATAAAATACAACGGAGAATAAAGGATTTCATCATAACATACTATAAAAATTATTTAGTGATCAAATCTAATCATCCTGACAGAAAATTAATCACCATTTTTAAGTATGTTTTTTATTATGAAAGATTCTAATTACAAAAAGCATTTAAATGATTGGTGCCGGATAAAATATATTTTTGAATTAGATAATTAATTCATCTAATAACTATATTTAACGATGTGAATATAGAAGACTATAATTTTCACATTACAAAATTGAAGACTAATAATCTTTATTACTTTTTGCTCAAGGAGATTCACTAATGAAAAAATTATTTGGGTTCACCATTTGTATGGTTTTGTTAAACGGAATTGTTAAAGCTCAGGATTTAGAAAAATTCAATAAATATTTCATCGATAAAACTATGCGTATCGATTATTTTCACACCGGCAATGCGGAAAACGAATCGGTAACACTGGATCAGATATATAAGTACGGAATTTGGGCAGGAAGCAGAAAACACTTAATAGATGAATTCAACTACGGCAGATACTTTGTTAAAATTTACGATGCTGTCTCGAATGAACTTATTTTCTCAAAAGGCTTTGACAGCTATTTTGGTGAATATCAAACAAGCGAAGATGCCATAAACGGAATCCAAAAAACTTATCACGAATCTGCATTGATTCCTTATCCGGTAGAAAAAATAATTTTTGCCCTTGATAGAAGAGATAAAGAAAATATGCTTAATGAAATTTTTCGCAGCGAAATTGATCCGGAAGATGTGAATATAAGAAGGGATGATTTAATCGATCCTTCAGTGAGTGTATTCGGACAGGATAAAAACGGGGATGCTCACAATAGAGTGGATGTAGCAATAATCAGTGAAGGTTATACTCTGCTGGAAAGAGAAAAGTTTAGAAAAGACCTCGCATATTTTACCAATGTTTTTTTCAGCGAGGAACCTTATAAATCCAATGAAGAAAAATTCAACATTTACGGGGTATTCAAACCATCTGCCCAAAGCGGTGTTGATGAGCCGAGAGCCGGAATATTTGTAAACTCAATATTGAATTGCACTTTTAATTCCCTCGGTTCTGAAAGATACTTGTTGACAGAGGATAATAAATCACTTCGCGATATAGCAGCCAATGTTCCTTACGATGCACTTTACATTATGGTTAATCATAGTCGTTACGGCGGCGGTGGAATTTATAATCTTTATTGTACATTTACTACGGATAACCAGTGGAAAGATTATTTATTTCTGCATGAGTTCGGGCATTCTTTTACGGGGCTTGCAGATGAATATTATACATCGGATGTAAGCTATAACGATTTTTATCCGCGTGGAATCGAACCGGTTGAAGCTAACATCACAGCGCTTCTCGATCCGCAAAATGTAAAGTGGAAACAATTTGTAAGTGATGGAGTTGAAGTTCCCACTCCCTGGGAAAAAGTTGATTACGATTCCATGGATTATAAGTGGCAGAATGAAAGAAGAGCATTGAACAATAAAGTTGCAGAGCTAAAACGAAACAAAGCACCGCAGGATGAGATAGTAAATGCTGAACAGGAATATGCACTTAAGGATAAGCTTCATGCTGATGATGTGGATAAGTATCTGAAAAACAGTAGGTTCTGGAATAAAGTCGGCGCTTTTGAAGGTGCCGGTTATTCAGCGCAAGGTTTGTACAGACCGATGATCGATTGTATTATGTTTTCAAAAGGTAAAAAGCAATTTTGTAAAGTTTGCGATAATGCTATAAGGGAAATGATTTTACATTACACGGAATAGCAGGAAAATACTTCTTATTGTTCTACCTTAATTTCTAAAAAAGATTAATTATATAATTAGTGGATTTTACATTTTATAAAAAAACATATAACAAATTCTCACTCCGCACTTTAGCATTCCTGAATAAGGTCAGGTTGACCGAGCATACCTTCATGATTATCGTTGCCATCATTATTGGAGTACTCGGTGGTTTTGCAGGCATCGGTATTAGGGCGATGATACTCCGGATATCCGAATTTTCATTCAGAGGAGGAATCCATTTTCTGGATAGTGTGATGAATACTTCCTGGTACTGGATCATAATAATTCCAGCCATCGGCGGTTTAATTGTTGGACCGATAATTTATTTCTTTGCGCCGGAAGCAAAGGGGCATGGTGTGCCCGAAGTAATGGAAGCCATTCTATTAAGAGCTGGTTCAATTCGTCCGCGTGTTGCATTTTTAAAAGCAGTTGCATCTGCTATTTCAATAGGAACAGGTGGATCTGTAGGACGTGAGGGACCAATCATCCAAATCGGTTCAAGTCTTGGTTCTATGGTAGGACAGTTTTTCAGAGTTCCAAGCAGGAGATTAAAAACACTTGTTGGTTGTGGTGCTGCTGCTGGAATTGCTGCTGCATTTAATGCGCCGATTGCCGGTGCTCTTTTTGCGGTGGAAATTATTCTTATGGATTTCGCAGTGGCTCAGTTTTCTCCAATCGTTATTTCATCGGTAATGGCTACTGTAATCTCCAGAACCTTCGAAGGAAACTTCGCCGCATTCATCGTTCCTAAATATCAGCTTGCATCTCCGTATGAAATTGGATTTTATTTTATACTCGGTGCATTAGGTGGAATAGTAGCATACTTGTTTATTAAAGGTCTTTATTTAAGCGAGGACTTTTTTGATAACCGATTAAAAATTCCAGGTTATATTAAGCCGGCTATTGGTGGTTTAATAATCGGAATAATGGCTCTTGAATTTCCTCAAATAATGGGTGTTGGTTACGATTCGATAAACAACGCTCTCTATGGAAATATGATCTGGTATGTTGCTTTCGGTCTGATTTTTATGAAGATCATTGCAACATCGATAACACTTGGTTCCGGGGGTTCGGGAGGAATTTTTGCGCCTTCGCTTTTTATGGGTGCAATGCTGGGCTATTTTTTCGGATCGTTCGTTCATCAATATTTTCCTGAGATTACTGCTACTCCCGGCGCTTATGCGCTTGTTGCAATGGGTGGATTAGTTGCTGGTACAACCAGGGCTCCAATCACCGCCATAATAATTGTATTCGAACTGACAAACGATTATCATATCATCCTTCCGTTAATGATAACCTGTATAATGAGTACGATAATTTCTTCGAAGTTATCACGCGAATCGATTTATACTTTAAAACTTGTGATGAGAAATATCGGAATAAAAGAAGGAATGGAAACCAATGTAATGTCATCAATCCTTGTGAAAGATGTTTACAGTGATGAATTCGATCATATAAGTGCTTCGGATAATTTCAGCCAGGTTGTGAATAAAATAATTAGGGGTAAAGGTGTGGAATTTCCGGTTTTAACTACCGATGGAAATATTGCAGGTATAATTTCATTGGATGTTGTTAAAGATCAGATGTTCGAGAAAGAATCGTTAAAAGATATTTTGATCGCCGGTGATATTGCCAATACAAATTTCGAAACAATATCTATGAGCGATAATTGTAAATCCGCACTGGATAAGCTTCGTATGCATAATTACGAGGGATTACCGGTAGTCGAATCGGGGGAAAGTAGAAAAATAATAGGTATGATCTGGCAGAAGGATATTCTTGATGCATACAACAAAGCGATTGACAGAAGAGAAATAACTTCGAGCCTGGCAAGCAGCATAGCGATGAAATCGGAAGAGCCTCAGGTTCATTTTTTAGAGGGGTATTCAATAAATGAAATTAAAACACCGCGCTCGTTTATAGGCAAATCGATCAAGCAGTTAAATATAAGGGCAAGATTTGGAATAGATATACTTTCAATCAAAACCAAAGAAAAATGGGGTGATAAAATAAATGCAATTCCGGGCTCCGATTATGTCATTCAAAAAAATGACAGACTTGTTATTGCAGGCGAGATTAAGAATATAAATACATTAAGAAATCTGGATTAGGTTGTTAAAATAGATATGCTATATCTTAAAGATATAGCATATCTTTGCGGAATAAATAAGATCAAAAAATTATTAATCTATTTTATAAATGAAAACAAAACTCGATATCGCAAAAAACTGGCTGCCGCGTTACACCGGAACACAGATTGATGAATTTGGTGACTACATGCTTCTCACAAATTTTAATAACTATGTAGAAGAGTTCAGCAAAAAATTTGGATGTAATATAAACGGTATTGGTCGCCCGATGCAGTCCGCTACAAATAACGATGGGCTTTCGATAATAAATTTTGGTATGGGTTCGGCAAATGCTGCAACAATTATGGATTTGCTTGCCGCAAGAAAACCGAAAGGTGTTTTATTCCTGGGAAAGTGCGGAGGATTAAAACGTTCAACTGAAATCGGGCATTTCATTCTTCCTACAGCTGCTATTCGCGGCGAAGGAACAAGCAATGATTACAAACCTGCTGAGGTTCCGGCTTTGCCGTCATTTAAACTTCACAAATTTGTTTCCGATAAAATCGTTAAAGAAAAACTGGAATACAGAACCGGAGTGGTTTATACAACTAACAGGCGCGTATGGGAATGGGATGAAAAATTCAAAAAATATTTACGAACACTTTCTACAATAGCAATCGATATGGAAACGGCAACATTGTTTATAGTTGGGTTGGTAAACGAAATACCGCGCGGAGCGCTTTTGTTAGTTTCTGATATGCCGATGGTACCGGAAGGTATTAAAACGGAAGCATCGGATAAGAAAGTAACTGAAAAATTTTCTATGCTTCATTTGAAGTTAGGGATCGAAGCAATGACTGAGATTGGTGATAAGGGTGAGCCGATAAAACATTTTACTTATTAGCTCACATTACGCATAGATGTCATTCCGGCGAGTGAAACGAGTCCGGAATCTGCATTTCTTGAATGTATTCAGATTCTGGACATCGTGCCTTCGCCGAAGCGGCTACGCAAAGGCGAGAGCCAGAATGACTGCTTTTTTGTAACCTTGCGTAAGGTGAGTTATTAGGTTAATCTTTTCCTGGCAGTCACGGGCGATACAGTGAATAGACAACGATTAACTTAAATACCCCACTTATAATTTATCCTTAAAAATCTTTCGCCAAGCCAGCACAAACATGACCATATTAATCCGACTGCGATACCTGCGAATACTTCATTAACAGTATGAGCACCAACAAGCACTCTGGCTGTTGAAACCATAAAAATAATTATTACAGATGAGACTAAAACAAAACTTCTTACTTTTCGTCTTCTTTGTTGTCGGGAAATAATAACAGCTAATGTTTGGTAGAATACCAGCGATAGCATCGCATGCCCGCTTGGATATGGAGCGACATTTCCAATCAGCAGGTCAACAGGCTCATAAGGTACATTATCGGCAAAAGAAAGTTTAAATATTAATAAAACAAAATTGGCTCCGATCATAACGAATAAAAACTTCCATAACAGTTTTGTTCTTCCTTTTAATTTATAAAAGATGGAAACCAGGATTGTACCCAGTATGAGCTGAATTTTTCCGCCTAATGAAGATGTTTTTTCCATTAAGCTGACAAACCAATCCGGTCCATATGTATGCGTCCACCGGTTTGTTATACCGAGATTAGCTTTAAGAAATGAGCTTGTCGATTGTGAAAGACCATCGAAAGCACCAAGAAGTGATAAAGCAAAAACTAATATACCGGTGAATAAAAGGAAAAATGCGAAAAGTCTTTTCTCCGTATCTTTTTCATAAGAGAATGCGATTCCATGGTATTTTCCCCCAAGATGCTCTGTATTGTCCATAGAAGAATGTACAAGTATTAATTCGTATTGATCTGAAAAATAAACAAAAAAATTAAAATATCTGAATGTGGAATTTATATCAGGTGAGAAATGAAAAAAGCATCCTCATTACGGGGGATGCTTTCTTCGATGAGGCACAGATTAATTATCGTCTGAATCTTTACTTTCTTTTTCGATGATAATTTTTTTCTTAAACTTACCGTCTTTGAATTCAATATCAAAAGCATCGTCATCCGACTTATTTTTTTCGAGATATTCTTCCGCTTCTTTTCCTTCATAAACTTTTGTTTTTTCTTCACCATTTTCTTTTGTAGTTACAGTTACCTTTTTCTTACCATCATTCATTTCAACTTTTATTCGCTTAGATGTACCGGATAAATCGTCATCATCACCAAACCAGACAATGTCATTATCATCACCTTCGTTAAATTCATATATACCGGAATCATCATCCATTTTGATAATTATTTTTTTTGAATTCTCATCACCATCTTTACTAACAAAAAATGTGTTGTTGTGTTTGGTTTTACTTTTCATGTTCTTGAACAGCTTTTCAGCTTCATCACCCTGGAATGTAAACTCTTCACCACCGGCAGTAATGGTTATTTTATCTACATCACCTTTTATCTTTTTTAACTTCTCTTTCAGAGTTTCCTGGCTGAACCCTGTTGAACTGGCAAACAGCAGGATTATTACTATGAAGAATATCTTTGTGATCAAATTTTTATTTAGCATAATTTACTCCTTGAATTTTTGTTGTTTAATACGACCTAAATCTATTGAACCTTCGTCTAATAAAGTGTTAACGCGTTGTTAATAAAAGTTAAAAAATGTTAATATTTGCTTTATTAAGACAGATTTAAGTTATTTTTATAAAATGAAAGAAAGAAAGTTGAAAATAATCATTGCCTTGATGAGTCTCGCATTGCTGGGTCTGATAGCCGTTCAGTACTACTGGATAAGCAACGCAATTAAGCTCGAAGAAAAACTTTTTGATTATAAAGTAAACGATTCAATGATTAAGGCGGTAAAAAAGATCAGTAAGGATGAGTCGGCTAAGTACTTTGTGCACAAATTTATTAAACCAGGTAATGATAACCTGTTGGTATTTAACGGTGATTCGATTGTGTCCGGTGATGGTGTGAAAAATTGGAACCAAAAATCTGTGATTGAATACAAATATGACAGCGGTGATTCCGATGTTGTGATTAATATTAATTCTGACAGCAGCAAAGATAAATCATTTTTCATCCAGGTTACCTCAAATGATAAAAATACGATAACCAGGAGAACGGAAAGATCGCTTCTAACGAATATTCAAATCGATTCGTTGAAAATGAAAAAGGAAAAAATTGTGAATGAAGTAGTCGACGACATTCTGTTCTTTGGAGAAAAAGAAGACATCGATAAAAGAATTAATCGAAAGAGATTGGACAAATACCTTGGTGAAGAATTGCACAGTAATGGAATAAATGCCGGATATTATTTCGGTGTAAAATCTGCAAAAAGTGATTCGATGTTTTTTGTTACTGTAAAAAATGAGATTACCGAACTAAATAATACGCAGTACAAAACACTTTTATTCCCGGAAGAAATTTATAAATCCCCGGATTATCTATTGCTTGCTTTTCCAAACAGAACAGGTTATTTGCTCGGGTCGATTTCTTCAGTTCTTGCAGCTTCACTACTGTTTATCATGGCAATCATCTTTCTTTATTACAAAACGGTTGGAATATTACTGGGACAAAAGAAAATCTCCGATATGAAAAGCGATCTTATTAACAATATCTCACATGAATTTAAAACACCGTTATCGACCATTGCTCTTGCAAGCGAAGCGTTGAAGGAGCCTCTGCTCGCAAAAGACAAACCTTCGGCAGATAAATATATTTCAATGATAGAGGATGAAAATAACCGCTTGCAAAATATGATTGAATCCTTGTTGAATACAGCATTAATTGAAAACGGAGAATACCTGTTAAACAAATGTGAGATCGATATTCATAACTTAATTGAAGAAACAGTTGAGCGAAATAGTATTAGAGTAAAATCCTTGAGTGGAACGATAGAAGTTTTTCTTAATGCAAAGTATTCAACGATATCGGCAGATAAAATTCATGTTTCAAATATCCTGAATAATTTAATTGATAACTCAATCAAGTATTCATCCGGCAATCCAGGTATAAAAATTAATACGGAAGATGATAAAAATGGAATTAATATTTTTATTCAGGATGACGGCATCGGTATGGATAGGCAGCAGCAGAAAAAAATATTTGAGACTTTCTACCGCGTACCTACTGGCGATATACAAAATACGCGCGGATACGGGATTGGATTAAGCTATGTTAAGAGGTTGGTAGAGGCACATGGAGGAAAAATTTCAGTTTCAACTAAATTAAAAAAAGGATCAACATTTAAGATATTCTTACCTTATGCCGGCTGATAAAAGAAAAATACTTTTGGTGGAGGACGATATTAATCTTGGAACAATTCTGAAAGATTTTCTTGAAATAAAAAATTATAAAGTTTCTCATTCCGTTAATGGCGTGGATGGAATTAACGCTTACCTGGAAAATTCTTTTGATCTTATTATCCTTGATATAATGATGCCGAAAAAAGATGGATTCACGCTCGCAGAAGAGATAAGGAAGATCGATAAAAATATCCCGATCATTTTCTTATCCGCTCGTTCGATGGTTGAGGATAAAATAAAAGGATTAAAGCTTGGCGGCGATGATTATATAACAAAGCCGTTCAGTTCTGAAGAATTGCTGCTGCGTATCGAAAATATTTTTAAAAGAGTTTTCAGCTCCATTGAAAATAAAACTATGGTTAAAACTTTGCAGATCGGGAGATACCTGTTTAACTATAATAAACGGACGCTGGCGATAAACTCGAACGAAAGGAAACTTACAACAAGAGAATCAGAATTGCTAAGACTTCTTGCCATCAATAAAAATGATCTGATGGAACGTTCTACCGCATTGAAAGAAATTTGGAGTGAGAGTAATTATTTCACAGCACGAAGTATGGATGTTTATATTACAAAGCTACGCTCTTATCTCAATGAGGACAAAACCGTAGAAATCGTTAATGTCCATGGTTCGGGCTTCAAGTTAATTGTTCACTAATTCTTCCGCCCATCACAAATTCTATTATTATTTTATAGACTATTCCTATTTTTAATTAGATAAATTGAAATTTTTGATAGGAGAAAAATGAAGTCTATTACTCTAATTATGGTAACCATTGGATTACTTCTGACAATTTTTATTACCTGTTCAAAACAAGAAAGTTTTAACGGGAGTTTCCATTCATCGCCGGAAATTATAACTCCCGGAAGCGAGTTCACAATATATTATAATCCCGATAGCAGCAATCTTGCCGGAAGTGATAAAATAGAAGCAATAGCATATCTCTTTAATAACAAGCTTAGAAATACCGTAGATGTTCCGCTTACAAAGGAAGGAAGAATGTATGTTGGTAAGGTTAAGACTGTCGACAGCACCTTAGGTGTAATGTTCAAGTTTAAAGCTGATAAGGAAACAGATAATAATAAGGATGGATATTTTGTTCTTCTAACTGATGCTGATGGCGAAAAATTAGCCGGAAGTCTTGCCGGTTTGGCAGAAGTATTCAACAGGTGGGGAGCTTATTACCTGGATATGGATATAAACAGGGAAAAAGCTTTAACTCTGATATCGGAGGACTTTACAAATCATCCTGAAATAAAACCGCGGTTTCTTCATTCATATTTCGAAATTGTTTCTGCTGTTAAACCGGATAAGAAAAATGAAATTATTGATAAAGAGTTAAATACACTTTCAAACGTAAATCCTGAAAGCGAAGAAGAACTGAGTGTTTTAACAAACTGGTACGGCAGAATTGGTAATGACGAAAAATCGGATGAGTATAAAAAGATATTGTTGGAAAAATATCCCAAATGCGAAATAGTAAAAGATGAGATGATCGATAAATTAAAAGGTGAGAAAGATTTAAGTAAGAAAATTGAAATGGCTAAAGAGTTTGAAACGAAATTTGCCGATAAAGAATTCATAGAATACATTTATGATTTAACAGCGAATGCATTTAGAGATAGCAAAAAATACAACGAAGCTCTGAAATTCCTCCGGGAGAATGTGAATAAACCAAGCACGTATCGTTTTTATTCGATAGTAAACAGAATGCTGGATGAAAACGCCGATATGAATACAGCTTTGAAAATTGCGAAACTTGGAGTTGATAGAGGGAAGCGAGAACTTGAAAAACCATCTTCTACAAAGCCGGAATATTTTTCTGAAAGCGAATGGAAGGAAGACAGGGAATTATACCTCGGTTATAATTTGTTTGTTGAAGGGAAAGTGTTTAATAATTTAGATAAAAAGAAAGAAGCATTAAACGCCTTCAATGATGCTGTTGAAATGACTAAAGGTACAGATGAAACAATAAATGAACTTTATGCAAAATCTTTAGTAGAGAATAGTGAATATGATGTTGCGATGACAAAAATCTCAGATTTTATAAAAGCAGGGCAAAGCACAGCAGTAATGAAGTCTTATTTGAAAGAAGCTTATTTGAATGAAAAGGGAACCGAAAACGGTTTTGAAACTTATGCTTCGCAGTTTGAAGATGCAGCAAAGGAGAAACTGATTGAGAAACTTAAAAATGAAATGATATTCGAACAAGCACCGCAGTTTACATTGAAGAATCTTAGCGGAGAAGAATTTTCTCTTAAAGTTTTCAAGGGTAAAACTGTGATTCTTGATTTTTGGGCTACATGGTGCGGACCTTGTATTTCATCATTTCCCGGGATGAAAAAAGCTGTAGAAAAATATTCGAATGATGAAAAAGTAAAATTCTTTTTTGTAAATAGCTGGGAAAGAGTTGATAACAAGAATAAAAAGAAAAATGCTGCCGATTTCATTTCTAAAAATAATTATCCGTTCAATGTTTTACTGGACGAAGACAACCGTGTAATTACAAATTACAGGGTAAGCGGCATACCTGCTAAATTTATTATCGATAGTGAAGGCAATATAAGATTTAAGACTATCGGTTTCGAAGGTTCGGATGAAAAATTAGTTGAAGAAATATCAACTATGATTTCTATGGTTAATTAATTAACTGTTTGTACTGATTGTAGCGGTCGAGTATTTCTTTTACGTAATTTACAGTTTCTTCTCCTCTTGCATACCCGGCAGTTACAATTTCATCATTGTAATATTCCGATTCCGATTTTAAAGAAAGGTAATAATCGACATTATCAAACCAGATACCGGAATCGGCTCCATATTTAGCGGCCAGGTTTCTTGCATCGACAATATGATTTAAACCGATGTTATAAGAACCAAGAACAAATTTTATTCGTTCCAAAGAATCTGTTATTTCTTTCTTCCAGTAGCCGTTTAGATATGAAATATATTTGAATCCGGCTTGAATATTTTGCTCGGGATCGGAAAGATCGTTAATACCTAACTCTTTACCTGTACCGGGTAATAATTGCATCAGTCCCACAGCTCCCAGCCAGGATTTTGCATCAGGATCAAATTGCGATTCCTGGTAAATCATAGAAGCGCCCAACCGCCAGTCCCATCCAACAGTTGAACAATTCTTCTTGATCAGATCGTCATATTTTGAAATTCCACCACCGGTGTTTGAAAAATAGTTGCTCGTTACTCTCTTTTTGTATGAGTACCTGTGCGTAAAATATTTATTATATATAACGGCAAAATCAGATGTAGTTTTAAGACTATCCAGCCAGTGATTAACTTTTTTAAGGAATTGTCCAGAATTTTTTTTAACTGCCCAGGCAACTCTTTGTGAAAGTGAGACTACTGTTTTTACATCTATATTGCTGTAGTAAACTTCATTCAGATCTGCAATGTTATCATCAGAAATAGTGTACCCGATCTCGCCATTTGCAACCTGTGCTATCAGGTCCTCGATTGTAGCTTCGGGTTCGGCTTCAACTATATTAATATCGCCGCCTATTTCTTCCGAAAGATTTAAAAGTCTTGGCAGGTAAGATGAATTATTTCGCACGACTATCGTCTTGCCGATTAAGTCTGCCGGATCGCGGATTAATTCTTTTTCGATTTCGTGGAGTTTCATATCCCGCCAGTTTTCCGGCTTTCGCTGTACAAGAACCTGTTTAATTGTGTTTATTGAATTTGTGAAATCGACCTCTTGTTTTCGTTCTTTAGTTATCGTAAGGTTAAAAGCAATGATGTCGCCTTCGCCTGATTCAAGCATATCGAACATTTGCTTTATGTCTTTCACAACTCTTAATTCAAGTCCTACTCCCAAATGTTCAGCCAGTTTTTTTACGAGATCATATTCAAAACCCATAAGCTGACCTTTATAAATAAAATAGCTGTAAGCATTGTAACCGGTAATTGCTATGAGCCTGCCTCTCTTCTTAACATCTTCAAGCTTGTTATTGGAACTGCATGAAAGAAGCGTAATAATCACTAAAAGAAACGATATGATTTTAATTAAACGATTCAAAGCCAATTGTGATGTGGAAAATTTTGATAAAAAGTTACGAAATTGGAATTAATCCAGCAACATAATTGTTTCCTCTTAACAGATTTTTTTAATAATATCATTTTAAGGGTATGTATTCCCGTTTATTCAATTAAATGCGGATTCTAAAACCTTCACCCAAAACCTCGTGAACATTATTAACTGTAACAAATGCGTTTGGATCTATTTCCTTAATTATGGTTGTTAACGCTCCAAGCTCTTTTAGTGTAACAACTGTGACTATTATTTCCCTGTCTATATTCTTATAAAGTCCTCTTGCTTTAAGCGCTGTTGCACCGCGACTAAGCTTATTCATAATGGCTTCGCCTATTTCTTTATGTTTATCGGAAATTATGTATGCTGCTCTTGCATAATCAAAACCATCTATTATTGCATTGACCAACCTGCTTGATACGAATACAAGGAAGAACGCATAGAGTGTAAGTGTCATTGCAGTTCTTTCATTCGCAAGATCTTTAAACTCGATTATAACACCGGCAATACTTATAACAAAAAAATCTATCATCATCATAGCTGTTCCTGGTTTTATACCAAGTCTTTTCTTCATTATGGCAGCAACAATGTCCGTCCCTGCTGTTGATCCGCGGAATTTAAAAACAATCCCCAGACCAATACCAATTAATGCTGCACCAGTAACTACTAAGAAAAGAAAGTCATGTTGACGAAGATTGTTTATTGTATCACTGTTCTGTAAATGTATAAAGTTTAATCCTGGTATATCGCCGCGGAAAAAATCAATGAAGAAAGAATTTAATGTAAATCCGAAGAAAGTTCTAACGCCAAATTGTTTACCCAATTCCTTTACACCCCACATAAAAAGGGGAACGTTAAATACCCAGATCATTAACCCAATGGGAACCGTACCGCCGGTAAGATAGTACAACGCCATCGATAAACCGGTTACTCCACCGGGAACAACCCTTGCATCGACTAAGAAAACACCGATGCCGAGTGCCATTATTGCGGTTCCTAATGTAATTGCAATATAGTCTATTAAAGGATTCTGTTTATATAAAATTTTATTCATATTAAAACCTGCTGTTCTTCTTTAAAATTAACGTTATGAATTAATTCGTACTTTTTAAACTTTAGATAAATGTGAAATAATATCTTAAAATTACCTACATTTTAAACGATGAAAAAGTTAATACTTTAATTACTTAACAATGATATGTAAACCATTCGTGCTTTCATTAAAAATAATAAAGGAGTAAAAATGAAATCGATAAATATTTTAATTGTTTTTTGCATCCTGTTTTTTACCGGGGAAATATTCAGCCAGAATGCCGATCAAAAGTCGCTCTCAATTACAGTTTATAATCAAAACCTGGGAGTTGTAAAAGACGTTAGAAATCTGGATATCTCTTCAGGTCAATCACAGATTAAAATTACGGATGTTGCACAGCAGATAGATCCTACAAGCGTGCATATAAAATTAGATGGCGAGGTTCTCGAGCAAAATTATCAGTACGATCTTGTGAGTCTGGATAAAATTTTACGCAAGTTCGTTAATCAAAACATCAGGTTGATCGGAGATAATAATGAAATTGTTGAAGGTCAATTACTTTCTGCACTCGGCGGGCAAATTGTAATTCAAAAATCCGAAGGCGGACTTGTAATGCTTCCTAATGTAAGTAAATATAGATTCTCGGTGGATTATCTTCCCGAAGGACTGATAACTCAACCAACATTAGTCTGGAATGTTAAATCAAATTCATCGGGAAAACAAGATGTTGAAATTTCTTATCAAACCCATGGAATGAACTGGCATGCTGAATATGTGGCGGTGCTAAATAAGGACGATACGAAACTCGATCTGAACGCATGGGTGAGTGTCGATAACCAATCCGGGGCAACATATAAAAACGCAAAATTAAAATTAGTTGCCGGAGACGTTAATCTTGTACAGAATATGAATATACCGAGGCAGGAAGGCGTGTATATGTTGAAATCTACTACCGTAAATGATCAGCAGTTTCAGGAACAGCAATTCTTCGAGTATCACATTTACAATTTGCAAAGACCCACTACAATTTCCGATAACGAAACCAAGCAGATTTCTTTATTCGAAGCTTCGGAAGTTTCAGCTGACAAAAAATATTTTTATGGAAGTACAAGCAACAGATGGAATTGGAGTCAACAAGGTCAGCAAAAGATAGCCGTTATAATCGAGTTTGAAAATAATGAAAAGTACGGGCTCGGTATCCCGATGCCCAAAGGAAAAGTAAGAGTTTATAAATCCGATGGAGAATCACTTGAGTTTGTTGGCGAAGACTTAATTGATCACACGCCGAACAAGGAAAAAGTGAAATTAAAAATAGGTGATGCGTTCGATATAGTTGCAGATGAAATTCAAACTGAAAACACCCAGATTTCTACGAAAGTATGGGAACAGGAATATGAAATAACTTTTAAGAACAGGAAAAAAGAAGACATTAAAATAGATGTCGAGAGAAATCTCGGAACGAATTGGGATATTTTGAAATCATCCGTCGATTACAAAAAGAAAGATGCTTTTACAATTAATTTTAATGTTCCGGTAAAAGCCGATAGCGAAACAAAGTTAACTTTCAGGGTCAGGTATATATATTTATAAAAAGTTCAACTCGTTAAAAATATAGCCCGTACCATACTTCGCCGTGTGTAATTCTGACGGTCGGGAGCGGGAATTTCAGAAAATCAAGTTCACTTTTTATAAATCTGAAAATTCCACTGTCGTCGCCAATTGGAATTTTGCTCAGATCGATATCTAAACTAAGATACCACAGTGGTTCGCCATACTGTGGTGATTGCGCAATATCGGCTGCACCGTAACCAACTGCTATTCCGAGCGGTGCAAGCCATTTGGGGTAACTGTCCTTCCATGAATCCGGGAAATAGTGATAAGGATTTATTGCTAACCAGAAAGTCATCCCTTCATAATCCTCGAAAAAAGCTTTCGGATTAACTACGTATTTGTGCTCTCTCCAGGCAGGAGAAACATGATAACTGAATTTAGGATGTAATCCTCCAAGTGCTTCCGGGAAATAATGTTGAAGAACGAAAAATCCTGAACCGAGAGTGTTTGCAGATAAATCCAGCCAGCTAAATCCCCAGTCAGCAAATAAGCCATCGGAAACTTCAATTTCAAACATCCAAACCCAGCCGGTTAAAGCGCCATACCAGATCGAACTTTCTCCTGATAATCCGCACCACCTGTAAAGTTTTGATGTTAGATCGCTTACAAAATATGCATCCTGGAAATGCCCGATTTTATCCATTCTCTGATAATTATGAACATCTACCCACCAATTAATAGAATGGAAACCGGTTAAACGATTTTGTCTCCAGACAATACGCTGCATGTTATAGGCAATTAAATCGACAGCGAGCATTGTTCCTAAAACAGAGTAAAGTCTTGTAGAATTTATATCCGATTCTGCCCGCCAATAAGTGCCATCAACAAGTTCAAAACTTTCCGGTTCATTTAAATTCTTGCTGTTTTCTATATCATATTTTAATGAAACCGGTTCAAATGTGCTTTGTGGATAATTTAAATTGTCGTTTTTAAGATAACCATTCTTGAATGCAAGTGAATATTGTTGCGAATTAGTTAATTCTTTATTTGATGAACTTTCTTTTGTTTTATCAACAACAATATTTAAATCTTTATTAACATGATTAGCAGTTGAATCTTCAGAATAGGATTCATCAATAACAAACTTCTGAGCTACACCGAAGCTTGCAAATATGATGGTTAAAATAAGTATGAGGCGGAAGCGGTTGTGCAAAATTTATCTCTGTAACTTTTCGTAAAGATATTTCTAATTAAATATTAATTCAATGTATATCTATGGCTCAAAACAGATGCCGTACAAATGTTCAATATTATGTTCGCATTTCATTATTTACAAAGTTACACTAAATTATTACTTGTAAATATTTCGTTTAGAAAAATTCTGTGAATTTGAGGAGAGAAAATAGATGAAGAAATTATTTATACCGATAATCTTAGTTACCTCATTTGCTGATCTGTATTCCCAGGATCATTCTGAAATGATTGAAGGTCCGTTCAGCACCCCGCAGGAAGTTACAGAGACATGCATAACATGTCATGATGAAGTCCCGGATGAAATTATGCAAACCCGCCACTGGAACTGGATGGATTTTAATTCGGAGACGGAAGTGCAAACCGGAATAGGAAAACAGAATATGATAAATAATTTTTGTATTGCAGTTCCTTCCAATTGGCCCAGGTGTACAAGCTGCCATATAAGTTACGGCTGGAAAGATGAAAATTTCGATTTCAATTCACCTGAAAATATTGATTGTCTTGTGTGTCATGATCAATCGGGAACTTACATTAAAATGCCTACAGGTGCCGGTTATCCCGATTCAACGGTAGATCTTGTTAAAGCTGCCCAAAGTGTTGGATTGCCAACACGTACAAATTGCGGTAATTGCCATTTCAATGGCGGCGGCGGAACTGGTGTAAAACATGGCGATCTCGATAACAGCTTATTCGAACCAACTGAAGATATTGATTTCCACATGGGAGGAATGGATTTTCAGTGTACGGAATGTCATGTTACAACAAAACATCAGATTGCCGGTGGAAGACTAACTTCGAAAGATTCTGAAGAAGGAATTGTCTCCTGTGAAAATTGCCACGATGTAAACCCTCACAGTAAAGAGTTATTAAACAAACATTATAAATCCGTTGCATGCCAGACATGCCATATACCGACTTTTGCGCGAACTGAACCAACTAAAATGTACTGGGATTGGTCGGTTGCCGGAGAAGACAGGGATTCACCTCTTGATGAATATGGTAAAGAAGCTTATGATAAGAAAAAAGGATCGTTTAAATGGGAACAGAATGTAAAGCCGGAGTATTACTGGTATAACGGAACAGCCGTCTATTATGAGATCGGGCAGACAATTAATCCGGACAAACCTGTTGAGTTGAATAAACTGAACGGAAACATAAGCGATCCTGATTCGAAAATTTATCCCTTTAAAGTAATGCGGGGCAAGCAACCATACGATAGTAAAAATAATTATATCATTATTCCAAAATTATTTGGTGAAGGCGGTTATTGGAAAACATTCGATTGGGTGAAAGCCTCTGAAGAAGGAATGAAAGAAGTAAATCTCGAATTTTCAGGTTCCGTTGGATTTGTTGAGACAGAAATGTACTGGTCCATAAATCATATGGTTATGTCTTCGAACAACGCATTAAAGTGTACCTCCTGTCATGGTAAAGGCGGAAAGCATCAACTCAACTGGAAAAAATTGGGTTATCCGGCTGACCCGATAAAGAAAGGAACAAGATTCAGCAACGGATTAGTTAAGCAATGATTTTTTAGTTTGAATTAAAAAATTATTTTGTTTTTCTTTCCATTGCATCAATAATAACAGTGGAAAAACTTGAATATATCTTTATCCGGAACCTTAGCAATCTTGTCTGTTATTTTACTAACGATTGAAGGATTTGCCCAGTATCCGAATTTCAGAATTGACGGACCGGGCAGTAATTCCCCCGAAGAAGTAACAATAGCCATCAACCCGTTAAATACAAGTATAATTGCTGCCGGCGCAAATATAGATCATTTCTATTTCTCGGTGGATGCAGGTAAAGAATGGAGTGAAGGTCATTTAAGTTCCACGCTTGGTGTTTGGGGTGACCCTTGTGTTTTATTTGACAGCCTTGGTAATCTTTACTATGCACATCTTTCGAATCCAATAACAGGTAACTGGATTGATAGAATCGTAGTTCAGAAGACCACAGATTTAGGAGTAACCTGGAGCGATGGTAAAGGTATCGGTTTAAATGAATATCCAAGAGTTCAGGATAAAGAATGGCTCGCTGTCGATCTTTCACAATCTCAATTCAAAGGAAATATCTATGTAACCTGGACGGAATTTGATCAGTATGCAAGTGCATCGCCGAGCGATAGTTCACGTATAAGATTTTCCAGGTCTACTGATGAAGGAGAGACATGGAGCAATCCTGTAACAATAAGCGATGTAAGTGGTGATTGTGTAGATGATGATAATACAACCGAAGGCGCAGTTCCGGCAGTTGGACCAAACGGAGAAATTTATGTAAGCTGGGCAGGTCCTTTGGGATTAATGTTTGATAAATCCACAGATGGGGGAGTTACATGGGGAAAGGATATTTTTGTAAGTGATATACCCGGTGGTTGGGCTTTCGATGTTCCCGGAATTTACAGGTGTAACGGGATGCCGATAACGATGTGTGATATAAGTAATTCGATTTATCGCGGCAATATTTATATATGCTGGGGAGATCAAAGAAATGGTACGAACGATTCAGATGTTTTTTTCAGTTCATCAACCGATGAAGGAGAGACATGGACTTCTGCCAAACGAGTTAATGATGACAGCACTGCGCGACATCAGTTTTTTCCATGGATGACTATTGATCAGACAACGGGATGTATTTGGGGAGTATTTTACGATAGAAGAAATACAACAGGTGTATATACGGATGTTTATGTTATCAAGTCGACTGACGGCGGAGAAAATTTTGAAAATATGAAGGTAAGCGAATCTTCATTTAATCCAACTGCCACAATATTTTTTGGCGATTATATAAACATAACAGCCTGGGACAAAAATATCTATCCTGTCTGGATGAGGTTAAATAGGAATGTATTAAGTGTCTGGACTTCACACATAAAAGATGGAAAAACCGATGTAAAGGACGAACGTGTTAATTTTAAGCCCGATAACTATCTTTTATCTCAAAATTATCCAAATCCATTCAATCCTGCTACAACAATAAGTTATCAGTTACCGGAGCCGTCTTATGTAATTATCAGCATATATAATACACTTGGAATTGAGATTAAACGCATTTTCAAAGGTTTTAAACCGGCTGGTGTTCATGAGATAGAATTCGATGGATCAGGATTAAGCAGCGGGATATATTTATACAAAATTGATACGAATAACTTCCATCAGGTAAAAAAAATGGCACTAATAAAATAAATGCTAAATTTGTAGTGTAACCCACAAATCAAAAAAAAATAATAAAATCTATACACCAAACTGTTGTTTTTATTTGTCAGATTTATTAAAATTGTAACGGTTCTTCTGAAGGTTATCCCCCAAACCTTTAGAATATAAGGACCGAGTCCGGTAGACGCCCGTCTGCTGGACTTTTTTATTTTAAAGC
>Ga0210133_1000275_pt1 | contig 19972 bp, 20 predicted proteins | sample Joice_ThreeSqC_D_2_FD_184874 | JGI IMG/M metagenome (GOLD analysis project Ga0210133, IMG submission 184874) | Wetland microbial communities from San Francisco Bay, California, USA, that impact long-term carbon sequestration - Joice_ThreeSqC_D1... | ecosystem: Environmental > Aquatic > Marine >...
GAGCAGGCTCGAGATCACGAACCAGTGTCCGGCCGGCAGCAGGGCGCGCATCTGCGCGGTATGCGCGATGAGCGCGTACATGATGAGCAGGCTGAGCGCAATGAGGCCCGCGCCCAGATAGACGAGGAGATTTTTCCAGCGCCAGATGAGGTCGACCAGGTGACCGACCGGCATCTTGAGCGCCCATGGAATCCCGGCCCAGAAGCCCAGCGCCGCAAGAAACTCGGCCGACAGGCCCAGATACTCCTTGATGAAGAACGTGCCGACGATGCCGGTCAGACCGGAGATGCCCGCGGCGACGTACACCATGAGGGGCGGCAGGTAGTCGAGGCGCAGCTCGCGCCCCAGCTCGAGCACGTTGCGGTCCAGCCAGCGCAGTGCCGCGTTCGCCATGGTGCCGCGGCGCACGCTCAGCCGAGCAGCGCGGCGATGCGCGCGCGGTCGGGCCGCTCGATGACGCCCCGCTCGCAGATGATGGCGCTGATCAGTGCTGCGGGGGTTATGTCGAACGCCGGATTGCGCACCACGACGCCGCGCGGCGCCCAGCGCTGGCCACGAAAGCCGGTCACTTCTTCGGCGGCGCGCTCTTCGATCGGAATCGCCGCGCCGTCGCGCAGCGTCAGATCGAAGCTCGAGCACGGCGCGGCGACATAGAAGGGCAGGCCGTGGCGCTGCGCGAGCACCGCCAGCGTGTAGGTGCCGATCTTGTTCGCCACGTCGCCGTTCGCCGCGATTCGATCCGCACCGACGAGCACCAGGTCGACCTCGCCGCGGCTCATGAGATGCCCCGCGGCGGCGTCGGCCTCGAGGGTGACCGGAATGCGTTCTTCGAGCATTTCCCAGGCGGTCAGGCGCGCCCCCTGGAGATACGGCCGGGTCTCGTTGGCGATCACCGATAGGCGCTTGCCGGCATCACGCGCCGAGCGCACCACGCCGAGCGCGGTACCGTGGCCCGCGGTCGCCAGCGCTCCGGCGTTGCAATGCGTCATGATCCGCGCGCCTTCCGGAATGAGGGCCGCACCATGGCCGCCGAGCGCGCGGTTGGCCGCGATATCCTCGGCCTGAATCGCCAGCGCTTCCGCTTGTGGATCCTGCGCCGCGTGCATCCGCTCGAGCGCCCAGAACAGGTTCACCGCCGTTGGGCGGCTTGCAGCGAGCAGCGCCGCGGCGCGCTCCAGATCGCCGCCCGCGCGCGCCTCCAGAGCGATGCCGAACGCGGCCGCGCAGCCGATCGCCGGCGCGCCACGCACCACCATGTCGCGGATCGCCGCGGCGACGTCGGCGGCGCAATGGCACTCGACGTAGATTACCTCGTCCGGCAGTCGTCGCTGGTCGAGCAATTCGAGGCTGGACCCGGTCCAGCGCAGCGTTTGCACGGCGTTCGCGCACGGCGCGCTGCGGCTCATCACACGACCCGCGCGTTGCCGCCGTCGATCGGCACCTGCGCGGCGGTCGTCTTGGCGAACAGAGGACCGCACATTTCCGCGGCCAGCTCGGCGACGTCCCGGGATGTCACCTCGGTCCCCAGCAGATTCTTGCGCCGGTACTGCTCGACGCTCATGCCGTAGGCCTTCGCGCGAGAGGCGAGCAGCGCGTCGGTCCACAATCCGGTGTCATAGACCGCATCGGGATGCAGCGCATTGATCCGGATGCCGTCGCTCGCCCACTCCAGCGCGGTCACGCGGGCAAGCTGGTTCAAAGCGGCCTTCGACGCCGAGTAGGCCGCCGCCCCTGGGCCTGGCGCGATCACGTTTTTCGAGCCAATGACGACGACCCGACCGCTGCGCGGCGCATGCTTGAGCAGCGGATGGCTGAGCTGCAAGAGATGCAGGTTCGCCTCGACATTGACCGACATCGCCGTGCGCCAAGCGTCCTGCGAGACCTCCGCGACCGGCTGCGTCGCCGGGAACACCCCGGCATTCAACACCAGCATGTCGATGCCGCCGAACCGCTCGACGCCGTCGTCCAGCGCCCGCGCCAGCGCCTGGGGATCGGTGACGTCGCATTGCAGGCCGAGCAGATCGGGCCGGTTCGCCGTCTCGGCGATCGCGGCGCTTCGATCGAGTGCCACGACCGCCGCGCCCCGGCGCAAGAAGGCATCGACGCAGGCCCGGCCGATCCCGGACGCGGCGCCGGTGACGAGCGCCACTTCGCCGGTGAAGGCCGGCGCGGCCCCGGAGCGGCGCAGCTTGGCCTGCTCGAGATCCCAGTACTCGATCTCGAACAGATCGCGCTCGCTCACCGCGCGCCAGCCGCCGAGCGCTTCGGCCCGCAGGATGACGTCGATCGTATGATCGTAGAGGTCCTCGACGATGGCGGCGTCCTTCGCCGTGCGGCCGATGGCGACGAAGCCGATTTCTCGATCGAGCAGCATGCGCGGCGCGGTGTCGAGCATGGTCTTGGCGTCCTTCGCCTGTGGTGCATGACGCTCGAAATAGGCCGTGTACTGCGTGCCGAACGCAGCCACGTCGGTGCCGAGCATCGGCAGCGGCTTGGTACGGATCACGTGATCGGGCGTGGCCGGCCCCTGCTGCGACAGGCGCGCGACCTCCGGGTGCTGGGCAAAGGCAAGGAATTTCGGGCCGGCGTTGCGCCGCAGGATCATCGGCGCGCCCGCGACCGCCGACACCGCGCCACGCAGCTCGGCCAATGTCTGGCGGGCAACCGAACCGGGTCGCGCCTCCGGCAGCCGGACGGCCCAGGCCTGCTGACGCGCAAGCTCGTCTTCGGCGATCGAGACCAGCTCGATCATGCGCTCGTAGGACTCGCGTGCATCGGCGCCGAAAGAAAACATGCCGTGCGACAGCAGCACCATGCCGATGGTCTTGGGACCGGCCTCATCGCGAAGCGCCCGCGCGCAGTACGCGGCGAGGTCGAAGCCCGGCATGACGTAGGGGATGATCACCACCCGATCGCCATACAGCGCCCGGATCCGCTCTGCGCCGCGCGGGGCGTTGGAGACCGAAAGCACCACGTCCGCGTGCGTATGGTCGACGTAGGCATGCGGCAGGACCGCGTGCAGCAGCGTCTCGACCGAGGGCGCGGGCGCGCCGGCGCGCAGCATGTGGGTGTTCAGCTCGTTGACCATCTGTGGATCGCTCAGCGCCGGCAGGCCCGCCAGGCGTCGAACGTACGCGAGATCGACCGGCGTGAATCCCGCCGCCTCGATCGACTCGAGATCCCAGCCGCTGCCCTTTACATACAGCACGTCCTGCTCTTCGCCGAACAGGTTTTTCTCGCGCAGCTTGACCGAGGTGTTGCCGCCGCCGTGCAGCACGAGCGATTTGTCGCGCCCGAGCAAGCGAGAACTATAGACGCGCGGTCCGAGCGGCCCCGCATGCTGGGCAGCGTCGGCGTCGTTCCACAGGCTTTTCATCGGGGCTGCGACCTCGGCAAGATCGAAATTCTATACTTCAGGCATGTTTCGCATCGAGCTCTGCCCTTGGGAATCGGCGCGCAGCCGCGCGACGCCGATTCGCTTCGCGGTATTCGTCGAAGAGCAGCGCGTTCCCGTGGAAATCGAGCTCGACGCGCAGGACGCAAGCAGCCTGCATGCGCTTGCCTGGACGGCGGGCAACGCAGCGATCGGAACCGGCCGCCTGCTGCCGAGCGACCGCCATGCCGGACGCCGTGTCGCGCACGTCGGCCGGATGGCGGTGCTGGCGCCCTGGCGGGGGCAGGGCGCAGGCGGCGCGATCCTCGGCGCACTCGTCGAGGCAGCGCGCCAGCGCGGCGACAGCGAAGTCGCGCTCGCGGCACAGGTTCAGGCGATCCGTTTTTATCGCGCGCACGGGTTCGTGGAGCAAGGCGACGCGTTCCTCGACGCGGGCATTGCACATCGCATGATGCGTCGAGCGCTGGACGACTAGGCCGCGCGCCGGAAGGCGAAATACACGGACCCGTGCTCCGCGCCCCGCCGGTCGTAGCTGCGCTCGGCGAACTGCGTATCGCCGGCATTGTCGACCAGCGCGGCGCTCGAGCAGCGCGTGCCGTACTGTGGCGAGACGATGCGGATTGGTGCGAGCATGCGCTCGCGCTCGATCCCGACCCCGGTATCCGGCAGCGCGTCGTCTGCAGGTCTGCCGGTATCGTCGAGCAGCGCGAGCAGAGCGCCGAGACTCGGGCCGACGCGCAAGACACGCTCGAGCGCCTGCTTGCCGGAAACGACCTTGGGCCAGGGCGTGTCGAGCAGATCGTTCGCGACGCCATAGAGTCCAGGTTCCAGACGACGCGGCCCGTTTCCGCGGTTCGACGCCCACCACAATTCGTCGCGATCGGCAATCAGCAGATTGAAGCCGCGGTACGCCTGTCCTCGCGCTGCCAGCTGCGTGGCGAATTGCGCCGGCGGCAAGGCGCCGCACAGAAAATCGCGCGTCAGTTCGCCGCGCGATGCTGCGTTTGGCGCCGCTGCGACCGGTCCGTCGCGCACGTTGGTGACCGCGGCGATCCGCCCCGCGCGGCTCACGCCCAGCCAGGTGCCCATCGACTCGAGATCGCGCCCGCCGAGCAGATCCGGGCGATCCTCCCAGAACCCGGCGGTCTCGCTCGCGCGATCATGGAACTCGTCCCGATTTGCCGCGAGCACGAGCCGATACTGGGCGTGCACGCGCCAGGCGAACAGGATCAGGCACATGCCTCAATCCGCATCGACGAAGATCTCATCGTGGCGCGCGCCCGCATCGGCGAGCAGCTGCCGGAATCCCATGCGCTCGCATTCCTGCCGGATGAACGCCGCGAGGGCTTCGACGTCCTCGCTGTTGTCATAGACCTCCATGAAGGTCTCCGGGTCGTCCTTGCGATGCATCCAGCGGCCTTGCACGCCATGGGCCTGCGCCGCGGCATGAAAAAGCGCCTCGACGGCGCTGCGCAGCGCCCCGCGATGCGCAGGATCGACACGGTAATAGCTGTACAGGCTGGCGCGGGTCACGCCGCGGGTCACGCCGCGTAGGGCAGGGGAAGCCACTCGAGGGGTGGACCGCCCGGCGCGAGGCGCACCGGCAGCCGCGCTTCGGTGGCCGCAATCGGCACGACCGCGAGAATCTCGGCCTCGCCATCGGCGGCCGCGACCGCGACGACCGTGCCGCAGGCCTGGCCCGAGGGCTCGTCGCAGTACAGGTCCTGGCCGGCCGCCGGCACGGCGTCCGGCGCAATGCGCGCGCGGCGCATGTGGCGTTTGACCTGACCGCGGTACTGAGCGCGCGCGACGACTTCCTGTCCCGGATAGCACCCCTTCTTGAAATCCAGTCCTGCGACGGCTTCGAAGTTCAGCATCTGCGGCACGAACAGGTCCTGCGTCGCCGCGACCACCTGCGGTACGCCCATTTGAATCTCCGCCAGCGCCCAGCGGGCATCGTCGATCTCGGGCAAGCCCAGGCGTTCCACCAGCGTCGCCGCCGAAGCCCGCGGAACCAGAATCCGCGCGCGGTCGCCCTCGACTCGGACGACGATCGTCGCATCCGTGCAGGCGAGGCCGTGGACCGCCTCAGGGACTGAAACGCCCCGTGCCGCGAGCGCCTGCAGCGCACCCATCCCGAGCACGCCATGGTGTGACCAGCGCTCAGTTTCGTCTTCGATGCTGACCTTCGCGCGCAGCACGAACATCTTCAGGCGCTTGGCGACCGGGGCGACGAGCTCGCGCGGCAGCAGCAGCAGGAAATCGTCCGCCTGCGGGACGACCAGCACTGTCGCGAGCAGGCGACCTTTCGCCGTGCACCATCCGGCGCGGCGCGCTTGGTCTGGCGCCAGATGCTCGATGTCGTTGGTCAGTTGACCATGCAGAAACGCGCGTGCGTCGGCGCCGGCCACGCGCATCGTCCCATCGCGCGTCAGTCGGGCGATCGCGACGTCTTGCCCAGAATCGCTGTTTGCGTTCATCGTAGAATCAAATTCTAGCGTCCTTCCTGCGTCGAACGCGCCCGCGCTTTGCTGTCCTTCCTTGTTCGCAGCTTCCTGCTCGTCGTGCTGGCCGCGGCCGGCCTGTGGTTGTATGTCGCCTGGTACGTCTCGACGCCGCTGCCGACGAAAACCCTGCCGGTCGAGGTGGAAATTCCGAAGGGCACCCGATTTCGCGACGCGGTGACGATCCTCGAGCGGGCCGGCATCGACGCCGGTGGCCTGCAATTCGAAATGCTCGCCCGTGCGCTCGGCCGAGCGCAGTCGATCAAAGCGGGCAGTTACGAGTTCGGTCAAGCGCTCACGCCACTCCAGTTGCTCGACAAATTGACGCGCGGCGACGTGCGCCAGGCCGAGCTGCGCCTGGTCGAAGGCTGGACGCTGCGCCAGCTGCGTCAGGCGCTCGACGCCAGCGCGCACCTGCGTCATGAATCGAGCGGCATGGACGAAGATGCCCTGCGCGTCGCCCTCGGTGCGACGGAACCCCGGTTGGAAGGCCTCCTGTTTCCCGACACCTATCTTTTCGCCAAGGGTTCGAGCGACGTCGCCGTCCTGCAGCGCGCCTATCACGCCATGCAGCGGCATCTGGCCGCAGAATGGCGGGCCAGGGATGCCAACGTCCCGTATCAGACGCCCTATGAGGCGCTCATCATGGCGTCGATCATCGAAAAGGAGACCGGTCAGGCAGCCGAGCGCGATCTCATCGCGGGTGTGCTCGTCAACCGGTTGCGCAGGGGCATGCGCCTGCAGGTCGACCCGAGCGTGATCTATGGGCTCGGCGAAGCGTTCGACGGAAACCTGAAGAAGGTCCATCTGCTGACCGACGGGCCCTACAACACCTACACCCGGGTCGGCCTTCCGCCGACACCCATTGCGATGCCGAGTCTGGCTTCGCTGCGCGCCGCACTGCGGCCGGCCAAGACCGATGCCCTGTACTACGTTGCCCGGGGCGATGGCAGCAGCCAGTTCTCCCGCAGCTTGGAAGAGCACAATCGTGCGGTGAACAAGTACCAGCGCCTGCCGGTCCGCCGAAAGGCCTCGCGGTGAGCGCCCGGGGCAAGCTGATCACGCTCGAAGGCGTCGACGGCTCCGGCAAATCCACCCACAGCGCCTTCGTCGAAGCGCTGCTGTGCAGCCGGGGGCACCGCGTGCTGCGGACGCGGGAACCCGGCGGCACCCCGCTGGCCGAGGCCTTGCGTCGACTGGTGCTGGAAACGCCGATGGACGGCGTGTGCGAGGTTCTGTTGATGTTTGCGGCCCGCGCCGATCACGTCCAGCGGGTGATCCGGCCGGCGCTCGATGGCGGTACCTGGGTTGTCTGTGATCGCTTTACGGACGCCACACTCGCGTACCAGGGGGGCGGCAAGGGCGTCCCGGCGGCGCTGATCGAGACGCTTGCCGACGCGGCCCATCCTGGTCTGTTGCCGGATAGGACCCTCGTGTTTGACTGTCCATTCGAGGTGGCGAGCGCTCGGCTGGCGGCTTTGGGGCGAACAATGGACCGTTTCGAGCGCGAGGACCGTGCATTCTTTGAAAGGGTACGCGCCAGCTACTTGGAAGCGGCCTCGCGCGAGCCTGAACGGATCCGCCTGATCGATGCCTCCGGGTCATTGGATGAAGTTAAGTATAAGGTTGAGGAAAACATTCTAACAATCTGATTTAAATGTATCCTTGGAACAATAAAATATGGGAATCGCTTCGCGACAGGGTCGATAGGCTGCCGCACGCCGTTCTCGTCCAGGGCCCGGAGGGCGTTGGAAAGCTGGCGCTTGCCGAGCAGCTTGCCGGGCGCCTGCTGTGTGAAGCGCCGACCGCGGCCTCCGAGAGCTGCGGGCGATGCGACGGCTGCCGTTGGTTCGCCTCTGGGAATCACCCCGATCTGCGGCGCCTGGAGCCCGAGGCGCTCGCCAAAGCCTCCGCGGGCACCGAAGACGTGGAGCGGGAGGAACGCGCCACGCGCCGCGCAAAGCCGAGTTACGAGATCAGGATCGACCAGGTCCGGGAACTGGCCGATTTCCTGTATCTGGGGTCGCACCGGGGCCGTCGCCGGGTGGCGATCGTCCATCCGGCCGAAGCGATGAATGTCCACGCCGCAAATGCGTTGCTCAAGGGCCTCGAGGAGCCGCCGCCAGGCGCCATGTTCGTGCTCGTCTCCCACCATCCAGCGCGATTGCTGCCGACGATCCGCAGCCGCTGTGTGGTCGTGTCCGTTCCCAGGCCGGATGAGGCCGCAGCGCTTGCCTGGCTGGGATCGGAGGCCGCGGGGCAAGATACGCGGCAATGGCTCGCGTTTGCCGGGGGCTCGCCACGGCTCGCGCAGCAATACGCCAGCGGCGAGCGGGGTGCCATGATGGCACCGGTACTCGAAGCGCTGGCGCGCAATGCACCCGGCACCATTCCCGAAGCAACTGACCGGGAGGGCCTCGAGGCCATTGCTGAAGTGCTGCAAAAGCACGCAATAGACCGGGTGGTCGCGCTCCTTGCGGGCAGGACCGTGTACGGCACGGCGCCGGCCGCGCCTGAAGGACGCGCTTCGGCGCTCGCCTGGGTCACTTTTGCGCGTGATATGGGTAGGGCACGCGCGTTGGCGAGGCACCCACTGAATCCGCGGTTGTTTTCTGCTGAAATGATTTCTAGAATTAAGGAACTCTGAATATTATCAATGCTATATATAGCTTAGTTAATTTGTTGATATTAGTAAGCTCAGTAATGTACTGATAAATAGATATTCATATAAATCAGAAACTAAATGAAGTTATTGATATATCTAGCTGTTGCTACATCTGTTTTGTTTTCCAATGGCGCCTGGTCAGACTCTTCCTACGAGAAGATGTTGCGGGCCGTCGAGGACGGCGAAACCGCGGAGGTCAAGCGGCTTCTGAGCCGCGGGATGGACCCGAACACCACGGATCCCAAAGGGATGTCGGTCCTGATGATCGCCGCGCGCAAGGGACAGCCCGAGATCGTCTCGCTGCTAATTGCCAAGCGGGCCAATGTCGGTCAGCGCAGTCCGGCCGGGGACACGGCCCTGCTGATGGCCTGTCTGAACGGGAATGTCGTGGTGATCCGAAGCCTTCTCGATGCCGGCGGCGAGCTCAATCCGACAAAGGGCTGGACGCCGTTGCAGTATGCGGCGTTTGCCGGTCGTGCGGACGCGGTGAAGCTGCTGTTGAATCGCGGGGCGGAAAAGGACGCTGTCGCACCAAACGGCTACACGCCACTGATGCTCGCGGCGCGCAACGGAAAGTTCGAGGCCGCAAAAGCGCTTCTCTATGCCGACCCGGACGTCAACTTTCGGACGACTGCGGGAGACACGGCACTGCGGATCGCGCGCAAGCGCGATATGGCGGAGCTCGTGGAGCTCCTCAAGCAGTCTGGGGCGGTCGAGTAGGAGGTACTGATACTGATTGCGTTGGAAATTCCAGCAAGTGGATTAATTTGACATAATACACATTGTAGAACTTAGCCAGGTCAGTTCCAGTGTCCCTCTGGGGGAATCGGCAGGCGCATCACGGGGATCCCTTCCTCGACCAAGGCCTCGTGTTCCTCGTCGCTCGCCTGGCCGCGAATGGCGCGCTTCGGGGCCTCGTCGTTATGAATGCGACGCGCTTCGGCGGGAAAATCCTTGCCCACGTCTTCGCTCTTCGTCAGCAACGCGTCGAGCATGCGCGAATAGAGCATCTGCGCGATCGCCATCGGGTCGCGGCCCTCGGCCCCCTCGACCTTCTCGGCGGACGGCTGCGACGGCTTGTCGGCCACCGCGGGCATCATGGCACCCATGTTGAGCCGCGCCGCCGACGGTACCCGCACGACGTCGGTCGCACCGCAGCTCGGGCAGGCCAGGAAGCCTTCGTCGCGCTGTGCGCCGAAGTCATCCGCTGAACCGAACCAGCCTTCGAAACGATGGCCTTGGCCGCACTGAAGGTCGTAGACAATCATCGCATCGGATTTTACGCGATCGCTCCGGGACGCGCGGATTCGACGCACGCGCGCGACTTTTGAGGTATCAATGGTAAGAATACGCCCTGCATTCGGCTCCGGCACATGTTGAGCGACCGCATCGAATCGAAATGGATAGACCTGTTCGCGGAGGTCTTCGCGCGCTGCAAGGTTGCCGCGGGCGATGTCTGCGCGGTGCTGTCCGAATCGCAGTCGCGCACGCTGATCGTGCAGCTCGCCGAGCTGGGGCTCGCGCGGCTCGGCGCCAAGCCGTTTCATGTCCTCGTCCCCACCCCTCGGCAAAGCGCGCCCGTCCCGATCCGCTCGACGGGCGCCTCGGTGGCACTCGCCGGGATGGGTCCCGCCCTGCAAGCGCTCTCGGCGAGCGTGTTCGTCGCTGATTGCACGCTCGAGGGACTGATGCACGCGCCGGAGCTCCCCAAGATCCTGCAGGGTGGTGCGCGCGTGCTGTACATCTCCAATGAGCATCCTGAGGCGCTCGAGCGCCTGGCGCCCTCCCCCGCGGACGAGAAGCAGGTGAGGGCGGCCATGCGGGTGCTGCGCGACGCCAAGCGCATGACGGTGACCTCGCCGGCCGGTACGGATCTCGACATCCGCGTCGAAGGGGCGCGCGTGGGCGGCGTCTGGGGCTATACCGAGAAACCGGGCACGCTGTCGCATTGGCCGGGCGGCCTGTGCCTGTGTTTCCCGGCTGCGGGCAGCGTCAGTGGAACGCTCGTCCTTGCCCCCGGCGACCTGAACCTGACCTTCAAGCGCTACGTCGAGTCCCCGGTACGGCTGACGATCGAAGCCGATTACGTGAGCCGGATCGAGGGCGAATCCGTCGACGCCGAGCTGATGCGCGAATATTTCGCCGCCTGGGGCGATCGCGAGGCCTACGCCGTGTCGCATGTCGGCTGGGGGATGAACCCGCAGGCACGCTGGGATGCGCTGGTGATGTACGACCGGGGTGACGTCAACAGCACCGAGCAGCGGGCCTTCGCCGGGAATTTCCTCTACTCGACCGGCGCCAACGAAGTGGCGGGCCGCTACACGCTCGGCCACTTCGATCTGCCCTTCCGGCATTGCACCGTCAAGCTCGACGGCCGCACGATCGTCGAGGACGGCCGTCTGCAAAACGCCTTCGCGTGACCGCGCTCGTCTTTCTGCACGGCGTCGGCGGGGGGCACGCTGCCTGGGACGATCAGCTGGCGTTTTTCTCGGCGCGCGGCTACCGGACTTACGCCTGGGACCAGCCGGGCTACGGCGATGCCGCGGCGGTCGAGCCCTACGATCTCGAGCGCATCGCCGCAGCGCTGCGCGCGACGATCGAGCGCGAGGTCGGCGCACCGGCGGTGCTGGTCGGGCACAGCATGGGTGGCTTCGTCGCGCAGGAGACCTATGCGCGCCACCCGCAATGGGTGCGCGCGCTCGTGCTCAGTTTCACCTCGAGCGCGTTCGGCGGCAGCGGCAGCGACTTCGCGCGTCAATTCATCGCCGCGCGGATCGCACCGCTCGATGCCGGCAAGCGCATGCGCGACATCGCGGCGGCGTTGATGCCGACGATGCGCGGTGCACGCTCCGACCCTGCAGGGCTGGCGCGCGCCGAGCGCCTCATGGCGGCAGTGCCACCGGAGACCTACCGCAAGGCGGTGACCCTGCTCACCACCTTCGACCGCCGCGCCCTGCTCCCGGACATTCGTGTTCCGACCTTGCTCGTTGCGGGCAGCGATGACAAGACCGCGCCCGCGGGCGTCATGGAGCGCATGGCGGCGCGCATTCCAGGCGCCGCGTTCACGGTCCTGCCTGGCTGCGGACACCTCGGCCCGATGGACCAACCCGAGCCGTTCAACGTGGCGCTGCTCGCATTCCTGCAGCGCCATTCACTCTGAGATCGAGGCCACCGTGCAAGACTCACGCTACGCCGTGTGCGGCGAAGACTACGCGCTCAGCGGTCAGCAGCGCGACCTGATCGCGACCGCCGAGTCGCTGGGGCCCGCTTTCGCAGAACGCGCAGCGCGCTACGACCGGGAGGCGAGCTTTCCGTTCGAGAATTACGACGATCTGCGCGCAAGCGGGCTGCTCGGTCTGTGTGTCCCGGAGGGCTTCGGCGGCCGCGGCGCCGACTTCAAGACCTATTCCCTCGTTTCGGCGACGATCGGCAAATACTGCGGCGCCACGGCGCTCACGTTCAACATGCATGCCTGCTCGACGCTGTGGCCGGGCATCCTCGCGGACGATCTGAACATGACCCCGGCGCAGAAGGCCGAGCATGAGGCGCACCGACGTGTGCACTTCGGACGCGTCGTCAACGACGGCGCGGTGTACGCGCAGCCGTTTTCCGAGGGCAGCGCTGCCGCTGCGGGCAAAGCCCCCTTCGGCACGCTGGCCGCCAAGGTCGAGGGCGGCTGGCTGATCAACGGCAAGAAGATCTTCGCCTCGCTCGCCGGTGCCGCGAACTACTACGGCGTGCTCTGCACCGAGGACCGACCCGACCGCACGATGCGCGATACGCTGTACATGGCGGTTCCGGCGGGCGCGCCCGGGCTCGAGGTCGTCGGCGACTGGGACCCGCTCGGCATGCGCGGTACGGTGTCGCGCAATCTCGTTTTCAAGGACGTTTTCGTCGCGGACGACGCGACGATGATGCCACGCGGGGTGTACTTCCAGGCCGCCTCGCGCTGGCCGCACATGTTCACCACGTTGTCGCCGACCTACATGGGCATCGCGATTGCCGCCTACGCGTTCACGGTCCGCTATCTGCGCGGCGAAGTGTCCGGCATGCCACCGGTCAAGCGGCGCATGTACCCGACCAAGCAGATCGCGGTTGCCGAGATGCACGTCAAGCTCGAGCAGACGCGCGCCCTGTTTCTGCGCATGCTGGACGATGCCCGCGTCGATCCGTCGAAGGACGCGCGTCTGCGGGCCTACGCGACGCAATTCACCGTGATGGAGAATGCAAACGACCTGTGCCGGCTGGCGATCCGCACCTGCGGCGGACAGTCGATGCTGAAAAACCTCCCCCTCGAGCGCCTGTACCGCGATTCGCGCTGCGGCGCGCTGATGCTGCCCTGGACCGCGGAGCTGTGCCTCGACCGCATCGGACGCGAGGCGCTCTACGAACCGGGCGAAGCCGACGACTGAGATGAACCTTTCGCGCATCGTCGCGTACTGGGCGGGCCACACGCCCGGCAGGACGGCGATCCACTTTCAGGGCGCGGACCTGCGCTACGCGGAGCTCTGGGCGCGCATCACGCGGGCGACCGCCGCGCTCGCCGCGCAGGGCATCGCGCGTGGCGATCGCGTCGCAATGCTCGCCTACAACTGCCCTGAAATCCTGGTCGCGCTGCTTGCACTGGCGCGGCTCGGCGCCATGCTGGTGCCGCTCAACTGGCGGCTGACGCTGGCCGAGCACCGCCTGATCCTCGCCGACTGCACGCCCAAGCTGTTGCTCGCCGAGGACGACTGGCGCGCGCACGCAGAGCAGCTTCCGGTGCCGGTGCGCCCGCTTGCGGCGCTCGAAACCCCGGCCGAGGCGGCACCCGAGCCGTGCCTCACCGGAAGCGACGCGGACGACGCGCTCATCGTCTACACCTCCGGCACGACCGGCAAGCCCAAGGGCGCGGTGCTGACGCAGGCTGGGCTGATCTGGAACGCGTACAACGCGATTGCCGCGCACGACATGGGGCAGCAGGATCACGCGCTCAACGCGCTGCCGATGTTCCACGTCGGCGGGCTCAACATCCAGGGGCTGCCAGTGCTCGTTGCGGGCGCCCGGGTGACGCTGCACCGCCGCTTCGACGCCACACAGTGGCTCGGCGACGTTGCGGCGCGCCGACCGACGCTCAGCGTGCTCGTTCCGGCGATGATGGCTGCGATCGTCGGCCATCCGGCCTGGCCGCGCACCGAGCTGTCGTCGCTGCGCATGATCCACGCCGGATCGATGATCGTCCCGGACTCGCTGATCCAGGCCTTTCATGCGCGCGGCGTGCCCGTCGGGCAGATCTACGGTTCGACCGAAACCGCTCCCTTGGCGACCGTTCTGCTGCGGGAGGATGCGCAACGCAAGCCGGGGAGCGCCGGCAAGCAGGCGCTGCACTGCGAAGTCCGGCTGGTAGCCGACCCGGAGCGCGCGGGCGAGGCCGGCGAGGGTGTCGGCGAGGTCTGGGTCCGCGGGCCGAACGTCATGCGCGGCTACTGGAACGCGCCCGAGGCGACGCGAGCCGCCCTGGTCGACGGCTGGTACCGCACCGGGGACCTCGCGCGGCGCGACGACGACGGCTTTTACTGGATCGTCGGTCGATCGAAAGACGTCATCATTTCGGGCGGCGAAAACATCTACCCGGCCGAGCTGGAGAACGTGCTCGCCGATTGCCCGCAGATCGCCGAAGCGGCGGTCGTTGGGGTTGCCGACCCGAAATGGGGTGAAGCGGCCTGCGCCTGCATCGTGCGCGCGCCGGGGGCTGCCCTCGACGAGGACGGCGTCTTGGCCTTGTTCCGGGAGCGTCTCGCGCGCTACAAGCACCCGCGCAGGGTGCTGTTCATGGACACGCTGCCCAAGACGGCGATGGGCAAGGTGCAGAAGTTCGAGCTCAGAAAAGCGGTTGAAAGCGGCGCCTGAGCCGGGCGGCGCGGCTCAGCTCACCCATCCCCCGGCAAACGGGATCGCCTGCCCCGTGATGAAGCTCACCTCGCCGGAGGCGAGGAACACCGCGAACAGCGCATCCTCGCGCGCCGTGCCCAGCCGGTTCGCCGGGACTTCGCGCTTGAGCCGTTCCTGGAACGCCGGCAGCGCCTGGACTTCCGGCGGGTAGTACATCGGGTTTTCGACGAAGTTCTGTGCGATGAGGTTGACCTGAACGTTCTGCGCGGCCACTTCGGCGCCCACCGCACGGACGTAGGACAGCTGCGCGCCGCGCGCCGCGGCGTAGGTCGATGTGCGCTTCTGCCCGCGCAGCGCCGTCGCGCTGCCCATGACGACGATCTTGCCCGCACGGCGCTCGAGCATCTGCGGCAGCACCGCACGAAAAAGACGCGGCAGCGGATCGACCATGCCCGAAAACACGCTCCGCCATTCCTCGTCGGTGACTTCGTGCACGCGCGTCGATGGCGCCGGCACACCGAGATTGCACAGCAGAACGTCGATGCGACCGGCGGCGCACAAGTCCGCCTCGCGAACGCCGGGCGCGCCGAGCACCTCGGCGCCGTGCTCGCGGAACGCCTCGACCAGCGCCGGGCCCATGAAGGCGTCGATCTGCGTGACGTAGACGCGCCTGCCTGCGAGGCTGTCGCCGATCCGTGCCATCGCCCTACTCCACCTTGAGCTCGACGGCGCCGAGCGCACCGAGATCGAAGCGGATTTCGTCCCCTGCGACGGGAAACTTGGAGGTCACCAGACTGCCCGTAATGACGACTGCGCCACGCCACAGACCGAGTCCGCGCCGCGCCAGGTGGTTTGCGACCCAGGCCACGGATTCGAAGGGATGACCCATCGCGTCACGGCCCTGCCCCTCGCCGACCGCCTTGCCGTTGATCGTGGCCACGCCCCGGATCGCGGCGAGATCGATCCCCTGCCAATCGGCGACCGGCGCACCGAGTATCGCGCCCTCGTTCCAGGCGTTGTCGGCTGCGAGCAGCAGCGCGTGCTGCGCCAGCGTCTTGTAGTCCGCATTCCAGTCGTCGGCGATCTCGAGCGCCGGCATCAGCGCGCCCACCGCCTGCGCGACGCGCTCGCGCGTGTACGGTGCGTCCGCGGCCGGCAGGTCCTCGGCGAGCTGGACCCCCACCTCGAACTCGACGATGAGGTGGACGTAGTCCGCAGCGCGCACGCGCCCCGGGCTCTTCTGGATCTGTCCCTTGTGCAGCGTGCCGCCGATCGAATCGTTCACCCCCACCATGGCGCGCATCTGCGGCGTGGTCAGCGCGATCTTCCAGCCGGCGACCGGGCCGCAGGTCTCGGATTTGCGTGCGACCAGCGCGTCCTGGATGTCGTAGGCCGCATCGACCGTATGCGGCGTGAGCTCCGCCGGCAGGGGCGCGAAACTCGCCCTGCGGCCATGCGCATCGAGCAGGAAACGCGCTGCGCGCTCTGCGCGGGTGGGTTGTGGTTTCTTCTTCATGCTGCGTTGCCGGGTTCCACGAGGCCCGGCGATTCTACCCCCGCGGCATTACGTCCAGCCTGACCGCGATGCCTTCGAGCGCGGACGACGCTGCGGGATAGCGCGCCATCACGAGCGGATCGTGGCCCGGAATGACGTGCTTCGGCGAGCTCGCGAGCCGGCGCAGGCTGGCATAGCCTTCGAGCGCATCGCCCAAGTTGTACATCGTCGGAAAGCCGCGCCCCGCCTCCATGTGTTCGTAGTAGTGGGATGCATCCGAGGCGAGCACGACCCACCCGCGCCGCGTGTGCACCCGCACCGCCTGCAGCCCCGGTGTATGCCCGCCGATGTGGTGCAGGCTGATGCCGGGCGCGAGCGCCGCGCTGCCCTGGTGGAACCGCAGGCGATCCTTGTACAGCATGCGCAGCATGCCGACCACGTCCTCCACTTCGAACGATCGCGCGAAGCGCGTGTGGCGCATATGGCGACCCGTAACGAAGTGCATTTCCGCGTCCTGCAGGTTGAACGTCGCCTGCGGAAAATCGAGGAACGTGCCCACGTGATCGTAATGCATGTGCGTAATCACCACCTCGCGCACGGCGTCGGCCGAGACCCCGAGCAGCGCAAGTCCGACCTTCGGGCTGCGCAGGTATTCGCGCTTGCGCTTCGCGGCGACCTCGGCCGTGAAACCCGTGTCGACGACCACGCTGCGCCCCGATCCGCGGATGAGCCATACGAAGTAGTCCATCGGCATTGGCGCGTCATGAGGATCGCCGCCAATGAAATGCTCGGCGCGCCGCCCGTCGCGTCGCGCGTAGCGGATCGCGTACACCTCGTATTCGGGGTTTGGCATCCCGCGCGCGCGTCAGCCCGCGCGCTTATCGCTCGTTCGACCGCGGGGAGGACCCATGTGCCTCCGAACGGTACGTTGCATCATTGAGCCATCCGGTGCCGTCGCATGTTGAGCACCCGCCCTTTACTTTGCCACGCCCGCCGCAATGTGGGCACACGGCCCAGATACGGGGCGAGGTCTGTTCGAATCGTCGTGTCCACTCGGATTTCGTCCCGCAATACCCGCGCTGCATCGCGTCTTGCAGACTTTTCCATGCCGCCGCAAACTCGGTTGAGGGTTCTTCCTCGCCGCTACAGACCTTCAAGAAATGCCGCTGGGCTCTCGTCATCGGCGCGAGCGTGCCACGCTCAAGAGCCTCCATCCACGTACCGTATTTCTCTACAAGCGCCAGTTCAGCCGAAGTCAATCTGGACAGATCCACTTCGTTCGGAACGCGGTAGTCGCGTCTCACGGCGAATTTCCAATGGTCCAAATGATTCTTAGTCACGACGTTCTCGAGGCTCTTGTCCGAGCGTCGTCATTCTGAGCCCTTGGTACGTGCAATGCGCTCAGCGTTTTACTTTTGAGCGGCTAGTACTTTTGAACTATAGGGCGCATCGGAAACCGTGACCTGCGCCGATACGCTGGGTGCCCCGCCCCGGTCGTAAACGAGAGTGGCAAATCGGCGGAAGCTTTCTTTGCGGCGATACAGCGACCTGCGATTCTTGGTGCGCGCCGTGCGGGGGCGGTCATGGCGATTCGCGTCCGACCTCGCCCAGCAGATCGCGAACGTCAGCGATGGAGCGGATTACGCGTAAGGCTTGAATGTCAGACCCTGACCGATCGCTGCCAGCCACGGTTGGCGCAAAACACACGATGGCTCAAGCGTTGAGCGTGTCTACTTCGTTCATCGCAATGCGCCCCGCGCGAGCCAGGCGGCCGGCGCAACGCGCTTGCGGAATCACGAGCCGCAGAAATAGCTCAAAAAGTACCTGAAAAGAACGTGCCGCCGATCGTCAAGGCCCGTACCTTTCTCGCTATTCTCTTCTTGGTCGATCCGGCCGCGGATGTTCCCTCGCGGCCTGTAGGCTTATGAGGCGGCGCCAAACGAGGGGATTTTGCGATCGATGGCTCTTTCGATGGCGACAGGGCGTCGGACTCTGGCGCCCGGTATACGTTGCAGCCCGCTTGATCGAGGGCAGCCTCGTACATTGCGGCATGCCGAGCGTCGAGTCCCCGCTTGATCGTCGTTCCTGGCTTCATGAGTAGGAGCATCACGCGGTATCTAGGAAGCCCGGCTAGAGCCATGAGGCGCTCGACGACCGCGGACTGGTTTTCACCGTCTTTGATGCCATGCAAGGTAATCTTGTAGGTGACTCGCATTTGCGCGCTCGACGTCGAAGCCCTAGTTCGAAGTAGCTACACCCGCATTCGTTCGCAAGAGGAACCAAAACGCCAACCAATTATTTCCGACCGGCAGCTCTAGGGTCGTCAAAGGTTGTCAAGGGGAGCGAAATGACCTGCTCAAACGGTTTGGACGCGTGCTCGCTGGGTCACAGGCGATTGCGCAATCGGGCCCGCGGGCGCATCCTGACCCGCTGCCGCCGTGGGAGCGGCGCCACGCGAAGCAATCGGGAATCAATATGCGCCTGATCATTGCCCTGTTGTTGGTCGCCCTTCCAGCGTCGGCGCGGGCCGCCTGCGCACTCTCCGACATCACCATCGAGTCGATCAAAGCGCGATTCGTCGACGAATGCGGACGATCATCGTGCACCTCCATGAAAGGCATCGCGGTACTGGTCAACCGTTGCGCAGAACCTGTGGGCGTGCAACTCAAGATCACAGGCTACGATCGAGCGGGCACGCCGATAGCAAGCCGCGATTTGTGGCCAGCGAGCGTACGGAACATTCCGCCGGGTGACTACCCGTTCGCGCTCGATCAATGGCTCAAATATGATCCGCAAATAAAGGCGATTGGTCTCACGCCGATAAACATTAGACACTGGCAGTAGGTCAGGCAACGAGGTTTACGGAAAGAGCCCCCGGTTGCGCAGATGGGGTCTGTGGGCGGATCCTAGGCCCGTGCCGCCGAGGCCGTGGCGGCGTGCGATGCGATAGGGGAAGACATGCGTGTCGTCTTGATCGTCTTGCTGCTGACGCTGATCGCTCCGGTGGGGGCCGACGAGCTGCGCGGCAACGTCGTGGCGGTCGTTGACGGCGAGACGCTTACGCTGATCACGAACGACAACCGCCAGCATAGGATTCGCCTTGCCGGGATCGACGCGCCCGAGAGAGAACAGCCATTCGCCGACCAATCGAAGCAGAACCTGACCAAGCTCACGAACAGCAGGGCGCTGCGCGCCAACTGCCCGAAGCGCGACAGCTATGGGCGGCTGGTCTGCAAGGTTTACGCGGGCGGTGTGGACGTCGGCCTCAAGCAAATCCACGACGGCCTGGCGTGGTGGTACCGCGCCCTCGCACACGAACAATCGCCCACGGATCGACAGCGCTACGCGTTCGAGGAGCACGAAGCACGCGAGGCGAAGCGTGGCCTCTGGGCAGATCCCAAGCCGACGCCGCCGTGGGAGTGGCGCGCGCACGGGCGGCAGAAGCGCTCGCCGTGAACCGGTCTTGCGTCTGACCGGTGGATGTCGATCGACCGGACCGCCTAAGCCGCCCGAATGGGTCGAAAAGGTCCATTCAATTTGACTATTCGCGGGCACATGCTGCTTCGCTACCGCCGTGTCGCCTCGCCTGTGCACCGGCTGTGCCAAATCGACAAACGGTGCGTTCTAGGGATCTAGAATTAACATCATAAGATCCGTGTAACTAATTGTTTATATGGTGGTGCCCGGGGCGGGATTCGAACCCGCACGACCTTTCGGTCAGGGGATTTTAAGTCCCCTGCGGCTACCGGTTACGCCACCCGGGCAGAACGTCCAGAAGTTTGGAGGCTGGGGTCGGAATCGAACCGGCGTCCACGGCTTTGCAGGCCGCTGCATGACCACTCTGCCACCCAGCCGGGTGCGCTGCTCAAGCTAATCGAGCACCCAAAACGACAAAGGGAAAGCCGCCGGCACCTCGGCTGAGGCACGGTCGATGCCGGAGCCTGGGCGCCATGCGCTTCCCCTGGTGTTCTGGAGCGGGAAACGAGTCTCGAACTCGCGACCTCAACCTTGGCAAGGTTGCGCTCTACCAACTGAGCTATTCC
>Ga0210133_1000279_pt1 | contig 19818 bp, 12 predicted proteins | sample Joice_ThreeSqC_D_2_FD_184874 | JGI IMG/M metagenome (GOLD analysis project Ga0210133, IMG submission 184874) | Wetland microbial communities from San Francisco Bay, California, USA, that impact long-term carbon sequestration - Joice_ThreeSqC_D1... | ecosystem: Environmental > Aquatic > Marine >...
GTCGCTGCCGCCCGTGAAGGAGGCGACGCGCAGGTGGGTCTTGGCCAACAACCAGGCGAGCTCGGAGCGCACCTGATTGGCGAGCTCCCGGGTGGGCGCAATGACCAGGCCCATCGGCTTGCGCGGGTGCTTGGCGGCGGCTGCAGGGGGACTTCCCATGTCGGCGGACTCTTCATCGAGAAAGGCCCGCGCCAGCAGCACGCCGAAGGCCAGGGTCTTGCCCGATCCGGTCTGCGACGACACCAGGAGATCGTGGTTCTCGCAGCGCGCCTCGAGCACCGCCACCTGTACTGGCGTAGCCGTTTCGTAGCCGCGGGCGGCGATGGCGTCCGCCAGGGGAGCTGGGATGGGCAGCGAAGAGAACGAGGACATGAAGCGCGCTCCTATAGCACCCCCTGGTCGGGAACGCAGGGTTTTCCGCAGGCTCACGTGAGCGTCGACAGGCCTGTTCCGACAATCTTCGTCGCGGGCGACCGACGAAGTTGTCGGGCTGCTAACTGCCTTTCGTACTACTTCTTGCCCGTATCGATCAGGCGGAACTCGGTGCGGCGGTTGGTGGCCCGGCCGGAAGCAGTCGAGTTGTCCGCGATGGGCTTGTCCTCACCGTAGCCGATGGAGACCAGCCGCGACGAGGCGATGCCGCGCGAAACGAAGTACAGTTTCACCGAGTCCGCGCGTCGCTGCGACAGGTGGAGGTTGTATCCGGACCTGCCCTTGCTATCGGTGTGGCCGGAGATCTCCAGGTTGACGTCCGGGTAGTCCTGCAGGACCTTGAGCGCCCGGTCGAGAATCGCCCAGGATCCAGGCAGGATCTCCGCCGAGCCGGTCTTGAAGTTGATGCCCTGGATGACGCCGGTGAACTTCTTCACCTCGGCCGGCACCTCGTCGGGGCAGCCGTCTTCGTCCTTGTAGTGGTTGATGGTCTCGGGCTCGTTGGGGCACTTGTCGATGGCATCCGGGATGCCGTCCTTGTCGTTGTCCAGCTCCGGGCAGCCATCCTGATCCTCGAAGCCGTCCTTGTCCTCGGGCTCGTTGGGGCACTTGTCGAGGCCGTCGGGGACGCCGTCCTTGTCATTGTCGAGATCGGGGCAGCCATCCTGATCCTCGAAGCCATCCTTGTCCTCGGGCTCGTTGGGACACTTGTCGATATCGTCGGAGATGCCGTCCTTGTCGTTGTCGACATCGGGGCAGCCGTCCTGGTCCTCGAAGCCGTCCTTGTCCTCGGCTTCCTTGGGACACTTGTCGACATCGTCGGGGATGCCGTCGCCGTCCGAGTCGCCCCGCTTGGGCTGTAGCACGACCCTCTCCTTCTGGTAGATCTCCACGCGCTCGACTTCGCTGAAGGCGATCCAAACGCCGCCGAAGACCTCCCAGTCCGGCAGGGTGTTCTCGAGGCGGTCGCCGTGGGGAATGAGAGGGATGTTGGTCCAGGGGGCGAGGACCCTGGCGTCGAAGCGCAGGCCGACTCGCGGGTGGAAGCCGATCTTGAGGCCGGCGCCCGCGTGCACGAATTCCCAGGTGTCTCCGGGCACGACGGTCGTGTCGCTGGACAACGAGGTCAGGCCGCCCAGGCCGACGAGCAGGAAGGGCTGGAGCTTCCAGTTGTCGGAGAGATTCAGCACGAAGCTGCCGCGGTAGCCGAACACCCACTCCTTGGCGTCGAAGGCGATGTCGTTGGTGGGATTACGGGTGCGCGTGGGCACGCCTACGAACTCGGCCTCGATGCCGATCCAGCGGTTGAAGTGCAAGCCCAGCGAGCCGCCGAACAGGCCGGAGCTTCGGGGCGTGATGTCGGTGGGATCGCCCTTGGCGCGGCCGAGCACGTTGTCAGAGGCAAAGAAGTGACCGCCGCCGAACACGCTGAAGTCGAATCGGTACTCCGGGTTGTCCTCGCCGAGCTTCTTTTCCGTGACCTGCTCCTCCGCCGCGGCGCGACCAAGGCCGGCCGCCAGGAGAAGTGCTCCAACCATGATGGATACGGGTAGACGACTCATCACGATGACCTCCGGTATTGACTGAAGTGTGCTGCCCGCCCTGCTTCCCCCACCCATCCAGACAGCCGAGAATATGTGAACATGGGACTTTTGGCTATCCCTTAGCCAAGCCTCCCCCCAGCGCTGTCAGCTACGAACCGAGGAAGACCTCGACCTTGACCGTCTTCGTCCCCGGCGGCGGCAGGGGAACCACGGAACCGGGGATCGCCTCGCCGTCGACGACCAGCGCCGCCGCGTGGCCCTTGCCCTGGCGCGCGACCGAGATCTCGTAGCGGACGCCTCGGAACACGCGCTTTGCCTTGAAACCGGGCCACTTGTCCGGGACGACGGGGGCGATCATCAGTCCCTGATGGGTCGGCCGGATACCGAGGATGAACTGCGTGCTCGCGACGTAGGTCCACGACGCCGTGCCCGACAGCCAGGCGTTGCGCGCGTAGCCGAATTGGGGATGCTCCGGGCCGGCAACGTTGCCGCAGTACACGTAGGGTTCGACTTTCATGCGGTCGACGTCGGTGCGTGTGAAGGGAGTGATCTGCAGGTAGTACTGCATGGCCCGCTCGGCCATGCCCAGCTTGGCGGCGGCGACGATGGCCCAGGTGTTGGCGTGGCAGAAGATGCCGCCGTTTTCCTTGGCGCCCGGCGGATACGTCGTCGTGCCGCGCACGCGTTCGTCGCCCACCACGTAGGACGGCCACAACAGGGCCAGACCGTACTTGCAGTTGAGGTGCTTGTGCGCGCTCTCCATGGCCTGCGCCGCACGCTCAGCGGGCGCGGCGTCACCGATCACCGCCCACGTCTGGGTGTTCAGAGCAATCTTCTGGTGCTCCTCGCTCTTCACCCCGACCGGCTTGCCCTCGTCGTCGTAGGCGCGCGCGTACCACTGTCCGTCCCACGCCACTTGGTTGATGACGGCGCTCATCTCGGCGTGGAGTCGCCGGAAGCGCTCGGCGTCGAGAGTGGCGCCGATGTGATCGGACAGCTCGGCCAGGTCGAGCATGGCACGGCAGAAGTGTTGGGCCACCCACACGCTCTCTGCCTTGCCACTGCCATGGTCCACGTTCATGGTGTCGTCCCAGTCCGAGAAGCCGATGCGTGGAAGACCTTGCGGCCCGCGGTGCTGCAAGGTGAACTCCACCGCGCGTAGCATGTGGTTCCAGATGGGGTCCTCGCCCCCGTCCCAATAGGCGACCTTGTGGTCGAGGTAATCGAGATCGTCGGTTTCGCGCAGGTAGGCGCACACCGCCAGGATCAGCCAAAGGTGATCATCTGAGAACCACTGCGGCCACTGCGGAAACTCGGCCGCCAATCCCGGCCCGCCCTCGCCGGTGAGTGGGAGGACCTGGTGCCAGGTGTGGCCGTCTTGGTATTGCAGGTGCCAGAGCATGTCGAGGGTGGAGCGGGCGCGATCGGCGGCGTTGTGAACCGTTCCGAGCGTGTCCTGCGCGGAATCGCGCGTGCCCAGGCCGCGGCCGGTGCCGGTCTCGTAGGCCGACACGAAGCGCGACCAGAACAGGGTGGTCCGGCACTGGATGGGGTTCCACACGTTGATCATGGCGTCGACGATGGGGTCGGGCGTCTGCACGGTGAAACGGCCCAGGTAATCGTCCCAGTCGGCCTGCAGGGCCGCGAACGCCGCGGCCACCTGCTTGGGCTTGCGAAAACGTTCGACCACCTTGGCGATGCGGGCGGGCTCGTCGGTCACGCCCATGATGAAGACGATTTCCTTCTCCTCGCCGGGCCGAAGTGCCAGGTCGTGGCAGAGCGAGCCGATGTTGTTGCCGCGGGCGGCCTCGGTGTTGGTCGGCTTGCCCTTTTCGACCATCTCGGGATTGGCCAGGTCGCGCCAGCGACCCACGAAGATCTCGCGGTCGGTCTCGAAGCCCATCGGTTTCACGCTGGACGCGAAGTAGTTGGTGGTCGGCGCGAAGCGCGTCTTCGAGGTGATGATGCCATTCCTCACCCTGGCTTCGAGGATGTGTTGGCACCAGTCCAGGTTCAGCTGATCGCCAAGCGTATCGCGGAAGCTGAATTCGATGTACGAGAAACTGCGCAGCTTGCGCGCCTTCTTCCCCACGTTTTTCACCTTCAACACCCACAGCTCGCAGGGGCAGGTCTCGTTCGCCGGGGAGGGTGGCACGAAGTAGAGCAGGCTGGCCTGGATACCGTCGCGGACACTGGCAATCTTGGTGTAGCCGGCGCCGTGTCTGCATTCGTACGACGAGAGCTTCACCGCGGGGGTCGGTTGCGCGGTTGGGCTCCAGTACTTCCCGCTGTGCATGTCGCGCAGGTACACGTAGCGGCCGGGCTGATCGGCGGGCAGGGAGTTGTAGCGGTAGCGCGAGACGCGGCGATTCTTGGGGTCGCGGTCGAAGGCGAAGCCACCCGCCGCATTCGACACGATGCCGCCGTAGCGGCCCTCGCCAATGAAGTTGAACCACGGTGTGGGCGTGTCCGGTCTCGTGATCACGTACTCGCGATTCTCGGCGTCGTAGGTGCCATAGGGATTCGCAAGAGGCTTGGTCTTGGTGCTCATGGAACTCTCTTTCCCTCGCTGGGTGCGGTGCGAACGAGCGCGACAGTCGAAGGGGCGATCTAACCTTCGCCCCAGTTCCAAGTCAAAGCGAACGGGGCGCCTGGTGTGCCGACCTCGACCTTCTGGGGACTAGGAAGGATGGCGAGTCGATGGTAGCTTGGCCGCCCTTTACAGGAGCGCGGGACATCGGGCCGCATCCAGGCGGTCCAGCACCGGCCGTGCAGAAGGTAGCCATGTCGGAACAACCAACCGTCGATCAATCACAGGTCATTCCCTTCGTCGAGAAGTTCGGCTACGCCCTGGGCGACTTTGCTTCCAACTTGTTTTGGATGCCCTTCGTGCTCTTTGGCCCGTTCTTCTACACCGACGTGTTTGGGATTTCGGCCACCGCGGTCGGGTACATGCTGCTCGTCACCCGCATCTGGGACACGATCATCGATCCCATGGTCGGGCTCATCGCGGACCGGACCAAGCCACGACCCGGTCTTGGCCGCTACCGGCCCTACCTTTACTGGTTCGCTCTGCCCTTCGCATTGGTGAGCAGCATCGCCTTCTTCTCGCCCGACCTTGGGCCCGGAGCCAAGGTGGTCTACGCCTGGGTCACCTACACCGTGTTCTGCATCGTGTATTCGGCGATCAACGTGCCCTATTCGGCCCTCATGAGCGTCATGTCGCGTGAGCCGGGCGAGCGCAGCAGCACCAGCTTCTTCCGCATGATCGGCGCCCAGGTCGCCGGCCTCATCGTGTCGAGCGGCCTCATGTACTTCGTCGCCAAGGCGGGCGGGGGCAACGCGCAGCCCCAGCAGCAGCGCGGCTTCTTCATCGTGATGACCGTGTTCGCGGTCGTGGCGATGATCTGCTTCCTGGCCACCGGTAAGTTGACCCGCGAGCGCATCGAGCCGGATCTGAAGGAGAAGGGCAACATCGGCAAGGACTTGAAGGGCATCTTCGGCTGCGGGGCGTGGTGGATCCTCTTCTTCGTTTCGTTCTTCACCATCGCCGCTTTCACTCTGCGCTTCGGCGTCGCCGCCTACTATTTCAAGTACTACGCCGATCCCGCGGCGGTCGAACGCTGGGGACTGTTCCAGGGTGGCGCGGTCAGCGCCTTCTTCACCTTCGGCACTGTCTCGGCGTTGTTGGGGGTCATCGTTTTCAGCTTCTTCGCCAAGACCATCGACAAGAAGAAGATGTACTACGTTCTCATTCTTTCGTCGGGGCTGCTGTCCATCGCCTTCTACTACATCCCGAACGACAACATCACCGCCATCATCGGCACCCAGGCGCTGTTCTCGTTTCTCACCGGCCCGACCGGCGCCGTGCTTTTCGCCATGTACACTGACATCGCCGCCTACATGCGGCACCAGGGCCATACCGCTTCGAATGGCCTGGTCATGTCGGCCGGCTCGTTCGCGCAGAAGTTCGGCTGGGCCATTGGCGGCTCCATTACCAGCATTCTCCTCGGGCTGGCCGGCTACGTGGCCAACCAACCGCAAACCGAATCGGTCAAGCAGATCATGCGCTTCATGATGAGCTACGCGCCCATGATCACCTGCTTCATCGGGGCGTTCTTCATGATGATTTATCCGCTGGGCAGCGCGCGCATGGCCACCATCACGAAAGAACTCGCCGAGCGCGGCGATAAGTAGATCGCGCCCGCCGCGTGACTCAGGATCCGTCGCACCTCAACTGCGCCCGCCGGCTTGAACAGGTCGAGAATCGCTAGCCGGTCGGGGTTCGCGTGCTGGCGGCTACGGGCTGGCCGCCGTCGATGGTGATGCTGCCGTCCGAGGCGACGCTCACCTGGTAGTGCTGCAGCGGCGCGCGCGCGGGGCCCTGGGTCACCTTGCCATTGCCGTCGAAGGTCGAGCCGTGGCAAGGGCATGACAGCCCGGCGGCGATGGTCTGCGCGTTGTCGTCGAGGATGCAGCCGGCGTGAGTGCAGATCGCCGACATGGCGTAAAGGCCATTGCTATCCAGACCGACCACGGCATTGGAGGGCAGAACGCGCAGCGAGTTCATCTTCAGGTCCGCGACGTTGCCGCCGCTGACGGGGCCTGTCGGCGGCGAGCCCGTGGGGCCCTGACAGCCCGCGAGCGTCTTGGCGAAGAAGAGCGCGCCGGCCGAGGTTCCCGCCATGCGCAAAAGTTGCCGCCGGCCGAGCGTGTTGGGAGCGTGAAAGGAAGCCTTGGGTGATTCGGACATCAGGACCTCCACGGTCTTGTTTAGACAATTTGTACCCGGTACACCGTTAAGGCAGGCGGGAATCGCGTGTGGAAACCGCCACGTGAATGCTTGACGGATCCGGCGCAAGTCACGCCCCAACCAAGATCCAGTCGAAGCGTTGCTACCCGGGGGTCGGGGACCTACGCGCGCGGAACTTCTGCACGAAACCGAACGGTCGATAGGTGAGCTTGGCCTGGCGCAATCCGGGATCGCCGAGATCTTGTTCGCGGTTGATCACCGTGATGGCGGACGGCAGCGAGCGCGCGACGTCCATGTTGATGAATTGGTAGAGGCCCTTCATCCCGGGTACCGACTTCTCATAGTGAACGACGAACATCGCGCCACCCGCGGCGGTCTCCCCGAGAGCGTAGCCCGCGGGCTTGTCGAGGACGTAGGTGATGCGCCCCTGCAAGCCAAACTCGCCACTGCGCTCGAGGGCTTCGCGGGCTGGTGCATAGTCCGCCAGATCGTGGGCTTGCTCGCGCCACGCCTCGAGCACCTTCAGCGCGTCGGGGATCCGGTCGGAGGAGAGATTCTCCGCCCGGTGGGGATTTTCCCGGACGAAGTGGTGCACGAGGTTGCGCTTCTTCTGCAGGGCCCGTCCGGCCAAGGAGGCAAGTTGCTCGCGGTGGTAGAGGTAGTCGAAGTTGTCGCGATCCTCGCTGACCTGATAGCCAGCCTCGAGCAACGAAGCGGCCTGTGCCGAGGTGACCAGCTTCATCGAGGTGTAGCGCGCAAAGAGCTCGCCGAGCACATCGTCCGCCGGCAAGGCGAACGGGCAGACGAAGAAGCTCGCGCCCTTGTCGGCCCCGGCCAGGATGATGGAGCCGTCGCCAAGTTGCCCGATGCGGTAGCCGTGAGCGCGGCGAAAGCAGTAGATGCCGGTGAAGCTCAGCTCGGAAACGCCGTCCCCGAGACCACGAAAAAGCGGATCGAGTTTGGGTCGATCCGCGAGGTCGAGCTCGGTCAGGTCGGGGTAGTTGCCGATCATCGTGCCGCGGCATTCGTGAAGCAGGCGCGAATGTAGCACGCCAACCACGGCCGCGCCCGACCCCGGTTCTTCGTGGATTCTAGTTCCCCGCGCCGGCCACGAAGTTGAACGGGTACGAGACGATGGCGATGCCGCCGCCCGTCGGCTTGGGGAAGTCCCAGCGCCTGACCGCGCCGGCCACGCAGCTTTCCACGCGGGCGTTGTTCATGGTCGTGCTCTGCACGAAGGAGCTGATGACCTGGCCGGTCGTGGAGATCACGAACTGGACCGAGACCCGGCCTTCGAGGCCGGCCTTGCGCACAAGCTCCTGGTCGTAGCAGTACTTGACCTCGTTCATGTGCAGGCGAACCACGCGACGGATGATCTCCTTGTCGAGCGAACCTCGTACCGTGGCAATCCCCGGGGTGATGGTTGGGGTCTTCGTGATGTGTCGGCGCATGTTCCCCCAACCCGGGCTGTGCCCGTAGCCAGGACCGCCCAAGGTATTGAAGTTGCCCGTGCCGATGGTGGCCAGGCCGGTGCCGCCGCCATAGTACCCCGTTCCCATCATTCCGAAGCCGTTGTTGCCAAAGCCGTCCCCGATGTTGGCCGCGATGAGGTTGCCCATGATGTCGGATTCGGCGTCGCCAACGGCCGTGCCTGTACCAAAGATGCTGTTGAAGCGAGAGGCCTGGGTAGTGTTCAGGACGCCAAGGATGCCCTTGTTCTGGATCTGGGCTACGGTTTCGGTCTTGCCGAGGTGCATGTTCTTGCCGTCTCCCTTGATCTGGTAGGCGCCGCTCGTCTTCTTCCAGTCCGGTCTTCCCAGCTTTCCTTGCTCGCCCGCCAGGGCCTTGCCGGCCTCGCCCGGCCCCGTCTCCGGTCGGTCCTTGAGGATGTCCGGGATCGGCTCCGGCTCCGGGGCCTTGATGGTGAACGGGATCATCGCTTTGCTCATTCCGACGAGGTCGCCGGAAACCGACATCGTCTCGGGTGGAACCGCGAAGATCATGAGCAGGAAGAGCCCCAGCGCCAGGAGGGAGCCCAAGGTGAACTTCTGCTCGTCCCAGCGCCAGCTGAACCACCGCCTGGGCAGGCGAGTCGCGCTGTGGGTGTGCCGAAGCTGGAAGCTCATGGCCCCGCAGTCGATGCGGGCATTGCTGTTCGCCGGCAGGGTGAAGTTGCTTCCCCGGCCCGCCAGGTAGTCGGCCAGTCGGTATACCTTTCCGCCGACCGCGACGTTGCCGGTCATGTTGGGTGTCACGTTGACCAGGAAGCCGCCTCCCCACTTCGAAATCAGCGGCATGTCCGTCCCGCCGAGGATCTCGCTCGCCACCGGTGCGTCGGCGGCCGAGGACTGTCCGATCATGTAGTGGGTCGCCGAATCGAGGCCACGGACGGACCGCAAGCGCCACTTTGGCGCGGCCTCCGAGAGAAATCTCGTCCCGATAATCACGCCTTTGTACACGGCGCGCACCTCCAGGGCAGGTGGGCCATCGGGCCCGGGGTCCGGGTAATCGAAGTTGGCGGGGTTCCTTTCGGTTCGCAATGCAGACGTGAACATGGCTTGCTCCTTGCGCAGGGCCGGCGCCGCGCAGCCTGGTTCCCGCGTTGCGAACCTCGGCCGCCGGAACGACGTCCGGACAATCCAGGAACGAGGGGGCCGTCTCCTGCCGGCCACAATCACCTTCGTCCTACTGCAAACACGGACAACGCCGCGATGGATCCGGTTTCATTCTTTTTCGGGTAGGCTTGCCGGATGATGAAGTCGTGGCCGTGGGCTGGCCTTGGCCTGCTGTGCGTGGCCGGTTGTGGGCTGTTCTTCCGCGCGCCCGCTCCCATCGCGACGATCCGATACCCCGCTGCCAATCCGTCGGCGAGTCGCGATCTGCTGCTGCTTCTGCCAGGCCGTGGAGACCGCGCGAGCACGTTTGCCGACGAAGGTATCGTGAAGATCGCCAAGTCGTCGGTGCCCAATTTCGACGTCATCGCCGTCGATGCGACGACCGGCTACTACATTCATCGCAACCTCGTCGATCGCCTCAAGGCGGACGTCATCGAGCCAGCTCGTTCGCAGGGATATCGATCCGTGATTGTCTCGGGCATCTCCATGGGCGGGCTTGGTGCCTTGCTCTTTGCCCAGCGCAATCCGGGCGCAGTCTCGGCGGTCGTCGCGGTAGCGCCGTTCTTGGGCGACGATGACGTCATCAACGAGATCGAGCTGGCGGGCGGCATTGCACATTGGGCGCCGCCTGTTCGGCTCGATCCGGATGACTATCAGCGAAGCCTGTGGGCCTGGCTCAAAGGATGTACCGTGCGTCGCCAGACCTGCCCGCGCATCTATCTTGGGTTCGGGTCCGAGGATCGTTTCGTGAAGGCCGAAAGGTTGCTCGCGGCGGTGCTCCCGGCGGAACGGGTGGTCGTGCTCCCAGGCGGGCACGAGTGGGAGCCCTGGCGGCAGCTGTTCACGGTGCTTTTGCCGAGGGTTGCTGCCCCATGATGTTGGCGCGGGGCGGCGGCGTCAATAGAATGGATACGCGGGTACCCTGGTTCGGGTTAGCGAATCCCGTCTTTCCGTGGTAAGCCTCGCCGCCACCGAGGGACACCTACATCCAACTCCAGGAAAAGGCGCCGATGAAGGACAAACCAGGGAGAATCGGGATCGATATTGGCGCGGTGTCGCTTAAAGCGGTGCGCCTAGGTAGCGAGGGCCAGGTCGTCAAGTCGTTCTATGCCAGGCATCGCGGCGAACCGGCCAAGGCGCTCGAGGCCGCCATGACCGACCTATCGGTGGTCGCAGGCGACGCTATCGGCTTCTGTGGCTCGAACGCCGCGCGCTTCTGCGAGTCCTTTGAGCTGCCGCGCCTCGATCTGGCGGCCTGTCAGATTCCGGTGGTCCGGGCCGAATACCCCGAGGTCGCCAACATCATCGATATCGGTGGCGGCTCGGTGACCCTGGTAGAGCTGGACGCCCAGGGGCACTTCCAGAACTACGCCACCAATTCCATGTGCGCCGCCGGAACCGGCTCGTTTCTCGACGAGCAGGCCGCGCGTCTCGGCATCTCCTACGACGATCCGACCCTGGTGGGTCAGGTCGCCGAGCCGCCCTCCATCGCCACGCGCTGCTCGGTCTTCGCCAAGAGCGATCTCATTCACCGCCAGCAGGAAGGCTACAGCAAGGCCGCCATGTGGTCGGGCCTGTGCCGTGGCATGACCCGCACGCTCATCGGCACGCTCCTGCGCGCGAAGCCCCTCGACAAGCCCACCGCCATCGTGGGCGGCGTGGCGCTGAACCAGGAAGTTCTGCGCTGGTTGGGCGCGGCCTATCCCAACCTGCTCCGTGTGCCCTCGCAGCCGCACCTCGCCGGCGCCATCGGCGCTGCCAGCCGGGGCGCCGCGCCCAAGCGCCTGCCCTCGCGAGAGGCCATCCACCGCATCGCCACCAGCAACGACGTCGAGTACCACGACTGGCCACTGACCCTGGAGAAGTCCACGTATCCGGATTTCGCGACCGCCGAGTCCTACGTCGATGCCGACAACAACGAGGTCCGCGTGGTGTCGTGGCCGCAGGGCCAGGTGTTGCGTGCCTATCTCGGCATCGACATCGGATCGACGAGCACGAAGCTCGCCTTGATCGACGAGAATGACGATCTCAAGGTCGACATCTACCGCAAGACCGGCGGTGATCCGGTCGGTGCTTCGCAGAAGCTCTTCCGCGCCCTGCGCGAGCTGGAGCGCAAGAAGGGGGCGCGCATCGAGGTGCTGGGAGCGGCCACCACGGGTTCCGGCCGCAAGATCGTCGGCGAGGTCATCGGTGCCGACAGCATCGTCAACGAGATCAGCGCGCACGTCGCAGGCGCGACCTACACCGATCCGGCGGTCGACACCATCTTCGAAATCGGCGGGCAGGACGCCAAGTACATGCACATCGTCGACGGGCACATCCGCGACGCCAACATGAACTACGTGTGTGCCGCGGGCACCGGCTCGTTCATCGAGGAGCAGGCCAACAAGCTCGGCTACAAGGTCGCCGACGTGGGCGCGGCGGTGCTGGGCGTGAAGCCTCCCCGCGCCACCGATCGCTGTACGGTCTTCATGGAGCAGGACGTGATCCGCTTCATCGAGGGCGGCGCCACCCGGCAAGAGGCGCTGGCCGCGGTGCTGGTCGCGGTGGCCAAGAACTACCTCAACAAGGTGGTGGGCAATCGCCACCGCAGCCGCAAGCGCATCATGTTCCAGGGCGCGACCGCGCGGAACAAGGCACTGGTGGCGGCCTTCGAGCGCCTGCTTGGCGTGGAAGTCGTGGTCTCACCCTACTGCCACGTCATGGGTGCGTTCGGCGTGGCCCGGCTGGCCCGGCAGGCGATGGCGGAGAAGCAGGCGACGGCCACGTCACGCTTCCATGGTCTGGACCTGGAAAGCCGCAAGGTCAGCCTGCGCAAGGAGACCTGCGAGCTGTGCCAGAACGATTGCAGCATCACCTACGCCGAGATCGAGGGCGTCGACGGCACGCCGTCGTGGGGTTACATGTGCGGCCGCGATCCTGCCGAGCAGAAGGTACGCAAGAGCCCGCACGATCGCATGCTGCGGCTGCGCCAGCGCATCTGGCGCGAGGCCGGCGCCGGGGTGAAGGTGCGTGACGACGCGCGCGTGATCGGCATCCCGCAGTCGCTCATCATGTACACCTACTACCCGATGTGGCAGCGCTTCTTCAACACGCTCGGGTACAAGGTGCAGCTGTCGGGACCGACGACCGACGAGATCCGTGAGCTTGGCCCGCGCATGGCCGGCGCGGACTTCTGTTTCCCGGCCAAGCTGGCCTTGGGTCACGTGGCCAAGCTGGCCATCCAGGACGGCGTGGATTTCGTGTTCGTCCCCCACGTCAAGAACACCCCCGCCAACGAGGAGACAACCGGTACCACGGTGTGTCCCTTCGTGCAGGGCACCGGCTCCGCCGCGCGCACCGCGCTCAAGATGAACCACCTCGACGCCTCGCGCCTGTTGGTGCCTTTGGTCGACATGCGCATGCGCGAGAACGAGATCATCAAGACCTTGGCCGACGAGCTTGCGCGGCCGCTCGGGATCTCGTCCCGGCAAATCAAGAGGGCATGGCGTGCCGGTGTGCAGGCGCAATCAGATTTCGAGAACCGTTGCTACAGCGAGGGAGCCAAGCTCCTGGCCGAGGCTGGCAGCAAGAAGGAGAATCTCATTCTTCTCGTCGGGCGTCCCTACAACATGTACGACGCCGGCGCGAACCTGGGTCTTCCGCAGAAGATCGCGGATCTCGGCCGCACCGTCGTGCCCATGGACTTCATCAAGCCCGAGCTGGAACGACTGGGCGAGCGCTATCGCAACGCCTTCTGGAGCTATGGCCAGAAGATCCTGGCAACGTTGGAGAAAGCCGCCGAGAGCGATTTCATGGACGTGGTCTACCTGACCAACTTCTCGTGCGGTCCCGACAGCTTCTTGCTCTCCTACGCCGAGGAGATCATGGGTAACCGGCCCCTGCTCATGCTCGAGCTCGACGAGCACGGCGCGGACGCGGGTTACATGACCCGCCTCGAGGCATTCTTCGACGTGTTGAAGCGGCCGCGACCGCCCCGCGGTGAACGAACGGCCGTGCGCACCGAGCCGTCCGATATGCATGGCCGGACCATCTGGCTGCCACCCATGCACCCCTTCGGCACGCGCCTGTTCGCCGCCGCATTCCGCTCGCACGGCTACGACGCGCGCGAGTTGCCCGAGGAGAACAAGGAGTCTTTCGAGCTTGGCCGCTCGCTCACGCGCGGCTCCGAGTGTCTGCCGTGCGCTCTTACTCTCGGGACGTTCCTCAAGACCCTGCGGGCGCAGCCTCGCGGTGGCAAACACGCTTTCTTCATGCCCAGCTCCAAGGGCCCGTGCCGCTTTGGCCAGTACACCACCTTGCACCGCCAGGTTCTCGAACGCGAAGGTCTGGGAGAAGAGGTCGCGCTCCTCGCGCCGGCGTCGAACAACGCCTACCAGGGCCTCGACAGCCCCATGCGCCGCTCGCTCTTCAAGGCCATCGCCTGCGCCGACATCCTGCTCAAGGCCCAATGCAAGGTGCGGCCCTACGAGGTCAGGATCGGCGAGACCGATCGCCTGGTCAACGAGGGCGCCGACCAGGTGGCCAGGGCCATCGAGGAAGACGGCGACATCCCGGCCGCGCTGAAGAAGGCGATCGACAAGATCGCCGCCATCGAGACCGCGGGGCCGCGCAAGCCGCTGGTCGGTATCGTGGGCGAGATCTACGTACGCAACAACCCCTACGCCAACGAAGACGTCATCGGCGCCGTCGAGACTTTCGGCGGCGAGGCGTGGATGTTGCCCATCACCGACTGGGTCATCTACACCTCGTCTCTGGAGAACTACAAAGAGGAATTTCCCTCGACCATCATTTCGTGGGAAAAGGCCGACACTTTCGTCACCTACACCTGGATGAAGCACTGGGAAAAGAAGCTGATGGAAGCGGCCAGTCCCTTCCTCGACGATCGCCACGAGCCGCGCTTCCAGGAGTGTCTGGAGATCGCCACGCCGTACATTCCGTTCTACCTGGGCGGCGAAGGCAAGCTGTCCGTGGGTCGCGCCATCAAGTTCGCGCAGCAGGGCGCGGCCATGGTGGTGAACTGCGCGCCCTTCGGCTGCATGCCCGAGACGGTGGCCACCGCGATCTATGGGCGCCTCTCCGCCGAGGTTGACATGCCCATCGTCAGCCTCTTCTACGACGGCAGCGGTGGACAGAATCGCCGTCTCGAGGTCTTTCTCAACAATGCGGTTCGGGGTCGGCGCGGCCTGGCCGCGTTGTCGGAGAACGCCGACCTGCAGCTGCCCGCGGGCTTCCCGGGCCGCGACCAGTTGGTGCCGGCGAGCAACCTCACGTCGAGGATGCGGCCGGCCGGCGACGCGTAGATCTCCAGCCCCTTGCTTCGTGGAAGCGGGCTTGACGCGCGTGCATCTTCGTAGGCGCGCGCAGTACTCTTGCGCATGGCTGCCGCTTCTGGAAGTGGTGTAGCGCGAGAGGGGATGCGCCCGTTCTCGTTTGCCTTGCTCGCTGTCGCTCTCGGGATCGTCGCGGGGCTGGGTGCGCTGGGCTTTCGCATGCTCATCGCGCTGTGCCACAACCTTCTCTTCCTGGGTGGGGTCTCGGTCGACTACCACACCAGCCAGCACACGCCGCTTGGCCCCTTCGGATTCGCCGTCGTGATCGTGCCCGCGCTGGTTGCCTTGCTGGTGGTGTTTCTGTTGAAGAACTTCGCCCCCGAGGCAAAGGGGCACGGGGTTCCCGAGGCCATGGATGCGGTCTACTAAAAGGGCGCGGTCATTCGCCCCATCGTCGCCGTGATCAAATCGCTGGCTTCCGCCGTCTCCATCGGCAGCGGCGGGTCGGTCGGTCGTGAAGGGCCGATCATCCAGATCGGCGCGGCTTTCGGATCGTGGTTCGGACGCACGATGCACGTTTCGCGCTGGCAGCGCGCGGCCCTGGTGGCCGCGGGAGGCGGGGCGGGGACCGCGGCCACCTTCAACACGCCGATCGGCGGCGTGCTCTTCGCCGTCGAAGTGCTCATGGCTCTCGTGTCGGTGCTCTTCATCCGTGCCCTGTACGGGACGGAAGACCTATTCGAGAAGTGGATACCCAAGCGGGAGTACCTTCGCCATGTGCTCGGCATGCTCGGGGTGGGCATTCTCATGTCGTCGTTCATGTTCGCGCGCGGGCACTACTACGTGCAGGGCGTGGGCTGCGCGACGATCATCGACATCCTCGGAAAAACCATTACCAGCGTCCCCTTTCTCGTCACCCTGTTCGCGGCGAAGCTGCTCGCCACATCGCTGACCCCGGGATCTGGCGCGTCGGGGGGCATCTTCTCGCCTGCGCTCTTTCTGGGGGCGACCTTCGGGGGGCGTATGGCCTCGTCCTGCGCGCCGTCTTTCCCGCTTTGAACGTCGATCCAACCGCGCTGGCGCTCGCTGGGATGGCTGGGCTGGTCGCGGGAGCCACCGGCGCCGCGAGGATCTCGCCCTCGACGACCCCAAGCAGGTTGCGTCCGAGATCGTCTTTCTCGAGGAAGGGAAGGTCACGGGCGTGCTGTCGCGGGAATGGGCACTCGCTCATCGGGATGCTCTGGTCAAGGCACACTTGCCCTCCGAGCTGGCTCGTCACGACTACGTCACGCTGCGAGCGAGCACGTCGTTGTTCGACGCGTTGACGGAAATGCGCGCCCGCCACGTCCCGATTGTCGTGGTCATGGGCAGGCCTGGGACCGGCGACGGCGGTGATGGCGTTCTCGGATTCGTTACCCTGGCCGACCTCACCTTGGCCTTGGCCGACGGAGCGGATGGCTTGAGCGACTGATACTTCAGAGAGCCGGCGGGCAGCGCCTAGCCGCCGGCCGAGGCATCCATGGCCAAGCCATCCGGGCCTTGGCTGTCCATCCCGCCGGCATCCATGGCGGGCGGCGGAGGCGGCGGCCACGAGCACATGTCGGGCACGTCGTTGACCGCCGGAGGTAGCGATTGCAAGTAGGTCGCGATGTCGAGCGCATCTTGATCCGTGAGCCCGCCAAATGCACCATTCGGTCCCACGGGCATGGGGGGACAGATGCCCATCCCGTGATCGTCCAGACCTTGGTGGAGAACAGTGACGATTTGACTCGTGCTCCACGTGCCGATGCCGGTGGTGGGATCGGAGGTCAAGTTCGCCGACACCGGATGAATGTCGAGCGTACCGGCAAAGAAGGCGCTGAAGTCCTCGCCTCCCTGGAAGAACTTGCCGGTGTCGAGGGGGTTGGGACCCGAGCTGAGGTGCGGAGTGTGGCACTCGATGCAGAGGCCACTTTCGGTGGCCAGGTAGCGGCCGCGCATGGCGCTCTCTTTTTGCGGGTAGGTGTCGGCCGGCATGGGGATGGTGGTTGGATCCAGATAGTTGGCGGGCGAGGGTAGATCGAAGGCGGCCGAGCGGGCGGGAATCGGGTTGTTCACCGGCGGGAGCGATTGCAAGTAGGCCACGATGGCGTCGGCGTCGTCCGCGGTCAGGTTGTGGAACACGTAGTAGGGCATGACCGGATTGAGCGCCATGGTCCCGCTTGCGGTCGGCACGATGCCGTCCATGAACATGTGCTTGATCTGGTCGCCCGTGAAGTTACCGAGCCCGGTAGTCGGATCCGGCGTCAGGTTGGGGGTAGCCAAGGTATCGCCGGCGGGGGTGTTGATGAACGTCGGGTTTCCTGCCAGGTACTTCGTCATGTCCGGCGCACCCGAGGGCAGCTTGGGGGTATGGCAGTCCGAGCAGGCGATGACATGGTCGACCAAGTACTTGCCGCGCGCCACAGGGCTCATCGTGCCACCGTCGATGGAACCGGCCTCCGTCGGATTCGCGTCACCGATGGGGGCGTCCACGGGGGGCACAATGGGGGAGTCGATGGCCTGGGTATCGGGGAGCCTGAGATCCGTCACGGGTGCATCGGCCATGGGCGCGTCCGCAACGGCCATGTCTGGGGTGCTCGCCTCGACCGCTGGTGCATCGGGGAGGCCAACATCCAGGTTGTCGCCACCAGGCGCGTCGGCCTTTCCGGCATCTGGAATTTTACTGCCGCCATCGTCCGAACAGGCGGAGACGGAAACAACGGCGACAACTGCGAGAAACACACCGATAAGGGAATTCGCGCGCACTCCTTCCATCCTGGGTCCCTCCTTGCGCGCGTTTGATGCGGGTGGGCGGCAGATGTTTCACAAAATTTGCAATTTGGGGGATGAACACGGGTCTCTGGTCGCCGGCCAGCGCTCAGAGCCGAAGAGATCCGCGGGCCGATCCCGTGCGAGTCCTTCGCAATTCCTGCACAGCGCAGACGCTAGGCCGGTTTGTCGCGTCCGTCGGACGGGTGCTCGTCGGCCGAGGTCGAATCGCGCAGTTGCTTGGTACGACGGGCGTCGATCTCGGCGGTCAGCTCGCCGGCCACCGTTGCCGTGATGATCTCGCCACGTGCCGCGCGTACCACGGCGTCTCTCTCTACCAAGAGTAGCTCTTGGCGGATCTGTTCCAGGGCTTGATCACGGAATTCCGAGCGCTCGCCGTACAGTCGCAGGATCTCCTGCTCGGCCGCATGGGCGCGCTCGTCGTATTGCTGGCGCAGCGTCTCGACGACGTCGGAGGGCACGGCTCCCTCGTGCCCGAGCCGGTCGAGCACCCTGCGCGCGGCGCGGGCCGCGAGCAACTCTCCGCGTCCCCGGTCATAGGGCCGGCGTGCACTGCTATCGCTCACCAGATGCAGCCAGCGAAGTACCGGCGCCATCGTCAGCCCTTGAACCAGAATCGACAACAGGACCACCCCGAAGGTCATCGTTACCAGCAGCTGGCGATGGTGAAAATCATGGGCGAGCGAGAGAGCCAGCACCATCGAGAGGGCGCCGCGAAGACCTCCCCAGCTCAGCACCGCAGCCCAGCTCCACGACAGCCTCTCGCGCGAACGGCGAAGTAGAAGGGTGACCGCCGCTACCACGATGGCTCGGCCCAAGGTCACGACGAGGAATGCCAGCAGGATCGGACGCCACGCCGCAATCAACGCGGGGATGGTCACCTCGAAACCGATGAGGAGAAACACCAGCGAATTGAACGCGAAGGCGACGTACTCCCAGAAGACCTCCACCGACAAGCGTGTCGTGGGGCTCATTCCCTTCTTTGCCGCGTAGTTGCCGCAGATCATTCCTGCGACAACGGTCGAGATCACGCCAGAGCCGCCAAGGTACTCGGCGCCGATGAAGGAACCATAGGCGGCAAGCGTCGTCACCGTGATCTCGATCATCGCCTCGTCGACACGCTTGATCACCTGCGAGGCAGCCGATCCCGCCAGCGTTCCCACCAGCAGGCCGATGCCGGTCACGCGAAGGAAGGAGAACCCCGCCGAGCCGACGGAAGCGTCATGTCCGCTGGCCACTCCCAGAATCAACGTGAAGAAGACGACCGCGGTGCCATCGTTGAGCAGGCTTTCCCCTTCTACAAGAACTCGCAGCCGGCGGGGAACGCCCAGCGTCTTGAACAGGCCGACCACGGCGATGGGATCGGTCGCGGCCAATAACGACGCGAAGATGAGACCGTCGATGAAGTGGAATTCCTGCACGAAGTGCAAGGTCGCTGCGACCGGGGTCAGCAACGCGGCGGTCACCGCTATCGAAGCGATGACCCCGGGAATTGCAAGCGAGAATACCGCCAGCCGGTTGCGCCAGAATTCGGTGAAGTCCAGATGGAATGCGGCTTCGAACAGGAGACCCGGCAGGAACACCGCGAAGAGCAGATCCTTGGTCAAGTGGGGAGCGTGAAAGGCGCGCGTGGCGCCTAACGCAAGGCCCGCGACTACCAGCCCGACGGTGTAGGGCAGGGCAAGGCGCCGCACCAGCAACGCCACCACCGTGGCGATCGCGAACAGGGTCAGAATGACAACACCGAGATCGGCCATCGCGGCCAGCCTAGCGCGGCTGATGCCGCCAGATGGCCGAAATCGCACCGCCCGGGCGAGGTGGCTCGCGGCGTGCTCGCCCTCGACCCATCTTGCGCACAGAGCAGCTTGATGGACAGACAGCCAGCGACTGCCTGGCGAGTGCATTCGAGCATCTTTCACGTGTGCGGAGCGAGTGCTAGGCGTAAGCTCCGCCGCTGTCATGCGATGGTATCGAGCCCAGCAGCGCTCGCGACGCGCGCGCCCGGAGCGCGGGTGAAGCGGTCGTGAAGCGCGTGGCGGTGATCGCGGGTGCCGGACCGGCGGGCTTGACCGCGGCCTGGGAGCTACTGGCTCGAACGGATATTCATCCGGTGGTCATCGAGCCGACGGCCGCCATCGGTGGCATCGCGCAAACCTACGTGTACAACGGCAACCGCATCGACATCGGTGGCCACCGCTTCTTCACCAAGAGCGAGCGCGTGATGAGCTGGTGGCTCGCCATGCTGCCGCGACAGGGCGCCCCGGCAGCCGACGACCTGGCCTTCGGGCATGACGTGGAGTTGGCCACCGAGGCGGTGCTGCATTTTCTCGCGCCCGAGCTCTCCGGTTTTCCCAAGGTGCGTGAGGAACGGCGGTCGGCGCCGGACCCCG
>Ga0210133_1000280_pt1 | contig 19766 bp, 18 predicted proteins | sample Joice_ThreeSqC_D_2_FD_184874 | JGI IMG/M metagenome (GOLD analysis project Ga0210133, IMG submission 184874) | Wetland microbial communities from San Francisco Bay, California, USA, that impact long-term carbon sequestration - Joice_ThreeSqC_D1... | ecosystem: Environmental > Aquatic > Marine >...
GTTCCGATGTAAACGTAAATTATCTGTTCCGGATCGACGACAGCACCAAAATCGATATTGTATAATTCCATGAAAATAAGTGCGGGCAGGGATACATTAAAAACAAACTTTGATGTAACGGTTACAAACGACTCATTAATTATCTTTAACTTCTTTAGTAAATAACCAAGTGCGATTATCAAAAAGACAGGCGCAACAATATCGGCAGTGAATAGCAGGTTATCTATCAATTAATATTTTCTCCATTCTCTATTACATCTAAAAATTTTACAGGTAATGATACAATTTTCTTTTTTCCATAATCGAAGAAAACAATTCCTGTTTTTACATAAGCCACAACTTTTTGGTTTTTCTTGTTTGTTATCCTGTAAACAAAATCGCAGCCGATTTTTGAAATATCTGTTAAAGCAACTTCAACTAAAAGAATATCGCCGTAAAATCCTTCCGACTTATATTGAACTGCTGCATCCACCATAATTATTCCCGAACCGTCAATGTTTAATTCGGTAAAACCAAATTGATTTAAAAATTGCATGCGAGCTTCCTGGCAAATCGAAAGAACGGAATCGTTTCCGAGATGATCGTTGTAATTTAAATCTGTGATTCTAATTGGAATCTCTGTTTTGAATTGAAATTTTTTCGGGATGTCTATTTTAACTCTTGCCATCTACTATTGATGAATCGCTTCAAATTTGTTATTAAAGTGAATACAAACTAAATTTTCCTGGTTTCAGAATCAATTTTTTCATTGTTATTCATAGCAGAGAATACTATTTAACAACTCAAATCCGAATTTTGTTAAAGCCCAATTATTTCGGATGGTAAAAATTAAACAAATAAGAAACGATTAAAATTGAATAGAAGAAAATTTATAAGAAATATTTCACACCTTTCTGCTGCAGGATTGTTCTTTTCTGATAAAGTTTTTGGAAAAGAAGCAATGCTTCCGGTTAACTCTAAGCCAAATCCTGCTGAATGGAAAAATGATGAAATAAATATTGCCTGGATCGGTCATGCAACTGTGTTGATTAATTTTTACGGAACTATAATTCTAACTGATCCGGTTTTTTATCAGAATATTGGTTTATACTTTTTCGGTTTAACTTTCGGTCCCAGCAGGTTAACAGAACCGGCGCTGGAATTAAATGAAATTCCTAAGCCAGATATTTTACTTCTTTCGCATGCGCACATGGATCATATGGATTATAAAACACTGAGTAATATCACTTCGGAATATTCTAACCAGATCGATTGCATCACTGCCAGCAATACGAAAGATGTTATTGAAGACCTGAACTGGAAATCTCTACAGGAAATCGATTGGGGCGAAGAGACTTCATTACATGGAATTAATTTTAAGGCATACGAAGTAAAACATTTCGGCTGGCGGTTTCCGTGGGAAGAAGATCGTTCACGAGGATTCAAGGAACATGGAAGAAGTTATAATTCTATACTGATAGAAAAGAACAATAAAAAGATTTTATTCGGCGGAGATACCGCTTATCATCAAATGTTTAAAGAATTAAAAGATGAAAACATAGATATCGCAATTATGCCGATAGGTGCGTACAGACCGTGGAAATGGAATCATTGTAATCCTGAAGAAGCATTAATGATGGCGGCTGATCACATAAGGGCGAAATATTTTATTCCGATCCATACAAAAACCTTTAAGCAGGGAAGAGAACCGGTTGAAGAACCGCTTGAGTGGTTAGCCGAATCAGAAAAGAATTATAAGATTGAAATAGGTATAAGAGATATTGGCGAGACTTTTACTTTAAGAGGATAATTTTTATTCGAATAGCATTCTAAGATTCATTCATTTCAATACTGTACAATTTCGTTTTTTCTCTTTTCCCTTTTAAAACTATTTCTCCCATTGCTTCCTCATTAAAACCATTTAGATTTTCAGGCAATAATTTCTTTAAATCTTCTGAGATCAGCATTCTTTTATTCAGCGGCGTGCATTGTTTTTCTATTCTGGCGGTTACATTCATTACATCACCGTGATAAGCGATCTCCCGTTTCAACTCGCCAATTTCTGCAACCGTAACTACACCGGCATCGAGTCCGCATTTAAAAAAGGGAGAAGTCTGAAAATGCTGCTGATAATATTCATCACGGGAAGCAAGTTTATTAGTGAATTCAAAATATGCTTTTATACAATTAAGGTTTTTTATTCCCTCGTTAATTTCCCAGCTAAGAACCACTTCATCGCCGACGTACTGGTAAACGGAAGCTTTATATTTTATCAGCACATCGGTCAGATCGTAAAAGCAGCTTTGCATAAGTTGACTGTATTTATTGTGTCCAAGTCTTTCAGCAATTCCCGTGGAATTACGCAAATCCATAAACATAAAAATGCGATTCTCGTCTTTTGGTGAATGGTATCTTCCCGTCATCATCTTAAATAAATTTCCCGGACCAAATTTTTTATTCAACTGAAGCATAAAATTCATAAATAAAATGGCAAGGAAGAAATACAATACCAATGAAAAAACACTCATTGGAGTAATGAATTTTATAGACTCTTCCCATTGTTTTTGAGATAGTAATCCGAGTACCTGGAAAACACCGTAAGTTAGAATTCCTGCAATGGCAAATGAAAGAAGATAAAAAACGCTTTTAATAATGATCACATAACCAAACGAGTAACGTCTTATCCTGGTTTTATCTGTTAATGTGTTGATGAGTGCAAACAGTGAACCGAAAACGACTCCCTGCAAAAGCAGTTCGATATGAATCAAACCGGCATCGAAATACCGGGTAATCACATTGTCAGTCATTATATGCCGGTAAGACCAAACCGATAGAAGATTATAAAAGTACATAATCAGAATCCATCCAATAATTATAAAAACCCACTCGGATAATTGTATTTTAAGCTTTCCGTTCATATCGATTCGATCATTTACCCGAAAATTAAGGAATATATCTTAATTTTTTGTTGAAGTTGATATAACCTCCCTGTTTTATAAAGTGTCAAATAATTGTTCGGAATAATAATTAAGATTTTGTACGGGAAGATGGTTCTTAGTCAGCTTTGATACTAAAGCTGTTGCCTCCATGTTAAGAACCACTTCACTGTTAAAGCCGCTTTAATTAGCGGCTTTTTTTCGGTTTAACATGAATCCCTGGAAGAGCGTTTAACATAGTACGGTTTAATATTATAGATATCCTTACGAAAAGAGTAACAACATAGCACAGCCTGTGCGTAAAACCACAAGCTGGTTTCAGGATTAAACTTTAGTCCCGGATGTTATGTCCAAATTTCAAAAATATTAAAACTTAGGAAGGAAAAACTTATGCTTAGAACTATTGTCGTCTTAGTAGCTGCTCTTTTCATCATATCAATCCCGATTTTAGCTCAGCCGCATATGTCTGTTGAAGAAAGGGTACAGCACTTAAAAAAGGATCTCTCTCTTACTGCAGATCAGGTAGAACAAGTTAAAGCAATCTTTAAAGAAGCAGACGTTGAAATTGAGAGTAAGAACAGCAACGACACTCGTGATTTTAAAGAGATGAGAACTATAATAGAGCAGACCGATAATAAAATTCTTGATGTTTTAAATGATAATCAAAAGAAGTTATATAAAAAGATGATCGAAGAAAGAAAAAACAGGATGCATGGTCCCATGCATAACCCCGACTAGCAACGAGAGGGAAATAAAATATCTAAAGGCAATAATATGAAAAAGAAAATATTAGTCTACGGAATTATAATACTTGGCTTATTTGCATCAGCTTATTTTCTATTCTTTAATGATGACAGCCCGGTGCAGCAATTTACTTATGGCGAAGTAACAAGAGGCGATCTTAGTACGACTATAACCAGCACGGGAACTATCGAAGCCCTTTCAACCGTAGATGTAGGAACCCAGGTTTCCGGGAAGATCGATAAAATATTTGTTGATTTTAACAACCACGTAAAAAAAGGAAAGCTTCTTGCAATTCTCGATACAACAGCGTTGTGGCTCCAGGTAAAAGATGCGGAAGCGGGATTGCATAAAGCACAGGCGCAATACGAACAAACAAAAATTCAGTTTCAACTTGACTCTTCTTTATATGCCAAAAGTCTAAGTTCAGAAATAGATTACTTCACTTCAAAAACTGCAAAGGAGACTGCTTTATCGGGTTATGAATCCGCTAAAACAACATTGGAAAGGGCAAAGACAAACCTTAATTATGCTTTCATCTATTCTCCTATAAATGGAATAATTACCGATCGAAGTGTTGAACAGGGACAGACAGTTGCCGCAAGCTTATCAGCACCAACATTATTTGTTATTGCGGAAGATCTTTCAAAGATGAGAATACTTGCCTCGGTTGATGAAAGCGATATCGGGCAGATAAAAGTAGGACAGGATGCTGAGTTTACAGTTCAGGCTTATCCCGATAATGAATTTAAAGGCAAAGTTGTACAGAAAAGATTGAACCCGACCGTTGAATCTAACGTTGTTAATTATACAGTTGTTGTCGATGCTGATAATCAGAATAATCTTCTCCTTCCCGGAATGACTGCAACGATAGATTTTTATATAGAGAAACGAAATAATGTTTTAATGGTTCCGAATACTGCATTAAGGTTTCAGCCAACAGAAAGTATGATGGAAAGTTTTAGAAGGGAACGGGAAAAGCAAATGACAAATTTACCCGACAGTATAAAAAATAGATTTCAAAACGGACAGAGATTTCAGTTCGGGCAGAATATGAGAGATAATAACAGTAATGCATCAAAGAGAGGTGTAGTTTGGTCTGTAAATGATAAGGGTGAATATGAAATGAACTTTATGCAGTTAGGTTTGACAGATGGAAAAAATACAGAAGTAGTCAGGGGCAGGGATTTGAAAGAGGGAATGAAAGTAATTGTTGGCAGCACAGAAACTACAACGGATAATAATTCAAATCGTTTTATGATGCGCGGGCTTGGAAGAGGTTTGTAAAATGGAAAACCCATCAGACAAGAACATCATAAAAATAGTTGAGCTGTCTAAAACCTACCGGGTAGGCGATCTCGAAGTTCCTGCTTTAAAGACAATTGATCTTAAAATTGATGAAGGAGAGTTCGTAGCAATTATGGGAGCTTCCGGCTCCGGTAAATCTACATTGATGAATTTGCTTGGCTGTCTCGATACGCCCACCTCAGGTGAATACTATCTGGATGGTATCAACACAAACAAGCTTACCAGGAATGAATATGCTGCAATAAGAAATCAAAAGATCGGGTTTGTTTTCCAGGGATACAATCTTTTAGCAAGAACATCGGCTCTGGAAAATGTTGAGCTGCCGTTGATGTACGACAGGGCGCATAGAATAAATAATCCTGCAGAAAAAGCTCTTGAAGTTTTAAGAAGGGTTGGACTGGAAGACAGAATTCATCACGAACCAGGTCAGCTTTCCGGCGGTCAGCAGCAAAGAGTAGCAATTGCACGCTCTCTCGTTAATGAACCATCATTAATACTTGCAGACGAACCGACCGGAAATCTCGATAGCAAAATGTCCGTTGAAATATTCGGCTTATTCCAGAAGCTGAATGACGAAGGAATTACAATAGTGCTGGTTACACACGAAAGAGATTTTGCAAAGTTTGCCAAAAGAATTGTTGAGTTAAAAGATGGTAAAATCATTAAAGATCATTTTATAAAAGATCGGCTGTTTGCCCGGGAAGAATTAATTAAGATTAAAGAAGAAGAGCTAGCCTAAGAGGCGTAATTATGGAAGCAAAAAATTTATTAAGGGTTGCATTAAAAAGTATCTTAAAATCGCGAATGCGAAGTTTACTTACTGCTCTCGGAATCATCATTGGTGTCGCAGCAGTAATAGTTATGGTCGCAATAGGTAACGGTGCACAAAAAAAAGTGGAAGACCAAATAGCTTCTCTTGGTTCTAATTTGATCGTAGTCTTTCCGGGCTCTTCTAATTCCGGCGGAGTAAGAATGGGTGCCGGTAGTATAAACAGGTTTACAATGAAAGATGTCGAACAAATTAAGGAAAATGCAACACTGTTAAAGTGTATTACCCCAATAGTAAGCACAGGTGGACAGGTCATCGGTGGAACTGGCAACTGGAACACCCGTGTTGAAGGAGTTGCTACAAACTATCTGGAAATTAGTAATTGGTCTTTGGCTTCCGGAGAATTCTTTACTGAAAAAGATGTTATCTCAAGAACAAAAGTAGCAGTGCTTGGAAAAACTGTTGCCGATCAATTATTCCCCAACGATGATCCTATCGGTCAGCAGATAAGAATTAAAAATGTACCTTTTAGAGTGATCGGAGTATTAGCATCGAAAGGACAAAATGTAATGGGTGCAGACAACGATGATATCATTATTGCTCCTGCCACAACGGTTCTCGACAGGTTACTTGGCGGCAGGTATATATCTTTTATAATGGCAAGCGCAAATTCACTTTCGCAGATAGATCAGGCGCAGGCAGAAATAGAAACCATTATGCGCAAAGCTCACAACCTTAATGCCGGCGAAGAAAATGATTTCACAGTAAGAAACCAGGCTGAGATTACTCAAGCTGCTACAGAAACCTCGCAGGTACTTACAATTCTTTTAGCTTCCGTTGCGGGTGTTTCATTAATTGTAGGCGGTATCGGTATTATGAATATTATGCTTGTCTCTGTAACTGAAAGAACACGGGAAATCGGGATACGGTTATCCGTCGGTGCAAGAACTTCCGACATAATGATCCAATTTCTAACAGAATCAATTGTATTAAGTGTTACCGGGGGGTTGATCGGTGTTCTGCTTGCATTCGGTATAACTTTTATTCTTAATGAATACACGAGTCAGGCGGCATATATAAATCCGCAAATCATTTTTATTGCTGTAAGCTTTGCGGGAATTATTGGAATCTTCTTCGGTTTTTATCCCGCGCGTAAAGCTGCAAACCTTAATCCGATAGACGCATTAAGATATGAATGATTTTAGTTTTATGCTGAAGTTAAAATAATGTGGGCATGCGGAATAAATTAAAGAATGAAAGTAGCCGCAGTCTTTAGACTGCGAACATAGATAGAAACGCAACCTGAAGGTTGCGACTACCGTTTTTAATTATTTTAAAATTGCTTTGAAAAAAGTAATTACTGTTAACATTTAAACTCCATGGAGAGAAAATGAAAAAACTATTTCTTTTAACTGTGCTTCTTCTCCCGGTAATTCTTAATTCCTGCGGAGATGAAGAAATCAACAGCACCTGGAAAACCAACCCGATAATTATCGATGGAAAGCAAACGGATTGGGAGGGTAAAACAAATTATTTCTCAGATTACAATGCTGCCGTCGGTGTAGAAAACGATAACGATTATTTATACCTGTGTCTTGCAGTAAACGATACGAACAAAGTCTTTCAATTATTTACAAGGGGATTCACAATTTGGATCGATCCGCATAACGGTGAGGAGAAGCTGGGAATTAATTATCCCATCGGTGCAATTAACTCCGGTGATTTTATGCCGCCGGTAAATGAACAGCCCGGCAATATGAATAGAGGGCGCGACTTCAGTAAAAGACTGCAGGAGCTGAAGCTTACACAAAATGAGATCAGGATAATTAATACAGATAATTTTCCGTTAACATCATACTATCTAAATGATACTTCGGTTGTGCATCTGGATATTGGAACTCAAATGGGGCTGTTCGTTTACGAATTGAAAATACCGCTTTCAAAAAATATAACAAGCAAACATAATTTTAATCTAAAGCCGGGAGATGAATTGAATATAGGTTTTGAGTCCGGCGATATAGATAGGCAAAATTTTAAAAATGGCGGATTTAGAATGGATAATGGAAATACGCCTCCGGGAGGCGGTATGGGGGGAAGAGGCGATAGGATGCCTCCCGGTAACGGTCAGTGGGGACAAAGACAGCACGAGTTTCAGAAAATTGATTTTGAGATTGCGGTTAAGCTGGCGAAAGAATAATGGAACCGATTTTATTGATTTTGTAGGAAAAAGTTAAAATAAATATTATGCACTTGTCCAACCAGCGGGCAAGCCGGTTAAAGGGATAAAGTGGATCGATTAAGATAAAAAACCGACTGCAGATACATAAAGATTCGCCTGCGATAGATGAATCTAAACTTTAGTAAGAGGTAATAGAAACTAAGCCAGGTTAAATAATAAATCAAGAATATGTTGAAGACTATCCTGAAGGAATATAATTAACAGCCTGGTAAAAGTTTTGTTCAGGGTGATTCGGGAAGAAAACAAATAAATAATTCCAAATCAAAGTATCCCCGCGATGGTTGTCCAACTGTATTGAGCAGTACGTCGGATAAAGTTTGTCGATCCAATAAAATTATAAGTTATGATACATCAAAGACTTAAGGGGCTTCATTTCTCAAAAAGCTGGCGGGAATCGGTCAGAATAGAATATTTCGTGCTTTTACATTGTCTAATACTATAAACGGACGATAGTCCATCGATAACAAAAACAGAAGGTGTTGAGGATAAGTATTCAAAAATTAGAAGATGAATCAAATTTAAACCTAATATTGCTTGCACTACAGGGTAATGAAATTGCGTTCAGCGAGATAGTGAGAAGACATAAAAAGAGAATAGAACGTACGGTATTTAGCATGATAGGTAATAACCAGGATGCAGAAGATGTTGGACAGGAGGTTTTTATAAAATTTTATAATTCGATGGATAAATTCAAAGGTGATTCAGAATTAATTACGTATCTAACCAGGATTGCAATAAATCTCTCTATTAATGAACTCAATAGAAGGAAGAGAAAAATATTTAATTTGAAAAATTACTTTGGAAAAATAGAGATAGATAGAAATGATGACTTTTTGAAAAATATTGAAGATAACGATCTGATCGAAAAGGCAATGAATAAACTGACCCCGAAAATAAAGAGCGTTGTAATACTAAGATTTATGAACGCATATTCTGTAAAAGAAATAGGTGAGATATTAGGAATACCGGTTGGTACAGTTTTATCAAGATTGGCGAGGGGACAAAACAAACTTCTGAAAATATTAGAATCTACATTGGAGGTCTGAATGTTAGATAAAGTGAAAAGACAATTTGCGAGATTGCAGGGAATACAATTTCCCTATATGAGAATTTATAGGAAAATTATTTATAAAAGTCTTGACAACATCCTTTCAGAAAAAGAAGAAATGATGCTGAAAAAGAAACTTTCATCCTCTATGAGATTGCGGAAAGAAAAATATAAAATTGAAAGACTGAGATTTATGCTGGTTGCTTACCAGTCCGGAACGTTTAAGCCCGATTTTGAAACAAGCCTGCTCAGAAAAATAAATCAAGTAAAGTATCAATTGGATAAATTTTATAAAGAAATAAAATATGCCTTTAAGAGATTTGTTTACGCAGCACTTTTAATGATTGCTTTCCTGATACTATTTAATATAGAAGAGGAGGGAGAAATAAAAATTCTTAATAAAAACCAGGTGAAAATTGGTGAAGCTCTAAACAGCGAATACTTTTATTCTGTATGGGAATACACAACAACAAATGAAAAACTAAACGGAGACAATTATGGATTATAAGATAAAATCTTATGTAATGTTAAGTATAATATTTGTTTTGGGATTTCTATCTGGGTGGCTGATCAAAGATCTGGTAACTGAATCGCCTCTTCAGCAAATTAGAAATTTTAGAGAAAGAGGCGGAATAGCCGTAAGACTGGAAAAAGTATTGGAATTAACCGATAAACAAAAAAAAGAAATAAGACCAATACTTGATAAATTCGACAAACGTTTTAGTGAACAAATGAAACCCAAAATTAATGAGGTTAATAAGATAATAGATTCACTAAAAATTGCTATAGAACCATACTTAACGAAAGAACAAAAACTTAAATTGAAAAGAGAATTCATGTTCCCAATTCCGCCAAACGATAGAAAGAACGGGCCGGAATTTGAAAAACCTTTCTAAAGGATAAATTATTAATCAAAAAGATAGAAAAGACTATTTATAAATGATAGAATTAATTACCAATAATCAGATTAAAGAATTGCCAAAAAATTATAATACCGGAAATAGAAATAGATTTCTGCGGGATGAAAATGTAGATGGTGCTGAAAACGGTGCAAACAAAAAAAGAAAATATTTGTTTGTGAAAGTAAACACCAGTATGGTGAAAGTAAGCTATAATGAGATTAAGTATATTGAAGGATTGAAAGACTATATAAAAATTTACATTTGTGATAAATCTTTAATAACCAAAAGTACAATTAAACATATAGAGAGTACATTGCCTGGAGAAAACTTTACAAGGGTGCATAAATCTTATATTATAGCCGTGGATAAAATTGATAAGATTGAATATAATCATATCTTTATCGGACAAAAAAAAATACCGATAGGAATGCAATTTAAAGATAAATTTTACAGCCGGATAGATAATTTTATATTATAGGATAGATCCCCAGCTAATTTTAGTTTTAATCTGGTCTTGTAAGCCACATTTCATGAAGTGAAATGTTAAAATAAAAAGTCCAGTAATCATTTCTTACCAATCCTTTATTCAAAGTTCCTTCACGACCATATTCTAAACTGAAATTTATCATGCTGAAACGTTCAAAAGGAATTCCAATTCCTAAAGTTATCCCGGCTGAATTAATCGGAGTTTTATCGATTACCATGTACGAGTTTTTATAGTTTGCCCCAAATCTATAAACAAGACTGCTTAATAGATTATTATCGCGATTATTTATGTTGGGCGAATATTCGACACCAATTGAAAACCGGTTACTGTTTTTCGTATCAAGATTAGGATTAGAAAAATTGATTTTGGACCAGCCTCCCCATTCATAATCGAATCCGGCTCTGAAGATATTCTGTTTATTGACAGAAATTCCCAAACCAAGTTTCGTAGGAATTTTTATATCCAATACATTCTCTTGTTCCAATGAATCGGTAGTGCTGTTGTATGTAAATTGCAGTACATCCGATGTGTTGATTTTTGTACTTGCTCCATAAACAAAACCGACCGTATATAACCAATTATTTTTATGAATTAAATATTGAATTCCATAATCTAAATAGAAGCTTGAAGCAGACCGCTCATTTTTAAGCTCGTATCCTGTAAAATTATCACTGCTAAGAGCTGTTTCGGTTTGTGTAATTGGACCAAATATAATGGAAGCATTGAACCCCACAGCTAAATTATCCAGTACTTTGAATGAATTGCCAAAATAGACACGGTTTAAACCACCGCTTCCCTTAAATTCCTTTTTAAATGAAGTAAGTTCACCATTGATACTACTATTGGAAGTAATCACATAATCAACACTACTAAATGGAATTATACCCAAACTAAAAGCCCACCATCTTGTAAAATATAAACTGGCAGAAAAATAACTTATACTAATATTCCCGGCTGATTGAGAGGTGTTTTCTTTTTGCGAAATATTATAAATACCATAAAGACCCAGTTCCATTGCGAGTGAGCCCGAGGGTATGCCGAGATATGAAGCCGGATTTAAATAGTTAATAGAATTGCCGGATTGAAAAGCAATGCCCGTACCGCCTAAAGATTTATTAATTCCGATACTGTTATCTGTTAGTTGACCCACACCGAACATAGAATATACAGATCTTTTTACCTGGGCATTAAGAAAGCAAGTAAAAACGGAAATAAAAAATAGAGTTATAAGAAAATTCTTTCCGACCTTTCCGAATTGTGATGGATCGGGTAAAATGAAAATTATAGAAGCTGTAATATTTTTATTCTTCATCGAAAGGCGGTTCAATAATATAGATAATATATTTTTAGCTTAGTTTTTTGTCGACTGGCATCTACAATTAAGCGATAGAAGCTGGACGATTCATTAGTTTGTGAAAGGGTGATTAGAAGTCCTTTCTCCGGATCAATGTATGAGTCAGAGAGTTCATCAGTTAAATATTCTGTAATATCAAAAGAATACGAAGTGTTTTCCTGATATAGCTCATCTAAGGATCTAACTGACGGATTACCCCCCGTTGTAATTATTCTGTTTATTTTATCCGATTCATATACGTATAAATCTGCCGGAAGGGTTTGGTTATTGTAACTGTTTTTTAAAGGAGAAATTAAAAGTTCAGCTTTTGTCACTAAACCTCTGTCGAGCAATAGTAAATTCTGTAAGGAGGGAAAGTCTGCTCTTATTACTAACCCTGTACCACCTTGCAGAAAAGACAAACCGTCGGTTTGGCTATTGGGTAGCTTATCTCGCTGAGATGTTAACGGGTTTAATTGCGTAGAAGCAAAGTCATGGATAATATTATTGAATTGTTTCTCGGAATTTTCCATACTGAATCCATAGTTGATTTTCCCGGTGTTCAAAACACTTCTGTGTGTGTATAAAATTAGTTTCAAATCATCTGAGGTAGCATTAAAACCTACGATAGAACCTTTGTACATTTCGTTTGCTAAAAGGACTAAACCCGGAAAGTAGTTTATGAAATTTTCATCGCTGGATAAAATGTCCGAATCTTCTTTCAACAATGAAAACAGACCGTTACCTATAGCATCGTCAATCTTAATAAATAACGTATCCATTGTGCTATTTGGTTGAGGATAATAATCAATCAATCCTATTGGATCCGGATTATAATTAAAAGAGGTATTACTGGTGAGATAGTTATTTTCGTTAAGTTCAATTTTTTCAGATAATTGATGCACTGATATTTCCTGCCTTTTAGTTGTATCACCCCAAGAATATTTATTATACAATAACATCAAGCTTAATGAATCATATACGTCATCGTTTTCCGTATCGTAATAGTCCAAACTATCCGGTATACCTATTTGGAAATAACTATGGCTTGTGATTTTCCCCAGAATATCATCGCTAAAACTACCTATCAATAAAGTCTCCGTACCGGATGTTACAACATCATCTAAAATTACCGTAGAAAGATTTACTGAAAATGTATCTATTAAGGTTAAATTTGTTTGAGACTCAATATATTCTTCCCCTAATATAAACTCTTCCGACGATTCTTTACAGCCGTTGATAAATAATCCCCAAATGGGAATAAAAAGTAGTAAGCCGGAAATCTTGATAAATAATTTTTTGCGGAACATATTAAAAACGTTTAACAAATTAGCTGTAAATGCAAAACAGCAATTAATAAATTGATTAATGAGATTTAGTAATAAACAAATCAAATGGATTTTAATGAAATAAAAAAAATATATATACCAATGAAAGATTTCTGTAGACGAACCATTCAATATCGTTGATAACCAAAGGGGCAGTTAATTCGGAAGAGGAATGATCTGTTAAGCTCTCAATGACTAAAAAGATCCTGTGAAGATAAAAGAGTCGTCTAAATAGGGGCGTTTGTCTATTATTTAGTCATATACATCTACTGAATTTCCTTGAAAGCATATCAAAGAATAATTTTACATTTCAGTTTATATCATTAAAGCAGCTAAGCAATTTCGTTGTGCCGGATTATTTTTAAACAAATAAATGAGAATAAATGTTATGACAAAAAAGGCAATTATAGAAAATCTCCAAATGAACTCATTGACAAATCACAACGAGAAAAAATCATTTTTCGATTTTCTTATTATCTTCCGGATAGTGCTTGTTTTTTCAATTCTTCTTTTATTAGTATCTGGATGCAAAGATGAAGAGGATGATGACGAAGACTATATTGGAAACTGGATTAAACTTTCCGATTTTGAAGGTGTTCCACGTTCAGACGCCGTAGCTTTTACAATCGGCGACAATGCCTATGTAGGAACCGGTTATGACGGTTCGGATAGACTAAATGATTTCTGGGAATATGACCCTCAACTGAACAACTGGACGAGGAAGGCGGATTTTCCGGGTGTACCCAGAAACGGTGCAGTAGGTTTCGGAACCGATACAAAAGGCTATATTGGAACCGGTTACGATGGAATTAACAGGCTAAAGGATTTTTATGAATATGATCCCGCTACAGATACCTGGACCCGGAAACCTGACTTTGGTGGTACGGCAAGATACGGCGCAGTAGCGTTTGCAATTGATAATAAAGGCTATATTACTACGGGAGACGACGGCAATTTTCTGAAAGATCTTTGGGAGTATGACCCATCATCTGAACAATGGATGCAGAAGATTAGTCTGGAAGGGGGGAAACGCCGTGATGCAATAGCTTTTGTAATAGAAGGCAAGGGGTATGTTTGCACGGGAATAGACAATGGAGTATATGAGAGTGATTTCTGGGAGTATGACCCGGTAGCCAATGACTGGAACAAAAAGCGTTCTATTACTAATCAATCTGATGATGATTATGATGATGATTATTCAAGCATAACGGGTACAAATAAGGTCGCTTTTTCTATTAATGGAAAAGGATACATTGCTGCTGGCGGTGCAGGTACGGCTGGATCAACTGTGTGGGAATATAATCCTTCATCCGATTTGTGGATACAAAAAACTTCTCTTGAAGCCTCAGGACGAATTGAAGCTGTTGGTTTTTCTATTGGGGAATTAGGATACGTAACAACCGGTAGAAATGGCAGTTATTATTTTGATGATATCTGGGGATTTCAACCAAACTCTGATCAGGTTGATTCTGATAAAATAGTAGCATTAAATATTATGGCATCTTATTATTTCCGTACAATATCACATTAAGAATATGCTGCCATGTGGTTTGATGCCGGCTTATACTTAGTTAATAATTGAATGCTGCCCCTAATTGTTTAGCAAAACAAATGGAATGAAAGCGAATCGAATTTTGTCTAATAGTAGTTGCATAGAGCTAAACTATTTTGATATTCAACTTAATCTTACTCTTAAGAATTTAAGATAAGAATTCCTGAGGGCAACTAATTTATGATAATTCTTGTGAGAAACTGGGAAGCAAATGGGATTACTAATATAAGATTTGGTGTGCTGTATATTATTATCTTTTTGTGTGCATTAACAATGTCATTAAATGCACAAAATGAAACCGAAGACAGTAAATCAGAAACCGAAATTAAAGGTTATGTATCGGATGCTACGACTGGTGAACCTCTGGTCTTTGCTAATGTTTTAATAAAAGGAACCCAAACTGGTGCAGCAACAAACAAACGCGGGTTTTTTCTGATTTTAGATGCTCCTGCCGGAAATATAACTTTAATTGTATCATATATCGGTTATAAACCGAAAGAAATAAATATTGAAAACAAGCCCGGGAAAAAAGAAGAACTGGATATTAAACTTGAATCCCAGGGTATTCAAACTGAAGAAATAAGTGTTGTTGCAGAGCAATATAAGTATTGGAAAACGGCTGACGATGTTAGCCAGGTAACAGTTTCCCCGGCAACATTGTCGGAACTTCCTAATCTTGGTGAAAAGGATATTTTCAGATCACTTCAACTTTTGCCCGGTGTCAGTTCCATTAACGATGGTTCTGCAGGGCTGTATGTAAGAGGAGGAACGCCTGATGAGAATTTAGTTCTTTTAGATGGTATTACAATCTATCACGTCGATCATTTTTTTGGATTTTTTAGCGCTTTTAATTCTGATGCTATTAAGGATGTTCAATTATACAAGAGCGCTTTTGGTTCAAAATTCGGTGGCAGAATTTCAAGTGTAGTCGACCTGACTATGAAAACAGGGGATATGAATAAGTTCAGAATGAGCGTTGGAGCAAATTTACTAAGCGCAAACGGCGTAATGGAAATCCCGGTCTTTAGTAAAGGAAGTATTTTGATATCCGCCCGCCGTTCTTATGCCGATATAATTAACAGCGGTTTTTATGATAAAATATATGGCTTTCTAACAGGTGGAGAAAGTACTACTTCAAATACTTCTCAACCATTTCAGGGAGGTCCGGGCGGATTTGGACAACAGGAAACAAATACAACGCCTGCATTTTACTTTTATGATTTAAATGCAAAGATTTCATATAATCTTTCGAATAAGGATTTTTTATCACTCAGCTTTTATAGTGGAAAAGATTATCTTGATCAATCGCAAAATTCGCAGCAGGTTACTTTAAGAAGCGATTTTTCAAATGCCAGCCGCTCCATAAACGATGTAACTAATTGGGGCAATTTAGGAGAAAGCTTGAAATGGACGCGACAGTGGTCAGATAGATGGTATTCGGATTTCACCATTTCACATTCTAATTATTTCAGTAAATACGATAACAGTAACCAGTTCGATCAAAATGTTCAGGATACAAGCGGAGCTATTTTTAGCAACTCTACGGGCACGAAAGAAAATAACCAGGTTTATGATTTTACGGTTAAGTATGATAATGATTATTTGCTCTCCGAAAGGCACAAGCTTGGCTTTGGAGTTTTATATTCCGATATCTCTACCAGCTATAATTATAATGTAAATGATACACTATCCATATTAGACCGTTCTCAGAACGGATATAATCTTTCCTCTTACATACAGGATAAGTGGAATATCCTCGATCCGCTGGATATTACTTTGGGCATCCGTGAAACCTATTTTAATCCTACGCGTGAGTTTTATACAGAGCCCCGCATTTCTTTCCAGTATAAGATAAGCGAGTTAATCAAACTAAAAGGAGCATGGGGAAAGTATTATCAGTTTATAAACCAGATAACCCGCGAAGATGTTCTACAAGGAAGCCGGGATTTCTGGTTAATCTCGAGTCCTGATCTTAAGCCTCTATCCGCTGTTCATTATGTGCTGGGAACTGAATTTGAAACGGGAGAATACCTGTTTAGTATTGAAGGATATTATAAAGATTTAAATAATCTTTTACAGTATTCCCAGAGAATAGTCAGGAATCAACAGGGGCAGCTGCTTGATCCCAATAATTACTTGACAAACTTTTTTAAAGGGAAAGGAATAGCAAAAGGAATTGAATTTTTAGTTCAAAAAAAATTCGGACAGTTTAACGGATGGATAAGTTATACGTTAGGAAAGGTAGAATATACATTCCCGGATTTTGACAATGATCAACCATTTCCCGCTGATCAGGACAAAACCAATGAAGTAAAGATAATCGGGACATATGAAACCGGTAACTGGAATTTCTCTGCCTCCTGGATTTACTCTACCGGCACACCTTATACAGCGCCTGAAAGTCAATATTTTATAACCCTGCTTGATGGAGAAACACAAAGTTATATCCATGTAAGTGAGAAAAATGCATACCGCCTTCCGGACTATCATAGACTGGATGTTAGTGCATCTTACAAATTTAAAAACGATTCTTTTAGCGGGGAGTTTGGCTTGTCTGTTTTTAACCTTTATAATCGAAAAAACATCTGGTATAAAAAATATGATTTGACAGTGTACCCTGTAGAAATAACGAATGTAAATATGCTTGGAATGACCCCCACATTATTTGTCAAATTTCTTTTTTAAACACTTAGAAAATTATTCAGGCATTAAATATGAAAAAGTTAATTTCATTTTTTTGCATTTTGCTTGTATTAACAATATTGGGTTGTAATAATAACCCGACCGGTACCGAAGATAGCAATACGTTAGTTGTCGAAGCATTTTTATATTCCGGTGAACCTATCAACGATATTAGGTTAACAGGAACGGTGGATATTGGTTCGTCGGATACCACAGCTCCGCCAGTCAACGATGCCGAAGTACGGCTTATTAAGAATGGAAATACGTATCAATTAATACAAGATCCCGATCGTACTGGGTATTATATTTACCAGGGTTCTGACCTTACGGTTGAGCCTGGAGATAATTTCTTTCTTGAAATAAATTATTCGGGCATCCGGGTTTCGTCCTCAACTACTGTCCCGCCCACACCGTCAAACCTTTCTCTTCCGGATTCAGTATTGATACTACAAGCTGAAAGCGGATTTACCGGCGGTTTTGGTGAACAGGACACAAATTCAGTAGTTCTGAAGTGGGAGAATCCAGATTCATCTCTTTATTATGTGGTTCTTGAAAACTTAGAAGCAAATCCCGAAGAGATATCGACCGGAAGTTTCCCGGGTTTCGATATAGTTCGAAGAACAACATTCTCTCCAAGTGCTACCAGCGAATTTGTTATTGCAAGGAGAAACCTGACTTATTACGGTAAACATGCTGCTATCCTTTATAGGGTAAACCAGGAATATGCAGACTTGTATGAATCCAGGAATCAAGATTCAAGGAACCTTAATGAGCCTTTAACGAATATTAATAACGGTTTGGGTGTATTCAGTGCATTTGCAAGCGATACGGTTTATTTTGAAGTAAAATCTGAAGAATAATAGAGGATAATAAAAAACATAAGAATTAAAGGAAAAACCTGATTTTTCCACATGTAGCCCTCCCAATTATGATTGAGATCATAGGAATGTGTTTGCTTGATTTCAGATAATATATTATGTTTGTTCTAACAATGTTAGAAAATATAACAGAGGTATAAATTTGAGCCATATAGACAGAAGACAAAGAGAAAAGGAAGAAATAAAGCAGCGAATTCTTGACGCAGCGAGAAAAATTGCAACCAAAGAAGGATGGCACTCAGTAACAATAAGGAAAATTGCAGATGAGATTGAATATACTCCTCCTATTGTTTATGAGCATTTTGAAAACAAAGAAGCTTTAATACGTGAACTGATTTATACCGGTTTTAGCATGCTGGGTAAAGAATTTGCCGTTGTCAGGCAATCTGAAACCAATCCGAAAAAACTCTTAAAAATGTTATCTCTGCTTCATTGGGATTTTGCTTTTAAGAATGTAGAATTATACCAATTGATGTTTAGTTTAGAAAGACCTACACCTAACGAAGATATGATGTCAGACTTGAAACTAATTGAAAGTATTTTCCTTGAGCTATCTAATAATAATAAAGAATTATCATATGAGCTTATTCTTAGCTGGATGTTTCTTATAAATGGAGCTATCTCTATTATGATGAAGTTTCCGGATTTACCTCATCACAGTGATAGAGATCCAAGAGACATATTTGGCAGCATTATCAACCGTTTTGTAGACAGTTTATAAAAAAAATTTAACTAATTATCTAACTAAGTAAAATATAATAACAACTATTAAATAAATGAGAGAATATGAAAAAAGTTAAGTCAATCACAATTCTTTTTATTGTTTTTTACTTACCGCTATTCGGGCAGACTTATTCGCTTAAGCAATGTATTGAATATGCAAGAAAGAACAACAGCAATGTCAGAATCGCTTTACTTGATTCTGATATTAGTGGTAATATGGTCAACGAGCAAATAGGTAAAGCGCTGCCCCAAATAGATATTACCGGAAGTTTTGATGATAAACTGAAAATTACTACACAACTATTGCCGGGCGAGTTGATGGGAAAACCCGGTACTTATATTCCTGTTCAATTTGGAACCAAGTATAATGTTACTGCAGGATTATCTTTAACACAAAAGATTTTTGATCCCTCTTTCTGGGTTGCTTTAAATGCCGCCAAAATAAGTGAAACAATGTCGGAACAAAACATCCAAAAAACCGATGAACAGACAATTTATGATGTAGGTACAGCTTATTATCGAGCTGCTATTATCAAAAAACAACTTGAGAATTTGCAGGTAATTCTCGCCGCTTCGGAGCGCACACTTAAATCCACGGAGTTGAAATATCAAAACGGTCTGGTAAAAAAGATTGATGTTGATAAAATAAAAGTAAGTTACAATAACACAAACTCACAGGTACAACAAACTGAATTGAGCTACGAACAAGCATTAAACAATCTTAAATTTAATATTGGGATGCCGGTTGATAGCAGCATTGTATTAGCGGAAACTGTACCGGATAGCGCAGTATCGTTTGAGCAAACAAACAATGCTCAAGACTTTGTTGAAAACCGGGTAGATTATCAGATGCAGAAAACA
>Ga0210133_1000281_pt1 | contig 19734 bp, 22 predicted proteins | sample Joice_ThreeSqC_D_2_FD_184874 | JGI IMG/M metagenome (GOLD analysis project Ga0210133, IMG submission 184874) | Wetland microbial communities from San Francisco Bay, California, USA, that impact long-term carbon sequestration - Joice_ThreeSqC_D1... | ecosystem: Environmental > Aquatic > Marine >...
GATAAACCTTTTTTCTGAATTTGGTGGAAAAGAAGAAAATGCATGGTTTGCAGCAAACGAAAAGGATAAAGCAAGATTAGTAGAATTCAGGCACGCAATTTCTGTGAATACAAATGAATATATAACAAAGCACAACTTACGTAAGCTCGGAACCGACGTTGCTGTGCGGGATGATAAGTTGATCGAATTTTATAACTCAGCAAAAAAACTTGTCGAAGACAGCAAATTACACTATCTCAATTATGGTCACTTTGGTAATTCTCATATGCATTTAAATATGCTGCCCAAAAATGAAAAAGAATTTGTGAAGGGTAAAAAGCTTTATCAAACTATTTGCGAACTTGCAATTAAAATGGGTGGTACATTTTCTGCGGAACACGGTGTGGGAAAAAACAAAACCGAATATCTGGTTAAGATGTACGGGGAAGAAAACGTTAACAAAATGAGAATGATTAAAAAATCACTCGATCCTAATTATATTCTGGGTGTAGGAAATATTTTTGAGAAGGGAAACTTGTAAAGTGCAAAGATAAGTGAGACTCATCTCTGAGATGAGTCTCACGTAAGAAGAGCTACTTCACAACCTTAAATGTAGTTCCATCTTTAGAGTCTTTCAATTCAACACCAAGCTCTTTAAGCTCTTCACGGATTTTATCGGCAAGTGCATAGTTCTTTTCATTTTTTGCTTCTAATCGCTTATCTATCATTTGCTGTATGTGTTCGACATCTATTTCCCTATTTGATAAATCATCGGCGTTAAAATTCATAATACCGAAAATACCGACAGCCGTTCTTTCAAGGAAAGCTTTTACGCTTTTGTAAAACTCAGAACCGATGTTTTTTCCACCGGAGGCGGACTCTGCAATAATCCGGTTAACTTCTTTTGTAAAATCGAAGATCACAGCAACAGCCTGTGCGGTATTAAAATCATCATCCATTGCTGCGACAAATTTTTCCTCAAACTGCTTGATATCTATTTCAGGATTTAAACCATTTGCGTTGTTCTTCGATATTTCAAGATTAATTTTTTCAACAAGATTATTTAGTTTTTCCAATCCTTTTTCTGCACCTGCAAGTAACTCATCCGTGAAGTTTAAAGGTCCACGATAATAAGCCTGTGCAAAAAACAACCTTATCGCTTCGGCAGGATATCTTTTAAGAATATCTCTTGCAGTAAAAAAATTTCCAAGCGACTTGGACATCTTTGTATTGTCTATATTCAGAAAACCGAAGTGAAGCCAGTATTTTACAAACTGCTGCCCGTTTGCAGCTTCACTCTGTGCAATTTCATTTTCGTGATGCGGAAAGATCAAATCGTTACCGCCCGCGTGAATATCGAAAGTTTTACCGAGATGCTTGCTGCTCATTGCAGAGCACTCGATATGCCAGCCCGGTCTGCCTTTCCCCCAGGGACTTTCCCAGTAAGGCTCACCTTCTTTTACTTTTTTCCACAACGAAAAATCGAGAGGATTTCTCTTCTCTTCATTCTTTTCAATCCTTGCACCCACTTCAAGCTCATCTGTTTTCTTCCCGCTCAATTTTCCATATCCATTGAATTTTGCAACATCATAAAAAACATTACCGTCTACATTGTAAGCAAATCCTTTTTTTTCAAGCTCGCTAATCATCCCGATGATATCCTGCATATGCTCGGTTGCTTTGGGATAAACATTTGCTTTTTCAACTCCGAGCTTTTCAATGTCTTCGAAAAAATATTCTATATTTTTTTGCGCAAAATCTTTTGAATCGGTTTTCTCCTCAATAGATCTTTTTATGATCTTATCATCCACGTCGGTCAGGTTCATAACAAATTTTACTTTGTAGCCTTTATATTCCAAATATCTTCTTATTATATCCGAGTTAATAAATGAACGAGCGTTGCCGATGTGAAAGAAATCGTAAACAGTAGGTCCGCAAACATACATACTTACATTCGGCGGATCGATAGGTTTAAATTCTTCTTTTTGCTTTGTTAATGTGTTGTAGATTTTGAGCATTGGGATTTTTCCCTGTTTTTTAGATACAAATATATGAACAATTATGATTTGTGTTTTAAAGATGAAGTCATTCCCGCAAACGAAGTGCGTCGGGAATCTAACCATATTCTAATAATTAGATTCTGGACTTCCACCACTAAAGTGGCGGTCGCCAGAATGACAATTGATTATTATTCACTTTAATTTGGATATCAATTCCCTCATACCCTCCGGCAGTTCAGAATCAAATCTCATAAATTCTTTTTTATGTGAAACAAAATTATTTCGGCTGATGGTTTTTTTTATTCCTTCGAATTCAAATAGAGAAGATGATCTCTTAATTTCCTTTCTTTCTGTTTAACCAGTTTATAATCAGCTTGCTCATTTCCTCTGGAGCTCCTTCATGCGGAAAATGAGTTTCCCCTTTTATCCAATACAATTCGGAATCGGACAATATTGATTTAATGCGTTGCGGGATTTTAAATTTTGCCAGCGGATCCTTCTCACCATAAATTAAGAGGGTAGGAAAACGGTTAAATGAAGTTTCAAACGTTTTTTGAATCTGTGAAAGCAAAAATTCCTCTTCAACCAACTGATATAGCATTTTTGTGGAAGTCCTCCTGATTTGTTTTGTATTGAACATCGCTTTGTAAGTTTGCCGTTCGTCTTTGCTTAGTTTTCTTTTACGGAAGCCAAACCTGGTCATTGCGCGGATCAGTAAATTAAAGTCTGTATTGAAAAAGTTGAAAAGAGAACCATTTACAAATTTGAGCATTCCTAAGATTCTGGGATATTGAGAAACAGGAAATATGATCGTATCGGTAAGAATTATTCCTTTCAGCCATTCCGGGTGTTTTATAAAAACCGATAAACCTGCATGTCCTCCCACTTCCTGCATCAGAAAATATACTGAAGTAAGTTTCAATTCAATTAGCACCTTCTCAAAAATCTCACTCTGCGATTTTATAGAGTGAGTGTATTCATTTGCTGCCTGTGACTTACCAAATCCGGGGAAATCAATTGCAATGCACCGGAAGTATTTTGATAATATTACAATCATATGCCTGTACATGAAAGAAGATGATACGGGAGGATGACAAAATAAAATTGTGTCGCCTTTTCCTTCATCTATGTAGTGTATTTTATTTCCTTCAACGGTCATTGAATGATGACGAAAAGGATAAACATTTTCAGGATATGTAAATTGTTTCATTCTCATCTTTTTAATTTTGTTTATAAAATTCAGTTTGTATTAGAAGAATATCCTTTACAAAATTGTGAAAAGAAGAGATAAAAAAACTTGTCTTATGACAAGAAATGATTACTTTATCTGTTTTCTTATTCTGCTGAGCGAAGTGTCGGTTACTCCAAGGTATGAAGCAATATATTTCAGAGGTATTCTTTGTATGAAGTCAGGTATTTGCAATAACTCTTTATAACGTTCCCCGGCTGATTTTGTGTGTAGTGACATAGTTCGCTGCATTAATATGGTGAGAGCTTCTTCAGCAAACTTTCTACCGAATTCACGATAAACCGGATATTTGGTGTAGAGCATCTCCAGATTTTCTTTTGATATCTTATATATAATAGAATCTTCCAGGGCTTCGACATAAAACTGTGCCTTCCCGTTAGTATAAAACCCCAGCATATCTGTTATAACCATTTCATCAAATGAAAACCAGGTTATGATTTCTTTCCCATTCATATTATAAAAGTAAACCCGGAAAGAACCTTTCTTAATGAAAGCAAGATAATTGCATTCCTGGCCAGGTCTAAGCAGGTGTTTACTTTTTTTGATTTTTATTTCTTTAAAGCATTCGATAAAAGGCTCAATATCCTGATCCGGCAGGTAAAATTTTAAAAACTGGTGAAGTTCAGTATTCATAATTTTAATCTCTCGTTAAATAATTATCTGACAATTCCCCTAACAACTTCTTCATATCCTCCGGCAACTCAGAATCAAATCTCATAAATTCTTTTTTATTAGGGTGAATGAAACCAAGTGTTTTTGCATGAAGTGCCTGCCGCGGTATAAGTTCCAGCAAGTTTTGAATCCTGCTTTTTATTTTGGGAAGTGAAGAACCATATCTCACTACTCTTCCACCGTAAGTTGGATCGCCGAAAACCGGGTTACCAATGCTTGAGAGATGAACTCTTATCTGGTGAGTACGACCGGTTTCCAAATTCAGTTTAACGTAAGTCGCAAATTCAAATTCCTCAACAACTTTGTAATGCGTTATCGCCTTCTTTCCCTCCGAATCACTGACGGTAAATGTCTTTCTATCTTTTTTACTGCGTGTTATAAATGTTTCAATCTTTCCTTCAATCTTATCGAACTTACCCCAGCAAATAGCATGATATTCTCTTTCAGCCGAATGCTTCGAGAATTGTTCCGCAAGTTTCGCGTGGGTCCAGTCATCTTTTGCGACAACAAGCAATCCGCTTGTATCTTTATCAAGCCGGTGAACAATTCCCGGTCTGCCCGGCTCATTAACATTGCTTAAACTTTTTGTATGATGAAGAAGTGCGTTAACAAGAGTCCCTGTAAAATTTGCATAAGCAGGATGTGCAACCATTCCCGCCGGTTTGTTTACAACAATCAGGTATTCATCTTCGTAAACAATATCAAGTGGAATGTTTTCCGGTTCGTTATCTTCGGGTCGCGGTGATATCGGGTGAATGACTTCGATTATATCGAGAGGTTTTACCTGGTAATTCGATTTTATAACTTTGCTGTTTACAGTAACAAACCCGGCATCGATTAATTTTTGTACCCGGGAGCGGGTTGCGTTTTCTATTAAGTTAGTAAGGAAGGTATCTATTCTCTCTTTTTTCTTTCCCTCCGGAGCTTCAAAAAGATATTTCTTTTCCTTTATTATCTTCGGCATCTTCTTTAGAATTGATTATATCATCATTACGTGATGTTTCTTCAGAAACAGAATTACTATTTACATCTGTTTCTGCATGGGCTGTTTCAATCTCCTCATCATTCTGACGCTTATAAAATAGAATCAATATTAATACACCAACTGTTACTGATGAATCTGCTAAATTAAAGATTGGCCACCTGTCATAATTTCTGCCGAATATAGAGAAGTTAAAGAAATCGAAATCGAGAAAATCTACAACTCTACCGTAAAACACCGGGGCGTAATCGTATATGAGTCCATAAAAGGCTCTGTCTATCAGGTTGCCTACTGCGCCGCCTAAAATTAGTGCTAATGCAATACGAAGACTCAGGGAATTCTTTTTTGCCATAAATAAATACACAAGAAGCCCGATACTTGCAATCAGCGAAAAGATCGAAATCCACAATTTAAAATCTATCCCCGGATTGAATCCAAATGCCATTCCCGGGTTTTCAATAAAAGTGATCTTAAAAAAATCACCGATAACAGGAATCGATTGTCCCGGATACATTCCCGACCAGGAAAAATTCAGAGACGGGATTTCAATTCCTTTTATATAAAATTTGGAAACCTGGTCTGCAAGAATTACACCAAGCGACAGAAAAAGTACTTTCAAGTCGATTCCCCATCTAATGACAGGTTTTCATTAATTTCCGGTTCATCAATCCCGACTGCCTGTTTGCGCTTCTTGGTTAAAGCAAATAACATAATTGCAACACCTATAGTAATAGCAACATCGGCAACATTAAAAACATAAATGCCGAAAGTTTTATTCATAAAGAAAAATCCGAATAACCTGATATCGAGAAAATCTACAACGTTCCCGGAAAACAGATGACCGTAACCATAGAAGTAACCGTAAAAAATTCTATCCATCAGGTTGCCGAGTGCGCCGCCGAGAATTACAGCAATAGAAAAACGCATAAGAAAATCGCCCTTCCTTATCCTGTAAAAATAAATCAACAACCCAATTGTTGCGATAACGGTAAAAACGGAAATGATAAGTTTAAAATCCGGACCAAGGTCTATTCCAAATGCAATACCCGGATTCTCTACCGGTGTGATGTAAAGAAATTTATTTATAACGGGAATACTCCTGCTCTTCGGAAGCCCGGCATGTTCCAGGTTAAAGAATGGAAAATAAAAACCCTTCACATAAATCTTGGAGATTTGATCGGCAAGAAATATCAGGAAAGAAATCAATATTAATCTCAAATTAAATCCTTATATGCTGCTTTTATCATTAAATATTTTTTCGTTTCATCAATGACCACTTTTTCTTTGTTTTACGGGCAGACAGTGCTGTGTGTGAGGTACTGCCTCCAACCTTGCTTTAGGAATCAACGGGCAGGTATCACATAATTTTTGCGGTTCATCGATACACTCGATGCAAATTCCATAGATACCGTTTTCAATACGTTTCAATGCGTCGTCAAGATATCCTAAAAATTTATTTTCTCTTTGCGCATAAAGAAATGTTTTTTCTCTTTCCATTGCATCCGTGCCCTGTTCAGCCATGTGCAGAGAATAAGGAGAATTTTCATTTATATATTCACCTGTAGTAGGATCGAGCATTTGTTCTTTTAGACTTTGAAGATCTTCGAGAATCTCTTCACGTTTTTCAATAATTATCGTTCTGAAATGATCAAGATCCTTTTTACTGTAGCCTTTTATTTTTTTAATCGCTTCTGCCCGGGATTCTGCAGTAACGATAAATTCTTCCTTAAGCACCACAGTTTCTTTTTTCCTAACAGATCGCTGAGTTTTAACTTTTGCAGTAGGAACCGGTTTTTTCGTTACCGCAGCTTTTGTTGTTGCGGTTGATTTTGCCCTAACATTTTTAACTGAAGTATTTTTCGTTGCCGTCTTTATTACTGAAGCCTTTGCCGTCGTTGCCTTTTTCTTTGGTGCAGCTTTTGTCGCCCTTTTTGTTGTACTCTGTTTCTTTGCCACTATTCGTTTTCCTTTTTTAGTAGATTTTTTTGTTGTCTTACTTGTAGTTTTCTTCTTTTTTAAAGTTGTTTTCTTTGCCATAATTTAAACTCCTTTAATATTATGAACTCGCTTTCTCAATTTGAATTGAACAGGACTGATCGCCAATTTCCCAATCCTGTTTAAAACCGCCATTCAATTTGTTTGTCTGTTCAATATTTTCGGCAAGAGTTTCAGCAGCTACATACTTAGTAAACAATTGAACTGCGTTATTAATTAAATCGCTTCCTGTAAACCGGATTACAATTTTATCTGTTACTTCCAGACCTGAATCTTTTCTCATGTTTTGAACTCTGTTTACAAACTCACGAGCTAAACCTTCGCCGATTAGCGCATCATCCAGTTCCGTATCGATTGCAACCGTTACGCCTTCATTGGATTCAACATACCATCCTTCGATTTCCGTGTTTATAATTTCAACGTCTTCGGACACAATCTGAAAATCTTCCCCATCAATAGTCAATTTTACATTGCCGCCGTTTTCAAGTGCTTTTATTTGTTCGGCATCAAATTCTTTTATTTCTTTTGAGATGATCTGAACCTTTTTACCAAACTTTGGTCCCAACTTTTTAAAATTAGCTTTTGCAGATTTGTTAACGATCTTAGAATCATCATCAAGAACTATCAAATCTTTTATATTTACTTCTTCAAGAATCACAGCTTTCATTTCCGATAAAGCCGCTATTTTATTCTTATCGACTACAACCATTATTTTCTTTAACGGCTGGCGAACTTTAAGATTGGATTTTGCCCGCATAGCCCTGGTTAAATAAACCACCTGTTGAGCAACTTCCATTTTTAATATCAGTTCCCGATTTATTTTTCCCGCATCAGGAAAATTAGCAAGATGAACGGATTCGAATTTTTCATTCTTTGTTGCAGAATTTAAGCTGAGATATAATTCTTCAGAAATAAAAGGAGCAAATGGCGAGGTTAATTTGCAAATAGTAACAAGAGCCTCGTACAACGTTTGATACGCAGCAAGTTTGCTTTTGTTCATTTCGGATTTCTCCGAAGGAGTCCTTGCGGACCAGAACCTGCGTCTGCATCTTCTTACATACCAGTTCGATAAATGATCTATCGTAAAATCGGAAACAGCGCGTGCTGCTTTTGTAACTTCGTAATCATCCATCAATGCTTTATATTCAACGATAAGCGAGTTCAGTTTTGAAATTATCCACTGATCTATTTCTTCCCGTTCTTCAACCGGAATCACTTCTTCGCTGTAATTAAATTTATCGATGTTGGCGTAAAGAGCTAAGAAGGAATAAGTGTTTAAAAGAGTGCCGAAGAACTTTCTCTGAACTTCAACCATACCGTCTTCATCGAATAAAGTCGGACGCCAGGGCGGACTGCTTGCAATCAAATACCAGCGGGTTGTATCGGCACCGTATTTATCAAATAACATGAACGGATCGACTGTGTTGCCTTTTGATTTGGACATTTTCTGTCCGTTCTTATCAAGAATTAGCTCGTTCACAATTACATTTTTGTACGCAACACTATCAAACAGCATTGTTCCGATTGCATGCAAAGTATAAAACCATCCACGTGTCTGATCGATTCCTTCGCAAATAAAATCTGCAGGGAACAAACTCTTCTCAAACTTTTCTTTATTTTCAAAAGGATAATGATACTGTGCAAACGGCATCGAACCGGAATCGAACCAAACGTCGATCAGTTCCGGTGTGCGTTTATAAATTTTTCCGTTTCTTTCAAAAAATATTTTATCAACAAATGGTTTGTGAAGATCGATATCTTTAACATCACGAATTGATTTTCGTTTCCCGTTTTCCTCTATAAATCCATCTTTCAATTCCTCGATGCTGCCGACTGCAAACATATCGCCATCTTCACTTAACCAGATTGGTAACGGAGTTGCCCAGAAACGGTCGCGCGATAAAGCCCAGTCTTTATTTTCTTCAAGCCAGTTTCCGAATCTTCCCGAACCTACTTCCGGCGGCTGCCAGTTTATGGTTTTATTAAGTTCAACCATACGATTTGCAATAGAAGTTGTTCTGATAAACCAGGACTCGCGTGCATAATAAATTACAGGAACATCTTCGTGCCGCCAGCTAAACGGATAAGAGTGTGTTATAGTTTCTTTCCTGTAAAGCTTACCTTCCTGCTTTAACTTGATAATAATATCCTTGTCGGCATCTTTAACAAATACACCTGCAAAATCAGTTACTTCATCTGTGAAAAGTCCGCCGCGTGTAACCGGCTGAACCATCGGCAGGTCGAATTCTTTGGAAAGTTCGTAGTCATCGGCACCAAAAGCGGGAGCGATATGAACAATGCCCGAACCATCTTCCGTGCTTACAAAACTTCCCGGCACAGTGTAGAATGCTTTTTTATCAACCTTTGTGTAAGGAAGCATCTGCTCGTACTCAATACCTTCTAAATCCTTTCCCTTTAACTCTTCAAGGATTTCATACTCACCATCGATAATGGAAAGTCTTTCTTTGGCAAGAATCATTTTCTTATCATCAACTTTTACCCTTACATAATCTACATCCGGACCAACGGCAAGAGCAACGTTTGAAATAAGTGTCCACGGTGTTGTCGTCCAAACGAGAAAGTGTTCATCCTTATTTTTTATTTTGAATAGAACATAAACGGAGGGATCTTTTGTCTCCCTGTAACCTAAAGCGAGTTCGTGTGATGAAAGAACTGTTTCGGATTTCGGATCTTGCGGAACGATTTTATAATCTTTATAAATTAGTCCTTTATCGAATAATGTTTTTAGTGCCCACCAAACAGATTCAATGTATTCGTTTGTTAAAGTTATGTATGCCGAATTAAGATCGATCCAATAACCCATTTGTGTGGTCATCTTTTCCCAGAGATCGAGATAGGTGAAAACGGATTCGCGGCAAGCCTGGTTGTACTTTTCAACACCGTACTCTGCGACTTCGCTTTTGTGTTTAATACCGAGTTTCTTTTCAACTTCAATCTCTACCGGCAAACCATGAGTATCCCATCCGGCTTTTCGTTCAACACGGTAACCCTGCAGGGTTTTATACCTGCAAACAAGATCTTTCAACGTTCTGGAAATAACGTGATGAATTCCGGGTTTACCGTTTGCGGTTGGAGGTCCTTCATAAAAAGTAAATGGTTTATCTTCACTGCGTGAAGACACGCTTTTTTCAAAAATCTTATGTTCTTCCCAGAACTTTAAGATCTTCTTTTCAATTTCCGGGTAACCTATTTTTTCAATATTCTGTTTAAACATCTGGATTATATTATGCTTTGTTTAATCGATTATTTTTCTTCATAACGTTTTAGCAATTCTTTTTCAGTCATTACAAACTCCTTCAGTTCATTTTCTATCCGTTCTTTTTGCAGCATAATATTTTTAGCGCTTGCCTCGGCATCGTTCACTATTTTTTGTGCATCAACGATTGCTTCTTTAACTATAATTTCGGCTTCTTTTTTTGCCACATTGGCTTCATTCTCATACAATTCTACCTTACGTGTAAGGAGTTCCGTATCTCTTCTTGTGTTTATCACTTCTGTGATTGACATACCGAAAAACGCCATCGCTCCAAGCATAATGTTTCTTAAGCTGTAAAGGATAAGATTCTCGGTTAAAATCTCAACCGCATTAAAATAACCGGCGAAAAATGTAATCATCAGAATACTTACTGCCGCAACAGAAACAATAACGGCAAAAACAACTCTCCCTCCGCGCTGCCAGCCAAGGGATTTATCTATATACCACCCACTGGCAAAACACAAGAGTGAAAGAACAAACCATACGGCAAAATTCTTTTCACTGAAGCCGAACAGGCTTGTATTTAAAAAATCCGATGCGAAGATTAACAAACCGAGCAGCCCGGGTGTAGCGTAAGATTTGAATAGATTTTCCTTACTCATAATCTTTCAATTACCTTCTTCATTATCAAAGTCATTTTCGGTTCAGCAGCCATCGCAGTTGCAATAATTTCCTCAACATTAACAGGTTTTAAGCTGTCGGGAAAACATTCATCAGTAATGATGCTGATTCCCAAAACTTTCATTCCCATATGATTCGCAACTATGTTTTCGGGAATTGTAGACATCCCGACAACATCGGCACCGGTTGCTCTTAAAAAACGGTATTCCGCTTTTGTTTCCAAGTTTGGTCCGGGAACTGCAACATAAACTCCTTTATGAACTTTAACTTTATTTTCAAGAGCTACATCTTCTGCAATTTTTATTAATCCAAGATCATAAGCCTCGCTCATATCCGGGAATCGTGGTCCGAGTTCATCTTCATTCTTCCCTATCAAAGGATTATCGCCAATTAAATTAATATGATCCGACATCAACATCAGATCGCCTTTGCGGTAAATGGGATTCATACCGCCACAGGCATTTGAAACCAGCAGAGTTTCCACACCGAGAAATTTCATAACGCGAACCGGATACGTGATCTGTTTCATCGTGTATCCTTCGTAGTAATGAAATCTTCCCTGCATCGCTACCACATTTTTATTCCCGATCTTTCCGAAGATCAGTTTCCCGTGATGCGATTCAACAGTTGACAATGGAAAATGAGGAAGCTGGTCATAATCGAGTTCATGCTCGATCTTTATTTCCTTTACCAATCCGCCGAGACCTGTTCCTAAAATAATACCAACAGGATATTTCTCTTTTGTTTTTTTACGGACGACTTCAAGAGTCTCGTTTATCTGGGAAGTTAAAGTGTTCATAGTTTTTAAAGTTTGTCTACTAATCCATCTACATCAACGTCAAAATCTTTTTGTGATTTTGTCGTCGTCGGTTTTTCAGGTTCCTCTCCGGCTCGCTCAATCTTTAAATGAAGAAGATTTGCCTGCGAATTAACAATCGCTTTCAGTTTTGAAATGATTAAATCTCTTTCTTCACGTAAATGATTAACTGCATTTTTAATTTCGATTGCATTGGTTTTCGCATTTTCAAGAATCTGCGAAGCTTTAAGCTCTGCTTCTTTTATCATCATGGCTGTTTGCTTTTTAGTCAGATCAAGCGATTTGCTAGACGTCTCCTGTGCATTCAGCAAAGTATCCTGAAGATTCTTCTCAATTTTTTTATACTCGGTAACTTTTTCTTTTAAGTCGATTATTTCCTTCTTAACAGATTCATTCTCTTTTAAAATCCCCTCCATCTCGTTGGAGAGTTTTTCAAGAAAGGCTCTCACTTCTTCAACATCATAACCGCGAATGGATTTTGTGAATTCCTGGGCTTTAATATTCATCGGCGAGAATTTCATACTTCCCTCCAATCCTTTGAATAATCCCGCTCACCAAAAATCGCCGATCCTATTCTCACTATAGTCGATCCTTCACTTATTGCTATTTCAAAATCGCTTGTCATTCCCATAGAAAGTTCTGTTAAATTAAAGTCGTGCTGATTTAATTTATCTTTCAATTTACGCAAATCGGAAAAACTTTTCCTAATTAAGCGTTCATCATCTGAAAAAGGCGCCATCGTCATCAATCCGATCAGCTGAACATTTTTCAAAGTGCCGCAATGCTCTGCCAGTTTTATAACCTGTTCTTCCCGTTCAAGTCCTGATTTTGTTTCCTCTTCGGAAGTCTTAATCTCAAATAAAATTTTCTGAACCTTTTTATTCTTTTCGGCTTGCTTATCTATTTCATCAACAAGAGATTCGGAATCAACCGAATGAATAAGTGATGAACAGTTTGCGACGTATTTTACTTTGTTGCGCTGCAGTGTTCCGATAAAATGCCAGGTTACCTTATCACCCAGAATATTGTACTTATCTCTTAGCTCCTGAGCCTTGTTCTCGCCAAAATCCGTTATGCCGGAATTGACTGCTTCGGTAATTGAATTTATTCCGAAATACTTGGAAACGGCTACTAATTTTATGTCGCCCGGCTCTCTGCCCGATGCCTTGCAGGCACTGTAAATTTTCTCCTGTAACCGCTGTAAATTCTCTGCAATCATTTAAAAATCAGGATTGTGAATGTATCGCTTTTACCCGCCAAAATCAATTTATTTCCGATTATTGTGGGGTTCATGGCTACCGGTAACCGGGTACATTTGCAATAACTTCTTAATTGTTAATTTTCAGGTGTTAAAGTTAACTAAAGTCGGCGAAAGTTTCCGGTTTAATATCGTCAGGAAGTTCATCGTTCAATTTATACCGGTTAAATTTTGTAATTTTGATTTACAAAATTTCACACTTTATGGAGTAACCAATGAGCCTGCAATTATTAGATGAGATAAAATTAAAAGCAAAAAACTTAAAGAAAACCATCGTTCTGCCGGAATCCCACGATGAACGGGTACTAAAAGCCGCCGAAATTCTTACAAAAGAAAAAATCGCTTCAGTCATCACACTTGGGAATGAAGATACGATAAGAAATGATGCTAAAAGATTGAATATCGATCTGACCGGAGTTCGTATCATCGATCCTTCCCGTTCGGATAAATTAAGTGATTTTACGAATATGTATTTTAATCTCAGAAAGCATAAAGGAGTAAAGATAGATCAGGCAAGGGAAACAGTTGCAAAAGACTTGTTCTTCGGTGCGATGATGGTTCGCGAAAATATGGCTGACGGAAGTGTCGGCGGATCGACCGCTTCAACAGCCGATGTTATGCGTGCGGGAATTCAATGCGTTGGTATTCCCGAAGGAATTTCAATCGTTTCAAGTTTCTTCCTGATGTTATTCCCGGATAAAGTTTTCAGCTTTGCAGATTGTGCAGTTGTACCCAATCCAGATGCTAAACAATTAGCCGATATTGCAATCTCAACGGCTGATAACCATCGCAAATTAACTGAGCAAGAACCATTTGTTGCAATGCTTTCATTCTCAACAAAAGGAAGTGCTGAACACGAGCTTGTTGATAAAGTTATCGAAGCCACAAAAATTGTTAAAGAAAAGAGACCGGATATTAAGGTAGATGGAGAGCTTCAATTCGATGCGGCAGTTATCGAATCCATCGGACAAAGAAAATCCCCTGGAAGTTCTGTTGCAGGGAAAGCAAATGTAATGATTTTTCCTGATCTCAACGCCGGAAATATTGGCTATAAAATTGTACAGCGTCTCGGCGGTGCAGAAGCTATCGGTCCACTTGTTCAGGGACTCAACAAACCATTTTTCGATCTGAGCCGCGGCTGCAGCGTAGATGATATTGTTAACACTGCTGCTATTTGTGTGTTGATGGGATAATATTTTTTTTGTTGATAGCAAATTTGGGTCAACACTTTTTGGATAAAGTGACGATTAAGTGTTAAATTAAGATATGAATCAGACTGTTGAAATATTTCCATCCGAACGTCAAAAACTCTATGATCGATTAGAAGATAAATTAGAAACATCTTATAATCTGAATCGTAAAGTCGTAAGTTTTCAAGCGAACAAGGATGAACCGTTTTACCGCTGGTTCAAATACAAAGAAGGATTTTCTTCAAATCTTGTTAAATATTTTCTTTCGGAATATTCACCAGCACCGGGAAAGATTCTTGATCCATTTGCGGGTGTTGGCACCACATTATTCACAGCACAAGAAATTGGTTGGAAATCTTATGGGATAGAGTTATTGCCTGTTGGTGCTTTCACAATCCAGGCACGGGAAGCTGCTAAAAAAATAAATGTTGAAGCACTAAAACAGACTACTAGTGAATTGTGGGACAAAGTAAAGAAAATAAATCCTGTCAAAAATCTTTTTGAACATATATCAATTACCAAACATGCCTTTCCTGAAGAGAATGAAATTTTACTAAATAAATATCTCGACTATTGTAACTCGATCAAGGATAATGATATTCAGATTATTTTAAAGTTTGCTGCGTTTTCTAGTCTTGAAGAAATAAGTTATACAAGAAAAGATGGACAATATCTCCGTTGGGATAGTCGCTCTAAGCGAGAATTATCAGGTAAACCTTTTGATAAAGGCAAAATTCTGAACTTTGAGGAAGCTTTAAATAATAAGTTATCTCAAATAATAACTGATCTTTCCCAAGACAAACCAACAACGTTATTTGACCAGCTTAATGGAAATGGAAACGGACACCAGCTATCACCAATAAAGATTATCGAGGGAACTTGTCTCGAAGAAATTCCACGACTTGAAGATAATTTTTTTGATTTTATTATTACCTCACCGCCTTATTGTAATCGTTATGATTATACGAGGACTTACGCTTTAGAACTCGTATTTCTGGGTTATGATAAAGATCAGGTTCGAAACTATAGACAATCAATGCTTTCCTGCACAGTTGAGAACAAAGAAAAGATAGAGTCATTGAAAGATTATTACAGTTCTTCAGGTAAAGCAAACATGTTTGATAGGATATTAAAAGTTTATAATAACTCCTCTGCTATGGCTGAGGTTAACTCTGTACTGGAAACCTTAAATAAGCATGAAAGACTTAATAACAATAATATTCCAAGAATGGTGAAAAATTACTTTCTGGAAATGTGTTTTGTTATTTATGAAATGGCAAGAGTAACAAAATCAGGTGGATATTGTGTTATGGTTAACGATAATGTTCGTTACGGTGGTGAAGAAATCCCTGTTGATTTAATTTTATCAGAGTTCGCAGAAAATTTTAGTTATTCAATTAACAAAATTTTAGTTCTGCCCAAAGGTAAGGGAAACAGCAGCCAGCAAATGGGGAATTATGGGAGAACAGAAATACGTAAATGTGTTTACCTATGGCAAAAAAAATAAAACCAAAATTGTCTATACAAAAAGCCGAAGATTTAGTAACATCTCGAGAACAAACAAGAGCAGGATTTATAACACTTGCTTTAGAAAAAAACTACTTAGCTTCACCATATATTGATGAAGCTAAAGCTTTACATGCATTGGCAAGTAAAATATCTAGCCCAATAGATTTGCTTTCACAAAATGATCTAAAGGTTGGTTTGCTTTCTGCTGCAGGTCTCTCAGACAAATCATTAAACTATTTAACAGAAGATGATAAAACATTAGCCATCAAAGGACTAATTGAAAAATTCCTTGAACCAGCTGGTGATAATTTTGTTGATGAACTTGTTTATCGTTACCTCTTAACGAAGGGCGATGCACTTGGCGGTAAAGCTAGAAACCTTGCAGGTTCACTTGGTGAAAGAAAATTTCTGCGTTCCATGATTTCAGTTTTTTCATTGTCGGGAATTCAATTCCAATGGAAAGACAGCGAAACCAACACATGGTTATCCAAACCTGATGATGATACAGATTTTGAAAAACGAATTAAGGGTTTTTTCTGGAAAAAAGATAACAAAAACAGAATTTTATTAATGAATATAACTGTACCTGTCGTTGGAAAAAATATTGATTTATCCATCTTAGATGGAAACATAGAGAAATTAGATAAAACTTCTGAATCAATAATACACGATAGTACAAAGTATTTGTCTTTAGGCGAACTAAAGGGAGGCATTGATCCGGCAGGTGCAGATGAACATTGGAAAACTGCTAATTCAGCACTTGAAAGAATAAGAAACAGCTTTAGTAAAAACAAATTAAATCCAAAGACTTTCTTTATTGGCGCAGCAATTGAAAGCAGCATGGCTTCTGAAATATTCAAACAATTGCAGAAGAAGCTGTTGAACAACGCTGCTAATTTAACATCAGATAAGCAACTAACATCAATATGTGAATGGATTATTAATCTATAGATTTCATTGCCACTCATTTTTTACCTTATAACACCGAAGAAGAAATATTAGGTTTACCTAAATTTTATTAGATAAATGAAGCTATTTATTATTTCAATAATCGTGTTGCTTTTTAATATCCCGTTCGGTTACTGGCGTGCCGGAGTTAAAAAGTTTTCGCTGCAATGGATACTTGCAATTCATTTTCCGGTTCCATTTGTAATCTTTTTAAGAGTATATTCGGATATTGGTTTTGCACTTTATACTTATCCCGTTCTTGTAGCTGCGTTTTTTCTCGGGCAATACCTTGGATCAAAAATTTATTATAAAAGATTAGAAGCTGGATTACAATCGGTTACTTCTTGCTTTGTAATGGACACATACAGAAAATTCAAATAATAAGGTATTAGAGAGGTAAAAAATGAAATTAAATATTTTAAAAATTACGTTAATCACTATTTCATTTATGCTTGCTTTCTTTATTTTCACTGGCTTAGAGCCAGGAATAAATTATTATAAATCCGGAGACAACTTGAAAAATAATATAAACGATATAACCGTTAAGGATATGAACGACAGTACAATTAAACTTTCGGATTATAACGGAAAGGTTTTAATGATAGTTAATGTAGCAAGTAAATGCGGCAACACCCCTCAATACGCCGGATTGGAAGAACTATACAAAAAATATGGTCCAAAGGGCTTTGAAATACTTGGATTCCCCTGCAACGATTTCGGCGGGCAGGAACCCGGTACTAATGAAGAGATAAAATTTTTCTGCACAACTAACTATGATGTTACATTTAAGCTGTTCGATAAAATTAAAGTTCTTGGGAAAGAAAAATGCACGCTGTACGAAAGACTAACAAACAACGATGTTACAAAGAAATCCGATATTGAATGGAATTTTGTAAAGTTTATTATTTCTAAATCTGGTGAAATTGTTGCAAGATTCGGAGATAAAGTACAGCCGGATAACCCGAAAATTATCAGTACAATTGAAGAACAATTGGCAAAGAACTAATACAGAAAAGTTTTTAGTTCCTCAAATGTAATTCATCACGCACCAGCAGTTTTGCTTTTATAATCTGCCGGTGTTCCATCATCAACATACCTGCAACTATTTTCATCAACCTGTCTTCATAGCCATCCAATCTTTCATCTGCATATATTAATCTCCACAAATTTTTCAGCAGTAGGAATTTATCTTCGTCGGAAAAGTTTTCATTTATAACGTTCGAAAACTCATAAATACTAATGCTTTCATTTACCCTTTCCTCGGATAACGTTAACAATTCTTCAACATATTTATCATCAATTTTAAACTGATTTTTTAATCCTTTAACAACACTCTTTCTTTCATCAACTGTAAAAGTACCGTCAGCTTTTGCCATCTCTATAAAAACTGCAGCTGTTGCTATCTGAAGCTGCTTTTCATTATTATTCAATCCCCGTGATTCGGTATCGCCCGGCACAACATAGCTGCTATCAGAAAGAATTTTTCTTACATATTCAAACATTCAACTGGCTCCAAATTTATTAGGACTAATTGCGAGATTTAAAATACTCTTTATAAAAATTATATATCAAGTTAAAATCTATCCGGTGGTAAGATCAAGTTCCATCATAAAAACTGCTCTTTTATAGGTAGAGACTTTCGGCATATTTATTCTTTTAAATCCAATGCTTTGATACAAATTTACTGCTGCTGTTAATTTAGGATGGGTACTCAAGACCACCTTTTTTGCACCTTCTTCCACAGCAAAGCCAATAGACGTAAGCAGAAGCTTCTTCCCGATTTTTTTCCCTTGTGCTTTTTCAGTTACTGCCATCTTCCCAAGTTCAAAAGTTGAATTATCTAATTTCATCATAGCGCAAGTACCGACTATCTCACCGTCAAGCAGTGCAAAAAATATTTGTCCGCCTTTGTTTATAATTTCCTTTTCAGGATTTGAAAGCTGCCGTTTGTCTTCCTCCTCAATTTCAAAATATTTTGATATCCATTCTTCATTTAAATGTTTTGAATTGGGTTTTGTATTTCTTTTTATATGGAACTATAGATACTTCATTCATAGCTTTCTGCGTTGTCTTTTCTTTAAGTTTCTTTATCAGTACACCACTCTTCAATGCCACGTCCAATTGTAATAATGAAAATGGAAGATTCATATCTATATCGATTAACATCGATTCAATTATTTCATCGATATCAGCAATTACCGGTTCAAGTTTTTTGAATATTTCTTTCCCTTTTGATGTCAGCTCGAGAATCGTGAGTCGTTTGTCCGATATTGATTTATTACTTATAACTATTTTATCTCTTTCCAATTTAGTAACGAGTTGAATTATTGCCGGGTGTGTAAACCCGATTTGGTCCCCAAGCTCCGAAATGCTGGCATTACCTTTTGAATTCAGAATATTTAAGACCGGTATTGCCCTGGGATCGATTTCAGATGAGTGTTCTCTTAATACCTTTGCCACCTGTGCAGAAAGGTTTTCGCCTACTTTTCTAATTTTTGAACCGATAAAAGCATTATTTGTTTGCATAAAAATATTCGTATATTATTACGTAACCATTTACATATTAATTTGATTTTATGCAATAAATATAGAATAAAATTATTAGGACTGAAAATTCAATTCGGAAAGCAGATCCGGGAGATCGAGGGGACTTGTAAATAAAATAAAATTTCCATCATCGTCCCGGGGCCATTCTTCATTAGGTCTATCGCAATAAAGTTCTATTCCGTTTCCATCAGGATCTTTTATATAAATTGATTCGCTCACTCCGTGGTCGGAAGCTCCCTCAAGCGGATACTTCGTTTCCCATAATATTTTAAATGCTTTTGCTAATTCGTGCCGGCTTGGATATAGTATTGCAAAATGATAGAGCCCTGAATGCCCTGAAGGCGGCGGTGTTATATCGGGACCAGCCCAAGTGTTCAAGCCTATATGATGATGATAATTTCCGGATGATAAAAACACAGCAGAATTTCCAAACCTTGCTGTAACATGAAATCCGAGCAGATCGCGGTAAAACTTTAATGAACGTTCAAGATCGGCAACGGTTAAATGTACGTGACCAATTTGTGCACTCGGGTGAACTGAATAATCCATAATATTTTTTCTCTTAATAATTAACTCAAATATTAGTACCGGTTTTAATTAATAACTCACCTTACGCAAGGTTACAAAAAAGCAGTCATTCTGGCTTGTCCAGAATCTGAATACATTCAAGAAATGCAGATTCCGGACTCG
>Ga0210133_1000282_pt1 | contig 19729 bp, 17 predicted proteins | sample Joice_ThreeSqC_D_2_FD_184874 | JGI IMG/M metagenome (GOLD analysis project Ga0210133, IMG submission 184874) | Wetland microbial communities from San Francisco Bay, California, USA, that impact long-term carbon sequestration - Joice_ThreeSqC_D1... | ecosystem: Environmental > Aquatic > Marine >...
AGCCTGGACCGAATCCTCTTCGCAGTCTTCACCTACGAAAACCAAAGCCAAGGTATCCCGCCTATCTTCCTGCTGACACATTGATCGTTGCGTTACCCAAGGGTGCGAGCCATCAGCCCCGCTTGCCGTGACCAAAGAAGCTGCGGCGCTTGATGATCTCGGCAATCTCCGGCGGAACCATGTCCTCCCACGCAATGTCTCCCACCTTGATGCGCCGAAGGACGTCGCGTGGCACGATGGGCAGCACGGCCGGGTCATAGTCTCCGAGCGGGACAAGCGAGCCCCGATCACACAGGTAGCCGTAGAGCTTGGCCAGGGCCGGCGGCACGGCGAGGTCTGGCAGGGAGATCAGGCGGGACGTGCGCGCGTCGAGCATGGGGTAGACATAGAAACGCAGCCCCTTGCCGAAGAGGCGTCCGATGGCCTCGAGGATGCCTCCCTCGAGGTCATCGTAGTACTTCTCGTCGAAGACGTGCAGCAGGCTGCCCGCGCCGAGCACCATGGCGATGGGGCCTTGGGTGCAGCCGCGCAAGTAGCCGGCCAGCCGCCAGTCCTCGAGATAGTCGGAAATCATGACGGTCTTGCCGGCGGCTCCCAGCACGTCGGCCCGCGCGAGAAAGTCCCGAGCATCGACCTCGCCGTCATCGGTCAGGAGGTTGCGCATCGAAATCTCCATGACCTCGACGATGTCCTCTTCCGGTCGCTCCTGCGATCTGGCGAAGGCGGAGCGCGCACAGCGCAGCATGTCGATATTGACCTTGGTCACCGGACGGAAAGCTCCGCGCTGGAGGAGAACCGGCTTGCGATGCAACACCTCGCTCGGCTGCAGAACCTCGCCCTTGCTGTCGAACATTGCCGCCTGGGATAGCCCGAGCTGCACCAGCTTGAGGCTCATCAGGCGGTTGTCGACGTGGCGAAATTCGATGCCCGAGAACTCGATCATGTCGATCTGCAGGCGCTCGGTCGATAGGTTGTCGAGCAGCGACTCCACCAGGCGCTCGGGCTCGTGGTGCAGGAAGAACGCGCCGGAAAGCAGGTTGACGCCCACCACGCCGAGGGCCTCCTGTTGCAGGTTGCTCTCGCGGTCGAGCAGGCGCACGTGCAGCACGATCTGGCTCTCGTCGTCGCGCGGGTGACTCTGAAACTTGAGGCCCATCCATCCGTGGCATTCCTTGGTGCTGTGAAAGCCCCTGGTCGCCACCGTGTCGGCGAAGACGAAGAACGCGGTGGAGTCGCCGCGCGCTGCGGACAGGCGCTTGACGTTCTTCTCGTGCTCGTAGTCGAGCATGCTCTGCAAGCGCTCGCGCGAGACATAGCGCTCGGTGTGGCCGTAGATGGCGTCGCTCACCGCCATGTCGTAGGCGGACATGCTCTTGGCGATGGTGCCGGAGGCGCCGCCCACGCGGAAAAACCAGCGTGCCACCTCCTGGCCCGCACCGATCTCGGCGAAGGTACCGTAGCGCCGCTCGTCGAGGTTGATGGCCAGCGCCTTGCGATGGGTGTCGAGAACTTCGTGGCGGGGCAAGCCGGGTTTAGGTGTCAGCATGGTTGGCCAGACGTGAATTCGACAATCATTGACGCCGTCGGCGCGAAGTCAAGGTACAGAACGAACCCGGTTCCCCGGTCGCTACAGCAGCACATCCTTGATGAAGTGCGTACAGGTCGGGGAGTACCTGTGGTAGCGCCAATGAACGAGCTCGTCGAGTGACCACATCACGCGCTTCCAGCGAGAGGAGGCCTCGGAAATGGCGAGCCGGCGGCGGTGGTGATCGACCTTGCAATCCACCCTGGCTAAAATTTCCGGATCCCGCAGGTGCGAAGCCAGCGACCCCAGGCGCTCCCGGGCAAGCTCGAAGCGTTCGTAGTCGAGCCGGAAGTGCGCCGGTCCCACTTCGCGGGCCTTCTGGTACAGCTCCCTCAAGCTGAGCTTCTTGCCGCCGATCTGTTGGGCCGCGTGCTGGCGGTACAGCAAGGTCGAGCTCTCGACGAACCCGATGGGCGCCAGGGCGCCGACGATGAACGCGATCCAGCCGTCGTGAACCCAATTGTCGGGGATGGGCAGAACGAACGGCCGATACTCGGACCGGAACATCATGGTCGCGCCGGTGACCACCCACTGCCGCAGTAGAACTTCGAATGATCGGCCCCGGCGTACGCGCCGACGCGCCATCCTGCCGAAAGCGATTGCGTCCCACATGGTGTGCCCAAGCGAGCGCAGCTCTCCGTCGACCACGTCCGCATTTGTGAAGACGAGGCCACGCGCGGGCTCGGCATCGAAGGCCGACTCGCTGAGTGCGAGCTTCTCGGGCAGCCAGACGTCGTCCTGGTCACACGTCGCAATGAGATCGCCGGTGCACAGGCCAATCGCTCTTTCGAAATTCTTGGTCGAGCCGAGTCTGGTATCGTTGCGTACGATTCGGACTGGGAAAGGCGCGCGCTTGCCGAAGCGCTCGAGGATCGCCACCGTGTCGTCGCTCGACCCGTCGTCGCACGCCACCAGCTCATCAGGCACGCGCGTCTGCGCTGGAAAGCTCTCAAGCTGGGGTTCCAGAAAACGTGCCCCATTGAAAGTACAGAGCGCCACGGAAATTCGACGCGCTCGGGGCATGCTCGTCCCCGGCATGCTCGCCGTACCCGGCTCCGTCGTGTCTTTCGGCAAGGTCATGGGTCGAGAGAGAGAGTCAGCTACATGGATCGCACGTGAAGGACCAAACCACCGGACAACATGGGAAACAGCCATTCTCCCCAGTTGACCATCCGCTCTGCCGTCCAGACCGCCCAGCGTCTGAAACCGTGCAGACGGAAGATCATTTCGGTGAAATAGACGTGGTAGGGAATGATCTCCCAATCTTGGAAGCCGGCGCGCAAACAAAGCGTGTTGAGCGTCTTGACGGAAAAGACCGCCAGATGATCGTGGTGGTTCGACTCGCGGGACGCGAGCGCCAGAGCGACGTTTGACAACGCCGTTGCGTTGGGCGTGGTGAGGACCAACTCGCGACCCGCATACAACCCGCGGAGCTGGCGGAGAAAAGCCAACGGATCCGCCAGATGCTCCAGCAACTCACCGGCCACGACAACCTCGAACGCACGATCCCGAACGACATCCTCCAGGCGATTGACGTCGCCACGCAGAATGCGGCTCTGCGGCCCCGTGACCATGCCTTCGGCAGGAATGTCTTCGGCGAGATCCACACCAACCACTTCCTTGGCAACCTTGATGATCTCGCCATGCAGCCAGTGCGGAGTATCGCACTTCACCAGTGCCGTCTCGTCGCGACAGCCAAGATCCAACACCACCCGGCCGCGGCAGCAATCGGTGACAAACTGCGACCTTCGAACCGGCCTCTTCACCGAAAGCCGTTCCAGCGGGGTGTAGGTGAGGGATTTCATTCGGTTCGCACGTTACCACAACGGTTGTTGACCGAACCGACCGGCTTGTTCAGCGGTCGATGCGGCCGCACACACCGACCGGTGCTAGCATCCCCGCGCATGCGACGTCTGGCTGATAACATCGAAGCCGAACTGCGCGCGGCCGGCACGCCGGAGCGGGCGGCGCAGGAGAAGCGCTACCTCAAGAGCGATCTCGAACACCTGGGGGCGACCGTGCCGGCCATGCGCAAGGTGGTCATCGCCTTCCGTCGTGCCCATCCCGATTTCGGCCGGGTCCAGGTGATTGAGCTGGCGCGGGCGCTCTGGGCCAAGCCCATCCACGAACGCCGCGCAGCGGCGGTCGAGCTTCTCGAGATCGACAAGAGTCTCCTCGTGGCCGAAGACATCGTCTTTGTCGAACGGCAATTGCGCGAATCGCGTGGCTGGGCGCTGGTCGACAACCTGGCGGCGAACGTGGTCGGAAGCCTGGTCGAACGGTTTCCAGACGAGCTCCATCCGGTGCTCGACCGCTGGGCCAAGGACGGTGACTTCTGGTTGCGCCGATCCGCCTTGCTCGCACTGCTGCTCCCCCTGCGCGGCGGCAAAGGTGACTTCGCCCGCTTCTGCCGCTACGCCGACGCCATGCTGGAAGAGAAGGAATTCTTCATCCGCAAGGCCATTGGCTGGGTCCTACGCGAAACCGCCAAGAAGACTCCGAAGCGCGTCGTCGATTGGCTGTTGCCGCGCGCCGGCCGCGCATCGGGCTTGACCGTGCGCGAGGCCAGCAAGCCCCTGAGCGCGAAGGATCGAACCCGCCTCCTGCAAGCACACGGCAAGCAAGCTCGATGAGTCTCTCCGCCGGCCTCATCGCTTCGTTCCTCGCCGCCAGCCCATCGCCCCCTGCCCCACCCGCCGAGTTGGCTTGCCTGGCCCAACACTATGCCGTGAAACCCGCGTTCGAAGATGGCGCCTGGTTCGCGGTCCTGCCCGATGGCAGCCGGGTACCCTATGACGACGGCAAGACCAAGACCTTCGAAGAACGCTTGGCGTCCCCTGATTTAGGGGACATGTTCCACCTGCCCTACCGGGCCGGCCCCGTTCGCGCGATCGAAACCGAAGACGACGATCCCGGCCGCATTCGCGTCGAGGCCATCTTCGCCGCCACCTACGGGGGCAAGCGCGCGGCGGCGGAGCAGGTTCGAGCTCACTTTCTCGGCATGCCCGTACGCGTGCATCGGGCGATCCTTCCGGCGCTCGATCGCGTGGCCGCGCGCCTCGTGAAAGCGCGCGTGGCGAACCCCAAGCTCGGGGCATTTCTGCGCCGGCTGTCGGGGGGATTCTCCCCGCGCAAGATCGCGGGCACCGATCGTACCAGCGCACACGCCTGGGGCATCGCCGTCGATCTCGACAAGTCGATGAGCGACTACTGGAGATGGGAAAAGGGAAGCACGCTGCATTGGCGCAACCGCATTCCCCAGGCCATCGTGGACGCCTTCGAGGCCGAAGGCTTCATCTGGGGCGGGCGCTGGTACCACTACGACACCATGCACTTCGAGTACCGGCCGGAGCTTCTAGGGCCGCCCTGTCGCCAGCCGGTCAACGCAACTTCGAACCGCAGGGCGCGCCGAAGCGACGAAGCGAGCCAGCGGGAAAGTCCCACTCGGGGGTCGTCAGCAGCCGGTCGCCCTCGATGACGTACCAGGGGTTCCCTGGCGAGGCGGGATTGCGCAAAACGTGGATGTCTTGTGCCGGCATGTAGCTCTGCGCGAGCAAGACCGCGCGTCGACCAGAGACGTCCTCGGCGACATCCACCACCAGGACTGCGTGTCCCGGCGAGCCTCCCTGGATGAAGACGTCACCGGCTTCGATGCGCCGGGAATCGGCGACCCTGTCGAGCTCGCGGCTGAGCGAAAGCGTTCCCGCGTAGCTGAACACCATGTCGAGGTAGCGGCGAAACGAAGAGTAGCTCGCGTCGGGTGCTGCGGTTCTGGCCCAGGTGGTTCTGCGGCTCGACAGGCGGGGTCGCATACCGTCCTTCCATGCTTGCCATCGCGCAGGTGTCCCGTCGGTGAAGCGGAAGCAGATGTCGTCATTCTTGCCCGACTGGCGCAAGAACTCGGCGCGCAGGCGCATCACCGCGTCGGCGCACTGCTGTCGATCGCGTTTGCCCACGTCCACATCCAGCACGACGTGGTGGGCTTCCTGGTTCAACTTCTCCTTCCCGTTCCACAGGTGCACCTTGGGCCGCCCAGGTTTGACCGGCAGGCCGCGAAGCCACGCCGCGAACGTGCCAGGGGCCGCCGACCGGCGCTTCCATCCCTGCGGCACGGCGACGCGGCTCTCGATGGTCTCCGCGCTGAGCACGGTCATCCAGGGATAGGGCGCGGCCGAATCCGCCCACGCCGACGCCGCGAACAACCCGCACGCCGCAACGGCAGCTACCCGACGCGCGCTGATTCGGAGGAGGTGCGGTCGGTGGGACACAGGGATCGGTTGGATCTACTGCGTGGAGATCTTCTTCTCTCGGCGTGCTACGCCGCCTTCATGCTGCTCTTCCGGTGCGGGCTGTGGCTTCTGAGAGATATACAAGGCAGGAAAATCGCCGGACCTTCCCGCAGAATCGACAACACCGGTGATGGCGAAAGCGGTGGCCTCGGTCCCGAGCCGGCGCTCGCAGTTGAGCCAGCGCTCCTGGGTGCAATCAACCTCCCGGCAGGTCTCGCACTCCTCAAGGGCGGGCGGCACATCCTGAACCACCCCCGCCCCCAGACGGGTCCAGAACTTGCGAAACCAGCTGTCGGAACTCATGGAAAGCCTCGATCCCATGGTCGATCTCCCGCTAGCATCCCCCAAAACTCCGGGCGTGACAAGCTTTTGCACGCGGGGCAAGCTGCCCGCGGCGATTTGCCAGGAAGCGCATGAAGTATTCCATCGATATCCTGCTTGCGACCTACGAGGGCAGCGCCTTTCTACCCGCGCAGCTTGATTCCCTGTTCGCGCAGACCCACCAGGAATGGCGGCTCGTGGTGCGCGATGACGGCTCGACCGATGGGACCAAGGAGATACTCGATCGCACATGCGCAGCGCACCCCGGCCGGGTCGTGTTGGCCCCCCATGACGGGCGCAGGCTTGGCGCTTCCGGCAGCTTCGCCGCCCTGCTCGAGTTGTCCGAAGCGCCCTACGCGATGCTTTGCGACCAAGACGACATCTGGTTGCCGGAAAAGGTGGAGCTCACCCTCGCGGCGATGCGCCAGCTGGAGAGAGAGTGGGGAGCGAACCACCCCCTGCTCGTCCACACCGACCTCAAGGTGGTGGATCAACGCTTGGCCACTATCGATGAATCCTTCTGGCACTTCGAGCGCATCCATCCGCAGCGTGTCCGCCGATTGAGCCGCGTGCTGATGCAGAACTTCGCCACGGGTTGCACGGTCATGATCAACCGGCCGCTGGCCAGCCTGGCACTGCCGGTACCGGCGGAGGCGATGATGCACGACTGGTGGCTGGCGCTGGTGGCGGTCGCCTTCGGCAAGGTGTCGTCGATACCCAAGACAACGGTGCTCTATCGCCAGCACGGAAGAAACGACACCGGGGCATCGCGCTGGAAGTTCTCCACCGGCGTGGAGAATTTCTTCCTGTACCGAGATCGTAGGCGAGCGGCCGTTGCCGAGCAGCAGAGGATCTACGGGGCGCTGGAGCGGCAAGCGACGGCGTTCGCCACCCGCTATGACGAGCGGCTGAACCCCGCCGAGCGCGAGATGCTCGCCGCCTTCCGCATGCTGGGCGACAAGGGCTTCCTCGGCCGACGCCACCTGATGCTCAAGCACGGCTTCTTGCTATCGGATCGATGGCTGAGCTTCATGTCGATGGTGCGATGAAGGCAAGGTTCCGCAGCGTGCCGGCTCGCCGACGGGTCTTTCCCGCTAGCGCTTGACGAATTCCATGGCCACGACCCCGACGCCGGGCATGTCCCGGATCGAGTCGAAGCGACGGAAGCTCGACGCCATGAAGTAGCTCTCGAGGTAGTAGGGATAGGACTGGGTTCGCAGCTTGCGCTGGCGAATCCGCTCGTAAAGGCCGGGACTGCGCTCGCCGAAGACGCCCATGGAAGTCGGCTCGCCGGTCACGCTCCACACGCGCTCGCGCAGCATGGGCTCGTCGTAAAAACGTTGCAGGAAATAGGATCCGTCCGGCTCGGGGGCAAGAAGTCCATACTCGGACATCTCCTGGAACTCCTCGAAACCCCACCTGGCGCAAGGGACGGACAGATAGAGCCGACCGTCCTTCTTCAACCACGACCAGAGTTTTTCGAGGGCGGCACGATCCTCCGGTATGTGCTCGACGACGGACACGGAAGAAACCGTGTCGAACGCGTCTTGCACGAAGGGCGCATCGGTGACGAGAGTCGCGCTCAACGAGCATCGCTGCCGGAGCCCCAGCAGTTCCAGAACGCGATCCGTCTCGTCCAAATCGTTTCGATCGGGGTTGATCAGATCGCAAGTAGTGGAGGATTGATTGAGGAGGGCAAGCGCGACGAAGAGTCGCGGCGAGGAGACGTCGAGGTAGGTTCCAAGATCCCCTCGCCGCGCCATGCATTGCAGGAGATAGCCGAACTCGAAGTACCGCACCGAATCGAACGGGGCAAACACGAGTTGGCGGAGGTCCCCGCGCGCGATCTTGGCTCCTTGGGCAAGGCGCCGGAGGGCCACGGTAGCGCACTTCAGATGCTCGGAGATACCGGTCATCCCGCGCATCCCGGCAAACGCCAGGGAGAGCGGACACAGGGCGAACGCCGCGGTATCGTGAAAGATCTGCTCCGGCCGCGATGCCTTCCGCTGCTGCGGCACGAACACGTGGCGCTTTTCTGACCGGCTCATGAACCCCGAGCCCTTCCCGGCGCGGAAGCCGCCGCCCGATCGAGGGTCCGCCAGTAGACCTCGGCCACCCGCTCCCAGGATCGAAGCTGCGGGTAGACCGCGGCCGCGTGCGCGGCGCGCGCAATCGCCGCGTCGTAGTTGGACAACAGCTCGGAGACGCTGCCCGCGATGGAAACCTCGTCCATGGGATCGAACCATGCGCACAGATCCGTACGGGCGGCAAACTGCTCGACCACCTGAGGTATTCGGGCGCAAGCCACCGGGATGCGCGACATGACCGCCTCCGTGGCCGGCCCGCTGCCGCCTCCCTCGAACAAGGTCGGGCACACGGCGAGCTTGGCGTTCAAGAGAACGACCCACAGCACCTCCCGCGACACGTTTCCGGTGAAGACGACCCGGTGACCAAGGCCGAGCTTTTCGATGAGGTCGGCGATGGCCTGCCAGCGCGGTTCCTTGCCGCCCGTGCATACCAACTGGATGTCGTGCCCGCGCTCGATCAGCATCTTCCAGGCTCGCAGCAAGCGGTCGTGATTCTTGTGACCGAAGGTCGAGCTGCTGGCCCACAGGGCGTATGGCTGCCCGATACCGTGGCTTGGCAAAACCTCCGCGGCGGGAGGCAGGCTTGCCATGTCGCACGCGGGGAGGATGCTCGGCAGGTGCACCACGGCGATCTTCTCGGAGGGTGCGTCGAGTCGGGCGCAGATATCCGCCTTGGTGTATTCGTTGTGACAGATGATGGCCCGGGCGCGCATCGCCAGCGAACGACACCGGCGCTCGAAGGTGGCGACGAACTCAGAATGCCACTGTTCGGGAAAGTGCAAGGGATGCAAGTCGTGGACGACCCACACCAGGGGTCTGCGGGCCAACGTCGCGTAGTACCAATCGAGAGCGCCATGATCGTCGCACGCGACGTGGGGCAGCAGGCACACGGTTTGCTCATCCAGCGCCTGCCAGGTGGCTGCCCACACCTCTGCGGGGGGACGCGCCGCCAGCCGATCAAGGCGACGATGGATGGGCCCGAGCAGGCGTCGCAGACCCCTCTTCAAAATTCCTTCGCCAATCGGATCCCGCGCATCGACGCGTAGGGGTCCTTCCGACAAGACCCCCTCGGTGCCAGTAAGGACCTGGATGCGCCGTCCGTCGCTGCATTGTGCCTCGAGTGCGGACTGCAGACAGGCGAGGTAATTGCCAAGGCCACATCCCTGGCCGATGGTTTCGGCGGCTATCGCCACCGACGTGGCGGACCGGATCGGAGTCGAGACCTGTTTGGGATCGAGTGAATCAGTCACGGATGGCGTTCAGGGTCCCTTCTACGAAGGATCGTCACGCCTAGGCAAGATAGCATTCACGCTTGGCTGGTGCGGTGCTGGCGGACAATCGCCCCCGCTGGCGCCCCAAGCCAATCCGTGGGATTTTGCACCTCGGAAGTCTTGGAACAGAACCATGAGGAAATACCTGGGCCGGCGCCGGTCGCATCGGACGACCCGCGCGGATTCGCAACCCGGGCGAAAGACGCCATCCGGCTGCTGGGCCGCGCGCGCCTCGTTCTTCGTTTGAAACCCTTCGACTCCTCCACGGAGGAAGGTCGGTCCCTCGAGCGGTACCGGCGCATCGGCTTGACCACGGTATCGGGCTTCGCGGTCCGGCTGGGAAGCATGGTCATCAGCCTGGTGATGGTTCCGCTCCTGCTCGGTGCGCTTGGCAAGGAACGCTTCGGCCTGTGGAGCACCATCACCACCATCACGGCCTGGGTAGCGCTCTTCGACCTGGGGCTTTCGAGCGGACTGGTGAACCGGCTGGCCAAGGCCTACGGCAGGGGAGACGACGACGAAGCAAATCGGCATTTCGTAACGGCGCTCGTCGCGATGATGGGCCTCGCGACCATTCTCGCCCTCTGTCTCACGGTGGCGATTCCACTGCTTCCGTGGCCCCGACTCCTGGGCGTGCGTGGCGCCATGGACGACGCGACCGTCATGTGGAGCGTCGCTGCCGCCCTGGGCGCATTCGTGGTCAGCATGCCTTTCGGCGTCGTTCCACAGCTCTACGCCGGCTTTCAGCGCTCGTACTTGACCAACGCGTTCAACCTTCTCGGCACCGTGCTCGGTTTCGGCTTGCTGCTCCTCGCGCTCTCACTCAAGGCGAGCATGCCGATTCTCATCCTCGCCGTGTCGTTGGGAGGCGTATCCGCCGCGCTCGTGGGGCTCGGCTATGCCCTCACGCGCGGCTTTCCCTGGCTCAAGCTTCGCCTGCGCCACGTCTCGTGGTCCACGCTGCGCAGCCTCATGTCTCTGTCGGCGCCGATGTTCCTGTTCCAGATCGGGGCCCTTGCCGTCAACGAGACGCAATCGATTATTCTGGCGCAGCGCTGCGGTCTGTCGGTCGTCGCCGACTTCGGTATCGCCATGCGCCTGTACCTGCTCACCTCCAGCCTCATCCAGCTGGGGACCGGCTCGTTCATCCCCCCCCTGCGGGAGGCCCACGAGCGGGGCGACGTCCGCTGGGTGCGAACCGCGTTCCGCCGGCTGATGCTGGTCCGTCTGGGAATCGCCACGACCGGCGGCATGACCATGCTCTTTCTGGGCAATACCATCCTGCGCGTCTGGCTGCGACGCAGCGACATCGTCTTTCCCCACCACGTGTGGCTCGCCCTCTTCGTGCTTCTCATCGCGTCGGTTTGGTCGACCACCTTCTCGGAGCTCCTTTGGATCATGGACCGACTCTGGGTGCTGGTGGCCCTGGTGGCGATCAATGGGGCGGTCACGATTTCGCTGACCTGGCAACTCGCTCCCAAGTTCGGAGTGTTCGGTGCGCTCATCGCCATCAGCACCGTCACTCTTCTGCTCAACACCTGGCTCACGCCGCTTCTGGCTCGGGATCTGCTGCGGGTTCATCGACAGGGCAGCTAGCCCGCAGCACATTCACTCTCGCCGTAAATCTTCAGCGGTAAAGCGCAAGACTCGGGCGCGGCGGCACATGCGCGCCGACAAGTCGACACCCACGGCATCCATGCCCAGCGCGTTGGCCACTGCCAACACCGTGCCCCAGCCGCAGAAGGGATCGACCACGGTTCGCGTCGGAGTCTCGTCCAGTACAAACCGACACGCCTCGGCGCAGGCTCGCACGCCCATGGCCTTTCTTCCCGGCACGAAACCAGCGTCCGGCAACACGTCCGCTGCGGCCCTGCCGAGGTGCGGCCGCAGGACACGGCCGAAGCCCAGTAGATGCGAGTAGCTGGCCCGCCCGAAGGTCAACGTGCCCGCGGGCTTGCGGCACACGATTCGGTGGAAGAGCAGGTGCATGCCGGCGCGCTCCGCGGCGCGTGTCACCATCGCGCCCTTGTCAACCCACAGTCCGGCCCGCCGTACGTCGCTCTGGAAAAAGATGGCCACGCCCTCGTCGGGAACGCCGTTCATGACCGCCAGGGCCGCGTTCTCGAACCAGAGCCGCCAGGGCTCGAACCCGAGCCGGGGCAGCTCCGAGTAGTCCGGCAGCGAGGTCACGATACTGGATGAGAAGAGTCGCCCTTGCTCGTCGAGCCACGCCACGGCCTCCGCATGGTGAACGAGGCGTGACGGAGAGGACACCGACGGCGTGGTAGGGACGCCTGGAGCATTCGTCGGAGCCATGCCGCCGTCTAGATTTCCACCGGCAAACGCCGGTTGCCCCACGTCCCGGGCTCGCCGTCAAAACGGCCAGCACACTTCTCGCCGCACGCCTGGCATGAACCCTCGCCGGTGAGTGCCCACGCGGTGACCTGGTAGCCTTCGCGGCCGATGAGCCTGGCGCCGCAGCCCGCACAGAAGGTGGATGCCCCCTCGTCGTCGCGCAGGTTGCCGGTATAGACATGGCGAAGGCCATTGGCGAGCGCAATGGCGCGGGCCCGCCGCAACGTGGCCAGCCCGGTCGGCGCCCGGTCGAGCAGACGAAAGTCGGGATGAAACGCCGAGAAGTGCAGGGGCACGTCCCCGCCCAGGTTGCTGGCCAGCCAGCGGGTCATCTCCTCGAGCTCCTTGTCGCCGTCGTTCTCTCCCGGAATGAGCAGCGTCGTGATCTCCAGCCACACCTCGGTCTTTGCCGCCAGGTAGGCCAACGTGTCGAGAACCGCGCCAAGCTCTCCCCCGCACAGCTCCCGGTAGAAGCGTTGGGAGAACGCCTTGAGATCGACGTTGGCCGCATCGAAATGGCGATAGAATTCCTGGCGGGGCGCCGGCATCATGTAGCCTGCCGTGACCGCCACCGTGGCGATGCCCCGTTCACGACAAGCGATCGCTGTATCCACGGCATACTCGAAGAAGACCACCGGATCGTTGTAGGTCATGGCCACGCTCCGGCATCCGTGCCGCCTGGCGGCTTCGGCGATGGCCCTGGGCGAGGCCGCCGCGCTGGCTCTCTCGACGTCGCGCGCCCGGCTCGATTCCCAGTTCTGGCAGAACTTGCACGTCAGGTTGCACCCCGCGGTGCCGAACGAGAGCACCGGCGACCCGGGGAAGAAGTGGTAGAGCGGCTTCTTCTCGATGGGGTCTACGCAGAATCCGGTGGATCGACCATAGCTCGTGAAGATCATCTCGCCGTCGCGGGCGCCGCGCACGAAGCACACGCCGCGCTGGCCATCCTTCAGGCGGCAGGCGCGCGGGCACATCTCGCACAGCACATGGCCGTCTTCCACGCGCTGGAAGTACCGGCAAGGCACCACGGCGGCACAAAGATCTTCGCGGCCTTCGTTGTGTCGTTCCCGATTCAATCGCGCTTCACTCCTTCGCTTTCAGCCCATCACGCGGATTCGCGGTAGAGTATGGCATGCGCGCGCGCCCGCCGGCCGTTGCTGGCATGTTCTACCCCGACAAGCCGCAGGAGCTTGCCTCGACGGTGAAGACCTACCTCGCCAAGGCGGCGCCGCCAGCATCGGCCCGCCCGCCCAAGGCCGTGGTCGCGCCGCATGCCGGCTACGTCTACTCCGGACCCATCGCGGGAACCGCCTATGCGGCGCTGTCGGCGCGCGACAAAGACACCTCGCGAGTGATTCTGCTAGGTCCCTCCCATCGGGTGGGATTCCACGGCGTGGCGACCAGCGGGGCGAGCAGCTTCGAAACCCCGCTGGGCCCGATGACGGTGGATCGAGAGGCCGTCGCCTCCGTGATCAAGGAAGGCCTGGCACGCGAATTCGAGCCGGCGCACGAGAACGAGCACAGCCTGGAAGTCCAACTACCGTTCCTCAAACAGGTCTGCCCCGACGCACGCGTGGTGCCCCTGCTCGCCGGCGACGACGACTGGCGAGCCGTGCAGAAGGTTCTCGAACTGCTCTGGGGGGGCGACGAGACCGCGATTGTGGTGAGCTCGGACCTCAGCCACTACCACGACTACGCCACGGCCCAGCGACTCGACGCCGAGACCGCCCAAAAGGTCGAGCGGCTGGGCGCCGGCGAGGTCGATTTCGAGCGAGCATGCGGCGCCACCGGCATCAACGGGCTCCTGGCCGTGGTCGCTTCCAAAGGGCTCGCCTGTACCACCCTCGACCTGCGAAACTCCGGCGACACGGCCGGCCCCCGCAACCGCGTCGTCGGCTACGGCGCGTTTGCCATGGGTTGAACACCCCGCGCGGTCAGCTCACCGCACTACCCGATGCGAGTCGCGTCCTTGTTGTGCCTGAAGTACTCGGCGGTGAGACGCTCCATCAGCTTGTCCCGCTTGTCGTACAGGCGCTTCAGCTTGCGCGGCGGCTTGCGCGCCAGCGCGTAGTGAGTCACGAGCGGAAGCGCGATGGTCGAGTCGACGTAGGACACCACCGCGTCGGGAAGCTGGTTGGGATCGATCTTGCCCCAGCTCACCGCCTCGGAGGGCGTGGCGCCCGACAGCCCGCCCGTGTCGGGACGCGCGTCGGTGAACTGCAGGAAGTAGTCGTGCCCCATCTCCTTGATGCGCAACACCTCCTGGATCTGCGGCTCGGTCTGCAGGATGAAATTCTTGGGCGAACCACCTCCGACGAGCAGGACCCCCGTCTTCTTCTTGCGCATCTTCGCGTCGAGGACAATGGCCGTGGTCTCGTTGACGTCGATGCTGGGATTCATGCGTAGCTTGTTGCCGCGCAGCTCGACGCCGGCCACGTTCATGCCGATGGTCGAGTCGCCGGGCGAGGATGTGTAGCAGGGCACGCCCGCGCGATAGGCCGCGGCCAGCACCGAGGCGTCCTTGAGTCCGCTCTGTCGTTCAAATTCGGCGCAGTACTTGCCGATGTGGTGGTGCAGCTCTGCCGTGCCCATCTCCTTCTGGAATTCCTTCTGGATGAGGATCTTGCGCAGGATATCGTCGGTGCGCATGAGGACGTCGTTGTAGTCGAGCAGAATGTCGTAGATGCGAACCACGCCGAACCTGCGCAGCTCCACGTCGCGCGAGAAGGGCGAGCCGCGGAAGAGCGGCAGATTCATCGCGTGGTGCATGTCGTGGTACAGGTTGGCGCCGGTAGCCACGATCCAGTCCACGAACCCTGCCTTGATGAGGGGTATCACCGCCGCTGCTCCCAGACCCGCCGGGGTGAGCGCGCCCGCCAGGCTCATGCCCACGGTCACGCCGTCGTTGGCCAGCATCCTCTCGGTGAACAGCCGCGCCCCCTCCTGGAGACGGGCGGCGTTGTAGGCCAGAAAGGCGCTGTCCATCAGGTCCGGCAGGGTCTCCTTGCCAGTGATGGGTTTGGGCAGGATGCGCTGGCCGCGCAGATAGTGCTTTTTGCCGGCGGCGAACTTGTGTGGGTACTTGCTGACGAACTTCTTGGGCAACTGGATCTTGGCCATTGCGGGCGGTTCCTTTCGCTTCCTTCAACCTAACCGGAGAAGACGCACCGGACAGGTGGCCGCGTGGCCTGTTTCCTGCGCCGGGAACGTGTTGGGATTCATGGGGCCGACAATCTGGCGAAAAAGGCCGGCCATTGCAAGCGCGCGCTGTTTCGTTTTGTCCTTCCCCATCACGCCCCGCACCTGCCAGCCAAGTCCGGGAGCCACGTAGGTCCAGGGCACACACGGCCCCCCCTGAATGATCCAGACCTAGCCGGAAAAAATGTGACACTTTCTGTGTGCAAGTACCACTTACCCTGGCATCGGATTTTCCCAAACCCCGGGTGCGGCGGCTTGCCGCGTGTCTGGCCCCCGAGCCGGAAATTGGAACCAAGACGGCCTTTCGAGTGATCGAGATTCCGCCCATACCCCAAAGGGCCATTGGGGTGTGGAAAAAAAGGCGTATGATCCATCAAGATGATTTCTCCGGCCTGGCAAGACGGGCGCCAAGGGACCTTCAACACAGAAGGATAGAGCCATGAAGAACTTCGTTGTCTCGATGATGATTGTGGGTGTCACGGCTTTCTCATTCGCGGCGATGTTGTTCGTCGGCTGCGGCTCACCCGATCAACTCGGTACGGGGAATGGCGGGGGCACGGCCGGGACCATCGTGGTCAAGCTCGATGCTAACCCCAGTGGGCAGGCCGGCTCGGGCGGAGGAGGCAACGCGGGAACCACCGGAGCCCCGCCCACCGGCGACGCCAACTGTGGAAGCGTCACGTCCAACACCAGCCACATGCCCGCCGACGTCCTCCTCGTGCTCGACCGCTCGGGATCGATGGATTACAGCACGACGTCGGACCAAAACTGCAACGGCAGCGCAAACTGCACCGCCAGGTGGCCGGCCTTGACCACGGCGGTGGACGCGACCCTGACCGCCACCGCGGGAAGCATCAGCTGGGGACTCAAGCTCTACTCCTCGCCGGGCGGCTCGAACTGCACCGTGAACAGCGGCGTCGAGGTTCAGATCTCCTCTTCATCCGTACCCGCTATCCAATCGCAGATAGCAAACGTCACACCTTCCAACAACACACCTACCGCACAGGCGATTCAGGCGGCCACCGCGTATTTGCAAACCGTCAACGATCAGAACAACAAGGTGATCCTCCTCGCCACCGACGGCGAACCCAACTGCGCCCCTGGTGGGCAGAGCGGAACCGCGAACGTGCAAGGCACCGTGGATGCTATCACCGCGGCCAGGAGCGCAGGCTTCCTCGTCTACGTCATCGGCATCGGTCCAAGCGTGGGCAACCTGGACAACTTTGCCCAGGCGGGCGGCACTGGGCACTACTACCCGGCCAGCTCGCCCGAGGATCTCACGGCGGCGTTCACCGCCATCAGCCAGGCGGTCACAACCTGCACCTTCACCTCGCCGACGCCCCCCCCCGACCCGAACAACGTCGCGGTCTACCTGGACAAGAATTTCGTCCCGAAGGACCCCGCCAACGGCTGGAGCTTCGGCTCGAACAATCAAACCATCGTGCTCAACGGAACCAGCTGCGACAAGATCACATCGGGTGCGGCGAGCAACGTGCAGATTCTCTTCGGCTGCCCGGGCGACACCCTGCCCCCGCCCATGACGATTCCGTAGCGTCTCCAGACAATCCCCCAGACGCGACAGCCCCGGCCGGAACCCCGGCTCGACGTTTCGTTAATCGACGATGCCCAAGTCGGCCAGCTTGTTGCGCAAGGTCTGGTTGCGCTTGAGCTCCGCGTTGTACTGATCGTTGGTGTGGGCCAGCCTCTCCTCGATCTCGCGCATTTCCACCAACGTATGCTGGCTGTGTACGCGAGTCGCTATCCTGCGCAGGTACAGGAACGTCAAGATGAGCATGGTCAGAATCCCAGCGGCCGCGATGACGACGATGGGCAGAGAAAGGCGCACGGTGATCGCTATCCTCTCGTTTTCCTCACGAAGCCGGTCGTTGATCTTCTGGAGCTGAAGCTCGCGATCCCGCGTCTCGCTCCACCGGAGCGCGATGGCCGCGCGTTCACTGGAAGCAGTCTTCGCCGCGGCCGTGAGCGCGTTGTTCTCGGTCAGGCGTTTGGCGGCGTCCTCTTCGGCCTTGACCCTTCGGTTGGTCTCCTTGGCGAGCTCGTCTTCGAGCAGCCTGATCTTCTCCGCGGGGGGCAGCACCCTGGCAGTCGCGCCGCCGCCGATGGTCGCTCCTGGATCCGCCTTGGCGGCCTCGACGAACCCACCGACCGCGAACAGGCTGGCGCCGGCAAGACACGCCAAGACAAAAATCCGTCGGAGTACCGGGCGGCGAAGATGTTTCCTGGTGTCCGTGGTTGTTGCTTGCATGACCTCGATCCTCTTTCCCGGGCGCTATCGCTCAATCACCAAAGACGATGCTGCGCACCCCGGGCCGCAGCGTCACCTCTTTCTGATGAACCTTGCCTGTCGCTGGCACGAACAATCCGATGGTGTGGGTGCCCGGCTCGACGCGCATCTTCGAGAAGGGACATAGGATTCCGGTCTCCTTTCCGTCGACAACCACCGGCAACCTGCCTGTGGTCTTGCACTCGGCGCGGAAACGCGCCTCGCCCGTCATCGGCGGCTCCACCGGCTTGAGAGCTTCATCGATCTTGGTCCCTTCGCGCACGTCGATGGTGGACTGGCTGGAGAGGTAGCCGGCATGGACCAGCACCAAGCGCGCACTGCCGGGCTCGACGTCGACCGCGCACGGCGTCTCGCCACGCTCCTCGCCATTGATCCAGACCCTTGCGCCAGAAGGCTCGCTGGCCACGTGGATACGAACCGAGGATCCGGAGGGTGAGGAGGCAATCGGCGCGGGCTTCCCTGGCGCAGTCTTTTGCGACTTGGTCGGCGACAAAGGTGCGGGCAGCGCCGCCACCTTGGTGGGGGACCTGGCCGATTCGCCCCCCGGGGATGGGGCGGCTTTGGTGCCGGCGGCCACGGGTGCTGTCTTTCCCGCCGGTACTGCCGGCTTTGGCATTCCGGATGGGGAAGGCGCGGGCACCGCTGCCTTCTTGACGGAAGGACGTTGCACCATCACCGAAGGCGGCGTGGCCTGCTTCCGGAGTGCAAGCGTCAACACTGCGGCTCCGGCGCCGAGCCCCGCGGCGACAACGAGCACGACCACGATCTTCTTGGTGCGGGACCGCGGGGGTTCCCATGAATCCTCGCCTTCGCTCTCCACGGCCAGATCGGCCTGCGACCTGAGGTCGGTTCGCGACACGGCCTGCCGAGGCGGCAAGACGTCCGGGGACTGCATCTGCTGCGCGACTCTGGCCAACTCTGGCCCTGGCGCGGGCTCGGGTTCCTCTTCCGCCATGAAGGCCGTGGCCTCCAGCGCTGGTCGCTCGGCGAAGACAGCCCGAGTGGAACGCACTGGAAGCTCCTCCGGATCGTCGGGCAAGGTGTCAGGCTCGGGGAAGGGCGGTCTCCCGGCGGCAGGTGGAACCAAGAGCGGAGTTTGCTCGTCCTCCATCAGGTTATCCTCGAGCAGCTCCGCGTGTGCGGGTGAGCCGCCCATGGGATCCTGGTACGACTGCACGCTCGCAACCTGGGGGGGCACCGGCGCGGCTGGCCACTGCTCCGCCGCGGAGGGAAGCGGCGAGAAAGCGAAGGCCTCCTCGATCCCCGGGTCGCTCACCGGCAGGGGCGGGGGCATCGTTTCGCCGACGTCAACCTCGTCCTGGGAAGGGGCGAGAAGACTGATTTGTACGCCCGCCTGGGTGCCGAGCGCGGCCAAAGCCTGCGCCCCCCAATCCGCCGCCTCCGAAATGATTTCTGGCTGCAACGGGGTTTCCCCAGCTTGCGCCGGGGTCAGCGCGGGGATGGAACCAGTCGCCGGGGCGAGGAGCGAGGATCGAACGGGGGCCCGCGGCGGCGGTGCTGCCGGTGGCGGCGACGGCGGCATGACCGGCATCGGCAGATCAGGCACCGGTGCCAGCTCCATGACCAAGGGCGGGGCCTTCTTCTCGGGAAGTTCGAATCGCTGGTCGAGCGGCTTGGGCGGCGAAGGCTCGGGGGGCTTGAGCGAGGCGAAGGCTCTCATGGTTGGACTTCGTGCCCCCGCCGGGGCGGCCGTCGAGCGCAGAACCGGTGGCGCAACCGGCGTCGGCGGTTGCGCAGATCTGCCCGGCGCAGGTGGATCGCTTGGCAGCGAGCGAAAGATCGCGCTCGCGTAGCCGACGTCCGGACTCACCCGCGTTGCCTGGTCGGAAGCCGCCAGGAAGCTCGCAGAGGACGCGGACGGAACCGGGGGCGGCATGGACAAGATACCCGGAGCACCGGGCGATATTCCCTCGGCTGGCCCGGACTCGATAGGTGGGGTGGGGGAGACGTTGGGCGGCGATGAATCCGCTACGAAGGCCGAGAAGTTGCGCACGAGCGCCGCCATCTCCGTAACCATCGAGGCATCGGGAATGTCGGACCAATGGCTGGCCAAGATCTCGGCGGCCTTGGCGGCGCGTGGACGAAGGGCGGGATCCTCCGCGAGCATGCTGGCGACGAATTCGGCCATGGAAGGCCAAAGCGTTTCGAGCATCCGCCTCGCCCCCGCGCTCGTCACTCCCGGCGCAGGCAACTCTCCCGTGGCGAGCTCGAAGAGCATGGCCCCGAGAGCGCGCACGTCACCCGCCGCGTTTGGCTCCGCCCCAGGAGGACCCGGCGCCGCGTAGGCGAGCACCCGC
>Ga0210133_1000287_pt1 | contig 19540 bp, 10 predicted proteins | sample Joice_ThreeSqC_D_2_FD_184874 | JGI IMG/M metagenome (GOLD analysis project Ga0210133, IMG submission 184874) | Wetland microbial communities from San Francisco Bay, California, USA, that impact long-term carbon sequestration - Joice_ThreeSqC_D1... | ecosystem: Environmental > Aquatic > Marine >...
TGTAGATTTTTCAACTTTATTTGGAAAGAAAATCAGACCTATCATTTTGATTGGAATCGTTTTGGCTGTATTTCAACAGTGGTGCGGAATCAATGTAGTTTTCAATTATGCTGAAGAGATATTCGCTGCCGCAGGATACGGCGTTACCGACATTTTGTTTAATATTATACTTACCGGGTCGGTAAACCTTATTTTTACGCTGGTTGCTATACAAACCGTTGACAAGTGGGGAAGGAAGAACCTGATGTTACTCGGTTCTTCGGGATTAACGGTTGCTTATGTTTTGCTGGGTGCTTCATATTTTTTTGCAGTTAAGGGCATACTTGTACTAATTATTGTTGTTACTGCTATTGCCGTTTATGCAATGTCACTTGCACCAGTTACCTGGGTTGTTTTGTCTGAAATATTTCCGAATCGTGTTCGTGGTGCTGCTATGTCGGTTGCAACAACCTCACTTTGGATTGCGTGTACGATACTTACGTTTACATTTCCTTTTCTAAATCGAAATCTAAATTCTTATGGTTCCTTTTGGCTTTATGCAGCTATTTGTGTTGTCGGATTTATTTTTATAAAAGCAAAGCTGCCGGAGACAAAAGGTAAATCACTTGAGCAGGTTGAAGCGACATTGACCGGGGATGTTTCAATACCTGATTAATCTGAAAAATTCATTTTAAGTTTTCTTCAAGTAATAAAACGTATGAAAGTAAAAGTTTGGCAGGAAAAAGTTATCATTCCAACTTATAAGATTGGTACACCTGAAAAGTATCCAATCTTTCTGGAAAAAAGAGTTTACCAGGGCAGCAGCGGTGCAGTGTATCCTTTTCCAATTATTGAAAAAATTTACGATGAAAAAGAAAACAAAGAATGGATAGCTCTCTTTCTTGAAAACGACTTTATTAAAATTATGATACTACCCGAACTTGGCGGGCGCGTTCAAATGGCATATGATAAAATTAAAGAGCGCCATTTCATTTATTATAACCAGGTGATTAAACCGGCATTGGTCGGTTTGAATGGTCCCTGGATATCCGGTGGAATTGAATTCAACTGGCCGCAGCATCACCGACCGAGCACCTTTGAGCCAATCGATTTTAATTTTGAAGAAAACTCCGATGGCAGTGCCACGATTCATGTTAATGAAATTGAAAGGATGTCTCGCACCAGGGGATTAGTGGCTTTCACGCTTTATCCTGATAAAGCCTATTTGGAAATAAGCGTTCAACTTTACAACCGGACACCATTTCCGCAGACTTTCCTTTGGTGGGCGAACCCTGCTGTTAAAGTGAACGAACATTATCAGTCTGTTTTTCCACCGGATGTACGAGCTGTGTATGACCACGGTAAGCGTGACGTTTCCACTTTTCCCATTGCTACAGGTACTTACTACAAAGTAGATTATTCAACAGGTGTTGATATTTCGCGGTATAAAAATATACCGGTACCGACATCATTTATGGCAGTAAATTCAAAATATGATTTCTTGGGAGGTTATGAACATGATACAAAAGGTGGAATTTTGCATATAGCAAATCACCATGTTTCTCCCGGTAAAAAACAATGGACATGGGGGAACGGTGATTTCGGACAAGTTTGGGATCGTAATCTTACTGATGAAGATGGTCCCTACATCGAATTGATGTGCGGAGTTTATACTGATAATCAACCTGATTTTTCATGGTTGCATCCGTATGAAGAAAAATCATTCAAGCAATATTTTTTACCTTACCATGAAGTTGGACTTGTAAAAAATGCGAACAAAGACGCCCTGCTTAACATGGAATTTTTCGGTGATCAAGCTGAGATAAAGATTATGACTACGGGTACATTTTCCGATAGTACCGTTTTATTAACTGCAGATGATAAGATATTTCTACAAGATAAAGTAAACTTTAAACCGGGAATGGTCTATGGGAAAAGTGTACTGATTGATAAAAAGAAATCCGAAAGTAATTATAAACTAACCCTATTTTTATCTGATGGCAATATACTTCTTTCCTGGCAGCCTGAGTCTTCAATAGAGGAAGAAATACCTTCTCCGGCATTACCTGCACAACAGCCGGAAAAAATTGATACCAATGAACAACTCTATTTAAATGGATTACATCTTGAACAATACCGGCATGCGACTTTTTCACCATTGCCATATTATGAAGAAGCTTTACGGCGTGATCCCAATGATGCACGAAATAATAATGCTCTTGGTTTGTGGTTCTTACGCCGCGGTAAATACCCTGAGGCGGAAAAGTATTTCAGGAGTGCAATTAAAAGACTTACGTCGCTTAATCCTAATTCTTATAACAGCGAACCGTATTTTAATCTTGGGTTAGCACTTAAACAACAAAACAGATTAGATGAAGCATATAGCGCTTTTTACAAAGCTGTTTGGGATGTTTCGTGGCAAGACGCCGGCTATTTCAATCTTGCGTTGATCGACACAGCTAAAAAAAACTACAACGAAGCTCTGGACCTGGTGGAGCGTTCTCTAATACGTAACCAGCATAATCATAAAGCTCGTCATCTAAAAAGTTGTTTGCTGCGCAAATTGGTTCGGCATGAAGATGCGTTAAAATTTTCTTATGATTCCCTGCAAATCGATCCTTTCAATTTTGGAATTTTGTTCGAGATATTTTTAATCACAAAAACCAATAAAAACAGAAAACATCTACAAACTCTGATGCGGGACAATCCGCATAATTATATTGAAATCTCACTTGATTATGCCAATGCAGGTTTGTGGGATGAAGCCTATACGCTGATTTCAATGTATACACAGGAAACAAGAAAGCCTTATCCAATAACCCTGTATTGTCAGGGTTGGTATGCATCTCAGCTCGGTAATAACGAACAAGCTTTAAGATTATTTGAATTGGCTGCAAAAGAACCGCCTGATTTCTGTTTTCCAAATAGAATTGAAGAAGTTACAGTATTGAAAAAGGCAATCGATTCAAATCCAACTGACGTCAATGCGTTTTACCTTCTCGGCAATTTTTTCTATGCAAATAAATGTTATGAAGATGCTATCAATTATTGGGAATCCGGACGGGCGAAAGAACCCGGGCATGCCGGTATTGCACGTAACCTGGCGCTTGCATACTTCAACAAACTGGGTAAGCATGAAGAAGCGCTTAAACAAATGGAACATGCTTTTGCGCAGGATTCAACAGATGCCCGGTTGTTAATGGAATTGGATCAATTGTATGTAAGACTGAACCGTCCTTATCAACAACGCTTGCAATTTCTGGAAATGCACCTGCCTTTGGTAAACTATAGAGATGATCTGTACCTTGAGCGCGTTTCACTTTACAATTTCCTCGGCAAATATGAAAGGGCGCTGCAGCTTATTAAAGCAAGTACTTTTCATCCCTGGGAAGGAGGAGAGGGAAAGGTGACCGGTCAATATGTGCTAAGCAATGTGCAACTGGGTAAACACGCTTTGTTTGAAAATGATTTCGAGAAAGCGGTTACTTATTTTGAAACAGCGCAAACTTACCCGGAAAATCTCGGAGAAGGCAAGCTATACGGTGCTATGGAAAATGATATTTTTTATTGGTTAGGATGTGCTTATGCCGCGCTTGATCGCAATAATGAAGCTGCCGAATTGTGGAAGAAAGCATCGGAAGGTATCAGCGAACCATCTCCAGCTTTGTATTATAATGATCAACAGCCGGATAAAATTTTCTACCAGGGTCTGGCGTTACGAAAGTTGGGAAAAGAGAAAGAAGCAAAATTCCGTTTTCAAAAACTTCTCGATTATGGCAATAAGCATATATCCGATAACATTAAGATAGATTACTTTGCAGTATCACTGCCGGATCTATTGATATGGGAGGATGATTTAAATAAACGCAATGAGCTTTTTTGTAAATACCTGGTTGGGCTTGGACAATTTGGACTTGGAGATTTAAAACAAGCTCGCAAGAGTTTTGAACTAGTTCTTGAAAATAATCGGTATCACGCAGGTGCATTTATCCATCTTAAGCTTTTAGTAAAACAAGCTGCCAAATATGAAATTAGAGATGCTGTATAGTAGAACAAAATATTTGTTGTCAGACTAATTTCTGAATGTAGAAATAATTGTAGTTAATTAAAGGTATCACGAAGGTAATGCGAAAAAATATTTTTAACATTATTAAATAAAGAAATTTAACTACATATTTAACAACAGATGTAAAAGGAGTTGAAATCCATGAAACAGATCAGACGTATTATCTCGATAATTACAATCTCTTTTATTTTTAGCAATCTGCTCATGAGTCAGGAATTCCAACCTGAGAATATAGACCGCGGAGTTGTAGCGGTTTCGGTTCAGGATGTTGGTATCTATGTAGGTTGGCGTTTACTTGCCTCCGATCCCGATACTATTATGTTCAATGTATATCGTGGGTTAACGAAAATTAACGATGAACCGCTGGAAAACTCAACAAATATAATTGATTCTAACGGTACTGTTAGTGATACATATTCCGTTGTACCTGTAATAGGAGGAATCGAGCAGGAAGCTACACAGGAAGTAACACCGTGGAATCAGAATTATATTACAGTTCCTTTGCAAAGACCTGCTGGTGGACAGACACCTGATGGTGTAGACTACACCTACAGTCCAAATGATGCGAGTGTTGGAGACCTCGATGGCGACGGAGAATACGAAATTGTGCTGAAGTGGTACCCTTCTAACTCAAAAGACAATGCGCAAGATGGATATACCGGTAATGTCTTCTTTGATGGTCGGGAAATGGATGGCACATTGCTATGGCGTATAGATCTTGGGATTAATATGAGGTCCGGAGCCCATTATAATCCATTTATGGTATATGATTTAAATGGAGATGGAAAAGCAGAGGTTGTCTGCCGGACGGCTCCCGGTACCAAAGATGCAACAGGCGAATTTATTAGCGATGGTCCTGCTGACAGCGCCGATCATAATGCAGATTACAGAAGCAGTGTAGGTCGTATTCTCTCTGGTCCGGAATACCTTACAGTATTTAACGGTACAGATGGTATTGAAATGGTTACTACTGACCTTGAACCTGCAAGGGGAAACGTAGGCGACTGGGGTGATACCTACGGAAACCGTGTGGATCGTTTTCTTGCAGCAGTACTTTATTTAGGGAGTGAAAACCCAAGCTTTGTATGGGCAAGAGGAATTTATGAAAAAATAGAAATTGCTGCCTGGGATTTAGTTGGCGGCGAGCTTGTAAAACGCTGGCACTTCAAAAGCAATGAAGGATATTCTGACTGGGAAGGAATGGGGAGTCATAACCTAAGTATAGCTGATGTGGACGGCGATAATAAAGATGAAATAATTTATGGAAACTGTGCCATTGATGATGATGGGACAGGTCTTTGGACACTGAGAAGCGCCATCGGAAAACAAACGGGCGACGCAATGCACCTGGCAGATATCGACCCCGATAGACCGGGATTGGAAAAATGGGGTTGTCATGAAGGCAGTGGTCCCGGATCAAGCCTGATAGATGCCGCTACCGGAGAAGTACTCTGGTTAACGGCTAATGGAGATGTAGGGAGGGCAACCGCAGGTGATCTTGTTGAAGATTATTTTGGCATAGAATGTTGGGGCGGCACAGATGGTTTAAGAAGCGCTGATAATGAGTATGTTGGTTCGACTCCTTCATCGACCAACCATGTTGTATGGTGGGACGGTGATCTTGGCAGGGAATTACTCGATGCGACAAATATCCAAAAATATGGTAACAGTACCCCTCTGCTTCTGGCTGATGGTTGTTCATCAAATAACGGTACAAAAGCTAATCCATGTTTGCAGGCTGATCTTTTGGGGGACTGGCGTGAAGAAGTCATCTGGCGAACAAGCGATAATAATAATCTACGTATTTACACCACAACCGATATTACAAACTATCGAATCGAAACCCTTATGCATGACCCCGTTTATAGGTTAGGTGTTGCCTGGCAAAACGATAGTTATAACCAGCCCCCACATACATCATTCTTTTTGGGCTTTGGTATGTTCACTCCCGATAGTTTGCGTCCGCCGGCCAGACCTCTCAACATCAGGACGACAGCCTGGGATGATACTGTTCAAATTGCATGGGATGAAAATTCGGATTTGGATCTGGCTGGATACAGACTTTACAGGGGGAAAAGTGCCGAGAGTCTTTCATTGTTAAGTGATGTAGGAACAGCTGCCTCGTATCTGGATACAAATGTAACAAATGATTCTGCATATTTTTATGCCGTGACTGCTTACGATACTGATGATAATGAGTCGGACTATTCCGATATAGTAAAAGCAATACCATCGATTCGTCCCGATACACCTACCGGTATTAATTTCAGGTTTGATACTAATTCAATCTTCCTGATCTGGGACTCCCAGGATTTTGAACATATTTCTAATGTTAATGTCTATCGCTCTGAAACAGAGGATATGTCGTCCGCTGTGAGTTTTGTGTTAGATAAAAGCCAGAATACCTTTACCAACAATAATCTGACCACCGGAAAAACATATTATTATACAATAAGTGTTACAGATACAAATCAGGTCGAGTCTTTCCCTTCAGAAGTGTTAAGTATAACACCGGGTACATCATTTACATTTCAGTCCGAGGATGCCGAATTCATCGGAACAGTATTTATAGAAAATAATCATTTAGGTTTTCATGGAACCGGTTTCGCAAACTTCGATGCAAATAATAGTTCGGTTGAGTTTAGCAATATGCCGGGCTTTGGAGGCGGAGAACGGGGCTTGTTGTTCAGGTATGCCCTGGGTAATACTGATAGAACCGGATCGTTAACAGTAAATGGTGAAACGCAAAATTTAACTATGCGTGGCACAACAGAGTGGACAAACTATGTGATTGATAGTGTAACGGTAAACCTGAATGCAGGATTTGATAATACTATTCGTTTTTCTACAACCGGCTCTGATTTTGGTAATCTGGATGAAATCACTATCGTACCCAGAACAATAACTGCAATTGAGTCGTCTGATGAGAATAATATTCCTTCGGATTATCAACTCTCTCAGAATTATCCAAATCCTTTTAATCCTGTTACAAATATTAAATATGCACTTCCCGAAAATGGTTTAGTTACAATTAAAGTATTCAATCAATTAGGGCAAGAAGTGGCAGAATTGGTTAATCAACAGCAAAGAGCAGGAGAATATATTGTAGGATTCGATGCATCGAAACTAGCAAGCGGAATTTATTTTTATAGAATTCAATCCGGTAGTTATTCATCAACAAAGAAGATGATCCTGCTGAAATAGAATTTGATTATAACAAACCTGCTGCGATTGCTTAATGAAATTCAGTTTAAAAATAGATAGAAAAAATTTATGAATAGAAAAATGAAAAAAACATTAAATCTTTTTCTATATGAAAAAAGAAATGGACTAACAGCTTTAAGATATATGCTGATCATTTTCGGTATTATACAGAATTCAGTTTTGGCACAGGATATTAATCCGATTAAGTTATCGTGGCTTGGAGGAAATCCGCCAGCATTATCTACAGGAGTTAGTTGGGGTGTGCCGTTGCCGGAAGGAAAGATTGATCCATCAAGTAGTTATTCATTGAGGAATACCAAAGGGGAAACTATGCCGGTACAGTCATGGCCGTTGGCTTATTGGCCCGACGGTTCATTAAAATGGGTTGGCTTGAGCACAGTAGTTGACTCGAATGCCGGAACGATCTTCGAACTAAAACCTGTAAAAGCAACCGGTACTGATTCCTTAAAATCAAAAATAGAATTAACTGAAACTGATGATGATGTATTTGTTAATACCGGCGTTATGCAATGTGATATTCCCAAGCATGGCAATCAGCTAATTCGTTTCATTAAAATGGATGGAAAGGATATTTCCACAGGCGGCAGGTTGGTTTGTATTCTACAGAATGGTCCAAGCCAGGAATTAGGTGATCAACCCTCTAAAGAAAAATTCATCGGTAATATTGAAAATGTTACCATTGAGCAAAATGGTCCGGTCAGGGCAGTGGTTAAAATTGAAGGTAAGCATATATCTGAATCAGGGAACAGGGGTTGGTTACCATACATTGTTCGACTCTATTTTTATGCAGGGTTACAATCGATTCGTGTGGTGCATACAATTATATATGATGGTGATCAGCAAAAAGATTTTATCCGTGGTTTGGGATTAGTCTTTGAGGTTCCCCTTGATGAGCAGTTGTACAACAGGCATATTCGTTTTTCAGGAGAAAGTGGTGGGCTGTGGGACGAACCATGCCAGCTGCTCAATGGACGAAGACCACTTGATTTTAAAGAAGACCTGTATGCGAAACAGCTTACAGGTGAGCGTATTGCCGAATCAGAGACTTTTTCTGAAGAACAACAATTCCTTTTTAAACACTGGGCAAGCTGGAATGGTTTCAAGCTGGAACAATTAAATGCTGATGGGTTTCGAGTGCAAAAAAGAACTAATGATAAAAGTACATGGATTGATGCCGGCTATGGCAAGCGTTCAGAAGGAATGGCGTTTGTTGGTGACGTATCGGGCGGGTTGGCTATATGCGTCCGTAATTTCTGGCAGTCGTTTCCTTCAGCTTTAGAAGTCTACAATGTAAGAAAGGATACCGCACAGATTAAAGCCTGGCTTTGGTCGCCCGAAGCCGAAGCTATGGACATGAGACACTACGACACACTTGCGTGGGGACATAATCTCGATGCTAGTTATGAAGATGTTCAACCGGGACTTAGTACAGCAAACGGTGTAGGACGTACAACCGAAATCTTTTTGTACGCTTCTACTAAAGTGCCGTCTTATGAAACTTTGAATAATATCGTAGAACAGGGAAATCATCCGGCTTTACTTACTGTTTCTCCCGAATACATTCACAGTATTCCGGTTTTTGGTGTGTGGAGTTTGCCTGACCGAAGCTCAAAAGGAAAACGCTGGATAGAAGATCAACTCGACAATGCTTTTAAATATTATCAATTGGAAGTAGAGCAACGTCATTGGTATGGTTTCTGGAATTATGGAGATGTACGGCATGGTTATGACCGTGACAGGCACACTTGGAAATACGATATAGGTGGTTATGCCTGGGACAACACCGAACTGATGCCTAACCTATGGTTATGGTATAGTTATTTGCGGTCGAGTCGTGAGGATGTTTTTCGTATGGCAGAGGCTATGACGCGTCATACAGGTGAAGTGGATGTTTATCATTTAGGAGATTTAAAGGGACTGGGTTCACGTCATAATGTTATTCATTGGGGTGGCGGTTCCAAAGAGGTGCGTATTTCACAAGCTGCTCTCGGTCGATTCTATTATTATCTGACTACAGATGAACGCACCGGAGATTTAATGCGTGCTACAGTTGATGCTTCCAATGAGGCTATTGGCGAGCTTGATCCGCTGCGTTTGATTTTGGAGAAGAGTCAATACCCGACACATGCTCGTGTCGGTCCGGATTGGCTGGCTTTGGTCGGCAACTGGATGACTGAATGGGAACGTACCGGTGATACTAAATACCGTGACCGGATTCTGGTCGGTGTGAATAGTTTATACGAAATGCCTTATGGCTTTTTTTCGGGGCAGGGTGCTGCCTTTGGGTATGACCCGGAAACTTACAAGTTGTATCAACTGGATGAAAATGATATTGGCTTTTCGCACTTATCTGTTTTGATGGGAGGTCCGGAAGTGGCTTTCGAATTGAGCCATCTTCTTCAAAATGAAAAATGGGATAAACTATGGATGCAGTTTTGCAAATTATATGGAGCTTCTGATGAAGTAATTGAAAAAGAATTTGGTAAAACCACGAGGTTGGGAAATCCCGGTCCATGGTATGCCCGGCTTCCGGCTTATTACGCAAAAGTAACTGGTGATAAAACTTATGCAGATAGAGCATGGAATGAATTTTTTAATGTCGGAGCCAGACGTTTTCATACCGATTTTGATATGAAAAAATTTGATGGCATTGAAAGTCTGCAGCCCGTTTATGAAGTGAAAGGAGTTTCCACCAACAACACAGCTCAATGGTGTCTGAATGCAATAGAGTTGTTACAGTTAGTTGGTGAACAGCTTCCTGAAGACAATCCGCGAATAGGTGATGTCAATTCAATAGATCAATATCAGAAGGATGAATTGTTCTATCAGGATAATTTTGAGCAAGGTACAGAAAACTGGGTAGTGGAAACACCAGATTCGCCCCATTCAATGGTTGAAACTAAAAATAGTAAGTTAGTCATCGATGTCGATCATGGTGCAACTGTTTGGTTAAACAAAAAACTGTCCGGGAATATCCTGATTGAATATCATCGAAAAGTGATTATGAACAACGGACACAATGACCGCTTATCTGATCTCAACCAGTTTTGGATGGCTACAGATCCCCGGCAGGAGAACGTATTTACACGCAACGGAACCTTTTCAGAATACGATTCACTGCAGCTTTATTATGCCGGCATTGGTGGCAATACTAACAGTACTACCCGCTTTAGAAAATACCGGGGCAGCGGCGAGCGTACACTTTTGTTTGATCTTCAGGATGAAGAACATTTGCTTCAACCTAATAAAACCTATTTGATACAACTTGTTGTCTATAACGGAACGACCAAAGTTTTCGTGGATGGAGAACTATATTTTTCCTTTAAAGATAATGAACCGTTAACCGAAGGTTATTTTGGTTTTCGGACAGTGAAATCACATCAGGAGATGGATAATTTTAAAGTGTATAAGCTTAGGTGAAAAATTGTTTTTTGTACAAACTGTAAATGATAAAAAATAACAGAACTATCGGCATAATTGGAATAGGATAAAAAATTGAAAACACAAAGTGCAAAGTTATTAGTGCGTGTGATTATGGTTGTGTTTATATGTTCTACCGTTAACGCTCAAATCGGCACACGTTTTCCGTCGGAGCGAAAGGTTGTAACTGATCCCATAACCGGTACAGAATTAATCTTTTTGACGAGTACACCTGCAGGAGATTCAAAAATATATCCTACACATAATCAATGGACATCGGATGGAGAATGGGTTGTTTTCAGATCGAGACGTGTCAGGCACGAAGCTATGGCGGTCAATGAAAAATCCGGTGAGATAATCCAGGTTACCGAGGGTGGTTACCAGGGAGCGCTTAATGTCGCACGGAAATCAATGAAGTTATATTTTATGAAAAGATCGTCGGATGAGAAAGATCCACGAGAAATTATCGAAGTAAATTTAGCCAGACTTTTTTCCGATAGTAAAGCAGGTACTCTAAAATCTTCATCGGAATATCAGCGGGTTTGCGGAATAATACCGCCTGAGTTAGAAGCAAACGCTGATATGTCGTTGGATGCCGATGAAGAATGGATCTGGTTTCGGGTCGGTCGTGATGAAGCAATGAAACACTTAACTGAAGGTACCAAATTAGAAGATAACTTTGGACCTCGTAATATGGGTGCAGGACCCGGTGGTATTGCCGGAATGAATATTCAATCCGGTGAAATAAAACATGTTGTTTCTGTTCCGTTCCAGGTAGGTCATATTCAGAGCAATCCATGGGTTCCGGGTCAAATTATTTTTTGCTGGGAAACCGGCGGCAAATCTCCTCAACGTACCTGGATTGTCAATTCAGACGGCACCGGGCTGCGACCGCTTTATCCTGAATCTTCATACGAGTGGGTAACTCACGAAATTGTAATTAGTCCTGATGAAGTTGCCTTCTCTATAATGGGGCATCGAAAAATTCCCGGAACATCCGAAAATATTCCGGAGGGTACTGATGTACATGGTTCCAATCCCGGTCAGGAGTTAGAGTGGGGACCATCAGGTACGCGCGAAAAACCAACGGGACTTGGTATTGTAAATATCAAAACAAGAGAAATGATTATTGAGGGTCAAGTACCTTACGGCAGCGGCTTATGGCATGTTGCAGGTTCTTCAGACGGACGGTTTGCTGCAGGAGATAATTTTGAGAGGGAAATTTACTTAATCGACCGGCATTCACACGAGATGATATTGCTTTCTGCCGGGCACAAACCAACCGCAAGGGATCATCCTCATCCCACATTTAGTCCTGACGGTACTAAAATTGAAATTCAATCAGCAATGCTTTCTGAAGACGGAAAATCTATGAATATTTGTATCATCCCGATTCCTGAGGAATGGCTGAAACGAAACTATGAATAAGTTATCTATCATTATAAAAAAAGGAGTAAAAGCAGTGAAACGAACTATAATTTTTTTATTAATCTTTTTTTTAACTGTAATTACATACTCACAAAGCAGCGATGTTGATGAATTGGTTCTAAGAAGAGTTGCGGATTATATTCTTGAACATGGCGACCTGAATTTCAAAGATGTTAATAGCGGGAAAATTTATAAATCTACAAAGGATATTCCTGAGGGTGCAAAAGTAAAATTTTCCAGTCCGTTTGGAGAATGGCATTATACCAACGGTGTATTAAATATGGCATTAGTTGATTTATCGAATTTCCTGGGTGATAATAAATACTTTGATTACGCCGCCGCACACATTGCTTTTGGAATGGATAATTATAAATTCTTTGAGAAGCGGTACGACAAAGAGAAAGATGGTCCTCATTATCTCTATCCTTTCGGACAACTATGGACAATGGATGAACTGGATGATTTCGGCGCTATGGGCGCAAGTATAATCGATGTTTATCAAACAGTTAAGCGTGATGATTATAGGGAATATATAGAAAAAGCAGCAAAGCATATAATGGAAGAACGAGAGCGTCTGGAGGATGGAACTTTGGTACGAACATTCCCTCACGAAATGACCTTATGGGGTGATGATTTATATATGAGTATTCCTTTCCTGGCAAGGGTGGGGAAATTTTCAGGCGATAAAAAATATTGGGAAGATGCAATAGTGCAAGTCAAGAATTTTACAAAATATCTGTGGGATGAAAAAGAAGATTTATACTATCATTGTTATTATACCGATGTAAAACGACATGGAGTTGCTCATTGGGGCAGGTGCAACGGTTGGATTATGATGGCAAAAGTACACCTGTTGAACATCTTACCCGAAGACTATCCGGGAAGAGAAGAGATAATAAAAGATCTTGAAAGGCAGATTTTAGGTATCGCAAAGTATCAAAATCCAGATGGTTTATGGCACCAGATACTTGATAGAAGTGATTCTTATGTTGAATCTTCCTGTTCTGCTATGTTTACTTATTGTATAGCGCGGGCAGTAAACCAAAAATGGATTGATGAACGCTACGGTTCCATCGCTATTAATGGCTGGGAAGGATTAAAGGAAAACAAAATTCAATTGGACGGACAGGTGAAAGATATTTGTATCGGCACCGGTATTGAAGACAATTTAGTATTTTATTATGAACGCCCGGCACGATTGAATGAAAAGCATGGTCTTGGTGCTGTAATCAATGCAGGCGTAGAAGTGATCAAATTAAAAAAAGCAAAAAGTTAAAGGCAGTAAAATATTGACCGTAGGACTTTTTATTCCATGTTACGTTAATCAATTTTATCCTGATGTTGCTATTGCATCCCTCGAGCTTTTGGAAAAACAGGGATTAAAAATTGAATATCCGTTAAATCAAACTTGCTGTGGACAGCCAATAGCTAATTCGGGATTTGAAAAATCGGCGATTGAAACCTATAATCTCTTTGTTAAAAATTTTCATCGCTTTGATTATATAGTTTCACCTTCAGGAAGCTGTGTCCATCATGTAAAAGAATATTTTGATATTATTGAGCAAACTGATGAAGTTGCTCATGTCCGTTCAAGAATATATGAGATATCGGAATTCCTGGTAAAAATTCTTAAGAAGGAAAATTTCAATTCTTATTTCCCTCATAGAGTTGGACTGCATCAAAGCTGTCATGGTTTACGTGGTTTAAATCTTGGTAAACCTTCAGAGATCATTGGTGAAGAATATTCTATAACAAAAAAGTTATTGAATAATGTTAAAGGAATAGAACTCGTAGATCTCGACAGGGAAGATGAATGCTGCGGTTTTGGTGGAACTTTTGCTGTTACAGAAGAAGCTGTTTCTGTAAAGATGGGAGTTGATAGAATTAATGATCATATTAATCATAATGCTGAAGTGATTACTGCAACTGATATGTCATGCCTTATGCATCTTGAAGGAATTATTAGAAAGAGAAAGCTGTCGGTAAAAATAAAACATCTGGTCGAAATACTAAACAGTACAAATTAAATGATTGATCATCCCCAGGCTGCTGAAATATTTAATGAAGATGAAGAACGGGTAAACTGGCACGATAAATCACTCTGGGTTGTAAGACAAAAACGTGATAAGGTTGCATCAAATGTTAAAGGCTGGGAAGAACTTAGGGAGCTTGCATCAGGTATTAAAGCGCACACACTCTCAAAGCTTGATGAATACCTTATCCGGTTTGAAAGTCAGGCAATAAAAAACGGGGCAAAAGTTCATTGGGCTGCAGATGCAGAAGAACATAACAAAATTGTTTTTAAAATTCTCAATGAACATAATGCTAAGAATGTTGTTAAAAGCAAGTCGATGCTGACCGAGGAATGCGGATTAAATCATTATCTCGAAAAAAAGGGAATTGATATTGTAGATACTGATCTCGGTGAAAGAATAGTTCAGTTAGCAAAAGAACCCCCAAGCCATATCGTAATGCCGGCAATCCATAAAAAAAGAGAAGAGATTGATGAGTTGTTTCATCAACATCTTAACACTGAATTGTCCGGCGGAGATGAAGTTTATCTTACAAGGGAAGCTCGAAAACATTTGAGGCAAAAATTTCTTAATGCTGATGCTGCAATAACGGGAGTTAATTTTGCGGTTGCAGAAACCGGAACTATTGTCGTTTGCACAAATGAAGGCAATGCAGATATGGGAGTGCATTCAACTAAACTTCATATTGCCAGTATGGGAATTGAAAAGATAATTCCTAAGCAAGAACACCTTGGAATATTTTTAAGATTGCTTGCAAGAAGTGCAACGGGGCAACCCATTACTGCATATACTTCACACTTTCGTTCGCCAAAACAGGGAAATGAATTTCATATTATAATTGTTGATAATGGTCGTTCGAAACATTTGGGAAGATCGGAATTTAGAAGCTCGCTTCATTGCATACGCTGCGGTGCGTGTATGAATACCTGTCCTGTTTACAGGAGAAGCGGCGGACATAGTTATAATGCAACTATTCCCGGTCCAATTGGTTCTATATTATCTCCCGGTTTTGATTTGAATAAATACAGTTCACTTCCTTTTGCTTCATCATTGTGTGGTTCGTGTACAGATGTTTGTCCTGTCAAAATTGATATTCATGCTCAGCTTTATAAATGGAGACAAGTAATAAAGGAAAAGGTACATAAAGATAGAATTAAAAATTTTGTCATATTTATTTCAAGTCGTATTTTTGCACATCCTTCGGTTTTTAAACTAAGCAGTAAAATCGGAAATCTATCTCTACGTCATTTACCGCAAACTATTACTAATAGCCTGGTAAAGGGTTGGACGAAACATCGAATGTTACCGGAAGTACCTGAAAATACTTTTACAGAATGGTATAAAGAGAATAGAAAGTGATGAGTAGAGAAAGTATTTTGAATACAATAAAAAAGAACAGACCTTCTTTTAAAGAACTTCCGGAAATTGTTTATAAAAATTTTAAGATGGGAAATGATTTATTAAAATCATTTGTGGAAAATCTTAAAGCCACAGGCGGCGAAGTTTTTTTTGTAAAAGATAAAAATGATGCTGCATTACATATCAAAGATTTATTTGGAGAACCTGGTAATATTATTTCTCTTTCAAAAGGAATAAACATCGGAACAAGTAATCCTGCCGAGATTTCTTTTGCTAAAGAACTTGACCAACTTGAACTTGTAATTTCAGACGCACAGTTTGGTGTCGCTGAAAATGGTGCAGTTTGGGTATCGGAAAAAAATATTTTTCATCGTGTAATTCCATTTATAACACTTCACCTTGTTCTCATCTTAAATGAAGAACAAATCATAGGGAATATGCATGAAGCTTATGAAAAATTATCTTCATTTGATGAAGGTTACGGAGCTTTCATTTCCGGTCCATCAAAAACTGCCGATATAGAACAATCATTAGTAATTGGAGCACAAGGACCTTTAAGTACAACAATCTTTTTAATAAAATCACAATAAATAGGAATGATGAAAAACAATAAAGAAAAAATAAATATAGAAAAGGTAAAGAAGCTGCTAAAGAAGCAGCATATTGAAACGCCAAGCTGGGGATACGGCAACAGCGGTACAAGATTTAATACATTTGCTTTCCCGGGTGCTGCAAGAAACGTATACGAGAAAATTTCAGATGCTGCATATGTTCATAAGCTTACAGGCGTAGCCGGCTCTGTAGCTTTGCATATCCCGTGGGACAAATCAGATGATTACTGTGCACTTAAGCAATATGCGGAAGAAAAGGGAATCACTCTTGGGGCAATAAATCCCAACCTGTTCCAGGAACAGGAGTATAAATTAGGTTCGTTGTGTAATCCTTCGCAAGAAATTCGTGAAAAGGCACTCGACCATATTTTAGAATGCTGTAGTATAATGAAAGAAACCGGCAGTGATATTTTAAGCCTCTGGCTAGCAGATGGAACTAATTATGCCGGACAGGATGATATTGTACGCAGAAAAGAATACCTGGAAGAAGGATTAAAGGCTATTTGTGATAATATTCCCGATAACAGCCGTCTATTAATCGAGTACAAATTTTTTGAGCCTGCATTTTATCATACAGATCTTGCAGACTGGGGAATGTCTTATGCAATGTCTCTTAAGTGCGGACCTAAAGCACAGGTGCTGGTGGATACCGGGCATCATGCACAGGGAACAAATATTGCACATATAGTTGCGTTTCTATTGAGTGAAAAGAAATTAGGTGGATTTCACTTTAATGCCCGTAAGTATGCGGATGATGATTTGATTGTCGGAACAGAAAATCCGTTCGAGCTTTTTGATATATATACAAAGATAGTTGGGGCGGGTTCATCTGCAGAAAATATAGCCTATATGATTGACCAAAGCCACACAATTGAACCTAAGATTGAAGCGATGATTTATAGCATAATTAATTGTCAAACTGCTTATGCAAAAGCATTGCTTGTAGATTATTCTGCTCTTAAGGATGCTCAACTTGCGGGCGATGTTTTAGGTTCCCATAGAATTTTAGTTGAAGCTTTTGAAACGGATGTTCGTCCATTGCTTGCTGAAGTTAGGGAAGAAATGGGTATTCATCCATATCCTATTGAAGCATACAAAAATGATGATTATGCTTTAAGAATTTCTGAAGAAAGAGGCACTGTAATGTCCGGCGGGGGTTATCCGACGGATACATAATATTAATATTTAAATGAGCTCTAAAATAAATTGCTTATCGATAGATTTAGGTGCTGAATCCGGTCGTATAACAGGGGTTAGTTATGATGGAAAAAGATTACACCTAAACGAACTTCATCGTTTCTCTACCGCTCCCGTAAAAAATAATGGAACTTATTATTCCGATATTTCTAAAATACAGAGTGAGGTACAAACCGGTATTGAGAAGGGAAAACTATTTAATCCTGTTAGTCTTGGTATTGATAGTTGGGGGGTTGATTTTGCTTTGCTTGATTCTCAGGATAATTTATTAAGTAATCCTGTTCATTATCGGGATAGCAGAACAGACGGGATGATGGAAAAAACTTTTTCTGTACTTTCTAAAAAAGAAATATTCAGGCAAACCGGGATCCAGTTTATGCCTATCAACACTCTTTATCAGATTATGAGTTTGATGGATAGCAAGTCGCCTTATCTTTCCAGTGCAAATACATTTCTTACCATTCCCGACTTGCTGAATTTTTGGCTGACGGGAACAAAAGTTTGTGAATTTACAAATGCAACAACAACACAAATGTATAACCCGTTAACCGGTGACTGGGCAGAATCTTTATTAGATGAGCTGCATATCCCGGCTCATATTTTTCCTGAAATTGTTCAACCCGGGATCAAACTTGGTAAGTATGAAGATATTCCTGTATTCACAGTTGCAAGTCACGATACCGGAAGTGCTGTTGCTGCAGTTCCGGCTCAAGGAGAAAACTTTCTTTATATAAGCAGTGGAACATGGAGCCTTGTTGGACTTGAAGTAAATGAGCCGGTAATAAATGATTCTGCTTTTGAAGCAAACGTTACAAATGAAGGTGGCGTATATGGAACTTTCAGGTTGTTGAAAAATGTGATGGGTCTCTGGATTCTGCAGGAATGCCGGCGCAGGTGGAAATTAGATGGCAAGGACTATTCTTATAGTGAGTTGGCTAATCTGGCTAATAATGCAAAGCCGCTGCAGTCTTTTATTTCTTCCAACAATTCCATGTTTCTTCATTCAGGAAATCATCCAAAATTAATTCAAGATTTTTGTAAAAAGACTTCTCAGCCGGTTCCTGAAACAGAAGGAGAAATAGTAAGATGTGTTTTAGAAAGTTTAGCTTTAACATATAAAACTGTTCTAAATAAACTTCTAAAAATATCCGGTAAAAAAGCCGATGTTATTTATATAATCGGCGGTGGCTCACAAAACGAATTATTAAACCAAATGACAGCTAATGCTACCGGACTTCCTGTAATAGCCGGTCCCGCTGAGGCTGCTGTAATAGGTAATGCCGTTGTTCAGTTAATTACTCTTGGTGAATTAAAAGATATCAAAGAAGCTCGCCAGCTTATTTCCAATATGGCAATTTTAAAAAAATATGAACCCGAAAATATTAAAGCCTGGGATGAAGCTTATGAGCGATATAATAACTATGATTAAATAAAAAAAAACAGGGAAAAAATTATGTCTGATAAAAAGAAAAACTTTAAGTATGTAAATTATAAATGGAATGATGAAGTTGCCGCTAAACTTGATCCGGTAGAGAAGCTTGTTTACCGCTCTAATATTTTAGGAGACGACCAAAGGATTACCAACACAGGCGGCGGTAATACTTCTTCAAAAATTATGATGAAAGATCCGTTAACCGGAAAGGATGTTGAAGTTCTTTGGGTAAAAGGTTCCGGTGGAGATCTCCGGACTTCCAAGAAAGAAAACTTTGCTTCTCTTTACCAGGATTCTCTGATTAGTTTACAAAAAATTTATGATAATGCCGAAGAGAAAGGTGTAAAAACAGAGATCGAGGATAAAATGGTTGATATGTATAGACACACAGTGTTTAATCTTAATCCGCGTGCAAGCTCTATTGATACACCGCTTCATTCTTTTGTTCCTTTTAAGCATGTCGATCATATGCACCCCGATTCGGTTATAGCTGTTGCTGCGGCAAAAAATTCCAAAAAACTTACAAAGGAAATTTTTGGAGATGAAATAGGCTGGGTTAAATGGCAAAGACCGGGTTTTGATCTGGGTTTAATTCTTCAGGAAGAATGTAAGAAAAATCCTAACCTGAAAGGATTAGTTCTTGGTCAACATGGTGTAATTAATTGGGCAAATGATGATAAAGAATGCTATGAATTAACTCTCTCTATTATAGAAAAAGCTGCTGAATATATTGAAGCGCATAATAAAGGAGAAAAAACATTTGGCGGGCAAAAATATCAATCATTACCTG
>Ga0210133_1000292_pt1 | contig 19451 bp, 11 predicted proteins | sample Joice_ThreeSqC_D_2_FD_184874 | JGI IMG/M metagenome (GOLD analysis project Ga0210133, IMG submission 184874) | Wetland microbial communities from San Francisco Bay, California, USA, that impact long-term carbon sequestration - Joice_ThreeSqC_D1... | ecosystem: Environmental > Aquatic > Marine >...
CGAGCGCGAGACGCAGGGGTTGAAGACCGAGGTGGCCTCCCTGCGGGTTCGTTATCTGGCCGAGCTGGAGCGGGCGGCGGGGACGGGAGTCGCCGAGGCAACGCGTGCTCTGGTCGATGTGGAAGTCGAGCAGGCGCGCGCTCTCGCGGCTCAGGCGGTACGCAATGCCAGCGAGGGGGTGTCCGTCACCGAGGTTTCCCGCTCCGCCAAACGCCTGATGGGGATCTCCGCAGGTCGGATGGTCGATCATTTCTACTCGGAACGCGTGCAGTCGGTCATCCAGCTGCCCGAGGGTAGGGGCGACCGTCCGGCCATCACGGCGGAAGATCTCAAGCTCGTGGAAGGAGTTTCGGGCGTGACGCTGGCCTTCACGGAGGACGGGAATGCAATTCGCTTGGAAGGCCTCGACGGGGTCGGCCGCGAAGTTGCACGCCGATGCGTCGGGCGCATGCTGCGTCGGCCCGGGCTTGGGAGTACAGCGTTCACCAAGGTCGCGGCAGAGGTCAGCGCCGAGGTGGATCGCGAAATCGTGGACTTTGGACAGCGAGGGTTCGCCTTGCTCAAGCTCCAGCGTTCGCACCCCGAGATTCTGAATCTGGTCGGTCGGCTCAATTTCAGGACCAGCTATTCGCAGAACCAGTGGCAACACAGCGTCGAGGCCGGTTTCTTGTGTGGAATGATGGCCGCCGAGGTGGGGCTCGATGTCAAGATTGCGCGCCGAGCGGCTCTCCTGCACGACATCGGCAAGGCGCTGACCCACGAGCTCGACGGCTCTCACGCGGCCATCGGCGCTGACTATGCGCGCCGCCTGGGCGAGAGCGAGCTGGTCGCCAACGCCATCGGCGCCCACCACACCGACGAGCCATTCGGCAGCGCCTACGCGCACCTGGTGGCTGCCGCCGATGCGATGTCGGGCGGCCGTCCCGGTTCGCGCCGTCAGACCGAGGACAACCACATGGCCAAGCTGGCCGAGATCGAACGCATCGCGCGCGGCTTCCGTGGCGTGGGCGAGGCTTTCGCCGTGCAGGGCGGGCGCGAGGTCCGCGTGTACGTCGAGGAAGAGCGGGTGAGCGACGTGGCGGCTTCGAAGTTGGCGGCCGACATTGCCGGGGTCATTTCGCGCGAGATGACCTTTCCCGGTCAGATCAAGGTGACCGTGATCCGCGAATTCAAGGCCGTCGAGATGGCGAGCTAGAAACCATGCATCTCAACATTCCCCCCATCGTTCCCTATGCCGTTGGCGCCGTGCTCGTGGTCTTCGGTGCCCTGCGCGTGAAGTACCTTGGCGCGCCTCGTGCGCCCCGCGCTTCGGAGGAAGAATCTGCCGGTTCCGGCGAAGCCTCTGCCACGCCGGTTCGTGGCAAGGAGCAACACCGCCATTTGCGCATGGGCGTGGTGTGGATCCTGCTGGGTCTGTTCCTGCTCGTCTCGACCTATATTCAGATGCACCGACGGTAGCTGAAGCTATCGTTTCGGTGGCCACAGCCAAGCCGCGCCACGCACGCCGCTTGAGTCGCCGTATTTGGCCTTGACGATGGGCGTGTCCGCGGTGTCGGAAAAGACGTACTTGGGCAGCACGAGAGGAAGCTCACGGTACAGGCGGGCGATGTTCGAGACGCCACCCCCGAGCACGACGAAGTCGGGGTCGAGGACATTGATGATGACGGCCAGCGCACGCGCCATGCGGTCTTCGTAGCGAACCATGGTTGCGATGGCTTTGGCGTCGCCGCCCTCGGCGCGCTCGGCGATCTCGCGAGCCTCGAGGTCTTGTCCCGTGGCGAGACGGTGATCGCGCGACAGGCTCGGTCCGGCGAGAAAGGATTCATTGCAGCCCGGCCTGCCGCAGAAACAGGGATGGCCCGGTCTCTCGTCGTCGCGCGGCCAGGCCAGTGGATTGTGGCCCCATTCCCCGGCGATGGCATGCGAACCGGTGAGCACTCGCCCGTTGACCACGACGCCTCCACCTACCCCGGTTCCGATGATGACGCCGAAAACCACTTGCCCCCCCGCACCTGCGCCGTCGGTAGCCTCCGATAGCGCGAAGCAGTTGGCGTCGTTGGCCACGCGCACCTCACGGCCGAGCGCGCGGCTCAAATCCTTGTCGAGAGGGTGTCCGATGAGCTCGACGGTGTTGGCGTTCTTCACGAGGCCGGTGGCCGGTGAGATGGCGCCGGGTATGCCGACGCCAACCGTGCCCCTGCCGCCGCGATTCTTCTCGATGTCGAGGACCAGCGATGTCACCGCTTTGACGACCGCTTCGTAGTCTCCCTTCGGCGTCGGGATACGCAAGCGCGCTCGCTCCACGCCGCCTTCGTCGATTGCGATGCCTTCGATCTTGGTGCCACCGAGGTCAATTCCTATTCGCATCTGCTGGCCTAGCCACACTTCGTAGGTTATTCGGGCACCCTGTTGAGTAACTTTCCTGCGTCTTCGGGTCAAGCTAAACTCTTGCTCTGCCGAGGAAAGCATTGGATGCCCTCATTCGAGTCGACTAGCAGGTGGACGGCGCGTGGCGCCATTGTGATAGCCACGTTGCTCGCGGGTTTGGTCGGATGCAAAGGTAAGAACAACCGTCCACCTCCCCTGCCAACCGTGGAGAAAGCCAAACTGTGGCAGGCAAGTGATTACAAGAGGCCCGCCCCTGTTCGCTCAGAGCAAGGCCAGGCCATCACGCCCGTGGTCATCGCGGACGATCCGGTGCCAAGCGCGGCCGTCTCCCAGCCCGGGGCCTCTGGCCAGCAAGCTGGCGGCGGCACCTTGAACGGAGATCCCGGAGGCATCACGCGCGAGAGCTTGAACCGTTCGATCCAAGGAGCCATGGGCTTGCTGGCCTCATGCTTCACCAGCATCACCCAAGATCCCATGGTTGCAGTTTCATTCGAAGCCGACCCGAGCGGCAGGCCCAGCCTTGTCCGCGTCAATGGTGCACCGCCCGACGCCGAGCGCTGCATTCGTAACGTGGTGCAGGGCATTCGCTTCCCCAGCTTCGAGGGCAAGGGCGTGCAGGTCGACTTGCCTCTTTCGTTCCACCGTTCCGGGCGTCCCCAGCAGCCGGTTCCGTCTGGAGAGCAGCAAGCCCAGGCCGCCGCTCCCCCGCTCTTCATTCAGCCTTGATTGTCGCGCGAACCCCGGGGAGATCCCCGAAGGCCAGAACCGGCGATTCCTAGAAGCGCATGCCGCGCTTGGCCCTGAACATGAACCAGCGGTAGGTCAGGATGGCTGCCCCAGCAGCGGCCAGCAGTCCGAACATGGGGTGATAAAAGATCAGGATTCCAGCTCCGGCCCAGCTTCCCAGGGCGAAGAGCCCCTTCTTCCTCGCCACGGCCTTGTCGCGCGACATCAAGCTCTCACTCATGCTCGGCTCCTTGGGCGCGAATCATGGGGCCGGCCATCCCGTCGCGCAAGGGGCAGAATCCCGACACCCCAAGGCATTGCCAATCCCGCCTTTTATGTGGTATTTCGCCTGCGAAAGGAGAACGCCATGCGATTGCTGCTTTCGATGATTTCAGTGTTCGGCTTGGTGGCTATTTCCACCCCTTTGGCCCACGCCAAGGACAACAAGGCGGATTCCCAGGTGGAAGAAGAGCCGGCCGAACCCGCCGGGGCGAAAAATGCCTGCGGCTGCTATCGGGACAAAGATAACAATTGTCACTGCATCCGGGTGAGCAAGGCGAAGCTCAAGTGCGAATGCGAGGGCGAATGCGAACCCCCAGCGTGCGTGGCCAAACGCCGCCACGACGAGGAGAAGGCCGCAGAAACCGCGCTCAAGAGGATGAAGGAACGCGACAAGAAGGCGCAGATCGAGGCGAGGAAGGCCCAGGCGCAGCGGGAGAAGGAAAGGGCCGCTGAGGAGGCGAAGAAGGAAAAGGAAAGGAAGAAGAAATCTAGCGATCCCCGCTGGGAGGAAGCAACAAAGTAGGGGCGCCACCTGTCCTCTGCTGCCCGTGCTTACCCCATGGTTCCAATGCGGCTGTCGCGATGCGAAATCGAGTAGGAAGAAAGGGCGGACGCGGCATCGCTTGACCAATTATTCCAATTAGTTGCGTCGAAAATTCAGGGGTCGACGGATCGCGCCGTCGATCCCTGTTTTGATTTTGAGCCAGCTTGTGCCAGCATCGTCGGCCCCCAGAACGCTGACACGGCCTTTGCAGGGCCGGCGAAGTATCCGCTCAGGAGACCAGAGACGAAATGAAGAACGCAGGACTCGACAAGGATTCACTCCAGATGCTGCTCGACACCCTCGGGTCGTTCGGGAAGCAAAAGCTGCCGGCGTCGGTTCGTCTCGCTCTCGACGACAAGGACGAGTTTCCCCTGGGGCTCATCCAGGAACTACTGGGACCGGAGATCGGTCTACACCTTCTCTTCATTCCCGAGGAGCTCGGCGGGCTCGGCGGCTCGGCCTACGACGTCTACCGCGTCTCCGAGGAGATGGCTCGTCTCGACCTGGGCGTGGCCACGGCGTTCCTGGCCATCTTCCTCGGGACCGATCCCATCGTGGTGGGCTCGACCGAGGAGCAACGCAAGCACTGGCTACGCCGCATCGGTGACGAGGGACTCATCGTTGCCTACGCGGTGACCGAGCCGCTCGCGGGTAGCGAGCTGTCGGCGATTCGCACCAAGGCCGAGCGCGTGCTCGAAGACGGCGAGCTCAAGGGCTACAAGATCAATGGCACCAAACAGTTCATCTCCAATGGCGGCTTTGCCCAGCTGTACTCGGTGCTGGCCGCGACCCCCGATGGTCCTTCCTTCTTCCTCGTGGAGAAGGGAACCGAGGGGCTCATCCCCGGCAAGCACGAGAGCAAGCACGGCATTCGTTCGTCGAACACCTCGCCGGTGGTCTTCGAGGATGTCTTCGTCCCCAAGGAGAATCTGCTGGGCGGCGTCGAGGGCAAGGGACTCATCCACGCCCAGTCCGTGTTCGGCTTCACCCGCCTCATGGTCGCCGCCTTCGGCCTGGGGGGCGGCGTCGCGGCGATGCTCAAGGCCATTCGCTACGCGCGCGAGCGCGTGCAGGCAGGCTCGCCCCTGTCCGAGAAGCAGGGCTACATGAGCAAGCTCATCGTGCCCCACGTGGTCAAGCTGGAGGCGGCCCGCGCCTACATCGAGGAAGTTGCGCGCCGTCTCGACGCTGGCGAGCCCGAGTTGCAGACCGAGGGCGCCATCGCCAAGCTCTTTGCCACCGAGGAGGGCAATGCCGCGGCGGACGCCTCGGTTCAGGCCCTCGGCGGTTACGGCTACACCAAGGAATACGAGGTGGAGAAGATCCGCCGCGACGTGCGTATCACCACCATCTACGAGGGCACGAGCGAGATCATGCAGTGGACGGTGTCGCGTGATCGCTGGCGCCTCCACCTGCAGGAGCGCGGCGGTTTCTATCGCCGCATGGCCGAGTCGCTGGACGACTTGCACCGGCAAGATGGTCAGGTCGGCGCCGACGTGGCGGCGCTGGCGGTCAGGGCCGTCCTCGAAACGACCGAGCGCTGTCGCGTAGGACGGCTCACGCGCAACCAGCACGTGCTCTTTCAGCTAGGGGAGCTGATGACGCGCGCGGAGATTGCGGCCAACTTCGCTCAGTACGCCGCCGGTCGCGGCTCCGCCAAGTACGAGCCGTTCTTCGCGCCCAAGACCATCAAGGTCATGTCGCGCCTGAGCGCTCGTGAGGCCGCGCTCGACGTGCTGGCTGGTGCCGTGCGCCTGGTGCGCGGCATGGATGCGATCGAGGACGGCGGGATGGCTGATTTCGAGCGCGCGCTGCAAGCGAGCGCCATACACGCCGCGGCCAAGGGTCTCATGGCCGACCTCGACACCGCAGCCAAGGCCGTCGTGGAACAGGACGCGGCAAGGCCGCAGTGACCCGTGCGAGCGGAACGAGATGTTTTCGGGTTGCGCGGTAGGCTGTGTCTTGTTGCACACCATGGGATCGAATCTGGAGGAAATGCGTAGATGAGTAGTTCGACGAGAGATCCGGCCGAGCGCGCCATTGCGGTGATCGGCGTCGGCGCGGTGTTGCCCGACGCGCCCGACGCACCGACCTTCTGGCGCAATGTCATCGAAGGCCGGGACTCGATCACCGAGGTTTCCACCGATCGCTGGAGCGCGGCCGACTACTGGGATCCCGATCCCAAGGCGCCCGGCAAGACCTATTCGAAGATCGGCGGCTGGGTGCGCGGCGTCGTGTTCGAGTCGACCAAGCTCAAGATTCCTCCCCGTGTGGCCAAGGCCATGGACGAGGGACAGAAGTGGGCGCTGCTCTGCGCGGGCGAGGCCCTGCGCGACGCCACGCCTTCCGATCGACCGCTCGACACCGAATCGACCGCCGTCATCGTGGGCAATGCCATGGGCGGCGAGCGCCACTACGAGACGGTTCTGCGCCTTTCGACTCCCGAATACCTCCACGCCATCCGCGACACCGCGGCGTGGAAGGCAATGCCCGCCGACGCGCGCGAGGCGCTGCTCGTGCAATTCGCCGACGAGATCGCGCGCCGCCTGCCCGATACCACCGAAGACACCATGCCCGGCGAGCTGACCAACATCGTGGCCGGCCGGGTCGCCGCAGTCTACAATTTGCGGGGGCCCAACTTCACCACCGATGCAGCGTGTGCATCCGCCCTGGCTGGCGTGCAGGCCGCCATGGACAGTCTTGCCGACCACCATTTCAACGTGGCGCTCACCGGCGGCATGGATCGCAACATGGGCGCGACCACGTTCGTGAAGTTCTCCAAGATTGGGGCTCTCTCCCCGGACGGGTCCTACCCGTACTCCGCTCGCGCCAACGGATTCGTCATGGGCGAGGGCGGCGCCTTCTTCATCTGCAAGAGACTCGAAGATGCGGAGAAGGCCGGCGACAAGATCTATGCGGTCATCCGCGGCGTGGGCGGCGCCAGCGACGGCAGGGGCAAGGGCATCACCGCGCCAAATCCCATCGGCCAGCGGCTGGCCATCCAGCGGGCGTGGCAGCGCGCCGGTCTCGATCCGGCGACCATGACCCTGCTCGAAGGCCACGGCACCTCGACCCGTGTAGGCGATGACGCCGAAATGCAGAGCGTGGTGGCGGTTCTGAGCGAAGGCACGCCGGTCAAGCACAAGATCGCGCTCGGCTCGGTCAAGTCGCAGATCGGGCACCTCAAGAGCGCCGCCGGCGCCGCAGGCCTGCTCAAGGCCGTGCTGGCCTGTCACCACAAGATCCTGCCGCCATCGATCAACTTCGACGAGCCCAGCCCGAACATCGCCTTTGGCAAGATTCCGTTCGAGGTCAACACCCAGGCACGGCCTTGGGAGCGGCCCTCGTTTGGCCCGCGCCGTTGCGGCGTCTCGGCCTTCGGGTTCGGGGGAACCAATTTTCACGTCGTGGTCGAGGAACACATCCCCGGCCTGCTGACGCGCCGGCCGGCGATGATCCAGGTCCCGGCTTCGACGACCGCGGTTGCGTCGCCGGTTGGAGTGCAGGCTGCTTCTCCAATGGTTCATGTGAACGACAGTCGCCCGCCTACGCTCGGTCGCGTGCTCGCGATCGGCGCCGCAGACATGGCGGGCGTGCGTACCCGGTTGGGTCAAGCGCTGGCCGACGCACGGACGGGGAGGTTGCCCGACCACACCCCGCCGGGTCCGGAATTCCTCGGCGGGCACAACCGCCTGGTCATCGCTTTCGAGGAGGCGAGCGAGCTTGCCAAGAAGGGCGAGATCGCGCTCGACGCCCTCGACAAGAACGATGCGCGCAAGTGGCGCATCCTGCAGACCAAGGGGATCTACTTTGGTCACGGCAAGGCGGGCAAGGTCGCCTTCCTCTTCCCCGGGCAGGGCTCGCAATACGTGAACATGCTTGCCGACCTGCCCGATCCCATCGTGCGCGAGACTTTCGCCGAGGCGGACGCCACCATGTCTCCGATCCTCGGCCGACCGCTCACCAGCTACGTTTACCGCGATGCCAACGACAAGGCGGGCATCGAGGAGGCCGAGGAGGCGCTCAAGGACACCACCATCTGCCAGCCAGCCATGGTGGCCACCAACATCGCCATCATGCGCTTGCTGGGCAAGCACGGCGTGTTTCCCGACATGGTGATGGGGCACAGCCTAGGCGAATGGGCCGCGGCAGTGAGCGCGGGCATGATCAACTTCTCCGAGGCGCTCATCGCGGTGAGCGCCAGGGCGCGGGCCATGGCCTCGGTGTCCATCGGAGACAAGGGCAAGATGGCCTCGGTGCTGGGGCCAACGGAAGAAATCGTGCGGCGACTGCCCGAGATTGGTGGCTACCTCACGCCCGCGAACATGAACAGCAAGAAGCAGACGGTCATCGCCGGCGCCAGCGATGCAGTGGATCGCGCCGTCGACTTCTTCAACAACCTGGGCATGACCGCGCAGGTCATCCCGGTGTCCCACGCGTTCCATAGCAAGGTCGTGGCCCCGGCCGCGGATGCCTTGTACCGCACCATCTGCGAGATGCAGCTCTCGCCGCCGAGCATCCCGCTGGTCGGCAACATCGATGGGCAGCTCTACCCCACGGACAACATGGAGACCATCCGGCGCCGACTTGCCGACCAGATGGCTTCGTCGGTCCAGTTCGTCAAGGGGATCGAAACCTGCTACCGCGAGGGCGCGCGGGTCTTCCTCGAGGTTGGCCCGAAGCGCGCACTGCAGGCCCTCGCCGAGAGCGACCTCGAGGACAAGCACGACGTCCTCTGTCTTTCCACCAACCACCCTAAGCGGGGCGGCGTGCGCTCGTTCCACGATGCCATGTGCGGCCTTTATGCTGCGGGCATTCCCAGGCCGGAGCAGCTTGCCCGCGTCCCGGACATCCACGACATCCACAGCGGCGCCGAAGTCTCAAGCGCGGTTGGAAGTGAGAACCTCACGCCATCGAACGGAGCAGCCAACGCCATGAGTACCGATCGCAAACGTCCCTCAGCCAGCACCGGTCACCCGGATTACGAGGGCCTCGGCCGCCTCTTCGCCCGCTTCCTCGATGAGGGCATGGCAATGTACGGTGGCGACCGCGCCGCCGCGCCGGCACCGGCCGCGGCGAGCGGTGCACAAACTGGCTCCATCGTCATCTCCGGCGCAGGCTTGGGCTTGCCGGGAGAGAGTCGCCGGGTGTTCGACGACGGCAACATCGACCGCATCCTGGCTGGCGAGTCCTTCATCGAGCCGGTCCCCCAGAAGTTGCGCGAGCGTATGCTGGGCAAGAACATCGTTCGCCTGCACAAGCGAGAGGTCGGCGAGCCGAGCCTGGAGCCCATCCGCTCCGCCGATGAGGTCATTCGCTTGGCTGGACGCATGGGTACCTTCAATCTGGCCGAGGAGTTCGGCATCTCCACCGAGCGCACGGGGGTCTTCGACACCACCACCGCGCTGGCCATCGGCGCTGGCATCGAGGCTCTGCGTGATGCCGGTATCCCTCTGGTGCGCAACTATCGCCGCACCACCACGGGTAGCTACTTGCCCGACCGCTGGCGTCTTCCACTCTCCATGGCCGACGAGACCGGCGTGATCTTCGCCTCTGCCTTCCCCGGCTTCGACAAGCTAGCCGGGGAGATCACGCGCTTTTACGAGGCGCGCGAGAACAAGACCGACTATCAGTTCGATCGCCGATTCATCTTTCAGGTGTTGTCCATGGGACACGCCCAGTTCGCCGAGATGTTGGGGATTCGCGGCCCCAACACGCAGGTCAACTCGGCTTGTGCCTCGACCACCGTCGCTGTCGCCCTGGCGGAGGACTGGATTCGCATGGGGCGCTGCCGCCGCGTCATCGTCATCGGGGCGGACGAGCTCACCTCGGACAACCTCATCGAGTGGATGGGCGCGGGCTTCTTGGCCACGGGCGCGGCCACGACCGAGAACGCGGTCGAGCGCGCGGCGCTGCCGTTCGACCGCCGCCGTCACGGCATGCTCATGGGCATGGGTGCTTGCGCCCTCGTCATCGAAAGCGAGGACGCCGTGCGCGAACGTGGCATGCGCGGGGTGGTCGAGGTGCTGGGCACCGAAATCGCCAATAGCGCGTTCCACGGCACGCGGCTCGACGTCAGTCACATCGAGGGCGTGATGGAGAAGCTGGTCGCTGGTGTCGAGCGCAGGCATGGTCTCGATCGCCACGCCATGGCCAAGGAGCTGGCCTTCATCTCGCACGAGACATACACCCCGGCGCGCGGGGGCAGCGCGGCCGCGGAGGTGTTCGCCCTGCGCAAGACCTTCGGTGCATCGGCGAACGACTTGGTGGTGGCCAACACCAAGGGCTTCACCGGGCACCCGATGGGCGTGGGCGTGGAGGATGCCATCGCGGTCAAGATCCTGGAAAAGCAGATCGTCCCGCCCGTGCCCAATTTCAAGGAGCCAGATCCTGAGCTCGGCGTGCTCAATCTCTCCAAGGGCGGTCGTTACCCGGTGACATTCGCTTTGCGGCTTGCAGCGGGGTTCGGTTCGCAGATCGCCATGTCGTTGTTCCGTCGCGTGCCGGGCGTCGAGCAGCGCGTCGCCGACATGGCCTCCTACCAGCGCTGGCTCTCGGAGGTGTCCGGCTACAGCAAGCCGGGGCTTGAGGTGCAGCAACGCACGCTGCGCATCAAAGACGAGGGCCAACCCGGCCGCGAGCCGGCGCCGTCGCGCTGGAATGTCGGTGCCGGCCCGAGCGCAGTTGTCGCCGAGCGCGCCCCCGCCGCGAAGCTAGTTCAGGCCCCGGTGTCCGCATCCGTGTCTGTCCAGGTTTCCCTACCGACACCGGCCACGGCACCTAGTGTACTTCCTGTCGTTGCCGCTTCCGGCGACTCCGTCCTGGAGAGAGTTCTCGGTATCGTGGCCGAAAAGACCGGATATCCACGCGACATGTTGGAGCTCGACCTCGATCTCGAGGCGGATCTCGGCATCGACACGGTCAAGCAGGCCGAGGTCTTCGCGATGGTGCGCGAGACCTTTGGTATCCCACGCCAGGACGATCTGAAGTTGCGCGACTACCCGACGCTGCGCCATGTAGTTGGATACGTCGAGCAAGGCAAAGGAGGGGCTTCGGCTGCGTCGCCTTTGCCGGTCCCGGCTCCGGTGGTCCCGCCCACGACTCCGTCCGCAAGCGCGCAGGGGGCCCCCGCTTCCGCGACTTCCGGTGACTCCATCCTGGAGAAGGTGCTGGGCATCGTGGCCGAGAAGACCGGATACCCGCGCGACATGCTCGAGCTCGATCTCGATCTCGAGGCGGATCTGGGCATCGACACGGTCAAGCAGGCCGAGGTGTTCGCGATGGTGCGCGAGACCTTCGGCATTCCCCGGCGCGACGATCTCAAGCTGCGCGATTACCCGACCCTGCGCCACGTGGTGGGCTTCGTCGAGGACAGCAAGGGCGTGGCTGCCACTTCGGCGCCTGCCGCCAACGCGAGGCCGACTGCGGCACCTCCGGTCGAGGCCGCGCCTGTCCCCGCCGCTCCCGCCGTCGCCTCGGCGGATACCGTCGTCGACAAGGTGCTGGGCATCGTGGCCGAGAAGACCGGATATCCGCGCGACATGCTCGAGCTCGACCTCGATCTCGAGGCAGATCTGGGCATCGACACGGTCAAGCAGGCCGAGGTTTTCGCGATGGTGCGCGAAACCTTCGGCATTCCCCGTCGCGACGATCTCAAGCTGCGCGACTACCCGACCCTGCGGCATGTGATCGGCTTCGTCGAGCAGAGCAAGGGGGCTGATGCGGCAATGGTTGCCGCTCCGGTCGTGGCCAGCCCACCCGCGACGCCCGCTGCGGCGGGCGAGACTGGGCCGGTGGCCACCGGCGATGTCATCGTCGAGAAGGTGCTCGGAATGGTGGCCGCCAAGACCGGCTATCCCAGCGACATGCTGGAGCTGGACCTGGATCTCGAGGCCGATCTGGGCGTGGACACGGTGAAGCAGGCCGAGGTCTTCGCGATGGTCCGGGAGGAGTTCAAGATCCCGCGCAAGGATGACCTGAAGCTGCGCGACTATCCGACGCTTCGTCACGTCATCGATTTCGTGAAGCAGAATCTTTCCGGCGCAGCGGCCGTGCCCGTGCCCGCGCCGGCCGCCCCGGTCGTGCCCGACGCCGTTGCTCCGCCCGCCGCAGCCGAGACGCCTGCGGCGGCTTCGCAGACAAATCCCTTCGCAAGCGGCGTGCTGCGCCGGCCGGTGCTGACCCTGCGACCGCCACTTTCGGCGTGCAAGCGCACTGGCGTGCGCATCGAGAAGGGCAGCCGTGTCGTCATCGTGGCCGACCGCGAAGGCGCTGGCCGTCTGCTCTGCGACGAGCTCGAAAGCCGTGGGGTGCAAGTCCTGCGCATCGATGCCAGGCCGGAACGCGCCGACGTCGAGAACAAGCTGCGCGAGTGGGCCGGCAAGGGACCGACCGCGGGCATCTACTTTTTGGCCTCGCTCGATCCCTCGCCCTCCTTCGCCGACATCGATCTGGTGGAATTCCGCAAGCAGTACCGCGACCGCGTGCTCTTGCTGCACGGGGCGGTGCGCGGCCTTTACGACGCACTCGCCACTCCCGGCGCGTTCCTCATCGCTGCCACGCGCATGGGCGGTCACCATGGCTACGCCCCGGGCGGCGCTCGCAATCCCCTCGGCGGCGCGGTGGTGGGGTTCGTGAAAGCGGCGAAGCGCGAGCGACCCTCCGCGCTGGTCAAGGCCGTTGACTTCCCCGAGGACATGTCCGGCGAGGCCATCGCGCGCGCGTTGCTCGACGAGGTCGAGCGCGACCCCGGCGCGGTCGAGATCGGCTACCACGGCGGCCTGCGGGTGACCGTGGGCGTGCAGCTCTTGCGCGCGGTTCCTGCCGACGCGAGGACGCCGTTCGCCCTCGGCACCGATTCCGTGTTCGCCGTGACTGGCGGGGCGGGTGCCATCACGGTGGCCATCGTGCGCGATCTCGCCTCGGCCTCGCGAGGAACTTTCTACCTGCTGGATGCGCGTCAGATGCCTCCCGATGGAGATCGACCCTTGCTCGAAAAGGTGGTCAAGGATCGCGAAGGCGCCAAGCGCGAGGTGTTCGAGCGCATGAAGGAGGAGAAGGGCCGCGCCACCCCGGCGCAGGTGGAGGAGAAGCTCTTCGATCTCGAGCGGCAGGCCGGCATCCTCGAAGCCCTGCGCTCGGTGGAAGCGGCGGGCGGTCGGGCCTTCTACCGGCAGGTCGACGTGCTCGACGCCAACGCGGTCAAGACCGTCATGGAGGATATCCGCAAGGAGAGCGGCAAGCTCGACGTGGTCCTCCACGCGGCCGGGCTCGAGCGCAGCCGCTCGCTCGACCGCAAGCCGGTCGAGGAATTCGACCTGGTGTTCCGCGTGAAGGCCGACGGGCTCTTCAATCTGATGGCCGCCACGCGCGACATCGACCTCAAGGCCATGGTGGTCTTCTCGTCGGTGGCGGGACGCTTCGGCAACGCGGGGCAAGCCGACTACAGCGCGGGCAACGACTTCATGTGCAAGACGGTCGGCTGGTGGGCGGGCAGCCGTCCGAACGCGCTCGGCATCGCGCTCGACTGGACCGCGTGGGGCGGCATCGGCATGGCCACGCGGGGAAGCATCCCGGAGATCATGAAGCGCGCCGGTATCGACATGCTCGATCCGGTCGAGGGCCTGCCGGTGATTCGCAACGCCCTTGTCCGCGGCTACTCGGGTGAGGCCGTGGTGGGCCGCCGACTGGGCATCCTGCTCGAGCCGTTCGACCCGGAGGGCGGGCTCGACAGCGAGGGCGGCCTCGCGGCGCGTGGCAAGGACAAGTCGCTACCGCTGCCCTTCACGCAGGTGCGCCACCACCTGCACGACGGACTGGTGGCCGAGCTGAAACTCGATCCCAAGGTCGAACCGTTCCTGCACGACCACGCCATCGATGGCACTCCGGTCCTGCCGGGCGTGATGGGCATCGAAACCTTTGCCGAGGCCGCATGGTTGCTCGTGCCCGGCTACCACGTCGTGGAACTGGAAGATCTGCGCTTCGCCGCGCCCATGAAGTACTACCGCAATGAGGCCAGGTCGGCCATCGTGCGCGCCCGCGCGGTTCCCGCCGAGAGTGGTCGCGTGCGCGTTCACACCACCTTGTCGTCCGTGCAGAACATCGTTGGGCGCGAGCCCGAGGAGAAATTGCATTTCTCAGGGGTGGTCGTGCTCGCGCCGTCGGTCTCCGAGGGGCGGCAGGTGGAGGCTTTCCATCGCAGCGAACCCGAGATCGGGCGGGATGCCATCTACAAAGTGTATTTCCACGGCCCGGCCTATCGCGTGCTCGAACGGGTCGAAGCTGCCGGGACCAACCAGGTCATCGGCTGTATGACCGGGGATCTGCCGCTCGACACCACGGACGCCAGTCATGCCAGCCTGGTGGGGCCGCGCCTCATCGAGCTGTGCTTCCAGACCGCCGGCGTGTGGGAGATCGGCCACACAGGACTGCTTGCCCTGCCCGCCGGCGTCGATCGCGTGATCGTGCGCGACCCGAGCGCGGGCACCGGCCCGCTGGTTGCCGAGGTGACCGCCATCCCCGATGGCGACAGACTGAGCTTCAGCGCGCGCGTGCGCGACGGCGAGGGCCGGGTGCATGTGGAGGTGGAAGGCTACCGAACCTCGCGCATGCCGAACAAATTGCCTGAAGATCAAGCGGGTCCGTTCCGAGCCGTGGCCGGTTGATGTTCCGGCATGTCCTGGCTTTCGCCAGCGAGCACCCTTCGCTCGCCGCGGGCCAGCCTTGGTCGGGATTTCTGAGCGCACGCGAACAGGAGATCTTCGCCGGCTTCACCTTCCCTCGTCGTCGGCGCAAATGGTTGCTCGGGCGGGTCGCGGCCAAGCGATTGGTCCGCGAGATGTGGCACGGGCCAGAGCTGCCCGACGAAGGCATCACCATCCTCAATCGCCCCTCGGGCGAGCCCTTCGTCATCGTCGAAGGGCAAGGCGAGTGGGAATACCCGATCTCCATCTCACACCGCAGCGAGGTCGGCATGGCTGCCGCACCCCTGGAGCGCGGCGCCCGCATCGGTGCCGACGTCGAGATCGTCGAGCCACGCGAGTTGGCCCTGGTCGGGCAGTTCTTCACGGAACGCGAGGCGGAATCCGTTGCGGCTGCCGGTGCGAATCGCGACGAGATCCTGACACGCATCTGGAGCGCCAAGGAAGCTGTGCTCAAGCTCCTCGGCATTGGCCTGCGGGCCGATACGCGCGGTATCGAAGTCAGCCTCGTCGGCGATCCATTTCCGGAATGTCTCGCTGGCTGGCAGCCCATCTCGGTGCAGGTCAGCGGGGCATCGCCTACCCTTGCCGCGCTCAAGGAGCTTCGTGTCGTGTGGCGCCGCGAAGGCGGCCACGTCCTGACCGTGGCCGTAGACGTGGCCGGTTGAGCGTAGGTGGGCTGGTCCTACCCGTGGGTGAGCACCGCTCGGTAGCGGACCTTGCCCGCGGCGAGACGGTCGCGCACCTCGTTGACCTTGCCGATCGGATAGGTTTCGAGCATGGGCTTGACCTTGCCGGCCGCGACCAGCTCGAGGGCCTCGACGAGATCGCTCCTCTCGTCCTGGCTCGACCCGCGTAGTTGGCGTTGACCCAAGAGCAGCGACATGGCGTCGATGGCGATGGGCCCGTCCGTGGTGACGCCCATGCTCATCAGACGCCCGTTGAGTCGGAGGCTGCCGAAAGCCGATGCCACCTGCTTGCAGGCATTGGTCGTCGACAGGATGATGTCGAACCCGCCCGCGTCGAGCATGGCCTTGCCCGGCTCCTCTCCCACCACCAGGACCTCGCTCGCCCCCATGGTTTTCAATTCGGCGACCTTGTTGGCCTGACCGGTGATGGCCCAGGTTTCGAGGCCGACCGCGGCTGAAAACTGCAAGGCCAAATGTCCCAGGCCGCCGAGACCCAGGACAGCCACGCGCTCGCCCGGCTTGGGGCTGGCATTGCGCAGGCCGCTCATGACGGTGTACCCCGCGCAGAAAATGGGCGCTGCGTTCTCGTAAGCCAGTCCCTCGGGCAGGATCGCGCAGCCGCTGGCCCAGGCCAGCATGAGCTCGGAATTGCCGCCGCCGATGTGCATCCACGACTGCGCCTGCGCGCAGTGCGCCTGATCGCCGGACTGGCAGATGCGGCAGCGACCGCAGCCCTTCTGGTTCCAGTGCACGCCGACGCGATCGCCGACCTTTAGATCCACCACGCCGGCACCGACCTCGACGATCTCGCCCACCGGCTCGTGCCCAGCCACGATGGGCAGCGGTAGACCGAAGGCCCCGTGATGCACGTGCAGATCGGTGCCGCACATGCCGCTGGCGTGAATCTTGATGACCACCTGTCCCGGTGCGGGGCGCGGGTCGGGGAGAGTTTGCATCTCCCAATTCGCGTTGTACTTGGTGATGACGGCAGCTCGCATGATGATGATCTCCTTGATTGAGCGGAAGGGTTTTCGAAGACGGCCTGGGGCCAAGCCTAGCCTGCGCTTGCCTTTCGCGCCGGGCTTTTGCCCGCAACGAAATCGTGTCCGTTCCCACGCTGCGCGCTCCTTGTTTCCGGGGATTTGTTGCCGAGAAACCCTCGCGCCCCCCTGGGCAGCAAGGCCTGCATCTGCCATGCTTTGCAGTGCATGGCCCGCCTTCTTCATCGCAGCGTGGAGGATGCCCGCCCGTGTCCCTATCTCCCAGGGGTAGCGGCGTCGCTCGAACACCGGGTGCTCCTGGACGTGGAGCCGGCGGAGGCGGACGATTTGCTCGATCGCGGCTGGCGTCACTTTGGCCCCGGCTGGTTCCGGCCGGCGTGTGGCGGCTGCGCGGCTTGCCTCTCGACACGGATTCTCGCCAGCGATTTTGTGCCGAGCCGCAGCCAGCGGCGGGTGCAGCGCCGCGCTCGCCACCTGCGTGTGGAGGTGACCGAGCCGGTATTTGACCGGGAACACCTTGCGCTCTTCCATGCCTGGCAGCGAGACCGTGTCATGGTGCGTGGCTGGGAACCGGCGGCATTTGGCGCCAAGGACTACTGGATGCGCTTCACCTTCGCCGCGCCCTTCGCACGCGAGGTGGTCTACTACGATGACGAGGCCGACGGTCGTTTGGTCATGGTTTCGATCTGCGACGAGACGCCGCGCGCGTGGAGTGCCGTCTTTTGTTTCTACGATCCCGCCTACCGCCGCATTTCGCCCGGCATCGCCAATATCCTCAACCTGATTGACTTGGCGCGCGCCAACGGGCAGCGGCATGTTTACCTGGGTTACTGCGTGCTCGACTGCCAGTCGCTGCGTTACAAGGCCGCGTTTCGTCCACAGGAAACGCTGCTAGGCATGCCCGCCGACGACGAAGCGCCGCGTTGGGTGCGTGGTGCCGTCGGAGCAGGCGTTGAAAGCGAGGAATCGTCAGGCCTTGCGTCCGCGCTTTGATGGTACCTTCTCCGGCATGAATCGACGGATCTTGCCCCTTGTCGGACTCGTCCTGCTCGGCTGTGCCACGGGACGAGGGCAGGGCACCGTCGCCGGGCCGGGACACGAATGCGCCTGCGCCCGCAAGCAGGGGCAGGACAAGGCGGCCGAGGCCAAGGCCGCCCCGCCTGCCGAAGCGGCGCCTGACGATCATGCCAAGGCCGCGGTGCCCGTGAGCGAGGCGGATCCAACTTGGGGAAATCCGGACGCTCCCGTGACCATCGTCGAGTGGAGTGACTTCCAGTGTCCATTCTGTTCACGCGTGGGGCAGACCCTTGCGGAACTGAAGCGCTCGTACGGGCCGGAGCAACTTCGCCTGGTGTGGAAGAACCTGCCTCTACCCTTTCACGCCGGCGCCCGCCCGGCCGCCGAGGCAGCCATGACCGTCTTCGCACTGGGCGGCAGTGGTGCGTTCTGGAAGTTCCACGATCTCCTTTTCGCCAACCAGCAGCAACTCTCGCACGAGGACTTCGTCGACTGGGCGGTGCAGGCTGGCGTGGATCGAGCGCGCTTCGAGACGGCAGTGGCCGGGCAGGGGAACCGGGCGAAGATAGAGGAGGACATGGCGCTGGCCGCCCGTCTCGGTGTCCGGGGAACCCCAGTCTTTCGCATCAACGGCGTGCCGCTGGTGGGCGCACAGCCCGTCGAGATCTTTCGTGCCGTGATCGACGGACAGCTCGACGCTGCAAAGGCCTTGCTCGCCGCAGGAACCGCCGCCCATGGCGTTTATCCCGCGCTGTGCGAGCGCAATGTCCTGGCGGCGTTGTCGGAGCCAACCGCGACCGCGCAGAATAGGCCCGACGACCCCACCATCTACAGCGTGCCGGTGGATCGAGACGATCCGGTGCGTGGTCCCACTGATGCCCCTGTGACACTGGTTGTGTTCAGCGATTTCGAATGCCGATTTTGCCAGCGCCTGGAACCTACCCTGACCGCGCTGATGGAAAAATACGGGTCCGACCTGCGTATCGTGTGGAAGGACTTTCCTCTGCCCTTCCATCGCCAGGCCCTTCCCGCCGCCGTGTTGGCTCGCCTTTCGTTCGCCGACAAGGGCGAGCAAGGATTCTGGCAGGCGCACGACGCGATCATCCGTTCGGGGCCAGCTCTCAACGAGGCCGCGCTCAAGGCAGTCGCGGGGAGTCTTGGTCTGTCCTGGTCCGAGGTTGGCAAAGCGATTGCCGACCATCGTTTCGAGGCCACCTTCGTCCGGGGACGCGAGCTGGCCAGCAGGCTGAAGGTGCGCGGCACGCCCTGCTCGTTCATCAATGGCCATCGCATCGAAGGTGCCCTGCCCGTCGAGGCCTTCGTATCGGTGATTGACACGCAGTTGGCGAAGGCACGGGATCTGCTCGAGGCCGGGCAGGAGCGCTCGGGTTTGTACGCCGCGATCACGAAGACGCCCCCGCCGCACTACGAGCTGGAACGCAAGACCGTCGAGCCTCCAACGAAGGACAATCCAAGCAAGGGCAGCGCCAAGGCCGAGGTGACCCTGCAAGTCTTTGGCGATTTCCAGTGCCCGAACTGCCTCCGCCTCATGCCGACCTTGGTCGAAATCGAGAAGAAGTTCCCCGGTCGGGTGCGAGTGATATGGCGCAACCATCCGCTGGTCTTTCATGAGGATGCAGAGTTGGCCGCCGAGGCCGCGCAGGAGGTATTCGTCCAGAAAGGTGCCAAGCCATTCTGGCGCTACCACGGACTTCTCTTCGAAGCTCAGTCGGACGGCGGTCTCGGACGCGAGAACCTGCAGAAGTTGGCGCGCAAGCTCGGCGTCAATGGCAGGCGCTTTCGGGCGGCGCTCGCATCCCACCGGCATCGCCGCACCATCGAGCGCGATATCGAGGCGGCCAAGAAGGCCGGGATCCCCGAAGTTCCGGCCGTTCTGATCAATGGCTACTTGATAAGCGGGGTCGAGCCTTTGGACACGTACGAACTCGCGGTGACGCGTGCCCTGGAAGAGGCAGCCAACGCGCCGTCGGGTGGGCGACCATCGCAGGAGAAGATGCCAGTTGAACACAGGCGCGCTGCGGTGACAAAATAGAAGGCTGCCGGGCTTGCATGGCGGCCTGAGTGGCCAGGGGCCGGGATGGGT
>Ga0210133_1000293_pt1 | contig 19416 bp, 19 predicted proteins | sample Joice_ThreeSqC_D_2_FD_184874 | JGI IMG/M metagenome (GOLD analysis project Ga0210133, IMG submission 184874) | Wetland microbial communities from San Francisco Bay, California, USA, that impact long-term carbon sequestration - Joice_ThreeSqC_D1... | ecosystem: Environmental > Aquatic > Marine >...
CGGGAGCTGATGACGGTGCGCCACGCCGTGTGGCCCGCCCGGGACGCGATGAACCTGCTGCTGATCGAGGAGCACGCCCTGATCCGCCCCGCGACCAAGATCTTCTTCCGGGACTGCTACGACCACACCATCCAATTGATGGACATGGTGGAGACGTTCCGGGAAATGGTGTCGGGGCTGGTGGACCAATACATGTCGGCCGTGTCGAACCGGATGAACGAGATCATGAAGGTGCTCACGATCATATCGGCCCTCTTCATCCCCCTGGGCTTCCTCGCGGGACTCTACGGGATGAACTTCGACAGGAGTGCGTCGCCGTACAACATGCCGGAGCTGGGGTGGGCGTACGGCTACCCTGCCATTCTGCTCCTGATGACGATTGTCGTGGGGGGGATGCTCTACTTCTTCCGGCGGAAGCGGTGGATCTGACCCGGGGGTCCCCCCGCACCTTCCGTCCCCGACGCCGCATCCAAATGGCGTCCGGATTCCACCGATGGTGAGGACATGGAAAAGTCGCTTTCGGATCAGATGAAGAGCGGGGAGGTCCATCCGCCGGCGGCGGAGTTGATCGGATTCCGGATGCTGTCGTTCTCGGAAGGGGAATCCCGCTTCGAGATGGACGCGGGGCGCAGGCATCACAACCCGATGGGGACGGTCCACGGCGGCATCCTCTGCACGCTGGCGGACTCGGCGATGGGGATGGCGTTCGCCTCCACCCTCGGGGAGGGGGAGACGTTCACCACCCTCGAGATCAAGGTCAACTACCTTCGCCCCGTCTTCGAGGAGAAGCTGTTCGCCAACGCGAAGGTCGTCCACCGCGGCCGCACGGTCGGGCTGGTGGAGTGCGACGTCACCACGGAAAAAGGGAGGCTCGTCGCCCGGGCCGTCTCCACCTGCTCGGTCCTCCGGGGTGAAAAGGCGGAGGGGAGGTAAGCGATGGACGACTTCGCGGGCCTCGTCTCCCGGTACGGGCTGACTGCGGTCTTCCTGTTCACGTTCCTCGAAAACACGGGGTTGCCCGTTCCGGCGTTCCCGGTGCTGATGCTCGCCGGGGCGTACGCCTCGACGCGGCACGCGACGCTGCTGATGATTCTTGTCGCAGCGGCCGCGGGGGCGCTCCTTGCGGATGGGGTCTGGTACCTGGTCGGCCGCTGGAAGGGGAAAGGGGTGCTCACGCACCTGTGCCGGGTATCGTTCAACCCCGACGCCTGCCTGGAGCGGGCCGTCGACGGATTCCACCGCCGGATGGCGGCGACCATCCTCTTCGCGAAGTTCCTCCCAGGCGTGAACACGATCATGCCGCCGCTGGCGGGGGTCTCCGGAGTTCCCGCATCCGTATTTCTGATGCTGGACCTGGCCGGCGCCCTCCTGTGGGCCGGTGCGGCCGTCGCCCTGGGGTTCGCCTTCGGGGAGCGGATCGCCGAGACGGCGCGCGGCGTGCAGGGGATGATGGGGTGGCTCCTGCTGGCCGGCCTCGCCGCCACGATCGCCTGGAGAGTCGGGTACCGGTTCTGGCTGGTGAAGCGGTACGGCGGGAAGCGGATCGACCCGGACGAAGTGCACCGGCGGATTCGGGAAGGGGAGGATCTCCTCGTCATCGACCTGCGGCGCGACGACGATTTCGACGCCTCGGACCGGATGATCGCCGGGGCGGCCCGGTTGCGGCCCGCGTCGTTCCACCGGCACGCCATGCACCTTCCGCGGGACCGCGACCTGGTGTTCTACTGCACCTGACCGGGTGAGGCCACCAGCGCCAGTCTGGCGCGGATCCTGATCAAGCGGGGGTACGACAGGGTGGGAGTGCTCCACGGCGGCTTCGACGAGTGGAAGCGGCGGAACCTTCCCACGCAGCCAAAGACAGAGGAGGTCCGCCTGATCGCGAAGGAAGTCTTGCCGGAGGGTGCGCTCGCACCGAACAGTTCCGCTTGACGGAACCCGGCGCCGGGACTATATTTTCTGGTCTGCCGTAGCACGTTCCCTGGTAGCTCAACCGGCAGAGCGGGTGGCTGTTAACCACTAGGTTGCAGGTTCGAGTCCTGCCCAGGGAGCCAATGTAACAGTATTCGAACCGTCGAGGGTTCTGCAATCTGCGTCATGCCTCGATGGCTCGAAATTTCAGAATAAGCACCCTCTTCACCCGTCGGTGGAGGGGGTGCATTCTTTAAACGAGCCGAGTGGCTGATTTGTGGCTCTCGAGCAACTTCCGGTCCCAGGAAGATCACTGCTGCACCGCGCGGAGGAGGAAAAGCAACGGGACGGGCGTGATCGCCAGACAGACCAGGAGCACGTATTTCGGGAACGGGAATAGCCGGCTCATCCCGGCGATGAGCGCGATACCGCCTCCGTCGCCAATGATGACGTTGCCCGGTAGATTGAACAGAACGGCGAGAACGAGATACCGGTGACGGAGAAGGAAGGGGACGATCCTCGACGGCGTGCTCCGTGCGAGGAACCGGAAACGCTCCTCCGCGCTTAGCGGCTCGAGTTCTGTCACGAGTTTCCGGGCTCGCTCGAGCCTCAGCCATCCCAGGGCGCGGGCGACGTAACGGGGCGGAAGGAGCCTGCCGGCCAGGAAGCTCAGCGAAAGCGCCAGCACGGTGCAAAGGTAGACGAGAACGATACCCCCGACACCGAGCATCGCCATGAGCATAAGGCCGATTTCGATGCCGGGCATGAACGGGAGCGCCATGAGGACGACGTACAGGACGGCCGAGCCGAACACGATGAAGATGGCCATATCGACATCACTTGGCCACATCTGGAAGGCGAGGAGGTCCGAGAGCCTCGCCACACCGTAGTTCAGGAATAAGAGGACGCCCAGGAGGAGGAATATCCCGCTCGCGAGCTTGGCGTTTCCCCGGGAAACCTCGATGTCTGCGATCTGTGTCATGGCTGTTGTGACAAGGGAAAGGGATGACAGGCATTGCCCGCGCACGGCGACCGCCCGTTCCTGTTTTCACGAATCATGGTTCCTGTTGTCATTCTCGCATTCCTTGTTGCTGTATCCGGACCGGAAGGGTGCGACCTCGCCCGTTTCCGGCTCAAAGCGGTGACGCCAGATGCAACCCACATCATTGCCCAGCAGGTGAAGGGAGATGGATGGTTCGTCACTGGTGGTGACGACCCGGTGAATGTCGCCTGTCGGAGGGATTAACTCATAAAATGATCCGACGCCGAGGTGTTTCTTGGCGACCAGTGTCAGATCGGTATGACGGTCATTAGGACCGACCGGCATGGCTGCTTCGTAGATCTCCTCATCCTGTTCGCCAACATATAACCCCACCAATCCCCATGCCAGGTGATCGTGGATCGGTGTGGCCGCACCAGGGGGCAACACCAGGGCGCACAGGGAAAGAGTCCCCTCCGTATCCCGGTACAGAAGCCAGTTTGCGATCCCTTTGCCCATCCCCCCCACTTCCGGAAGACGGCGGAACTCCGCCGGCAGCCAATCGGGATCTGCCATCATCCGACTGAAAAAGGGGCGGATGGCCGCCAATCGTGACTCGACCGATGCGGTGCCGGAAACGATTTCCTTGACCGCGCCGATGAAGCTCCGTACCTCGCTGGTATCACAGATAAACTCGTCAGCCATGGTATTTCTCATCCCCCCCGATTCTCATTTCTTCAGTTGCCCCCTGTACCAATACTCTCTTTTGATATTCCAGTACCAGCGCTCGCGGGTCCAAATGTTCGTTGCTTCGATGGCGTTGTCCTTGACGATTCCGTCCCAGACCATCGTGCCGTGTGTCGAGCTGTGGGTCTCGGCGTGGAAGCGGATCCCGGCGCCGTCAACGGTGGCCTGATACGGAGCGTCCTTGAAACCGTACGGGCTGCACCCCTCCGAGAGGAATCTTCCGTCCTGGAAGACGATGGAGTCCTTGCTGCTCGCCTGTTTCCCTTTTTCTCCCGATTGGGTGACGAACGTCTTTCCGTCGAGCAGGTTTAAGGCTGGGACGGTGCTTGGCGATGCCGCGGCGCCTGCTACGCCCAGAATCGCATCCGCTCCCGTGTCGGTCACGGAAATCAGGGCGATCGCGATGGCTGCCAACGAGATGGTAGAAAGGGGAGCGATCATCTTCGGTTTCTCCGTTAGAGAAAAACATACATGTTATTAACGAGATGCGACTTGGAGCCCCGAGGTTTCGTGTTTCCGTCTGAACGTGGAAGTGTTCAGCCAGACCGACAATCCCCTTTTTGGGTTCTTCTACACAAGGGGAATTTCACCGGAAGCCGAACGGACTGCAATCTGCGTCATGCCTCGATGGCTCGAAATTTCAGAATAAGCACCCTCTTCACCCGTCGGTGGAGGGGGTGCTTCTTTTTTATTGGCGTTTCTTCTTCTTCTTCTTCTTCTTCTTCTTCCCGGTGCGGCCATCCCGAAGTTGTTCAGGTATCGACCTTTCGGCACTGGCATGAATTTGCGTTCTGTCCTTTAACGATTCGACACCTTTCATCTTGACAAAATCCACGATCAAATCCGCGAGTCGTTCGACAACGTCCCGGGTCTCTTCCGGGCGGAGCGTCGTGTAATGTCGGGTGATATCGGGTGGTTTTGATCCTGCCTTGCCACACGCTTTCCCAGGTTTCTTCATGTTGATTCCCTCCTGCTCGACTTCCGTTGTGGAGGCGGTGGGGAAACCCGTGCGGGTTCAAATCCCGCCTTCGGCACCATCTTGAAACAAAAGGGGATTCCGGCTAAAATCGGAATCCCCTTTCTCGTCCGAAAATGCCCCACATGGAGTTTTTTGGAAGTCTGGAATGAATGCGGCTCGCCTCTCCTCTCCGTATCAGAAATAGGGAAAGCCAAGATCAGGAATTTGGCTTCGCACCAAGTTCCTTTTTTTCGTATTTTCGGCCCGTGGGGTAAATTTGTGGCCCGCGTGATTATTCCGTTGGGCAGTCGTTGGGAGTCCGTTCTCCCAGATTCTCCCGCGCCTCCTCCACGATCTCGACTACGAGAAGTAGATGGAAGTGCGGTGGACGTGACAACAGGCCTGGTGGCGATGAGGTGCGTTTCACTTGCCCCCCTTCCAACGCCGCAGGCGGGCGGCCTCATCGTAGAGCTGACCCCATGCACGTTCGGATTGTCGACGCAGCCTCTCGTCGTGACGTCGATCGTAGGCCTGAGCCTCCCGTTCGAGTTTCCGGTAATGCTCCAGACGATCAGCGGCGAGGTCTCCTGACTTCATCGCCTCCTTCACCGCGCAACCCGGTTCGGTGTCGTGGTGGCAGTCTCCGAAACGGCATCGCGCAGAGAGTTCGGCGATGTCCTCGAATACCGAGTCGAGGCCATCTTCGTCGACAAGTTGTAGCTCTCGCATGCCCGGCGTGTCGAGCAGCAGGCCGCCTCCGGGCAGCATGAAGAGCTGGCGGTGGGTCGTGACATGACAGCCACGGCCATCGCGTGCTCTAACCTCGCCGGTGGGCATCCACTCTTCGCCGAGGAAGGCGTTGATCAGGGTCGATTTTCCCGCTCCCGATGAGCCGACGAAAGCCGCCGTCAAACCGTCGCGGATGCTTGCCCGAATCACTGCGAGGCCCTCTGACCGGAGAGCACTGGTCACGTGGACAGGCACTCCGGGACAGTGGCTCTCGACTTCGGCCATGCGCGCGGCGGTGTTCTCGCAGATGTCAGCCTTGTTGAGGATCACCGCTGGCTGGGCTCCGCTCGCCCAGATTCGGGTGAGGTAACGTTCGATCCTGCGAACATTGAAGTCCGCGTCAAGACCGCAGACGGCGAATACGAGGTCGACATTGGCAGCGACAATCTGGGTGCGTCCCTTGCGTCCAGCGGCTCCGCGGGTGAAAACCGTGCGCCTTGCAAGCACGTGCTCGATGATGGTGGTTCGATCAGGGCCGGGTGCGTCCTTGAGGGCGACCCAATCGCCAACGGCAGGGAGTTCTTTATCCTCAAGCCGTGTACGAAGTTTCCCGGCAAGCTGAGCACGACCGGCTCCCGAAGCGGACCAGACCATATACGCGCCGCGGTGCTCGGCGGCAATCCTGGCGGGGATGGCAGCGGGGTGTTCCGAGCGAGATAGTTGTTCTTCGAAGAATGGGCCAAAGCCCAGGGTAGACAGTTGGTACACGATAACGTCCTCCATAGCGCGCGGCGAAAGGCGCGCACGGTCGGCCGCATGCCGTCACGCCGAGGCGGGTGGCAAGACACACGGGCAGGGATAGCGGTTGAGGAGATGAAAGCGCGCTGTGGCGGCTAGCGCCTACGGCGCACTCGGATCCTCACACAAGATCCATATGGAGAACGATGGCAGACATTAAGCTCCCGGCGAGATCGTTGCACATCTACTACCGTGAAGAGAATAATCTTTTCGGAAGAATCGGTCAACGCGGCGGCCGGGAAAGCCAATCCCGGTCATCAAGTGTCCAGAGCGGGTAGGGGGGAAACCCGTGCGGGTTCAAATCCCGCCTTCGGCACCATCTTGGGGTGGGCGAAACGGTCCTCATTTCCACCTGAACCCTCTTCCCGCTCTGTAACCGCGGGATTCTATTTCCAGACACCTAGGCCAATAGTCTTTCAAATTGGCTTAACTGGTCAGTCTGATTCGAGATGGCTTCAATGGGTCGGAGCATCCGTTCTGTCAAGGGGCGACGGTGGAGGGTGCCGAGCGGGGTGAGGATCTTTTCCTGGATATCCGGTGCCAGCCGCAGTAAGCTCATAATCTGGGTCACCCTGGCACGGGTGACGCCTTCATGTCGGGCGATTTCGGCCTGACTGGCGACCTTTCCGGATTCCAGGGAATCTTTCCACTCGATAGCTTTCCGGAGGAGTTCGACAACTCGAGGGATCTTCGGTAACCGGGGCTGTTTGGGGTTGCCTCGGCCGGGTGGGACAGCGCTTACCACCTGACCTGGCGGCGCTCGTCGCCTCAGAGCGCCGATGTTGCCGTTTTCGAAGGCCCCCTTTGGTCCGAGGGCGATCTCGACCCTCTGTTCGCGGTAGGCGGCCATGGGGGCGCTGTGGTGGCCGTCCCCCGCCACATGGACGGTCCGGAAATAGACCTCCGGCTCGACCCACCCCGGCCGGGTTCGCATACTGGTACATATGGGGAGCCAGCAATTTTCCGGGCCCGTGGATGGGGTTTGACCCCGCCCGCGGGCTTTTTCCTTTCCCATGACTCTCCTTACAGCCGGATCCTGGAGTGTGCGGTCGAAGGGGAGGCGGAGGCGATCGTGACATGCGACAAGGCGATGCCGGCTCTCGGTGAATACCAGGGAATCCGTCTGATTTCGCTGGCCGGGTATCTGGATCGGCGTGGAAGGAAACCGAAGTGACGGCCGGCCGGATCCGATGAGGGACCCGGCCCGACGGTCACGTTGTGTTTTGTTCCAAATGGGACGATCCCTGGAAGCCCGGTCACAATTCCCGGAACGTGATCTTGTATCCCAGGTTGAAGCCGTACAGGTCCTCGTTGAGCGGTTTTCCGTCCGCCTCGGCGTACGGGTACATGAAGTAGTTCAGCGGCTCGCCGGACTGTGGCGGGTTAAGTACCAGGTCCCTGCCCGTGCCGATGGCGATCCGGCTCTCGTCCACCGCGCCGAAGTAATATTCCCTGAGCGGTTTCGCCTGTTCGAGGGTGATCTTCTTTTCCAGGATCGCCTTCCGGACGTCGGCGGGGTCGACCACGACCCAACCGTACCCGGGTGAGTACCACTCCGCCCAGCAATGCTGTGCTTTCGTCATGTCGCCCGCCTTGCCGGAAGGGATCCGGATTCCCCACACTTCGCGGGACGGCACCCCGGAGACTCTCGCCAAGGCGGTGTAGACGGAGTGGATGTCCCCGCACTTTCCCCCGAGCGTCCGGACCAGCGTATCTACGTCCCCGATGCCGCACCCCTTGGTCGACGGGTCACGGAACATGGTTTCCACGGTCCAGTCGTAGATCGCGAACGCCTTCTCCCGGCTGGTCTTTTTGCCGGCGGTGATCTTCTCCGCCAGTTCCTTCTCCGGACCCTTCAGGTCCGCGAGCCGGGTGGCTGCGAGCTCTTTGCGGAACTCGGTCTTCGAGAAGGGAAGTTCCGACGTCGGGATGTCCTTCGTCAGGCGTTCCTTGCGGAGAACCTTGAAGGAGTAGGTCAGCGTGCGCGGGCCCTTCGTGTCCTTCCACTCGGCGTACAGGGCGACGTTTCCGAAGGCCCCTTCCTTGTAGATGCCCCAGGCGGTGGGGTTGCCGGCCACGACGACGTCCGTGATCTCCTGGTTCTCGTCGGACATCGGGTAGGGGAGCCAGAGACGAGCGTGTTTCGCGTCCGCGGGTGCGTTTAGGTCCACGGAGTAGGTGACCTCGGCGCGGCGCTCCTTCGCGGTGGCGGGTAGGGAGGAAGCGGCAATGATGGGGCAGACGATCAGGAGGAGTACGAGATATTTCCTGGAGGGGGAGAATGGAAACGAAAACCCACGCTTCTTTCCTTGCATGAGGGCAGACCTCCTTTCCGGATGGGCGTTGGACGGCAATAGACGTCTCTTATGCCCCGCCGACCGGCGGGGACGCCACCGCATCACCTGCGGCGGTTGGCTGGATGCATCGAATCCGGCACGGAGATCACCCCCTTTCCCTCAATTCAATAATAAAGAGAACCGTGTTGGCCCCACGGTTTCGCGGTATGTGTATTCTATACGAAAGGTAATGTCGGAGAGGTGACGCTGGCCGGATCGTTCGCCGAAAAACAGGTTTCACGAAAGGAGGGAAGCGGTATGAAATACGGTGCGCGAAATCAAATCACCGGGAAGGTGACCGACGTGAAGAAAGGGGATGTCATGTCCCTGGTGAAGTTCGCGGTGGAGGTTCCGGCGGCGATGGCCTCGGTGATTACCACGGAATCGCTCGATGACCTCGCGTTGCAGCCTGGAGACACCGTGCGTCTGGTGATCAAGGCGATACATGTGCTTCCGGTGCTGGATTAGTCCGTCCTGATGGACATTTAGTTGGTCGCGGTCGGGGGCAACGGGGGCGCCACCTTGGCCAATCTGGGCGAGATGGACGATCCGGAACCAGACCTCCGGCTCGAGGTACCCGAGGCGGGATCTAATACTGTTACATTCGGGGAGCCAGCAATTTTCCAAGCCCGTGGATTTGGATTTCCCCCGCCCACGGGCTTTTTTCCTTACCTTTTTCCGTCACCAGGTTTGAGTGGCAGAATCGATTGTAACGGCCACCGCGCCTCGCAGCCAATGGAACGTTTCTTTCATGAAATCAAAATCAGGTCCGGATGTTATGAAGGTCGCCTTTCCCTTGATCAAAAACCCGGCGCCTGCCCCGTGCAAGCCCTTGACCTTGCTGCTCCCGAGCGTAATCAGCACATCGGGGTTTTGGGCGATGTTAGCCTCTGTCTTATGCATGTAACCAGCAGGGATCAACAATCGTTCGTCGGGTGTTATTCTGATGTAGCTATTCCAGGTGTTGACCATGTGCGGTCCATCCATGCCCAGTGTTGCAATGGCGACAACCCCATCCTGTTTCATGATTTCCAGCAGTTTTTCCGGAATCAACATGGTTTCTCCTCCGTGCGTTTGGTTGTATGGGCCATGGGGGAAGCGTAAGGCCTCCCTCCGAAGGATTCGGTTGCGGTCGCTGGCGAATCGACATTTTTCCGCGCAGGCGGTACCCCGACCTGCCCGAAAGAGCGCGGGTGCAATTCGACGTTCGGCCCCGCAAGTCTCTGGCATCGGCATACCGTGTTCCCCATCGGTCGACCTCTCCTCCTGTCGGGTTCGCATACTGTTACATTTTTGGAGCCGGATGTCCCGCTGCACGAACAGAGGTCTTATCAAGTCCTGCCGTTTGACCGTGTCGTCCGGCCGGGGCATGATGAATACGGCACCCGTGATTCCAACCTGGAGGTGAATCCCCCATGAAGAAGGTGCTCGTCGTCCTCGCAGCCTTGGCGGGGCTTCTTGTCCTGGCCGGGATCGCAGTCATCTTCCTTGTCGATGTGAACGCGTACAAGCCCCGGATCGAGAGCGCGGTGTCCGACGCGATGGGGATGGAGTTCCGGATCCAGGGGAAGGCAGCCCTGCGGTTTCTTCCCCCGGCGGGCGTATCCTTCTCCGACATCCGGCTGCGGAACCACGGATCGGACCTGGTGTCGGCGGAAACCTTCCGGGTGGGGGTGAAGCTGCTCCCTCTGCTCAGCCGCCGGGTGGAGATCACGGATCTGATTCTGGAAAAGCCGGTGATCCATCTGGAAAAAAGCGCGGCCGGAAGACTCAACACCTGGACTCCGCCCGCCGTGCAAAAATCCGCCGTGAAAGAAACCGCGGGTCCGGGAATCCCCCTTTCGGTGGCAAACGCCGTCGTGAGGGACGGACGACTCGTCTACCTGGACCGGAAGGATGGCGCAAAGACGGAGATTTCGGGAATCAACCTCTCCGTGAAGGACCTTTCCCTTCCGGAAAATACCGGCATGCCGCTGGTCAAAGGGATCCGCTTCTCGGGAACCTTGGGCGTGAAGGCGATTACGGCCCGGGACCTTGCCGTCTCGGACGTGGAGGCGAACGTCACGGCCGCCAGCGGGGTTTTCGATGTCCGACCGTTTACCATGAAGCTCTTCGGCGGGAAGGGAGAAGGGGAAATCCGCGCCGACCTGTCGAAGGCGAAACCCGACCTGAAAGTAAAATACACGGTGTCGAATTTCCGCGCGGAGGAATCGCTCGCCGCCGTATCCGCCAAAAGATACCTGAGCGGGCCCTTGACGCTGTCCGAGGACCTCTCCTTCCAGGGGAGCGGCACAGAGGAGATGAAGCGGACGGCAAGCGGGAAGGTGTCCCTGTGGGGGGAGGGCCTGACCGTCCAGGGCGTGGATATCGACGCCCTGCTGTCGAAGACGGAGCAGGCGAAGCAGATGAACCTGGCGGACGTGGGCGCCTTTCTGCTGGCCGGCCCGCTGGGATCCGCGGCCACGAAAGGGTACAGCTTCGGGGGCGTCTACGGGGCTGCCGCCCGGACGGGGGAGACCAGGGTGACGAAACTGGTCTCCGACTGGACGGTGCGCAACGGCATCGCCGAGGCGAAGGACGTCGCTTTCGCGACGCAGAGGACCCGGATCGCCCTCAAGGGGAAGCTGGATATCGTGAACGAGCGGTTCCTGGACGTTACGGTGGCGGTACTGGACGCGAAGGGGTGCGCGACGCTTCGGCAGAAGATCAGGGGCCCGTTCCGGAACCCCGAGGTGGACAAGGTGAACGCGCTGCAGTCCGTTGCGGCGCCGATCCTTGGGCTGTTCGAGCAGACCCGGCGGCTCTCGAAACTGTTGGAGCCGTCGAAGTGCGAGACGTTCTATACGGGGAGCGTTCCCCAGCCCAAATAACCCTGATCGTCCAGCATTGTGCCAACCGGCCGGAATGGCGCAGTACGCCAAGGAGGGTTTCACATGAAAACGGCCAAGATCGTCATCGTGCTCGTCGTGATCGGTTTCCTCGCGGGACTCTTCGGCGGCTATACGATCTGGAGACCGAAGGACGACCAAAAGGCGGATCTGCGGGAACTGGTGGCGAAAGTGGGCGATGCGGCGGAACGGATCGAGAAGAGGAACCAGGAACTGGCATCGCAGGTCGAAGCGTTGAAGGGCAACGCGATGGAAGCCGAGGCGATGAAAGCGGAGAACCAGGTCTTGAAGGGCCAGTTGGATAACTCCGTACAGGAAATGAACCGGATGACCGCTACCATGAGCGGATTGAACGCAAGGGTCTCGGAAGCGGAAAAAATGGCGGACGAGCGGAAGCATCTCAAGGCGGAAAATGCCGATTTGCAAGGGCGGATCGTCGGGCTGGATAACCAGATTCGCACCCTGAAAGACCAGTTGAAGCAGAAGCAGCAGGTGATCGCGGAAAAGGTTACCGCGCATGACCGGCTTCAGACGGAGCTGTCCGCGGCCCGGCAGGAAGCGCAGCAGGGGGAAAAACTCAAGGCGCTGATCGACGAACTGCAGGGCCGGATATCGGCGCTGGAAAAAGAGAACCTGGATTTGAGAGCGGTCATCGACAACATCAGCGAGATGACGAAAAGAAAAGAGGCTCCTTAATAGGAAAGCACCGAGCCTCGGGGGGGGCTCGGTGCCATCCGCCCGCGGCGGATCCATCCGTCGGCGATGATCCATTACGGTTCCAGTTGACCATCCCGGAGGTATCCTTGGCGGATCACCGTTCAGAATCTTGGGGTAGATACAGGTATCTGTCGTTATTATCGGCGGTGTTGTCGGCATTCCTGGCGGTGACCGGCTGCTCGGGGAAGCAGCCACCCGGCTGGCAGGGATATGTCGAGGGGGAGTTCGTCCAGGTGGCGTCCTCCGAGGCGGGACGCCTGGACCATCTGCTGGTGACCCGGGGACAGCGGGTCCCGGCCGGCGCACCGTTGTTCGCCCTCGAATCTGAAAACGAAGCTGCCGCGCACCGCCAGGCGCGGCAACAGCTTTCCGCCGCGGAAGCCCGGCTCGAGGACCTTCGGACGGGCAAGCGTCCGCAGGAGCTTGACGTGATCCGGGCGCAGCTTGCGCAGGCGGTCGCCGAGGAGAAGAAATCCGCCGGCGATCTGGTCCGTGATGAAGCCCTCTTTAAGGCAGAGGTGATCCCCAGGGCCCGGCTGGACGAGACAAGCTCCAGGGCCGCATCGGACGCGGCGCGGACACGGGAGTTGAAGAGCCAGCTCGTTGTCGCGCGCCTGTCGGCACGGGACGACCAGATCAAGGCCCAGGCCGCGAACGTGGCCGCGGCCCGCGCCGCCCTGGAGCAGGCCGACTGGAAGCTTCGTCAGAAGGCGGTCGCCGCCCCGGGTGCGGCGCTGGTATTCGATGTCCTGTACCGGGAAGGCGAATGGGTGCAGGCGGGCAGCCCGGTGGTGCGCCTTCTGCCGCCGGAAAACATAAAGGTGCGTTTCTTCGTTCCGGAGACTGCCGCCGGCGCACTGTCCATCGGGAAGGACGTCGTCCTCCATTGCGACGGCTGCCCGGCGGATATCCCGGCGAAGGTGACCTATATCTCGACGGAATCGGAATACACCCCCCCGGTCATCTACAGCAACGAGACCCGTTCCAAGCTGGTGTTCATGATCGAGGCGCGTCCTTCCGCGGACAAAGCCCCGGGCCTTCACCCCGGCCAACCCGTCGAGGTGAAGGTGCGTTGAGCGGCGAATACGCCATCGACGTCACGGGGCTGAACAAGCACTTCGGCGACAAGCACGTCGTGAAGGACGTTTCCCTGCAGGTGCGGCGGGGGGAAATCCTCGGGTTCCTCGGCCCGAACGGGAGCGGGAAAACCACCACCATCCGCATGATGTGCGGCCTGCTCAAGCCCGACGCGGGCAGCGGGACCTGCCTGGGGTTCGACATCCGGCGCGACAGCGCGCGGATCAAGCGCCATGTCGGTTATATGACCCAGAAGTTCTCCTACTGGGACGACCTGACCATCCGCGAGAATCTGGATTTCGTGGCCCGCATGTACGGCATGTCCGATCGTCGCGAGGAGGTGGATCGAACCCTGAAGGGGCTCGGCCTGACGGAGAGGGCGAACCAGCTGACCGGGGCTCTATCCGGAGGATGGAAACAGCGGCTGGCCTTGGCCGCCTGCCTGCTGCACGATCCGGAGCTGCTGCTGCTGGACGAGCCGACGGCGGGAGTCGACCCTGGGGCGCGGCGGGATTTCTGGGAAGAGCTCCAACGGCTTTCCGCCGCCGGCATTTCCGTGCTGGTGAGCACCCATTACATGGACGAGGCGGAGCGCTGCCATAGGTTGGCGTATATCGCCTACGGCAGATTGCTGGCGCAAGGGACATCGCGGGAGGTGATCGCTGCCCAGGGGTTGACCACGTGGGCGATCCACGACGGGGATCTCGCGGGCCTTTCCGAAACGCTGCAGAGGCTGCCCGGGGTGGAGCAGACCGTCCTCTTTGGCGCGGTGCTCCACGTGAGCGGGAGGGACGGGGACCTGCTGGAACGCACACTCCGCGCAACGGCGTCCGGCGCCGTCTTCCGAATGGAAAAGGTGGATACGGGCCTCGAGGACGTTTTCATTTACAAGATGAAGCGGTCCGCCGAAGGACCCGGGCCAGGGGCATGAGTCCTCCATACGGTTTTTCCCTTTCGAGGTGGTGGGCCGTCATCCTCAAGGAATTTCTCCAGCTCCGGCGGGATCGCCTCACCTTCGCCATGATCGTCGGGTTGCCCATCGTGCAGTTGACGCTGTTCGGGTACGCCATCAACTCCGACCCAAGGCACATGCCCACGGCGATCATCACCGCGGATCACAGCGAGATGACCCGTACGATGATCTCCGCGATGAGGACCTCCGGATACTTCGACATCGTCTTGGAGCTGCCGGACGAGGAGGCGGGCCGGGCGGCGCTGGCGCGCGGCGAGGTGCAGTTCGTCCTGAACATTCCCGCCGGGTTCACCCGCGGCGTGCTGCGCGGCGAGCGCCCCGCCCTGCTGGTCGAGGCGGACGCCACGGATCCGATGGCGACCGGAATGGCGCTGGCTTCGGTTGACCGGCTCGCCCGGGTCGTCGCCGCGAAGGATCTGACCGGTCCCCTCGCCTTCCTTGCGGGCGGGCTGGCGCCTTTCGAGATCCGCGTGCATCGCCTGTACAACCCCGAAGGCATCACCCAATACAACATCATTCCCGGCCTCATGGGCGTCATCCTCACCATGACGATGGTCCTGATGACCGGACTGGCAATCACCCGGGAGCTCGAACGCGGCACGATGGAAAACCTGCTTGCCATGCCGGCGAACCCGTTCGAGGTCATGACCGGGAAGATCGTCCCCTACATCGCCATCGGACTGGTCCAGGCGACGATCATCATCCTGGCGGCCCGCCTTGCCTTCCGGGTGCCCTTCGCGGGGAGCGTCGTGACGTTGTACGTGGCCGTGCTCCTCTTCGTGGCCGCCAACCTGACGGTGGGGATCACCCTGTCCTCCCTTGCGAAAAACCAGCTGCAGGCGATGCAGATGACCTTTTTCTACTTCCTCCCGAACATCCTGCTTTCCGGCTTCATGTTCCCGTTCCAGGGGATGCCGGTTTGGGCGAGGTTCATCGGCAACCTGCTTCCCCTGACCTATTTCAACCGGTTGACCCGCGGCATTTTCCTCAAGGGAAACGGCTGGTGGGATCTCTGGCCGAACCTGTGGCCCCTGATGGTATTCACAGTCGTCGTCATGTCGATCGCGGTGAAGTTCTATCGCCGTACCCTGGATTGAAGGGGAGAGCATGCGGCATTCCGTCGTAGACGGGCGGATATATTTTCCCCTGCCTGCGATCGTCTGTCCAAAAGAATGAACAATATCGGTTGACATCAGATAGGAATAATTCTTACATAGTAATTATGGGTAGGAAAACGGGACGGGCGGAAGAGATTCTTCGCGGCCACGGGACGAAGGTGACCCCGCAGCGGGTCGCCATTCTCCAGGCGGTAGGGAGCCACCGAAGTCATCCCGATGTCGACGAGGTCTACCGGATCGTCTCCCGGAGATACCCCAACATCTCTCGGGACACGGTGTATCGAACGTTGTCGATGATGGAGGAGAAGGGAGTCATCGGATCAATTCTTTTCGTCGGAAACTCGAAAAGGTACGATCCGAATACCGCCCGGCACCACCACCTGGTCTGCATCCGGTGCAGGAGCGTTTTCGATTTCGAGGAGAAGAAGTTCGACCATCTCGCCCCCCCTCCCTCTTCGGTGGAGAAGTTCAAGGTGGAGCGAACCACGGTGCACGTCGAGGGAATCTGCGAGGCATGCCAGGGACGGAGCCGGGTCTGAAGGCCAGCAGTGGCAGTATCCGACTTCAAGAAAGGAAAGGAGATCAGGGATGAGTAAAGACAGCAAGTGTCCGGTAACGGGCAGAGTTGACAAACCCACTGCCAGCAGTGGTCCGTCGAACCGGGACTGGTGGCCGAACCAGTTGAACCTGAAGATCCTTCATCAGAATTCTCCCATGGGCAACCCGATGGGCGAGGAGTTCAGCTACGCTCGGGAATTCAAGAAACTCGACCTGGAGGCACTGAAGAAGGACCTCTATGCGCTGATGACCGACTCGCAGGACTGGTGGCCGGCGGATTACGGTCACTACGGGGGGCTCTTCATCCGGATGGCGTGGCACAGCGCAGGCACCTACCGCATCGCCGATGGCCGCGGCGGCGCCGGGTCCGGCAACCAGCGTTTTGCGCCGCTCAATAGCTGGCCGGACAACGTCAACCTCGACAAGGCGCGCCGCTTGCTTTGGCCGATCAAGCAGAAATACGGTAAGAAAATTTCCTGGGCCGACCTGATGGTCCTCGCCGGCAACTGCGCCCTCGAGTCAATGGGCTTCAAGACCTTCGGCTTCGGCGGCGGTCGCGAGGACATCTGGGAGCCGGAAGAAGACATCTACTGGGGTGCCGAAGAAGAATGGCTGGCTACGAGCGACAAGCCCAAGAGCCGTTACACCGGCGACCGCGAACTCGAAAACCCCCTCGCCGCCGTGCAGATGGGCCTGATCTACGTGAACCCGGAAGGCCCGAACGGCAACCCGGATCCGGTCGCCTCCGGCCGCGACGTGCGAGAGACCTTCGCACGCATGGCCATGAACGACGAAGAGACCGTCGCGCTCGTCGCCGGCGGGCACACCTTCGGCAAGTGTCATGGCGCGGGCGATGCGGCGCTTGTCGGTCCGGAACCGGAAGCCGCCGGCATCGAGGAGCAGGGGCTCGGCTGGAAGAGCGGCTTCCGCAGCGGCAAAGGCGGCGATACGATCGGCAGCGGCATCGAGGGCGCCTGGAAACCGCACCCGACCAAATGGGACATGGGGTATCTGAACGTGCTGTTCAAATACGAGTGGGAGCTGGTTAAGAGCCCGGCCGGCGCGCATCAGTGGCTGGCCAAGAACGTGGCCGAAGAGGACATGGTGGTTGACGCGCACGACCCGTCGAAGAAGCACCGGCCGATGATGACCACGGCGGACCTCTCCCTTCGCTTCGACCCGATCTACGAGCCGATCGCGCGGTGCTACCAGCAGAACCCCGGGAAATTCGCGGACGCCTTCGCCAGGGCGTGGTTCAAGCTGACCCACCGCGATATGGGACCGCGCTCGCGCTATCTCGGTTCGGAAGTGCCTGAAGAACAGCTCCTGTGGCAAGACCCCGTCCCCGCGGTCACTCATAAATTGATTGAGCAGCGGGACATCGCCGCCCTCAAGGGCAAAATCCTCGCTTCGGGGCTGTCTGTCTCCCAACTAATCTCCACGGCTTGGGCATCGGCATCCACGTTCCGCGGCTCCGACAAGCGTGGCGGGGCGAACGGCGCGCGCATCCGTCTCGCGCCGCAGAAGGATTGGGAGGTTAACCAGCCTGCCCGATTGAAGACTGTGCTGCAGACCCTTGAGGGAATCCAAAAGAAGTTCAATGGCGCGCAGTCAGGCGGGAAGATGGTTTCGCTCGCCGACTTGATTGTCCTGGCCGGTTGCGCAGGTGTCGAGCAAGCTGCGAAGAACGCCGGCCACGACGTGACCGTTCCCTTCACGCCGGGACGAACGGATGCGTCGCAGGGGCAAACCGACGTGGAGTCGTTCGCCGCGCTCGAGCCGGCGGCAGACGGATTCCGTAACTACCTCAAAACCAAATTCACCGTATCGGCAGAGGAGCTGCTGGTAGATCGGGCGCAATTACTGACGCTGACCGCACCCGAGATGACGGTTCTCGTTGGCGGTATGCGCGTCTTGAATGCCAACTTCGGACAGTCCCGACACGGCGTCTTCACCAAGCGTCCGGAAACGCTCACCAATGACTTCTTCGTGAATCTGCTCGACATGGGCACCACGTGGAAGGCGGCCTCGGAAGCCGGCGACGTGTTCGAGGGGCGTGATCGCGCAACGAGCGAGCTCAGGTGGACCGGCACCCGTGTCGACCTCATCTTCGGTTCGAACTCCCAGCTCCGGGCCCTGGCGGAAGTCTACGGGTGCAAGGACTCCCAGGAGAAGTTCCTGCGCGACTTTGTAGCGGTGTGGGAAAAAGTGATGAACCTTGACCGGTTCGACCTCGCCTGATCGGGTTTTCGTCATCTCCCCGGGGGTTTGGAACCGCGCTTCAGGACCTCGAGGGGGTAGAAGGTGTCCCTCCACAGGACGCCTCCCCGGCGGAGCGTGACGACCGCCGAGCGCCACAACGCAAAAAGGTAGAGGAATGCGGCGCACGGGAGGGCGGGAGCGAGGAGCCACCCGTTCCGCTCGAAGGATGCGCAGTATCCGTAGATCCCGTGCATCAGGAGTACGGAAAGGAGGTACCCGGAGACCCGGGCGTCGCGGAAGGAGAGAGCCCCGAGGTAGGGGACCGCGTAGAAGAGGAATACGAAGGCCGTAACGAGGAGCAGGAAGGGGAGTGAATAGCCAAGTGCGGCGAACCCGTTCTTCTCGAGCCCCCGGATGAATCCCCCCACGCCCTCCTGCCAGCGGAGGCGCAGATGGTTGAAGGCGGTCAGGGCCTCCTGTCGGAAGCCCGCCTGCTTGACCCTCTTCCCGAGCATGAGGTCGTCGGCGACTTCCAGGCGGAGGGCCTCGTGACCGCCGATCGCCTCGTAGGCCGTCCGCCGCAGCAGGTTGAAGGCCCCGATGCCGACGTAGGCGCCCTTCGACGCCGAACCGGCCGCCCAGGCCCTCACCCCCACGATGAAGAGCATCGCGAAGTAGCTCTTCGCGGCGTCCTCCCAGTATCCGCCTCGGACGAGGCCGGGCAGGAGGGTCAGGTGATCGAGTTTCCGCGCGAGGAGGTAGCGGACCGCGAGGCGGAGGGTGTCCGGGGCGAAGACGACGTCGCCGTCGGTGAACAGGAGAACCTCGCCTCCGGCCCGCCGCGCACCCGCCTGCATCGCGTGGCACTTCCCCAGCCACCCCTCGGGCAGCTCCGAGACGTGCAGGGACCGCACCCGCGGCTCTCCCGCCGCCACGCGATCCACGATGGCGCCGGTTCCATCCGTGGACCGGTCGTCCACGGCGATCACCTCGAGTGCCGGATAGTCGAGGTTCGCCAGCGACCTCAGGGCCTCTTCGATCCGTTTCGCCTCGTCCCGCGCGGGGACCACCACCGAGACCTTCGGCCACATCGGCGGATCCGGCATCGCCCCGGCCCGGTCCGCGAGCCTGTTCCCACGGAGAAAGCGGACCGTGAGTAGCGCGGATCCGGCCCAGACGACGGCGACGATCCATCCTGCCGCCAGGAGAAGCCACCAGGCCATTTCCCCCTCCGGGGTATCCCGTGGTCTGCCTTCCTCGGCGGCGAAACCGACCAGGATGCGCCGCCTTTCATAAAGTAGCGGCCCGTGGCCGGGCTGTCAAAGAGAGGGGGCGCCTGCCGTGCAAAGGGCGGCGGTGCCCCTGCCGGGTCCGCGGGACTATACATCCGTCAGCAGATGCGTCTTCGCCAGATCCACCCAATGCTCT
>Ga0210133_1000296_pt1 | contig 19275 bp, 17 predicted proteins | sample Joice_ThreeSqC_D_2_FD_184874 | JGI IMG/M metagenome (GOLD analysis project Ga0210133, IMG submission 184874) | Wetland microbial communities from San Francisco Bay, California, USA, that impact long-term carbon sequestration - Joice_ThreeSqC_D1... | ecosystem: Environmental > Aquatic > Marine >...
CGGGGGTGGCCGGGGTCGAAGAGCTCCCGGTCGCGAGGGTCGAGCGTTCCGCCCCGTGCGCGTAATCCATCGGCCATGGCGTCGCGCACTGGAGCGCCGATCTCGACGGTGGCTGCCGAGCCGGAGAAGAAGCCGTCGCCGCCGGTGGCGAGGAAGTCGGTGGAAAGGACGGTCAGTGGCTCAACGTCGCGCACCTTCGCGCCGTCTGGTCGGGTCAGAGTCACGTCGAGCTTGCCTGCTTTGCACCGCGCGAGCACGCGCAAGCCCGAGAGCGAAATCAGGGATCCACCATGTGAAAAGCTGCGGCCGAGCAGGGCGCGGAATTCGCCCGCGTTCAGACGAAGCGACGCGAAGGCGTTGTCGAAAGGAAAGGTTTCGTAGAGGCGGCCATAGGTGAGGGGGCCAGCAGGCAAGCCGGCGCGTATGCCGCCTCCATTGATCACGGCCACCGTGCTGCCAGGTCGCGCCGCCCGCATCAGGTCAGCGAGTAGATTGCCGAGCGCGGTCTCCTGCTTGCGACGGTGGGGCAATGGACGAACCACCTCGACGCCGAGTAGCTCTCGACCCTTGTCGCGGGCCGCGGCAAAGGCTGCTTCGTTCATCTTCGCCACCTTCGCGTCGGCAATGACCGGCGCACCCTCGTAGTCTCGCGGCGCGCATCGATCGAATGCGCCCCCCGGGCACACGTCGTGCGGGGGTTCGATGCGCGAAGCCAACACCCTGCCGCTTGCCTGCGCCACGGTCAGATCGATACGGCCGAAGGCACGGCCGTTGGCGTATGCCTGGATGATGGGCACGGACCCCACGCGCTGGGCGATGGCCTGGTGGGTGTGGCCGGCGACGATGGCATCCACACTGCCCGTGGGCAGAGCGCGCGCGATGGAGAAGATCTCGCTGCGTCGGTCGCAACTTTCCAGGCTGCCCGGATCGGCGAAGGTCTTGCACTCGCCGCCCTCGTGGGTCAAGGCGATGACGATCTTCGCACCACGGTCGCGCAGCCTGCGCGCCTCGCTGGCGATGGTCCTTGCCAGGGGCGCGAAGGCGAGCCCGGCAACGTTGGCGGGCAGGGCCGAGCGGCCGGTGCCAGCGGTGGTCACGCCAACGATGCCGACCTTGATGCCGGCGATTTCGACGATGATCGAGGGCCTCACGTTAGGCCAGGCCACAGGCTTGCCGGCGTTTCGGTCGATGATGTTGGCGCCGAGGAAGGGAAAATGCGCCTCGGCGGCACGGGCCTTGAGCGCGCCTCGCGGATCGTCTCCCGGTTCGACGGGGGCGGGGGCCGGGCCCACCGGACCGAAGTCGAATTCGTGGTTGCCGATCGCGGCCGCGCTGTAACCGAGGACGTTGTAGTCGGCGACCACCGGCGCGCCTTCTGCAAGGTTGGATTCCAGCGTGCCCTGGAACATGTCGCCGGCGTCAAGCAGGATGACCGCGCCGCCGCCCCGTGCGCGCGCGGCCCTCAGGTTCGCCAGGTAGCCCGACAGCCAGGGCAGCGCGGCGATGTGCCCGTGAAGATCGCTCGTGCCCACGATGGAGATAGTCACGGTCGCCGCGACCTTCGGCGCCGCCAGCGCAGGGCTGGCGAGCGCGAGAGCAACCGGCAGTGCGGCCAGGACGCGCATCACCCAGGGAGTATGCGACGGCCGGAGAAAATGCGCCCGTGACATGGCGGGGGCACTCTGCGCCCCGGAGTCGTGTTAGCCTCACCCTCCCATGTTCAAAGGAGTCATCACCGCCCTGGTCACGCCCCTGCGCAACGATCGGCTCGACGAGGAGGCCCTGCGCCGCCTGGTCGACGAGCAGATTCGCGCTGGCATCGACGGCCTGGTTCCGGTTGGAACCACCGGCGAGTCGCCCACCCTCGGCAACGACGAGCACATCCGCGTCGTCGAGATCGTGGTGCAGGAAGCGAAGAAGCGCGTGCCGGTCATCGCCGGCACCGGGGCCAATTCGACCCGCGAGGCCATCGAGCTGACCGCGGCGGCCAAGGCGGTCGGCGCCGACGGGACCTTGCAGGTCACGCCTTACTACAACAAGCCGACCCAGGATGGACTTTTTCGCCACTTCAAGGCGGTGGCCGATGCCACGGCCTTGCCCATGGTGGTGTACAACGTGCCCGGCCGCACCGGCTGCGACCTTCTGCCCGAGACCATCGCGCGCCTGTGTGAATTGCCCGCCATGGTCGGGGTGAAAGAAGCCACGGGCAACATGCAACGTGCCTCGCAGATCATCGCCCGCGTGGGGGACCGGCTGACGCTGCTCTCGGGCGACGACGCGACGGTCCTGCCCTTCTACGCCGTGGGCGGACACGGTTGCATCTCGGTGGTGTCCAACGTGGCGCCCGCCGACATGGCCGCCATGTGGGACGCCGCGGTTGCCGGCCAATGGGCCAAGGCGCGCGAGCTGCACTACAGGCTCTTCCCGCTATCCGAGGGCCTGTTCATCGAGGCCAATCCCATCCCGGTCAAGGCCGCCTTGGCCATGATGGGCAAGATTGCCGACGAGATCCGCCCGCCGCTGTATGCGATGGCTGGCGCCAACCGCGACAAGGTCAGGAAGATCCTGGCCGACCTCAAGCTGGTCTAGGCTGTCCCATGGCCGTGCGACTCGCCGTCTTCGGAGCAGGGGGAAAGATGGGCCACGCCATCGTGCGCGCCGCCGTGGACCATGCCGGCGCGACCCTGGCAGCTGCCATCGAGCGCCCGGACTACCCCTACCTCGCCGCCGACGCGACTCAGCTCGCGGGCAAGCGTGCCTCGGGCGTGCCCATCACCGACCGGCGTCCCGACCGGGGCGTGGCCGACGTGTGGATTGATTTCTCCGCGCCCGCCGGCACCGTGGCCAATGTCGGGGCGGCCGCCGAGGCCGGCGCAGCCATGGTCATCGGCACCACCGGGCTGTCGGCGACCGACAAGGAGAAGATCGCCGCCGCCGCGAAGATCATCCCTATCGTGCAGGCGCCCAACATGTCGGTGGGCGTGAACGTGATGTTGAAGCTGGTCGCCGACGCCGCGCGCGCTCTCGGCCCTGGCTACGATATCGAGATCGTCGAGACCCACCACAGGGCCAAGCGCGATGCTCCCTCGGGCACGGCGTTGCGCCTGGGCGAGGCGGCGGCCGAAGGCGCCGGGCGTGACTTTGCCGCCACCGCTCGCTACGAGCGACACGGCGACATCGGACCCCGATCCGCGACCGAGATCGGCATGCAGACCCTGCGCGGCGGCGACGTGGTCGGCGACCACACCGTCTTCTTCCTCGGGCAGGGCGACCGCATCGAGATCACCCACCGGGCATCGTCGCGCGAGACCTTTGCCCACGGCGCGGTCCGGGCGGCCCTTTGGCTGGCGGGCAAGGGGCCCGGACTTTTCGACATGCGGGACGTGCTCGGACTAAAGTAGACCGCGCGAGGAACCATGGTCCGCAACGGCCCTTCAGCCCCTCCTCCGGGCGACACCGAGCATCCCCGGGCCGCCATGCTCGATACCTACCCGGCCCAGGATGTGGTCAAGCTGCTCGTGGACGAGGAGGGCGCGGCTCTCAGATCCGCGAGGGCGGCCGCCGCGGAGATCGCGGATGCCTCGCGCCTCGTTGCCGAGCGGCTGGCCGGCGGTGGCCGGCTGATTTTCGTGGGTGTGGGCACGGCGGGACGCATGGCCGCGCTGGAAGCCGCCGAGTGCGTGCCGCTTTACGGGTTGCCGCCCTCGCTGGTCGTGCCGGTGCTGGCCGGCGGGCCGCACGCCCTCGCGCGCACGGTGGAGATCTCCCAGGACAGCCGGCGCGAGGCCGAGCAACGCATGCGCAAGGCGGCCGTTGGCCCGGCCGATACCGTGTGCGCGGTTGCCGACGGGGATATCTCGATCTTTCTTCGGGCTGCCATCGAGTACTCGCGTTTTCGCCGGGCGAAGGTCGTGCTCGTGACTTGTTGCGAGCCACCGGCCGCGGAGGATGGTGGCGCCCTTGCAGACATCCTGGTGGAGCTGGCCCCCGGCCCGGAGATCATCACTGGTGCGTCGCGATCCAAGGCCGCGACCGCCATCAAGATCGCGCTCTCGGCACTCGTCAACGCCGCCTTTGTGCAGCTCGGCAAGACCTACGGCGGCCTCATGGTCGATGTGCGCCCCACCACACCTCGCGCCTGGAGCCGTGCCATTTCCATCGTGGCCCGGCTGTGCCGTCTCGACGACACGGAGGCGGAAAAGCTGATCAAGAAGGCGGGCGGACGCGCCAAGGTCGCCCTCGTCATGCATCACACAAAGGTGAGCGCGTCCAGGGCAAAGGAGCTGCTTGTGCAGCACCGCGGCTCATTGCGAGCAATCGTGGGCGACATCGATCTCTCGGGGTAGACTTGACCACCCCTTGCGGGCCGCTCTATCTTGCCTTCTGCCTGGCGCAGTAGCCCAAGAAGGGCAGACCAGTTGGGTTTTCACTGAACCGACCAATTCCATTTCCAAAGGAGAACAATTGCCGATGAAGAAGTCCGATCTCGTGGATCTCGTGGCCGCCAAGCTCAGCTTGCCCAGGCCGCAGGTCGAGCAAACTATCGAGTCGCTGCTGGACGCTGTTGCTGACGGTCTGGCCAAGGGAGAACGCGTGGACATCCGGGGCTTCGGGGCTTTCCAGATCCGGGAATCGGCCGCGCGCAGCGGTCGCAATCCGCGCACCGGCGAGACCATTCAGATCGCGGCACGAAAGACCCCCACGTTCAAGGTGGGCAAGGAGTTGCGCGACAAAGTCAACGGCGCAGCCACGATCTAGGGACCGCGGGACACGAGGAGCGAGGCAGGTAGTACATGGGAACGCGCCTTTTCGTAGGGAATCTTTCCTACAACGTGAACGAGCAGGAGCTGAGAGAGGCTTTCAAGTCGGAAACCATCGAGGTTCGCAGCGTCCGCATCGCCATGGATCGCGAAACCGGACGGCCGCGCGGGTTCGCCTTCGTAGAGACGGAAACCGAAGAAGGCGCGAAGCAGTCCATCGAAAAGCTCGGCGGCAGGCTCATCCAGGGCCGCGCCCTCATCATCGAGGAAGCCCAGGCGCGCCCGGCGCCTGGCGCTCCCCGACCAGGGGGACCGCGACCACCCGGTGGTCCGGGGGGTGCCCCGCGTTTCGGAGGCCCTCCGGGATCACGTCCCGGTGGACCGTCGATGGGTCCAGGTGGCCCCCCGCGCAGCTTCGGCCCACCCAGGCCCCCTGGCCCTGGCGGCTTCGATGCACGCGGTCCGGATCGCCCCCCTGGCCCAAGCAAGGTGGAAGGCCGCCGCGACCGGCCGGAGAAGAAGAAGTCCACCCGCCCCAAGCCCGAGGAGCGCGAGCGCGGCAACTGGCACTGGAGCGGGATCCTAGACGACGATTAAGCCGGCCACAGGGGCGGATCGGAACGGGGATGTGATTTGAGTTCAGCAACGATCCGCGTACTTGTCATCGACGACGACCCCTGGTCCCAGCAGGTAGTCTCGTCCCAGCTCGCGCAGTCCGGGCTTCGCGTGGATTGCGCCGGTGATGGATGGGAGGGCCTCATTCTGGCGGGCCGCGCCCGGCCGGACCTCATCGTGACCGAGGTACATCTGCCTACCACCGACGCCTGGACGCTGGCCGAGGACCTGCGCGACCGTGGTCTTCTTGCCGGGGTACCCTTCATTTTCATGGCCGATGAATCCCCCGGTTTGAAACCGGGCAAGAGCTTTCGTCAAGGCACGGATCAGCTACTGACCAAGCCCTTCACCATCCTCGACCTGCACGGCGCGGTGGAGCGCGCGCTGGGCGAGCGGGCACGAGAAACCAGCTACGCCGGTTCGACCAAGATCATCGTCGAGGTGCCCTCGGGCTCGCACGCCCTGGCCAAGATGGGCGTGCAAGAGCTGCCCCGGCCGAGCGAATCGTGGGAGATGCAGGGGCTGGAGCCCGCGCTGCGCGGATCGTTGACCAGTTTCGGACTGTCGAGCCTGCTCATGGTGATCGAGCTCGACCGCATGTCGGGGCTCGTCACCTTGCACGGTCCCATCGGTACCGGCCGCCTGGCGATTCGCGAGGGGCGTGTGCTGCGCGCGCGCATCGACGGTGACAAGGGCGCGCAAGACGCGCACGCCATCTACCAGATGTTGCAGTGGGCGAAGGGGACCTTCGTCTTCGAGGCGGGCGAGGTGGACGGCGAAGATCGCATCGAGCGATCGACCTCGTTCCTGCTCATGGAGGGCGCGCGAATAGTCGACGAGCACTCCAGATCCCTCAAGAAGCGCTGAGCCGTGCCCAAGCAGATCGAGACGGCCCCGCCAAGGGAGATCATGCCGCTCGCGCTGCGCGTGCCGCCCGAGTGCGAGGGCTGGCGGTTGGATCACTTCCTCAAGCAGCGTATTCGCCGTCTGTCGCGCACCAAGATCAAGACGATCATCGAGACCCAGGTCAGGCTGGACGGAGGTCGCGAGCCTCGGCCGGCCATGTCCGTGCACGTGGGCGACACCATTCACATCGACCGGCCGGCACCCATCGAGCCCGAGGTGCCGCGCGAGTTCGGCATCTTGGTCTCCGACGAGCATTTCATCGCCATCGACAAGCCGGCCGGGCTGCCCATGCACACCACGGCGAAGTTCTGGAAGAACACGCTGGTAGCCCTTTTGCGCGAGCGCTACCCCGAGGAGCGTTTGCAGATCTGTCATCGCATCGATCGCGAGACTTCCGGCGTGCTGCTCATCGCGCGCACGGCCCAGGCGGCCTCGTTTCTCAAGCGCGCCTTCGCCTCGCGCGCAGTGAAGAAGAGCTACCTCGCGCTGGTGCACGGCATACCGGCGGAGCCTACGGGCGTCATCGATGCACCCATGCGCCTGGTCGACTCGAGGACGCACATCAAGATGGGCGTGGTGGACGATGGCTTGCCCGCGGTCACCCGCTATCGCGTGCAACGGACGTTCGCCGACCACGCCTTGGTGGAAGCGGCGCCAGAAACCGGGCGGCAGCACCAGATCCGCGTGCATCTCGCGGCCATCGGACATCCCATCGTGGGCGACAAGCTCTACGGGGGCGGCGAGCAGGCCTTCATGGACTACTGCGATTCGGGACTGACCCCCGAGCTTCTCGATCTGTTCGACGGTCTGGCCCGGCACGCCCTGCACGCGGCCCGTCTGGTCTTTCCCCACCCCGTGACTCGCGAGCCGGTGACGGTACAAAGCCCGCTGCCCGCCGATCTGGTCGCGTACATGAAGGGGCTGTGAGCGTGGCGGCGCTCCTCGTCGGTATCGCAGGGGGATCGGGCAGCGGCAAGACTGCCCTGGCCGAGCGCGTGGCGACGGCGCTGCCTCCAGGAATCGTCGTGGTCGTCCCGGCCGACGCCTACTACCGCGACCTCGGGCACCTGCCGCCGCGGGAGCGCGCCACCCACAATTTCGACGAGCCAGCCGCGCTGGACAGCACACGGTTGTGTGCGGACTTGGCGAGGCTGGTAGCAGGCCAAGCAGTGGCCCGACCCGTCTACGATTTCGCGTCGCACACGCGCCTGCCCGAACCGGTTCGGGTGGCACCTGGGCCCGTCGTCATCGTCGAAGGCATCTTGGTGCTGGCACTTCCCGCCCTGCGCGACCTCCTTGGCTTGAAGGTGTTTGTGATTGCCGCCGAGAACACGCGTCTGCAACGGCGGATCGCGCGGGACGTGGGCGAGCGTGGCCGGACGAGGGAGTCCGTGGTGGCCCAATTCCAGCGGCACACCCAGCCCATGCATGAGCTGCACGTGGCGCCGAGCCAGGCCTGCGCGGATGTGATCATCTCGGGCGAGGTGGAGCTGGCGCGAGGCGCGGATCGCGTCGCGTCCCGCATCGCACGACTCGCCGAAATTGAAATCCGGGCCTAGCTGGATCTTCCGTGCGATAATTCCCAGCTCGAAGTGGAAAAAGGACGGTTTACGTCCGATCGTGGAGGAACAGATATGCGTACATTCGGAACAATTTTCGTGGCAGCGCTCTTTGCTAGTGCGATGGGCTGTGGCGGGGGCTCGGGCACCGGGGCCACTTCCAGCAGTGGTCGGAGTGCCGCCAGCGGTGGTCAGTGCCCTGCCAGCAGCAGCGGGGAAGTCTGCACGGGCGAGCAGGCCTACGCCGACTGCGAGATGGCGGCCTGCGGTGCCCAGTACAAGGCTTGCTTCGGCAACAACTATGCCAGTGGCAATTTCACCGGCGGTTCCTGCGCGGACTGGATGACCTGCGAGATGAATTGTCCCTGTGATGCGACCCAGTCGACCTGCGAGGCGAATTGTTCCACCCTGTACATGACGAGCGCGGCGGGAGCAACCTGTTTGACATGCCTGACCACGCTATCGGCCTGTGTGACCGCGGCGGTCTGCACGCAACCGGTGTGCACCACCACGGGGACGGCGACGAGCACCTCGACGGCGACGGGAACCGGGACCGGGACCAATTGCGCCGCGCTGACGTCCTGCTGTGCGACGGTTCCCACCGCCCTTACCGCCTCGTGCCAAGCAGCTGCCACCGGCGCGGCGGGGAACGACGCGGCCTGTGCTTCGCTCGTGGCCTCGTTCCAGTCGGGCGGGTACTGTGGTGGCGCCGCGACCAGCACCGCGACCAGCACGGCGACGGCGACCGCGACCGGCACGAACTGTGCCGCTTTGCAGACCTGCTGTGCGGCCGTTCCGGCCTCCGTGACGGCCGGCTGCCAGGCAGCCTACTCCGTCGCCGCTGGGTCCGACACCAACTGCGCGACCTACCTGATGGCATTCCAGTCGCAGGGCTATTGCCCGTAGGCTGACGGCGAATCCATACAGAGCGGCGAAGTGGGGGAACCCGCTTCGCCGTTTCTACGTGCGCTGGTGCCTTCATTGACAAAAGCTCGTAGATTGACCGGCGCATGCAAGCTGACCTGACCCGTGGCGGGCGCAAGCTGGAGGCGGCCTTCGGCGGGCGGCCCGAGACCCGGCCGCTGCCGGGCCAGCGCAAGCCCGCGCGGCCGCAAGCCAGGAAATCACCTCGGCATCGCGAGAATCTGCGCTGGTTCGCGATCGCGTCGCCAGGGCTCGAGACGCCACTTCACGCCGAGTTGGCGGTTCTTCGCGGGCTCGCGGACCTGCAACAGGTGGAAGGCGGCGTCGAATTCTCGGGGCCGCTCGGTGTGGGCATGGCCGCCAACCTGCACAGCCGAATCGCCACCCGCATCGTCGCTCGCATGGGCGAGGTACTGGCGCGCGACTTCGCTCCGCTGCGCCGCAGGCTAGCTCGGCTGCCCTGGGGAAGCTTCGTACCGCCCGACCGAGGCTTGCGCATCGACGTCTCGACCAGCCACTGCCGCCTTTACCACACGGGAGCCCTCGCCGAGACACTCACCCTCGCGGTGGAGGATTGCGTGGGCAAGCTGCCCGAACGCGAGAAGTGTGCGGAGCGCAGCGAGGACCACAACTCCACTCGCATCCAGCTGCGCGGGCATGACGACCGCTTTGTCGCCAGCGTGGATTCCTCGGGCGCGCTTTTGCACCGGCGCGGCTGGCGCCTGGAAGCAGGGGCCGCGCCCATGCGCGAGACCTTGGCCGCCGGCATCCTGACCTTGTGCGAATACGATCCCGCGCTGCCGCTCGTCGATCCCATGTGCGGCTCGGGCACCATCGCCATCGAGGCCGCGGCCCTGGCGGCCGGGATTCCACCCGGCGCGGGGCGGGTGTTCGCCTTCGAGCGCTGGCCGTGTCACGACCAGGCACTGTGGCAGAAGCTGCGGGCGTCATCGGTCGTCGAGGTGCCATCGGCACCTCACATTTTCGCCTCGGATCGCGACGGTCGCGCCGTCGAAATCGCTCGTCGCAATGCCCTGCGCGCGAAAGTCGACGGCAGCATCCGCTTCGCGGCGTCCGCATTTGGCGATGGCGAAATTCCATCGACGCCGGGGCTCGTGCTCATCAATCCGCCGTATGGTCGGCGTTTGGGGCAGCGGCAGCAGGCGATTCGCCTCGGGCGTGACATCGGCCGAACATTGCTTGCCCGCTACCGTGGTTGGCGCGCCGGCGTGCTTTGTCCGGATCCAGCGTTCATGGCGGCAGTGACGGCCGGGATGCACCGACCACCAGCCAAGACGCACACGCTTCGCAACGGCGGCTTGCGCGTGTACCTCGGCTTGTGGGTGTTGTGAGCGTCCGCTACTTCTTCTGGTACACGCCCATCACATCCGCGTGGGCCAGGACGTGGCCGTGCATGGCTTTCTCGAGCGCGGGCTTGCTCGGCTTGCTCAGGTCCGGCAACACCGTGTCGAGCGCGTAGAGCTTGAAGAAGTAGCGATGCTTGCCGATGGGCGGGCAGGGGCCGCCGTAGCCGGTTCGCTTCCAATCGTTCACGCCCTCGCGCGTGCCCTTGGGCAGCGCGCTCGAAGCGACTGCCTCGGCCAGCCCGGTGGTTTGCGGTGGCAGGTTGTAAAGTAGCCAGTGTACCCAGGTCATCCTCGGCGCGGCCGGATCCGGCGCGTCGGGATCGTCGACGATGAGGGCCAGGCTCTTGGTTCCCGCCGGCAGGTCGGCCCATGCGAGCGGCGGCGAGTGGTCGCCCCCCTGGCAGGTGAACTTGGCGGGGATCTCGGCGTTCGCGGCAAAGGCGGGCGACGAAAGGTGCATGGTGGACTCCTTCGCGGCGCTGCTGGTGGTCGTGGCGCAAACGAGCAAGAACAAGCTGAGGGTTGCCGGGCGCAGGTGCATGAGCATGCCCAAGCAGAATCCCATCGCGGCCCGATGTCAAACCCGCAGGCCGAGTTGACCGGGGTCGCCACGGGAATACTTGCGGGGTTGGTCGGTTGAACAAGGTGCGGAGGTGATCGAGCTGCGCCGGTGACGCGTAGCCAGGAGAATGGAAATGAGCATCAACCAAGTTTGCGCCAAGCTACACGCCGATCCTCGGTCGAGGACGGTTCTTATCGTCGGCTTGATCGCCTGTGGATGTCATTCCGGGACGGCGACGGCGGTGACCAAGACCGAAGGGCCTTCCGCGAACCTTGCCGAGTCGTCGTCCCCGCCGGGAACCGTGACGGCGCAGACACGCGCGCCCGAGGCGGCGAGGATGCTCTCGCAGGCCTTTGCCGCCACGGCTTCGGCGATGAGGCCCAGCGTGGTCCGCATCGACGTCGAGCACGAAGCACCTTCCCTCTCGCATGGCGGGAGAGAAGACGACGCGCCCTTCTCCGGGCAACTTCCCCCCTTCTTCCACCACTTCTTCGACTTCGGTGAGACACCTGGGATTCCCGATCTACCCGGGCCAAATCCCATCGCCGGCACGGGCTCCGGCTTCGTGTTTGACGCCAAAGGGGACATCATTACCAACAGCCACGTCGTCCTAGGCGGCACGAAGTTCAAGGTCACCTTCCGGGACGGTCAAGAGATCCCAGCCAAGGTCGTGGGCTCGGATCGCCGAACGGACGTGGCTCTCATCCGGCTGGAGAAGCTGCCCCGGAACCTGACCGCCGCGCGTCTGGGCGACTCGAACAAGCTACAGGTCGGGCAATGGGTCCTGGCCATCGGAAGTCCGCTGGGTCTCGACCAAACGGTCACCGCTGGCATCGTCAGCGGCAAGGGACGGGTCGGCAGTCACGTGCAGATGTCAGGTGACAGGGTGCGCGAGTACATCCAGACCGACGCGAAGATCAACCCGGGTAACTCAGGTGGGCCACTGGTCAACCTCGACGGCGAGGTGGTTGGCATCAATACCCTCATCCGCGTCGGCGCCGGCGGCGCCTATGGTTTCGCCATACCCGTCAACGAGGCCCATCGCGTGGCGCAGTTGTTGCTCAAGGATGGACGCGTCCGCTACCCGTTCTTGGGGGTCAACCTGCGCGACGTCGGCCAGATGGACGACAAGGCCAAGAAGGAACTGGGCTCGCACGCCCCGGAAAAGGGAGCCTTCGTCGTCAACGTCACGCCGGACAGCCCTGCCGCGAAAGCCGGATTGAAGGCGGGCGACATCATCACCAAGATGGGCGATCGCGCGATCTCCGACGCCGAAGATGTCGTGGTGTTTGTGTCCAACCGTGGTATCGGCGATACCGTCGCCGTGACCGTGTTTCGCGACGGCCAGACCAAGACGTTCCGCGCCCAGCTCGCCGAGTCTCCATCGGAAGATATGCTTGCGAGCGAAGCTCCGAGCCTTGGACTTTCGCTCCAGACGCTGACACCAGAGCTCGCGAAGTCCCTGGGGTTGCCTGCCGGGACGCGAGGCGTGGCGGTCGCGGACGTGACCCAAGACAGCCCGGCCGAGCGCGCCGGTCTGCAATCCGGGGACGTCATTCTCGAAATCGACCGCAAGCCCGTGTCGAGCGCGGAAGAGGCAGTGTCGGCCCTCGAAGTCGCGGGCGAGCATGCGCACCTGCTTCGCGTGGGTGGCCCTCGAGGCTTCAGGTTCGTCACGCTGGGCGGGGGCTGAACGGGACGTCAAACCCGCAAGCCCAGTCGCTTGACCAGACGATGGAAATTGCCGCGGTCCATGCCGAGGGCACGCGCGGCCGCGCTCACGTTGCCCTGGTGCTCGGCTAGGGCGCGCTCGACGAGGTCGCGCTTGTGTGCGACGGAGGCTTCCCTGAGGGTCTTGTGCCGCGCGGTCCGATCTGCCGGGACGCGCTCCTCGGTGGCAACTTCGCTCTGGCCGACATCGGAAGCCAGGTGGCGTCCCGAGATGACGATGGCATCGCCGCGCCGAACCACCGCGCTCTGGCGCAAGACAACGCGCGAGATCACGTTTTCCAGCTCGCGCACGTTGCCCGGCCACGGGTAGCTCGCCAGGGTGTCGATGGCGCTGGCGTCGAGCCGGACTGGCCCCACGCCCATGCGCCGGCGCGCGATGTCGCAGAAGTAGCCCCCGAGGAGCGCGACGTCTTCCCCGCGCTCGCGCAAGGGCGGCACGGCCAGCGGGTAGACGTTGAGCCGGTGGAACAGATCGGCGCGGAACCGGCCACTCGAGACTTCCGTGGGCAGGTCGCGGTTGGTGGCGGTCAGCACGCGCACGTCGACCTTGAGCGTGCGATCCGCGCCCACGCGTTGGATCTCGCCTTCCTGCAACGCGCGCAACAACTTCGGTTGCACGGTCAACGGCAACTCTCCGATCTCGTCGAGGAACAAGGTGCCGCCGTCCGCGACTTCGAACTTGCCCGGTCGATCGCCGGCTGCGCCGGTGAAGGCCCCACGCACGTGGCCGAACAGCTCGGCCTCGGCCAGGGTCTCGGGCAAGGCGGCGCAGTTGACGTGGATGATGGGCTCCTGCCGTCGAGTGGACGCCGTGTGCACCGCGCGCGCGACCAATTCCTTGCCTGTACCGGTTTCACCGTGGATGAGCACCGAGAAGTCAGAGCGCGCGACCAGCTCGATCTCGCGGCGCAGGCGCTGGATGGCCGGGCTGGTGCCGATGATTTCGCTCGACTCCATCATGGCGTCGCGCATGAGATCGCGCACCACCAGTCCGCTGCGCTCGGCCGCGCGCTCCAGAGCGGCGATGAGCTGGGTGGTGCGCAACTCGGCCGCGGCGAGGGCCGAGACCGCGGTGAGAAAACGAAGGTCGATGCCGTCGAAGGCGTGCGGATCGAGGGCGTCCGCCGTGAGCGCGCCGACCAGCTCGCCGTGGGCGAGCAGCGGACATCCCAGGCAGGCGTGCACGCGGTGGAGCGCGCCCTCGTCATGTTCGAGCTGACCATCGAAGGGATCGGGAAGCTTGGTGTCGGCGGGGAAGAACACCGGCTCGCGCGAGCGGCAGATGATCTCCAGACGGGGGTGGTCGCGCAGCGGATAGGGCTTGCCGCTGGCCGCTGGCGAAAGCCCGCTCGTCATCACCGGCATGAGCGTGTCGCGCTCCAAGCGCATCACGGTCGCGGCGTCGTAGGGGATCACCCGGCGCAGGGATTCGAGTAGGCGGAGGCTGCGATGCGAAGCGGAAAGGCCGGTGGCCAGATCGAGGGAAATCTTCACGACCGCGTCTAGCTGATCCATGGATGTCACTATGACACCAGGGTTGTTGAATTAACAACAAAGGAATGGTTGTCATAATGACAGCACATTATTCTTTGTGATGTTATTTCAACCATTTGAATCGTGGCATCCGAGTTGCTGTAGAGGCTGCCAGGAGGGTCACAAGCCATGGATCATGCAGCAGCAAGTCCCGCGGCAGCGAACGACGGGTCCACCGCCTCCTGGGCTGATCGGCCAGTGGGCGAGATCGTCGAATTCATTCTTGGCCACTTCCACGAGCCCTTGCGCCGGGATCTGCCCCTGCTGATCGCCAGCGCGCGCGCCGTGGAGGCGGAAAGCCGCGACGACGCCTTATGCCCGACAGGCCTGGGCGATCACCTCGACCAGATCCTGATCGCGGTCGAGAGCCACCTGGCCAAGGAGGAGAAGATCCTCTTCCCGCTCATTCTCGCCGGCCGAGGCGGCAATGCCTTCATGCCCGTCAAGGTGATGATGGCCGAGCACGAAGATCACCTGGCGAACCTCGCTCGCACGCGCGCGCTCACGCACGATTTCGCGCTGCCCGAAAACGCCAGGCCAAGCTGGCGCCAGCTCTACCGCGATCTCGAGAAGCTGGAAGCGGATCTCCGCCAGCATATCGACCTCGAGAACAACGTCTTGTTCACCCGCGTGATGGGCAATGCCGGCCTCTGACCGAAATCACGGAGCCAGCCATGCAACTGTCAGCCAGCACCAAGATCAACGACCTGCTCTCGAGCCATCCCTTCCTCGAAGACTTTCTCGTCGGGTACAACCCACACTTCAAGCTGCTCAAGAACAAGGTCACCAGGGCCACCGTCGGGCGGCTGGCAACGCTCGGCGCGGCGGCGCGCATCGCCTCCGTGGATCTCGACGCGCTTCTGCGCGACCTGGCCTCCGCCATCGAGAAGCAGACCAACGCGCGTCCCGTAGTCGCCCGTGGCGAGACTGGTCTCACTCGCGACCAGAGGGTCGCCATGCTCGGCCACATCATCGCGGGGCTGCACGCGGGGGGCGATCTCGCTAGCGCGCGCGCGCAGTTCGCGGCCGCGGTGGGCGATGTGGACGCTGGCGAGATCGCGTCGATGGAAGAAGAGATGATTCGCAACGGCTTGCCCGTGGGCGAGGTGCAGCGCTTGTGCGACGTGCACGTGGGCGCCTTTCGCGATGCCCTGGATCAGAAGAAGGAGCTGGCACCGCCTCCCGGCCACCCCGTGCACACGTACATGGCCGACAACAAGATCATCGCGGCGATGGGTAACCAACTGGCGGAGATCGCGCGCAAGCTCGGGGCCGACAAGACCGCCGCGGCCGAGCTTGTCCCCGTGGCCGTCGCCGCCCTGGCCAGGTACGACGGCGTCGACAACCATTACAAGCGCAAGGAGAACCAGCTCTTTCCGCTGCTCGAACGCCACGGCGTCACCGGCCCGTCGCAGGTCATGTGGGGCGTGCACGACGAGATCCGCGGTCAGTGGAAGCGTGCGCGCAAGGCCGCCGAGACCAGCGACATCCGCGCCTTCGTCGAGGCGGCCCCGGGTCTCGCCCGCGGCATGATCGAGATGATCTACAAGGAGGAGAAGATTCTCTTCCCGCTTTCCATGGAGAAGCTCACGGCGGAGGAATGGGCCGAGGAGAAGAAGGGTGAGGACGAGCTCGGCTACCTCCTGGCCAAACCGGCGATTCCGATCAAACCCTCGTCCCTTAAGCTGGCGGAAGGGTTGCGACTCGCCCCGGCGCTCGCCGCCGATTCGGTCCCCCGGGCGCCCTCGCCCGGCATGCTCGAGCTTGGCACCGGCTCGCTTTCGCTGGAGATGGTCGATCTCCTGCTGCGGCACCTACCGCTCAATCTGTCGTTCGTCGACGAGAACGACGTGGTCCGCTACTACTCCGAGAGCAAAGAGCGCATCTTTCCGCGCACCCCCGCCGCCATCGGCCGCACGGTACAGAACTGCCACCCTCCGAAGAGCGTGGACACCGTGAATCGCATTCTCGAGGCGTTCCGTGCCGGCCGAAAGGATGTCGCCGAGTTCTGGATCAACATGGGCGGCCGCTTTATCCACATCCGCTACTTCGCCGTACGCGACGCCGCCGCCAAGTACCGGGGATGCCTGGAAGTAACACAAGACGTCGGCGCCATCCGCAACCTGGAGGGCGAACGCCGACTACTCGATTGGAGGACCGATGATTAGCTCGAAGACCAAGGCCATCTTGCTGTTCATGCTCACGCTGACCTTCGGCGTGCTGCTCTTCGGCGGCTACATGATTCACAAGGAAAAGCCGCCCATCCCCAAGACCGTGGTGTCCACCGACGGACGCACCCTGTTCGGCGAGGAAGACATCGTCGGCGGGCAAGAGTACTGGATGAGCCGCGGCGGCCAGCACATGGGTAGCATGTGGGGCCACGGCGCGTACCTAGCGCCCGACTGGTCGGCCGACTATTTGCACCGACTGGGCCTCTTTCTGGCCGCACGTTACTCCGGGCTGAGCGCGGAGCAGGCCGCCAGCTACACCCAAGCCGACCTCGAGCGACTCGATCCCGGAGCCCGCGGTCGCATCACCGGCCTGGTCACCAGCGACATCAAGACCAACCGCTTCGATGCGGACGCCAACCGCCTGACCTTGACGGGCTTCGAGGCCGAGGCGTACGAAAGCCTCGCTCGCTACTACACCAAGCTGTTCCGCGACGGCAATTCGCGCATGGGCCTGCAACCCGGCATCGTGAACAGCGACGGGCAAGGCCGACGCGTGACTGCCTTCTTCTCCTGGCTGGCCTGGGCCGCCGGCACCAACCGGCCCGGCCTGGATCACACCTACACCAACAACTGGCCCTACGACGAGCTGGTCGGCAACAAGGCCATGCCGGACGCGATCATGTGGTCCATCGTCAGCGTGCTGCTGCTCATTCTCGGCGTGGCCGCCGCCATCTTCATCTACCAGCGCTACATCCGCGATCAAGACGGTGAAGGCAAACCCATCACCACGCTTGCAGAGCCCAAGCCCGCGTCGAGCCAGAAGGCTACGCTGGCGTACTTCGTCACCGCCATGGCCCTGTTCGTGATTCAGGTCATCATGGGATCGCTGACCGGCCACTTCACCGTCGAGGGCACCAAGTTTCTCGGCTTCCCCATCGCCAGCATCCTGCCCTACGCGGCGGTGCGTACCTGGCACTTGCAGCTTTCGGTCTTCTTCATCGCCACCTGCTTTCTCGCCGCTGGTCTCTTCATCGGTCCCATGGTCGGCCGCGAGCCCAAGCATCAAGGCAAGCTGGTGTGGGGTCTCTTCGTCACCGTGGTGCTCGTGGTGCTCGGCGCGCTCGCGGGCACGTACCTCTCGGTCACGGGCGTCTTCGGGGCTAAGGGATTCTTCCTCGGCCACCAGGGCTACGAGTACATCGAGCTCGGCCGTCTGTGGCAGCTCCTGCTCATCGTTGGGATGATCGTTTGGTTGGTGCTGGTGGTGCGCGCAATTCGCCCGGCGCTGTCCGCGGAGAAGGACAATGGCGGGCTCACCCACCTGCTGCTCTATAGCTCGATCACCATCCCGGCCTTCTACATGGCCGGCCTCATGTATGGCAACGGCAGCCACATGTCCGACGCGGAGTACTGGCGCTGGTGGGTGGTGCACCTGTGGGTCGAGGGCTTCTTCGAGGTCTTCGCCACGGTCTTCATGGCCTTCATCCTGGCTCGCATCGGCGTGGTGAGCGCGAAGTTCGCCCTGCGCACGGTGTACTTCAGCATCTTCCTGTACCTCGGGGCTGGCGTCATCGGCACCTTCCACCACCTGTACTGGTCGGGCGCGCCCACGCCCATCGTTGCCCTGGGCGGTGTGTTCTCCGCTCTCGAAGTCGTGCCCTTGACCCTGGTCGGATTCGAGGCGGTACACAACCTGCGCAGCGCCAAGGCGGGGGGCTTTCCCAACCCCTATCGCTGGCCCATCTACTTCTTCCTGGCCGTGTCGTTCTGGAACATGCTCGGCGCCGGTGTGTTCGGCTTCATGATCAACCCGCCCGTCGTGCTCTATTACATCCAGGGCATCAACACGACGCCCATCCACGCGCACACCGCCCTCTTCGGCGTCTACGGTTTGCTCGCCATCTCGCTCATGCTCTTTTCCATGCGCAACATCGTGAAGCTCAACGCCTGGTCGGACCGCCTGCTCAAGTGGAGCTTCTGGGGCATGAATGGCGGTCTTCTACTCATGACCGTGGTCAGCCTGGTTCCCTCGGGCTTCTACCAGTTCTACTTCGCCGTGCGCGACGGCATGTGGTTCGCGCGCAGTCCGCAGATCGCCTCGGGGGACGTGATCCGCACCCTGGCCAAGGTGCGCATCGTTCCCGATCTCATCTTCGCCGCGGGCGCCATCCTGATGCTGATCTTCGTGGTGCGTGCCGTGATCCTGACCGTCGCCAAATCGCAAGGAGCTACCCAAGATGAGTCTCAAGCAGATGCCGGAACAGACGGGATTGCCACCCGCCGAGCCAGTTGAGCTGGCGGCGCTGGTCGCCTACCAAGACGGTTCGGTGGTCAGCCGCACCCTGGTCAAGAAGAACGGCGGCACGGTCACCGTCTTCGCCTTCGACGCGGGGCAAGCCCTGTCCGAGCACACGGCGCCCTTCGACGCCATCGTGCAGGTGTTGGATGGCCAGGTCGAGCTGGTCATCGGCGGCAAAAAGGTGCCGGCCGAGACGGGGCAGACCGTGCTTCTGCCCGCCAACGTCCCTCACGCCGTCAACGCGCTCACCCGGTTCAAGATGCTGCTCATCATGGTGCGCGAGCCGGCGAAGCCGTGAGCTTGGGGTGCTACTTCGTACGCACCGGCGGCGGTACGAGCGGCGAAGGCGCTCCACCACCCATGGCGTAGACCAGCGGCATCCCGGGTGGAAGCACGTCCACCTCCAGATTCTTGCTGGCGAGTAGCGCTTGCGTTTCCAGCACCTCGAACAGCGCCCGGGCGATGAAAGGCATCTCGGCAATCTGCCCCAGGGCCTTGCCCACGATCTGCGGCCGGGTGGCGGCAGCCTTGGCAAATTCCACGGCGGCCTGGCGCTCGGCCGTCGAGCGAATCACGTTCACGCGGTTCGAACCGTCCTGCTGAATGGCGGCGGTGACCTGGCGCAGTCGGTTGACCACCTTCTGCTCGATCTGCGAGATCATACCCCGGTCGCGGAAGTGGACCTTGCGGATGTAGATGCTGCCCACCTGGTAGCCCCACTCGCGCGACTTGCTTGTCACCTCCTGGCGGACCAGGCCGCTCATGCCGTGGCGATTCTCCAGCATGTCCGACAGCTTCATGTTGGACAGGCAGCGCACGGTCGCGTTCGAGATGTTGGCGCGCAAGGA
>Ga0210133_1000297_pt1 | contig 19233 bp, 13 predicted proteins | sample Joice_ThreeSqC_D_2_FD_184874 | JGI IMG/M metagenome (GOLD analysis project Ga0210133, IMG submission 184874) | Wetland microbial communities from San Francisco Bay, California, USA, that impact long-term carbon sequestration - Joice_ThreeSqC_D1... | ecosystem: Environmental > Aquatic > Marine >...
CGCCCTGTTTGTCCTACAAATGCCAGAGATTTGTTATCCCAGGACCAGGCTAATCCTTTAATAGCATCCAATTTCAGATGGATCGTTTCAAAATCTTCACTCTCAACATCAATTAAATAAATTTCATCATACCCATGATGCAATGCAGAAACAGCAATAGTATTTCCGTCGGGCGACCAGCATAAACCCGGACTTACTATATTCAGCTCTTCAAAATTTGGTGCGATGTTTCCTTGCGCAAGTTCTTTAATAATTTCTCCCGAATTTGCATCCATAATATAAAGGTTAAAAAAGAAATCCCGGTTTGTAATAAATGCTATCTTATCTCCCTTCGGCGAAATAGCCGGACTTGTATTGTATGAGCCGGCATCTTCCTCCGGATCTGTTAACCGCTTTGCGTATTCATCAGGATCGAGTGTCAAATCAATATCCGGCCAAAAAGTTCTTTTAATATCTTTTTCCCATCGTTCATTAAATTCTTTCAGGTTCAACCCAAGTGTTTGTTTCAATGCGCCATCGATATTTCCAACACCTTTCAGATTATGGATCAATTCGCTGATCTTACCTTTACCATATTTTTTTTCAATATAATAAAAAACAGCCTGCCCTCCTCGGTAAGCCAGGTAACCATTCAAGCGTTGAATCTCAGGCAATGTTTCGTTGATAGCTGCGTCTCTAACAAACATATCTTCATCAGTATCCCACCCAACAGACTGGTATTCTGCCATACCCTCACTAAACCATAAAGGAACATCGAGGGAGATATTATTCGATATTATATTTTGCAAAGAGCCGCCATAATACATGTCATTCATCACAGCGTGAGTTAATTCATGATGGATAAGGTGACGGAATTCCTTATACAAACCTGTAAATTGAATTACAACCCTATTCTTGAAGAGTTCCGTAAAGCCTTCTATTCCTTCGCTAAGATATGTATCGGTTACATTGCTTTCCTGGAAATCATTTTGAGAGTTATAGGTTATAATGGTTATCCGGTTATTAATATCGTATTTAAAGCTTTCCTGTATTTTTGACAAAGCATCTTCGGCAATCTGCGCAGTAAATTCAGCAAGCATATCCCCGCCTTCATTAAAGTAGATATCAAAATGCTTCGTTTGAATGTAATACCAATCAAAAGATTTATATTGAACTTTATTCTTGCCAAACTGTGCAAATAAGCTAACCTGCGACAGCAGGAAAACAATTAAAATATATAAAAGTTTCTTAACCATTTTTTCTCCCGGATGGTTCAATTATTAGGAAGTCCAATTCCAATTTTTCAAGATCGACCCTGATGAGTTTTACGGACAATTTGTCTCCTAACCTGTATGTTTTTTTAGTTCGTCTTCCAATTAATGAATATTTTTTATCATCGTAAACGTAAAAATCCCCCTCTAAATCTCTTACCCTAATCAAGCCTTCTGCAAGAATATCCGTTAATTCCACAAAAATTCCAAAATGCGCAATTCCCGAAATTACAGCATGGAATTCTTCTCCAACTTTGTCCTTCAGGAAGAGGGCTTGCTTCTTCTTTACAGAGAGCCGTTCTGCATCAATAGCATTTCTCTCACATTTAGATATATGATCGCAAATTTCAGATAATTGATCAATAGTATAATTTATTCCGTTTTTTTTATTTATGTAGGCGAAGACTAAGCGGTGAATCAGGAGATCGGAATATCTTCTGATTGGCGAAGTAAAATGAGTGTAATATTTAAATCCCAAACCGAAGTGCCCGATGTTTTTAGTAGAGTAAACTGCTTTTGCCATCGAACGGATTGCCAATTCATTTACTACAGCTTCTTCCTCCGAGTTCCTTACCTGAACAATTAACCTTTGAATTTCCCTTGAGTTTGAAAATGAATTTGATTTAAAATCATAACCAAGAGATTTTACAAACCGGATAAATTCCTGGATTTTTTCACTCTCAGGTTTGTCGTGAATCCTGTAGATGATTTTTTTTCGGTCTGATTTTTTAGCTGCTGAAAAATGCTGTGCAATAATTTTATTGGTTAACAGCATAAATTCTTCAACCAGCATATTGCTGCTCTTTATTTCTTTTTTCTTCACTGCAACCGGTTTACCTGTTTCATCCAGCTCGAATACTATTTCGGGTGTAAAAAACTCGATGCTTCCTTCCTGAATCCTTGCCTTTCTTAACTTCTGAGCAAGCTGGTTAAGCAAAATAATTTCATTTGAAAAATCACCCGAACCATTTTCAATAATTTCCTGAACTTCATCGTATGTAAATCTCCGCTTGCTTCTGATAATAGACTTTGAAATTTTGTAATCGACCAGTTCACTTTCTTTCGTCAATTCGAATACGACGGAGAATGTCAGCCGGTCCTCATCAGGAACAAGAGAGCAGATTTCGTTTGAAAGCTTTTCAGGAAGCATCGGGATTACCGCACCTACTAAATAAACACTATTACCACGAAGCTCTGCTTGCTTATCTAAAGCGGAATCTTTTGCTACGTAATGACTAACATCTGCAATGTGAACACCAACTTTTAGATTACCATTTTCCAGTTGACTAACAGATAATGCATCATCAAAATCCTTTGCATCCACCGGATCGATGGTAAAGACATTTTCGTTTCTAAAATCGAGCCTGTTCCCAACTTCTTCATCATTAATGTCGATCACTGTTTTTTCGGCTTCATCCAGTACTTTCTTGTTAAACGATAAAGGAAGGTTAAACTGACTGGCAATTGAAGATTTATCTGCATCGATTGTTCCCTCTTTACCAAGAATCGATATAACAACGCCTTCAGGATTGAGCATAGATGTTGTCCATTCTATATTCCCAACAACCACTTTATCACCAACCTTTGCTTTACCGAGGTTCGATTCATCGATATAAATATCTCGATGTTGATTGATGTTATCAGGTTTAATGAAATAAAATGAGTTGGATTTTTGTAAAGTGCCGGTTACTTCTGTTCTTTTTCTTTCCATAATTTTTATTATCTGTCCCTCAAGATTTTTGCCTTTATGCTTCGCAAATAGTACCACCTCAACTGTATCGCCATCAAATGCAGCACTAATATTTCTGGCGGAAATAAAAACATCACCCAACTTTTTTTTCTTTGGAATAACAAATCCGTAACCATCGGGGTGAATACGCAGAACACCTGTTAATTTATTGCTTTCAGGAAATTGATTTAGCTGAAATCGCTTTCCTTTTTTAAATAAGAATTCTTCTTCAAAAAGTTTATGAAGAGTAGCTTTAAGAGAAGCATAATCAGAAGGAGTCTCAATTTTTAATTTCTTTCCTATATCCTTATGCCTGAATGCAGCTCCGGGATTATCCTTAAAAAATTTTATTAGTTTCTTTTTCATTAAAAATCAAACCTGTACTTAATTCCAAATTCACTTATCATTTCAGCATCGGTTGCTGTTCCCTGCAGGGGTTCTCTTCGCTCCAAACGTAAAATTAAATTTCTTAATGATGTAAACGGCGGATATTCAATTTTAATATTTGCTTTACTTAAATCCTGGAACACCTGGGACGTCCCTCCGATTTCATATCTAACCGGACCGGCTTTCCCGAGCAGACTTATTTTTGTTTCAGTGCCAACCTGCTGGAATCGAACGCTTCTTACATAATCGCCGAATTTTTCATTTAAAAATCCACCTACTAAAGAACCGGCAAATGATGCAGCTGTTGACGACGCAATATATTTATCCTGACTCGTAGCGTCGTCTGTAAACTTACCGACTATTATAAACATAATTGCATCGGAGGATGTTTTAGTTGCATCAAGTTGAAAGTCTCCAATATTATTATCCCTCGTATAAACGCCTATCGTTCCCTCTTTTTGAATAAAGTTTTTATTAAGCTGGCTTAATGGTCCCTCGAGCCTAATTCTGATTTCAACTTCTTTTTCACCAGCTCCGGATGAATCGGACGAAAGATAGTAATCCCTGTAAGTTCCCAAAATATTTAAATAAGGATCGTCAAGGTCGCTTAAAAATTTTACAGAACCTGATGCCTGGAAAGGTTTAATAAATTCCAGCTTCGAACCATCCATTAACGTTAGCTCCCCGTTAACTATTGGTCTGTCCCCGTTTAATGTATAGTCCAGGTCCCCGCTAAGATATGCAGTAAGGTTTTGTTTAAATTCACGTGAAAGGACAGAAACCATTTTTGCTTCATCTTCCAAACTGATTTTTATTCTGGCTTTCAGATTGCTTCCACTTGATGGAGCCGGATGTTTTTCTGTGGCAGTTAACCGGCTTAAGTAAATCAAACTGTCAATTGTAGACTCAGGATCTGCATCCATCGAATAATCTGTAAACTTGTAAACATATTTATCCGACTGACTTGAGAAAACACTATTTGTTGGGGTAAATGTAACCGAAGCATCTTTTGTTATTAGTAAATCTGCATTTAAAAAATTCTCATTATCGTTCAGTGTATAAGTTACATCATCGACCGTTTGCAAAGTAACTTCACCATAAATGCCCGGGTTAACAAATCTTGTTTCTTCTCCCAACACTTTTATTTTACCGTGAGCCGACATATCAATTGTTTGCAAATCAAAATTCTTATAAGTGATTATACCGTTTGCAAAAATAGTCCCTCCATTATTTGTTTGTAGTGAATTCATTATGAATAAGCTGTCGATAAAGATTTCATTATTGCTCACATTTATGGTTGCACGGGTAAGATATTTTAGATTATTCGGTCTCGCAATAAAACTCATATTACTGATATTTAACTTACCGGATAGATCAGGATTTTCATAAGTTCCCTTTACATTTACCCCGGCGGTAAGCTGTCCCTGCAGGTTACGAATGTACGGAAAAAGTCCTGCTAATGTTGCCAGCTCAAATTCATTTGCATTTATTGAGAGATTTAGTTCTTTTGTATTACTAATTCTTTCATCTGTAACTAATGAAAGATTGATGGGTAACGAACCATCTATATCAAGCCGGGGGATTTTAATATTATTAAGTGTATCGAGAAAACTTAAATCTAATTGCATCTTTTCATTATCATATTTAACATTGGATGAAAGCGAACCGATTTTCCTATTTCTTATCTGCACACTATCAAGGTTTAAATTCATATTTAACGATGGTGATTGTGCCGTTCCCTGCCAGAATGCAGATAAATTAAACTTTGCTTTGAATCCTGTTTCCGGGGGAAAATCAAAGAGATAATTTGTTACATCCTTACCAGGCATATCTTTAACATACACTTGTAGATTCTGATCATTTGTTAACGAGAATAACCCTTTTATATCTATATCACCGGGTCTGTGCGTCATTTTAAATTCATTAAAAAGGAAGTGCTCATTGAAATATTCGATGTCAATTTGACCTGAATTCCACAAAGTAAAATTCTTATAACGGACTAACAGCGCATCCAAAAGTAAGTTAGCTTTGCCTTCATTTATTAGAACCTTGCCCATCGATGAAGTAAAAAAATTATCCTCCAGCCTTGTACGCATATTAAAACTTAATTCCTTATTTCGAACATTCGCATCGAGATAAACATCTTCGAATTTTTTATTAATAAATATTTGCGGCGCTGTTAAATTTACGGTTGCCGAACATCCATCCGGAAATTCTTGTTTGAAATCATTTATTGCAACAGAATTAAAATCCAGGGATGACAAATAATACAGATTTTTTTTATCCCAGTATTTAAAGTAGTTAACCTTAAGCGACAGATTAGCATAAAGTGAATCATTACTTTTTTTAAGCAACCCGTTAATATCTCCGTCTATTTCCATATCGACGTTACCAAGAAATAACGAAAGCATTTCGAAATCTTTAAACTCAATCGCATAATTAATATCTATCTTCTTATCAGGTAACGAATAGACGGTTTCACCTGGTATTACTAATGAATCCGGATTGAAACTCATACTCTTAATGCTTTGATCTATGAATCCCGAAACTATATCTGCTTCGGTACTGATAATTGAAGCAGCATCAACAAGAGCAAAATCACCCTGCAAAGTAATGTCGGCAAGATTAGAGACTATATTTATTATCCTTTCCCCGCCTTCTTCCTTACGAATGTCGATAATCATTTTTTTGTTATCAAGCGGAAGTTTCCGTATTTCCGAGCTATCTATCGATATTACCGCAAAAAGATCAAGACTATCGGGATCAAACTGCTTGCCTTCAGCAGAGATATTAAGATTCAAATCACTTTCAAAATCATTATTCTCAAGCAATTCACCTATATTAAAATGAAAAATTGAAGCATCAAGATTATATGTTGGACTGACTAAATCCGTGAAATTTATTTTGCCTGATAGTATCCCGGAAGTCGTATCCGACCGGAAAGAAATATTATAATTAACTAAAGAATCATGTGATGATACATCCGCTTTAAGCATCTGGTAATTCCTGTCCTGAATTTTTGAAGCGTTTGCGTTAAATGTGAGATTATTTTTCATTCTATCGGGAGAAGTTCCAACTCCTTTAACGTGCACCGAACCGGTAAGATTTGTTGACAGGTTTATTACGGGTTGAAGATCGAGGTTTATTGTATTCAGGGTAATATCGTAAATCAGATCATCGTGTGTAACATCCAAAATAACTTTTCCGTTGAAATTTCCTTTTTCTGTTAGTACATGCATCCCTGCCGTAAAGTTTGTTGGATTACCCTGAAAGTAAAGGGTGTCGAACTGCATTACCCCGTAACTTAAATACACAGGAATACTTATATCTCTTAACAGGTTATTGGCGTCGGTAGGATTAATTTTTGTATCGGTGAACATTACATCAATTCCCATTTTTTCACCCTGCGTAATATTCTTCAAATATCCGTTTGTTCTTAAATATGTTTCATCAAACGATATCAGCAAATTATCTAATGATAGATCGTTAAGTGTTCCGTTCGCACTTAATCTTAGTCTTACCGCACCTTGAAGCAATTCCGTAGCAGGGACAAAATTGGTAAGATCATCAAAATTAAAGTCGCTGGCAACTAAGTCTATAAATATTGGTGATTTTTCTATTTCAAAATTTCCATCGCTCAGAATCGGAAGTTCTTTAATGGATGCATTTACTGAGAGATTTGAACGGGACGTTACCAGGGTCAATCCTGTTACTTTCATTTCATCATCTTCAATTATGAATTTACCGGATAAATTTCTTAGTCTGAAACCATCAAGATTGGTGAGCGCCGACATATTGGTAATATCCAGGTTTACTTTCTCTCCAGCAAGATCAACAAAAGCCGAGAGAGATACATTCAATTTTTTTAATTTGAAATCATCCGGATTAAGATTCCCGTATATTCGATTGCTATTTTGATTTTCATAAGATTGCATTTTAAAGTCGATGTTGTTAAGTGAAAGATCAGCCACCCGGATTTTAAAATGGAATCCACCTGAAGCTGTATCTTCCTCCTCTTCCGAGGGGGGAAAAAGTCTTGAAAAGTTTGATTCACCATTTACGTCTTTTAACAGGCTTATCTGTGCATTATCAATTTCAATTTTCCTGAAATAAATTGTTTTAAAAAAGATTTCAAGCGGACTAAGACGGACATCAATTTTTTCAGCGTAAAGAGTTGTATCCTTCTGTTGAGTAAGTAAAACATTGTTTAGTATCAATGCGGAAAATATAGTTCCATCGATTCTCTCGATTGAAAGATGTCCGTTTATAGAGCCATTTACAGTTGTTAAAAGTTTATCCCGGAACCATCCGCGGAATGTTGAGGTTTGTGAAACGGCAAAGAGGATTATAAACGCTACAATTATCCCGATACCGAAATAAATAAATCCGTTAATAATTTTACGCGGAAGGGATCTTTTAATTTTTGGTTTTCTTCTAAAAAACAAATTCTTTCCTGTTTCTAATCTTTATACCTGCTAACAATAGTCTTGATGATTTTTGTGGTAGATTGATTGTTAACAAACCTAATAGTTTTAACTTCACCGCCATTTTCAAGTACCACATCCTTTCCAACAATATCATTTAATTTCCAATCGGCACCTTTAACCAGGACATCGGGTATAAGTTCACTAATTAACTTTTCCGGTGTGTCTTCATTGAATAAAATTATATAATCAACAGGATTTAGATTTAAAAGAATAAATACACGTTCATCTTCTTTCAGGATTGGTCTTTTATTTCCTTTTATGCTTTTAACAGATTTATCGCTATTTAACCCGACAATGAGAACATCCCCCATCTTCTTTGCTTTGGAAAGATAATCGACATGCCCGGCGTGAATAAGATCGAAACAACCGTTAGTGAAAACTACTTTTTTATTCTCCGCTTTAAGTCGCCTTCGGATGACTTTTAATTGTTTCAAAGTCTTTAAGGAATTCATTTGATTTCTTTCAAAACGGTATCAAATAATTTTTTCCGTTCGATAGGAACAATACCGACCTCTTCGCATACAAGTCCGCCGGCATAGTTAGCAAGATAAGAGCCTTCAATAATGTCGGCACCTGCAGCAAGCGCCATAGTTAAAGTGGAGATTACAGTATCCCCCGCACCTGAAACATCGGCAACTTTTCGTGCTTTTGTTTCCATTCGTTCTACAGGTTTGCCCTTTTCAAAAATTGCGATGCCCTGTTCACCAAGCGTCAGCAAAAGGTATTTTGATTTTAACTCATCCATTAATTTTTTCCCGGCAGTAGAAATATCCTCGGATGATTTTATTTTAACACCCAATTTTGTTTCAGCTTCTTTCCTGTTTGGTTTGAATACCGTTGCATTCTTATAGCTCATAAAGTTCTCAAATTTCGGATCGACTGTAACTAATTTTTTATTTCTATTTGCAAGTTCTATAAGGTCGGTAATTAACGATTTAGTAAGCACCCCCTTGTTATAATCCTGAAGTATAATTCCATCTATTTCTTTTATTTTACTTTTAACAAAGTTGTATATCTTTTTCTCAATTGCTTTACTAACATACTTTTTACTCTCCTTATCTATTCTGACAACATGCTGGTTATCTGCAATTACCCTTGTCTTAGTTGTAGTTGGACGGCTTTCATCAATTAAAATCCCATCGTTCATTATTTCAAAATCGTTAAGTAGTGAAGTGAAAATAGTTCCGAAATTATCGTAACCGATCACGCCAACCGGAACCGGTATTCCGCCAAGAGTAGAAATATTTAGTGCAACATTTGCAGCGCCGCCAAAGCGGAAAAATTCTTCTTCAACCTCCAGCACCGGTACAGGCGCTTCAGGAGAAATTCTTTTCACATCTCCCCAGTAATAGCCGTCAAGCATCATGTCTCCGATTACGGCAATTTTTTTTCCGATGAATTTTTTTTCAAGATCTTTTATACGCTTTTCAGAAAGAGCGATCATTTATCAGCCCGATTATTAAAAACTATTTATTTAAAATAAACATAAAAAGAGTGCGGTTAAAGGGAGATTACGCAGGCAGCAATTGCTATGGGATAAAACATTTAGTCAGTTCATCATTTAATTACACGGTTGTTAAACTGCCATCTTGCAAGGGGATTTGAAATCGATATTCTTACTAATCCTTCATCACTTCCAACCCACATATTGCTTCCATCGAACAGAAATGTATGAAATGTAGAAGTGGCAACTTTCAATTCATCAAGATTGACTTTTGTTACCAGAAGTGTATTCCTGTTTATTAAGAAGAGACCTTTGCCAATTTCCGCATTACCTTCGCTTTCGAAGGAATACACTCCTGCCCAAATATAGTTACCGGTTTTTCCGAGAGCATAAATACCGTTATCGGCTAACCCGTTTATTTGCGATATTTTTTTCCAGTTTAACTTTCTGTCGTAGATATAAATACCGCCAACGTTAAAACCGGGCTCATTTGAAGATGTAAATTCATCAGTACCAAACCAAATATTATTTCCCTCAAAAAGAATTGAAGAAATAGAAACACTTTCACCTTCTTCGTTAAAGCCACGTTTTTTATTTGTTATATACCGCCAACCCGTTTCTTCAATATATTTTTTTTTGATGTCATAAATATGAACCCCGGACTCACTTCCAAACCATACTAAACTATCTCCATCAAGTGCAATGGTTTTTATATCGTTTGATTTTTGATCCTTGCCGCGTGTCCGGTCGATATCTTCATATTTTCTTTTTTTTACATCAAGACGGGTAACGTTCCTGAATCTTCCGATCCATAAAACATTTTTAGCGGCATCGTAATTTAATGAGCGAATCCAATTTCCATATTGACCGCCTTGTGCAAATTTTCTTTTACTCCATTTCTGCGTTTTCTTAGTAAGAATATATAAGCCTTCCGTTCCGCCAGCCCAAACATAATCTTTGTTAACTTCGATCGTATAAAATAAATCCGTATCAATCGCTCCGGTTTTAGTAGAATAATTACTCCATTTATGATCTTTCAAAGAATAACTATATACACCCTGTCCGTATGTTGCTACCCAGAGATAGTCGTTCTCTGTAACTATACCGGTTACAGATGCACCTTCAAGAAAAATTTCCGATTCAACCTGCGCAGAAATAGAATTGAATTGAAATATGAGCAGAAGGAAAAAATAAAACGGTATTCTTATAGGTAGATTTATCACGGAAAGTTTACTTTAATAACTTTCTTTTTCCGAAGGAAACGTACTATTCTTAACATCATTAATATAAGCTTTTACAGCGGTGTTTATTTGTTCTTCCAGTTTAGCATAGTATCGTACAAAACGAGGATGAAAATCAGTGTTAAGCCCAAGCATATCCGGTGTTACTAATATTTGTCCGTCGCAATGTACACCGGCTCCAATTCCAATTGTTGGGATTTTTAATGTCTCTGTAATTTTTCTTGCAAGATCAGCCGGTATCTTTTCAAGTACAACTGCACATGCCCCGGCATCTTCCATAGCCTTTGCATCATTCATTATTTCATCAGCTTCTTCAATAGTTTTTCCGCGTTCGCTGTAACCACCGTAATGATGAATACTCTGAGGCATTAAACCTACGTGCCCCATCACGGGAATTCCATATTCAGTAATTTTTTTTACTGTTTCGGCAACCCGCTTGCCACCTTCAAGTTTTACGGCTCCGGCAGAAGTTTCCTTCATAATTCTTCCTGCATTTTTAAATGCCTCATCGATATTTAGCTGATAAGACATAAACGGCATGTCAACTACAATCATCGCACGGCTTACACCTTTTGCAACTGCTCTGGTATGATAAATCATTTCGTCCATTGTAACGGGTAATGTTGTTTCGTTTCCCTGGAATACGTTGCTTAATGAATCGCCAACTAATAAAACATCAATACCTGCCTGATCAAGCTGTTTAGCTGTGATAAAATCATAAGCGGTTAAGGCTGAGATTTTAATCCCGTTTTTCTTAAGAAGAGAAAGTGCTTTTGTAGTTACCCTTTTTATTTCTTTTTCAGTCGACATAATTTCTATCCATTAAATAATCATTTCTTCCAACGTTCGAGTTTCAAGATCGAAGTTGAACTGTTCTTCAAATCCAGCCGTTAATGAATCAGTCAGCTTTTCGTAATTAACATCTTCATTAATTATAGTAGATATTTCGGTTGTAGTGGATTTAATTTCTGTTAAAATTCTTTCCTTTTCATCTTCTTTCACAGTAAGATAATCAACAAGATTCAGATGATATTTTCCGCAAAGAATCGATCCATGCTGCAGTACCAAACTTCCGATTTTTCTCTGTGCACTTCCAACCAATTTCTTACCCACATAATTGATCTCACTTTTAGCAGAAACCGCAAAACATAACGAACTTTTATTTTCCTTATAGAAAGATTGAAAGTCTGGCTGGTTATGCTCAAGCTCCAGTATCCGTAAAGCAGGATGATAAATTTCCAGACCTTTTTTTAATGCGAGATTAATTTCACGATAAAGCAATTTAGGAGAAAATGAACCATCAACCGGGTGAACAACAGAATAAGTCAACTCTTCAGCATGTAAAATAGCTCTGCCGCCGGTCGGTCTTTTTACAAAGTGGATTCCATGTTCTTTCGCTTTGTCTATATCGATCGATTCAACCGGCTGATTATAGCCAAGTGAAATGCAATATGGCTTCCATCTGTAAAAACGTAAAAATATTTGATCTTTAAAATCCTGTTCAATCAGCTTGATATCAAAATCCATATTAAACTTACCGGCGTTAGAACCGGTTTTAAGCAGGTTCCATTTCATTTACCTACGATTCCTCTTTTACTATTTTCAAGAAAGTGCAGCAGGTTTATCACATGTTTATGGTTACCGAATTGCGCCTCTATTTTTTTTCTTGCTTGGGAAACATTCAGAGACTTGTCATACAAATATTTATAAGCTTCTTTAATTGTTAAAATATCATCAGTAGTAAATCCTCTTCTTCTTAACCCAACCACATTCAATCCGGAATACCTTGCAGGTTCCGAACTTACAAGAATAAATGGCGGAACATCCTGTGAAATCCTAACGCTCGAAGCGATCATAGAATGATCGCCGATTTGAACAAATTGATGAACTCCAACTAATCCGCCTATAATTACCCAATCTCCAACATGGACATGCCCACCAAGGTTTGCAACGTTGGCAAGAATAACATGATCACCAACAACTGCATCATGAGGTACATGAGTATACGCCATGAGCAAACAATTTTTCCCAACTTTAGTTATCCCTGTTTCTTTGGTCCCTCTGTGCAAAGTCGCAAACTCTCTAATGTCGCAGTCATCACCAATAATAAGTACGGATTCCTCACCTGCAAATTTCAGATCCTGCGGAACATTAGAAATGGAAGCCCCCTGTTTTATTTTTACTCTTTTACCAATCCTCGCACCATCATATACTACAACGTGCGGACCAATCTCGCAATCGTCTCCAATCTCGACATCGTCTTCAACAATTGAGTATGCACCGATTTTAATATTAATGCCAAGATTTGCTTTTGTGGAAACTATTGCGGTAGGATGAATAGTGTTCATGATATAAATATTTATTCCTCTGTGGTTTTAACCTTATCGACAATCGCAACCGTAAATTCGGCTTCAGTTACTACTACGTTATCAACATAGGTTTTGCCTTTCATCATTATAAGCTTACTTCTTTTACTGATCAATTCAACTTCCATAAATAATTGATCGCCGGGTACAACCGTTTTTCTGAATTTAACATTGTTGATTTGCATGAAGTAAACATGTTTATCTTCCGGATTCGGAATCGAATTCCAGATAAATACTCCTCCCGTTTGAGCCATGGCTTCAACAATTAAAACGCCGGGCATTATCGGGTGACCCGGGAAGTGTCCCTGGAAAAACGGTTCGTTCATAGTTACAGATTTTACCCCAACCACTCTTTTATCAAGTTCCATTTCAATTATCTTATCAACTAAAAGAAAGGGATAACGGTGCGGAAGTATTCTTTCGATGGCAGCCGTATCGAAAACAACTCCTTCTTTTTTAACGAACTGAAATTTCTTAACCAATTTCTTTTGCTGATATAATTTTCTTACTTGTTTTGCAAACTCTACATTTGCCCGATGACCGGGTCGTGCAGCAAGAATTTGTGCTTTAATGGGTGTACCTATCAATGCAAGATCGCCGATAAGGTCAAGAAGCTTATGCCTGACAGGTTCATTTTTATAATGAAGTGATTTGTTGTTCAAAATGCCGTTTTCACCAAGAGATAATTTTTCATTTATCCCTATTTTTTTTGCAAGTGCCTGAAGTTCCTGGTCGGAAGGTTTGTGATCGACAATGACCACAGCATTATTCAAATCCCCTCCTTTAATTAATCCTTGATCAGCAAGCTCTTCAACTTCACTTAGAAAACAAAAAGTACGGGCAGACGCAAATTCATTTACAAATTCCTTTTCAAGATCGAACATTCCGGTGTGCTGGCTGCCTAATGCGGGATTCTGATAATCCACCATAACTGTTAACCTGTAATCATCGAGAGGAAGCGCAACTATGTCTATATTTTTTTCTTCGTTATGATACGTAACGGTTTTATCAATGATGAGATAATCCTTAGGAGCTTCCTGCTGTTCAAATCCCGATTTAACCAAAGCCTTAACGTAAGGCATCGCGCTGCCGTCTATAACCGGCGGTTCAATTCCATCGAGCTCAATTATAATATTATCTATCTGAAGCCCTGCTATAGCAGCGAGAACATGCTCAATCGTGTGGACTTTAGCATCACCGATTCCAATTGTTGTTCCCCTGGAAACGTCGATAACGTTATCTGCAACTGCCGGTATTTCGGGTTTCCCTCCAAGATCGACACGGATAAATCTTATACCTGTGTTTTCTTCAGCAGGTTTAAACGTCATTTTACATTCGGCTCCGGTGTGAAGTCCCTTGCCGGATATTGACGTAGCTTTCTTAATTGTTCTTTGTTGCTCTAACATAGGGTGGTTTTTGGTTTTCTTATTTTACTTTATAAAAATGATTGAAAAGATAGCAAGATGGGTAAAGAATTACAATAAACAGGGGTTACGATTTATCCTGTTTTGATGTATTTAACAGTTGTTCTTTCAAATGCTTCACCTCTTTCTCCAATTCCTCTAAACGTTCTGAATAAGCAGGCAGGTTTCTGATATGAGCTTCGAGTTTAAAAGCGGTTTTCAATTCTTTGGCAGGTGCGCCAAAATAATAACCGGGTTTCAATATAGATTTGGATACTCCAGACTGCGCTATCAAAACAACATTGTCACCTATCTCAAGGTGTCCGGCTATACCAACCTGTCCGGCAAGAATACTTCTGTTCCCTACTTTTGAACTACCGGAGATTCCTGCCTGTGCGGCAATAACCGTGTCTTCTCCAATAAAAACATTATGAGCAACCTGAACAAGATTATCTATTTTTGATCCGCGTTTAATTATTGTTGATCCCATCGCCGCACGATCAACAGTTGCATTTGCACCTATCTCAACATCGTCTTCGATAACTACATTTCCAATCTGAGGTATTTTATAATAGACTTTATTTTCATCCTGCGTGTATCCGAAACCATCTGCACCGATAACGGTACCGGCATGAATTGTTACGCGATTTCCAATTTTACATTTTTCTCTGATACTTACATTCTGGTACACAACCATATCATCCCCCAATTCAACATTTTCCAGGATGACCGTGTTATGAAATATTTTTACGTTGTTCCCGATTTTACAGCCTGCAGAAATTACAACATTTTTTCCAATCGATGCATTGTTACCCAAACTTACAGTTTCATGAATAAATGCAGTTTCATCAATTCCATTAAGATGGATTTCCGTTTGAAAAAATTTTATTATAATCTCTCTGAATGTTTTTTCCGGCAGGTCGACTTCTATATAAGTTAAATCATTTCTTGTTTTGTTAAATCCTCTTTTAACTATTATAGCAGAAGCCTTGGTTGATGAAAAATATTTCTCATAAGCCGGGAGGTAAAGAAATGTAAGGTCACCATTTTGCGCATCTTCAATTCTTGCAACATTGGATACAAGAAGATTTTCATCACCAAAAATTTCCACATTAAACTGGCTGGCAATTTCTTTAATTGTTATCCGGTTCATGCTATTCCAGGTTAAGCTTCTCTATTACTTTAGCAGTAATATCATATTGTTCCTTTGCGTAAAGAAGCATAATATCACCACTGCGATCAAAAACAAAATCAAGATCTTCATCTGCAGCAATTTGCTGGATGGCATTAAAAATTTTATTATGTATCGGTTTCATAAGTTCGTCCTGCTTTTGAAACAATTCACCACCCTGCCCAAATTTTTTATTCCTGTAAGTGGTTACATTCGTCTGCAGTTCATCGAGCTCTTTTTGTGCATCAGCTCTTGTTTGGTCGGTCATAATCAGATTTCGTTTATCGAAATCATCCTTCTTTTTGTTGTACTCGTTTTCCATATTCTTAAGCTCATTCTGCCATTCACGAACTAATGCATCTATTTTTTGTCTTGTGTCCTGTACATCGGGAAGATTATCCATAATGGTATCGGAATCAACATAACCTATTTTTAATTGAGCTATCAGGGATACTGATGAGAAGAAAAAAATAACGGGGAGAATAATTAATTTTTTCATATTTAACGGAGGAAATATTATTTAATAAAAAGGTTCCTTTATTATAAAGGAACCTATTAAAAATAAGGGAAAATATCCGGTGAATTAATTTCCTCTTTTCAAACGATCCAGTACTTTGAAAGTAATATCGAAGGCGGCATCGGCATATAAAAGAAGAATATCACCGCTTTTATCAAAAACGAATTTCATTCCTTCTTCAACTGCAACAGACTCGATTGCAGCATAAATACTCTTTTTTACCGGGGCAAATATTTCTTCCTGCTTTGCATAAATTTCACCATCCGGCTGAGAAAACTTTTGCCGTCTGAAATTCATAATCGTCTGCTCCATATTAACAATATTTTGCTGTGCAGTTACCTGCTGATCTTGAGGCATGGTATTGGCTTGCTGCTGGTAGCTTGTTTATGCCTGTTGATATGCTGAAGACATAGAGTCTAATTTTGCCGACCACAAGTTTGTCAGTGCATCAAGATCACCCTGCGCTTTAATAGCAGCAGGATATTGAGTTAATATCACCTGGGAATCAACATATCCGATTTTCTGAGCCTGTGCAAAAGCCGACGTTCCACCGATCAACAACAGAACAACAGAAATGATAAGGTTCTTTTTCACTTAATTAATCCTCTCGTTATATGAATAATACTCTAACTGTTAAAATCCTTTTCCAAATTGAAAATGGAACAACCACTTGGGGTCAGCACCATCGGTAATAAACCGGTCAAATCCATATCCAATATCGAAGCCAATCAATCCAATCGGATTAATCAGGATCCTGGCTCCAAAACCTGCTGATCTGCGAAGATCAAAAATATCAGTTTTCTCAAAACTTTCAAAAACGTTTCCTGCTTCGGCAAAGGCAATAACATATAATGGAATAGGTTCAAGAGTTACCGCATAACGTAGTTCGGCAGTAAATTTTGCCATCACATCTCCACCAATTACGAAGCCATCCAAATTTCTCGGACCAACAGTGCGGTCTTCATAACCACGCAAAGAAACGGTTGCGATAACCAAACCGTTACCACCCATATAATATCTTTCAAATGGCTGAATCGGGGTTCCCTTTACTAATTCATCGATATAGCCAAAATCGGAAGATGTATAAAATACAAGTTTACTTGAATTGAATAATCTTTTATACCATTCCGCTTTAAATTCTGTTTTCATGTAATCTACATCGCCGGGTAAAAATGGACCACCCGAAATTTCTGTACTTAAAGAAACATTAGAACCTGTAGATGGGAAAATCGGGTTGTCGATATTTCTACGGCTTAAAGTAGCACCGAGTGTAAGCTGATTTGTCTTTCCTTCTAAGTAAACATTTTGTCCCTGAATTACATTATTATATTGGTAACGAAGCAAGCCCTGAATATAAAAGAAGTCATCCGGCCATTTTAATCTTCTACCAACACGTAGGGTTGCACCAGATTGTCTCAAATCATAAACATATTGCTGGCGGGTATCGAATAGTTCAACTCCAACCGAAGTAGGTGTATCGAACAACCAGGGTTCTGTAAAGCCTATTGTAAAGGTTCTATAAATATTACCAACACCAAACTGCCAGCTAAAATTTAGAACCTGTCCGCCTCCCATTGAAAAAGGACTGGCGATTGCAAAGTTTGTTAACGTAACACCAACCGAACCGCTAAAGCCAAAACTGCCGCTGTAACCTACCGAAGCGTTTAAATAGTCGCTTGACTTTTCTTCAACATTGAATGAGACTGCAACGGTACTGTCGGTTTCGATTTGCGTTCCAATGCCCTGGGGTCCGTACAATTTTTCAACATTAAAGTACTGTAAGTTGGCAAGCTGCTGTACACTTCTTAAAAGCAACGCCCTGTTAAAATAATCACCTGGGATAGAATAAAGCTCTCTTCGTATTACTTTATCCATCGTTTTAGTGTTTCCGGCAATGCCTACCCGCGAAATTCTAAATTGCTTTCTTTCTTCAACTTTAATTGTAAGATCAACTGAATCTTCGTCTACCCTTTGCTCCTGCGGCTCAATATTGAAAGTCAGGTAACCGTTATCGAGATACAGTGCAGAAACATCAGATTGTCTTTCATTTCCTCTTAAATTCTGCTGGAACTTTTTATAATCGTAGATGTCGCCTTTCTGAAATTCTAATCTCTCCGTCAGCATCTCGTCGGGATAAACGGTATTACCTTCCCATATTATATTCCTGATTTTATATTGCGGACCTTCAAAAACATTTATATGAATCGCGAGATCTTTATTATCATTGTAATATTCTAATGAGTCAGATAGTATCTCGGCATCCCGGTATCCTTTACTTCGATAAAAATCTACAACTAACTGTTTATCCTTTTCAAAGTCTTCCGGATGGAAATCTGCACTCGACCAGAATTTCCACCATGTGGATTCTTCCGTTTCATCCATTTCACCTTTAAGATCGCCATCATCAAATGCTTCATTTCCAGTAAACGTAATCTCCCTTACAACTACTTCGTCACCTTCTTCAATTTGCAGCTTAAGAACAACACGATCTTTTATTTTACTTATAATATCGGAATAAATTCTGTCCCCTTCTTTGTACTCTACCGGTAATTCATCGGAAAAATCTTTTTCCTGCCTCCAGGTAACCGTAATATCATTATCAATTGTATCAGCAGTAAAATAGACATAACGTTTCGATTCAATCCTGGCGTTTAAAAATCCATCTTTCGCATAAAGTTCTTTAACCCTGCTAATTAATTTTGATATTTCCTGGGGTTTTAAAATTGCCCCCCTTAGAAAATTTATTTTCTCCTCTATATCGTCAGTATCGATTTCATCATTACCTTCAATAATAACTTTTTCCAAACGGGGATATTCTTCAACTTTAATCAGAAGAAAAACTCCATCGGCTACTTTTCTATCATCTATGATTTGAACATCCGAAAATATATTCAGATTCCACAACTGCCGGATGGCGTTTAATGTTTGGTCGCCGGGTATTTGTATTTCGTCTCCAACTTTCAAACCGCTGCTTGAAATTATAGTAGTTGCATCTGCTGATTTGTTTCCCTCAACCGAAATACCAAGTATTTTGTAGGTTAGAGTTTGCTGCGCGAATAATGAAGCAGCAAAGAAAATAAATAGGATAAAAACTAAATTATTAAATAACTTCATTCGGTAGTTTCCGGACATTCTTTGCGCCTTTTTTATTCTGAATTTGTTCACTGACTTTACCGAATCTTCGTTCTCTTTTCCGAAATTCTTTGATAGCACCATACAAATGAGCACGGCTGAAATC
>Ga0210133_1000298_pt1 | contig 19232 bp, 17 predicted proteins | sample Joice_ThreeSqC_D_2_FD_184874 | JGI IMG/M metagenome (GOLD analysis project Ga0210133, IMG submission 184874) | Wetland microbial communities from San Francisco Bay, California, USA, that impact long-term carbon sequestration - Joice_ThreeSqC_D1... | ecosystem: Environmental > Aquatic > Marine >...
CTGCATCGCGGTCATCATTCGGTTGCCTTCGGTTGCCAGACCGATGATGTCGAGCATCTCGGCGTATTGCCGATCGGTCATGCCTTTCTGGCGTGCGAAGTGGGTGTGCGTGTGGATGCAGTATTCGCAGTTATTCATGATCGACACGGTCAGGTAAATCAGCTCTTTGGTGACCGCATCCAGCTCGCCTGGTCCCATGACCTGCTTTGCCTTGTCCCAGTTGCGCCGCAACATGGCCGGATGGTTTGCCATCGCCCGCCAGCTGTTGTTCACGTAATCGGTATTGCGCGTCTTGCGAATGTCGTCGAAGACTTCACGGGCCTGCGGGCTTGCCTGTTCGTCGGTCAGCAATCGAACGGTGGTCATGAGAACGCCTCGAAATGCGGGGGCGGCCAGTATGCCATCCTGACGAGGCTCGGCATGCCGCAGGATCGACCTCAGCCCGCGTTCAGCCGGCGGCGTCTGCACCCGCAATCCAGGCGCCGCAGGCATCGATCACGCGGAAAACAGGATTCGACGCCTGTTCATTCGACCACCCGGTCGGCGCGCAGCAGGATCGAGGGCGGGATGGTGAATCCCACCGCCCTCGCGGTTTTCATGTTGACGACCAGCTCGAACGCCGTCGGCTGCTGGGTCGGCAGATCGCCGGGCCTGGCGCCCTTCAGGATCTTGTCCACGAAGCTCGCGGCACGGTGGAAATTGTCCGGGATATTCGATTGCCCGGTCGATCCGGGCTGAATGAAAGCGCGGAAACCCGAGGCCGCGTTCCGGACGAAGGGTCGCCGACGACACCGGCTTGCCGAAGTGCGCACCCAGCGCTATATGATTGTCCAATGCGGATCGGCATCGTCGGCGTGAGCGGATACGGAGGCAGCGAGCTGCTGCGCCTTTGCGCAGGGCATCCGGCCTTCGAAGTCAGCTATGCGGGCGGCGACAGCACCGCCGGCCAGATGCTCGCGCAGCGTTTTCCGGCGCTCGCCGGAAGGCCCGAAGCTGCGCTTCCCATCCGGCGCTTCGTGCCGGAAGACGTGGGCGCGCTCGATTTGCTGTTCGCATCGCTGCCCACCGGCAAGTCGCGAGATCTGCTCGCACGGGTGCCTGCGTCGGTGAAGGTCGTCGACCTGGGGGGCGACCACCGCTTCCTCGACGGCTGGACCTATGGGCTCACGGAACTTCCCGGCCAGCGCGCCAAGATCGCAGACGCGAAGCGGCTCGCCAATCCCGGCTGCTACCCGGCGGCGGCCCTGCTGGCGCTCGCACCGCTCGTGAAAGAAGGCCTGATCGAGCCGCAGAACATCGTGATCGACGCCATCAGCGGCATCACCGGGACCGGCCGCGGGGGCGGCAGCGACTACGGGTACGTGGAGACCAACGAGGACGTATTCGCCTACGGTCTCGAGTCGCATCCGCACGTCCCGGAGATGGAGCGCGCACTCGAGCAACTATCCGGGCGCAAGTCCACGCTTGCCTTTACGGCCCATCTCGCCCCGATGTCGCGCGGAATCCTCGCGACATGCTATGCGCATCCGCGGGGAACGCTAGAGTCGGCACGGCTCTACGACGCGGCACAGGTCTGCTATCGCGACGCGCCCTTCGTAAAGATCGTGCCGACCGAACAGGGGCGCAGCCCGCATACCGCCTGGGCCACGGGCTCCAACCTCGCGTTCCTGAGCTATGCGATAAATCCGCGGACGGGCCTGGTCATCGCGATCGGCGCGATCGACAACCTCGGCAAGGGGGCCGCCGCGCAGGCGGTGCAGAACGCCAATCTCATGACCGGCCAGCCGGAGACCGCGGGCCTCGAGGGTCTGCCGCTTTTGACCTAGCGGCCGCGATCGCTCTGACGTCCCGAACGTCCAGGGTCGGGTACGGCACGATCGACGCAAGGCAGGCCGCGAACGGGCTGCCAGCGGCCAGGCGCGGACGTTGACCTTGCGTGCACGCTGAGCGGTTGGCGTTACGCCGTTCCGCTCAGGCCAGTGGGTCGGCTATCCGGTGTCAGCGCGCTTCGCAATGGCGGGCGTGACATCCGAATCTCAACGTGCAATCGACCGCAGCCGCCGCGGCCCGCCATCGACCTGCGAGGGTTCACTTGGCAACAGGCGCAGGCGTGTCGAGACGAAGCGGCGGAAATGCGTTCGGCAGATCTGACACGCTGAGCTGCCAGATCGACTCGAGGCCGGACAGGCCCTTCAAGCCGAAGGCGCCGAGCCGCTCCAGCCTTGCGTCCGATGGTAGGCGTGGCTCGATCCGGAATCGCGTCACGTCCGACAGGAGAATCTGGCCGCCGTGGCCCGCCGAACCAATCCGCGTGGCTCGGTGCACGTCAAGGCCGACGTAGCCCTCATCGGTCGTTTGAGGCTGACCACTGTGGAGCCCGATTCGAACACGGACGGTCACGCCATCGGGCCAGGCATGGTCACGCAAACGCCGCTGGATCTTTAGCGCCGCAGCGGCCGGATCAGCGGTCTCGGGAAAAGCCGCGAAGAACTCGTCGGCCCGGGAATCGACCTCGACGCCGCCGTGGTCGCGGACGATGGACCGAATCAGGCGCCGCTCCTCGGCCAGCAGGTCTGCGTACCGTTCGCCGAGCCGGTCTAGCAGTTCAGTTGAGCCTTCGACATCGGCGTACAGGAACGTCACCGGTCCGCCGGGCAACTGGCGCGCATCGGAGGCCTGGGCGTGGACAGTCGAGGCGAGGCGATCTCGATCGACCGCTAACGCGAATGCGGCCGACACCGCATCGAGAAGCGCCTTGTCGTCGTCGAGCACCGCATCATGGATGATCACGCCGAGGGGTTCGTCGGCGCGCTCGACGACGGCTGCTGACAAACCCGTTCCGGGTCGAGGCAGTGCCAGAACCTTGCCTGCTCCGTCGACGTATGTCCGTGCCGCTGGCGACCAGTATCCAAGCTTAACCGCGGGGTCGTGAAGCGCGTTGGCGATCGAACGCTGCAGCGAGTCCGGCGTTCGTTCGCCGCGCAGTCCCACGACCAAAGTGGCGACCGCAGCCTTGTCCATCTTCATTCGTGCGAGTCCGATCAGGAATCCGATCGGAACGGCTGCTCGCGCCAGCGAGAGCACCCAGCCCAGCACACCCGTGAACGTAGCGTGCACGGCCAGCGTAGACGAGAGCACGTTGAATGCAAAGACGAGCAGCCCGACGATCGCACTGAAGAGCACCGGCCACAGGACGCGACGCATCGGGGCGGTCGCCCGGGCGAGACGAAGGATCACGAGCCCCATGATGATCAGGGCCGCCGCCACGGACAGGAAGCCCGTCCACTGCTCAATGCTCGCAAGCATGTCGGGGGCGGGCATTATCCCGAAGGGATTGGCGCAGTCACAGCCGGGAGTGGTGACGCGATCGACGTGACCGAGTTCGGCCGGAATTCGATCCGTCAGCAGCAAGCGCGTCGGTATCTGAATCGTGGCGATGGCAATCACGAGGCCCATGGCGATGCGATGTCGCCGTGGGCCGAGGCGACCGGACGGGAACGCGAGCAGCAAGTAGGCTGACAGCGCGTTCACCAGTCGGCGAGTCGCGAACGCCAGCCCGGCGACGACCGGCAGGGGCGCGGCCTGGAACTCGGGTATGTACCAGCTGTAGCCGATGGTCATCAGCAGCGGTCCGGTGGCGTTGTCTGGGCGCCGCAACCACGCGACCACGCCGGCGATAAGGTATGCGATTCCGACGACCTGGGTCTGAACGATTGCGCTCGTGGCAACGCCCGCGCGGAACGCCACGAGACCGGCCAGGATCGCGAGGACGAGGCCGACGACTGCCGCGACCGAGGCCGTAAATCTGCCGCCCATCAAGACCGCTGATCTCGCGTGATCATCGGGTGATCGTACCGACGCGTGCCGAACGCATTAGCGTTTCGCCACCACCGCCAAGTGTGCGGACCTCGGGCGCCCGATCTTCCTGGCAGGGGTAGGTTGCATGGCGGAACGCTGAGTCGTCGATATTCGGTCCGCATATTACGACCATCGGGCAGCCATCCGGCCGTGCAAGTCGCACCAGCTTGCCTTGCCGCGGACCGATGGGACATGCTTTGAAGCCCTATCATCCGAACGACCGATTAGGGTCGGTAGGACCCGGTCCGGGCCTGCCCCTACCGGCGAGAAGCGGTCACTCGACGACCTTGTCCGCCTGAAGTAGCAAGGACGACGGAAGATTCACGCCGATGGCCTTGGCGAAAGCAGTGCTAACGTAGAGGTCGAACCTTCTGGGCTGCTCGATCGGAAGCTCGGCCGGCGACGCACCCTTAAGCACTTTGTCGATGTATTCGGCGAACTGGTTCGACAGTTCGATTCCGCTCGGTCCGTAGGACATTAAGCCGACCCCAAAACTGACAAAGTTACTTTCTGCAGCGATCGTCGGAATACGGTTCGCGATCGTAAGATCGCGGATCCTTGCAACATGCTGAATGGTCGCGCGGTCGATGGGTACGAGCAGCGCGCCGCACCCTGCTCTAACCGCGCCATCGAAAGCGGGGTCAATTTCCGCATTAAAGCCGATCGCCAGGAGTTCGAGTTCCAGCCCAAGTGCGTGCGCACTCGTCTCGAGCGCCTTCCACTCCGCGGTATTTTCGGGATTGCTGGTGTTCCACAATACCCCGACGCGCTTAAGGCCGGGAACGGCCTCGGTTGGTTTCCGGGGTTCGCTTCATGATGCCGGTCACGTTTCCTCCCGGCTTCGCAAATGTCTTCACAAGGCCCGCTGCCACGGGGTCGCCTTCGACAAACATAACGATGGGAATCATCCTTGTAGCTTGTCGGGCGGCCCGAGTTGCGCCCATTCTGATCGCCATAATCAAATCAACCCGCAAGGAGATCAACTCTGCGGCGAGTTTGGGCAACCCATCGTCGGAGCCAATGGCGCTCCTTCTTTCTATTTCGATGTTCTTGCCTACAGCGTAGCCAAGTCGCTCCAGAATGTTGACCTCCCCGTTGGGAGAGCGGAGAAACGCAGACGTTTCGAACGCGTCGCTCAAAATGCCAATCCGGTAACGCGACCTTGTGTCGTCCGCGATGGACGCTGTCGAAAATGCGTACGAGGCAAGCAGCACAAACGCGAGCGCGATCGACCTTATACGCAACATGTGCCTAACATCAGCTGTTCGGATAGGCAGGCGAACGTATGAGCCCATGCTCCCCCCATCTCAATAGGCCGGGCAGGAACTTTACGCTTTTCAACCTGGACAAGGCAGATGACGAGCCCTGTAGGGCGACTAGTCGCGGTTGCGGCCAGCGACTGCTAAGGATCGGTAGGAGCCCGCTGAGGCAGGCGGCTACCGGCCAGAAGCGGTCATCCGAACACCCGATCCGCACTGAATAGAATCGACGGCGGAATTGTCAGGCCAAGCGACTGTGCCGTTTTCCGGTTCAGGTACAACTCGAACCGCGTCGGCCGCTCGATCGGCAATGTGCCAGGATCCGCACCCCGGAGAATCTTGTCGACGTAGTCTGCGGTGCGTCGGTATAGATCCGGGCGGTAAGGTCCGTAGGAAACCAAGCCTCCTTCACCGACAAATTCACTGTAGCCGTACATTGCCGGCAATCGCGCCTTGGCGGCTTGCGCAGCGACGAGCGTGCGATGGCTCCACGTCACGGGGTCATCGAACACGATGATCCCTTGCGCGCGGTGCACCACGGCGTCTTTGAACGCCTGCTCGATCTCGGCGGGATCGCTGGCACGCAGTTGCTGGATCTCGATTCCCATGGACTGCGCCGCCTTCAGCGTCTGTTCCGTAAATACGACGTGGCTGGCGTTTTTTGGGTTAGTCAATATAGCGACTCGAGCAACTTGCCCGATGATCTCGACGAGGAGTTGCAGGCGCTTGGGACTGAGTTCTGGGGTTAGGAGGGTCAAGCCGGTAACCGTTCCGCCTGGATGGGCGAGGCTCATCACCAGCTTTACTCTGACTGGATCGGCCACCGCAACGATCACGATCGGAATCGACCCCGCACCTGCTCTTGCTGCGAGGCTCGCTGGGGTCGCAGCGGAAACGATAACATCGCACTCGGCGCGGACCAGCGCGGCCACGAGTTTAGGCAGGCGATCGTGGTGCCCGTTTGCCCAGCGCGGCTCGAGCAAGATTGTTTTTCCTTCGACGTAGCCATGTTCCTTCAGTCCCTGGCGGCAAGCCGACCAAAGGTGTTCGCCCTGGGAAGGAACGAATGAGAAGAGATAGCCAACGCGAGGGATCTTTCCAGGCGACTTTGCGCGTACCGGCATCGACGCGAGGAGTGCGCCCGCAGCAATAAAAAATTGCCTACGTCCGACCGTGCCCATTGCGCCCTCCCTGGCGATGAGCCCTCGCATCACTCTACGCTTCCTTTGACGCATGGCTAGTAGATAAATAGATGCAGTTCAGCGACTTATTCACGTTGATCAAATGACCGCTAAGGGTCGGTAGCGGCCTCCCGAATTTCCCGAAAGCGGCCGCTCCGCGGCGGGGCCGATTTGCCCGACGGAGATGGCTGCGAGGGGCCGAAAGCGGACCATCGATGCTACAGCGGCTCCTCCGACACGAGCCTCACCTTGAACGCAATCACCTCCGCCTCGTCCCGATCCAGCTTCAAGGCGAGGATCTCGCGCTTGTCGATTTCGGCGACGAACAGGGTCGGCAGCGACGCGGGACGGTAGCGCGCGTAGGTCGGAAAGCGCACCGCAACCGCGCGCTCCAGGGTCCAGGAGAATCCGCCGCCGCCTTCGCCGCCCGCGCCTCGATACACGGTCATCGCCTGCGGCAAGGCGCCGTATGCGGCCCACTCGCCGCGCGTCATCAACTCCTCGATCGGACGCCGCAGGGGCAGGCGCAGGCGCAGCTGCTTCGCGAAGCACACGACGTTGTCGCAGTGCGACCAGTGCTCGCCGAGCAGGCGCAGCCAGTCGACCTCGCGCATGCGCCGCTGCAGCTCGATGATCCCGGGCAACCGGCTGTAGCTGTTGTAGTGCTCGGCGACGTAGTGCGCCGCGTCGTCATAGGTCATGGCGGCCCGATCTGAACGGACCGCGCCGGCCTATGGCAGTGCATCGCGACGGCACGAGCACGCGCGCCGGCAGCGCCTTGCGCAGCATCCCGGCTCCCGCGAGTGACCGTCCCGATCGGACCCGACCACTCTAGGGCCAGGCCCCCCGCAGGTCAATCGACGATCGCAGGCTACGCGCTTCCGACGACGCGGATCTCGCGTGTGGCGCGCGGATACTCGACGCCCGCAGCGCCGAATTTTTCGACGATCGCCTGGTTGATTTCGCCGGCCGCCGCCACGTAGTCGGGCACCTTGACCCAGGGTTTGACCGCAATTGCGATCGACTGGTCGGTGAGCCGCGCGACGCCGACGAGTGCCGCCGGCTCCCGCAGCACGCGCACATTCCCCTGCACGGCCTCGTCGATCGCCGCGAGCGCACGCTCGAGATCGGCGGCTCGGGCAATGTCGACGCGCAGGTCGAGCTGGCGGATCTCGCCGTAGTTGTGCAGGATCTCGCCGACGATCTTGCGGTTCGGCACCACGACCCGCGAGCGGTCCGGGTGGCCGAGCTTGGTGGTGAACAGGTTGATGGCCTCGACGCGGCCCTCGACGCCAACCATTGCGACGTACTCGCCGACGCGGAACGGCTTGGTGAAGATGATCGTGAGGCCCGCCATGAGGTTGCCGAGCACCCCTTGCATCGCGAGCGCGATCCCCGCGCCCGCGAGGCCCAGGCCGGCGATCAGCGGCAACAGATCGACGCCCAGGTTCTGCAGCGCCATGATCAGGAACAGGCCGATTACCAGCAGGCGTGCGAGGCGCACGATCATCAGCCGCACCGGCGGTTCGAGCTGCAGCTTGCCCAGCCAGCGGTCGACGAGGCCGCCGATCCAGCGCGCGAGGTAATAGCCGACGACCAGGACCAGGACCGCGACGAGGAGCTTCGGCCCGAAATTGATGCCAAGGTCGATGAACGTGTCTTTGACCTGGTCGAAACTGGCGGGCGTGCTCAGCATGGCTGGATCTGGCGGGCTGGAGCGTCTATTTTCCTTCAATCCTGCCGGGCGGGCTGACATGGCGCAAACCGGAACGCTGGCCGAACGGCGATCGAAGATTGGTAAACTGCCCGCTGTCGTCACGCGACGCGAATCGCCGCCCATGCCCCTCGAGTTCAGGCGCCTGCATCCGCACTTTTTCGCCGAAGCCGGCCCGGTCGTGCTGCGTACGCTGCGCGACGCGGACGGGCTTGCGGCGATCCGTGCGGCAATGGACGCGCATGCGGTGACCGTGTTTCACGAGCAGGCGTTCACCGACGCCGAGCAGCTCGATTTCGCCCGCCGCCTGGACGGCGTGCTGCACGCCAAGACCGGCGCTCGCGTGGTCGCGAAGAACCGGCTCGGTGAAGAGGAGGCGCTGACCGACATCTCGAACGTCGGCGCCGATGGCGCGCTGCTCGAGGCAAACGACCGCCAGCGTCTGTACCGCCTCGGCAACCGCCTCTGGCACACCGACGCATCGTTCGAGGAGCCGGCGGGGCGCTACTCGATGCTGCATGCGCGCGTCGTGCCGCCGGCCGAGGAGGGCGGCGACACCGAATTCGCCGACATGCGCGCGGCCTACGACGCCCTGTCCCCGGCAATGCAGGCGCGGCTCGAGGGGCTTCGCGTACGCCACTCGATCGCCTATTCGCGCCAGACGCTCGGCTTCGAGTTCTCGGCCGAAGAGGCGAAGCTGCTGCCCGGAGCGGAGCATCCGCTGGTGCGAAGGCTGCCGCGTTCGGGCCGCAAGTCGCTGTATCTCGCCTCGCACGCGGCGGAGATCATCGGCTGGAACCTGCCCGAGGGGCGGCTGCTGCTGCGCGAGCTGATGGAGCACGCGACACAGCCGCAGTTCGTCCATCGTCACCGCTGGCGCACCGGCGACCTGGTGATCTGGGACAACCGTGCGACGATGCACCGCGCAACGCCGTTCGACGACGCGAGCCAGCGTCGTGAGCTGCGCCGCGTCACCACGCTCGATATCGCCGCCTGAGGCAGGCGACGCGCTTGAAAACCCTCGAGGTCAACGGCCGCCGCTATCGCTGGATGGCGGATCCGCTGGTGGTGGTGTGCGTCGACGGCTGCGAGCCCGACTATCTCCAGCGCGCGGCCGCCGCCGGCTGCACGCCCTATCTGGCGAGCCTGCTCGGCGAGGGTACGGCGTTCACGGGCGATTGCGTGGTGCCGAGCTTCACCAACCCGAACAACCTGTCGATCGTCACCGGCGTGCCGCCCGCGGTGCACGGCATTTGCGGCAACTATTTCTATGACCGCGAGGCGGACGCCGAAGTGATGATGAACGATCCGCGTTACCTGCGCGCGGGCACGGTGCTCGCGGCATTCGCAGACGCCGGCGCGCGGGTCGCGGTGGTCACCGCCAAGGACAAGCTGCGCACGCTGCTCGGGCACCGCCTGAAGGGCGTGTGCTTTTCGGCCGAAAAGGCGGCCGAGGCGACGCTGGCGGAAAACGGCATCGACGATGTGGTCGCGCGCGTCGGCATGCCGGTGCCCTCGGTGTACAGCGCCGCGCTGTCGGAGTTCGTCTTCGCCGCGGGCGTGAAGCTCATGGAGACGCAGCGCCCGGACCTCATGTACCTGTCGACCACCGATTACATCCAGCACAAGTTCGCCCCGGGGAGCGACGGCGCGAACGCCTTCTACGCGATGATGGATCGCTACCTCGCGCGGCTCGATGCTCTGGGCGCGGTGCTGGCGCTCACCGCCGACCACGGCATGAACGCCAAGACGCGCGACGACGGCGCGCCGAACGTGATCTACCTGCAGGACTTGCTCGACGAATGGCTTGGCGCCGGGCGTGCGCGCGTGATCCTGCCGATCACCGATCCCTACGTGGTGCACCACGGCGCGCTCGGGTCGTTTGCCACGATCTATCTCGACGCGGGCAAGCGCGACGCGGTCCGCGCGCGCCTCGCTGCGCTCGAGGGCGTCGACCTCGTGCTGACGAACGCCGAGGCCTGTGCCCGCTTCGAGCTGCCGCCCGACCGCATGGGGGACCTGGTCGTCGTGTCCACTCGACAGGTCGTGCTCGGCACGAGCGCCGCGCGCCACAACCTCTCCGGGCTGGATGCGCCGTTGCGCTCGCACGGCGGCGTCTCGGAGCAACGCGTGCCGCTGCTGTTCAACCGGCGAACTGCAGGCATCCCGGGAAAGGCGCGGCTGCGCAATTTCGACATCCTCGACGTGGCGCTGAATCATCTCGAGCAGCCCGGCGTGCGCCGCTCGGTCGCCGCAGCCGAACGGCGTTAAACTTTCCGCTCTGCGTGTTTCTGCAGGATGGCGGCATGCGCCGGATGCCTCGACGGCGGTTCCTCCTTGCGGCGAGCGCGCTTGGCAAGAGTTCACGGCGCTCGCGCTCGAGTCGCGCATTCCGGTGGCCTACAACATGCGTGAAATGGTCGAGGCAGGCGGCCTGATGTCCTACGGGCCGGTGGCGAAGGCGTCGTTTCATCGTGCGGCGTATTACGTCGATCGCATCGCCAAGGGCGCGAAGCCGGCGCAGCTGCCGATCGAGCAGCCGACGCGCTTCGAGACCGCGATCAACCTGAAGACCGCGGGTGCGCTCGGCATCGAGATCCCGCCCGCAATCCTGCTGCGGGCGGACGTCGTCATCGAATGATGCGTTGCGCTCGCTGAGTTCGCGCGCAGCGGCGGATCTGCCGCCCGATCAAAGACTTGCCTTGCCTGCGGGGCGACGCGGTCGCGCCGGCCTTTGATTCCCGGCGCCGGACGGCTACCCTGCGGAAAAAGCGCGCATCGACGGGGGAGGGCATGCGAAACACAACCGCAATCTGGATGGGCGGCTTCCTGGCCGCCGTGCTCGTCGTGGCGGGGCTTCTTTACCGCCCGCTCACCGCCGCATTCATGGCGAACCCGCTGTTCAACGGCATGATCGTTGGCGTGCTGCTGGTCGGCATCGCGGTGTCGTTCCTGCAGGTGTTCAGCATGCAGCGCGAGAGCGACTGGGTCGCAGCGCGCCGCGAAGGGCTGCGACCGCACGGCGCCGAGGAGCCGCGCATGCTCGCGCCGCTGGCGCGCATTCTCGCCGGACGCCAGGGCGCGCCGCGCATCTCGGCCGTGGTGATGCGCTCGCTGCTCGATGGCGTGCGCCTGCGCCTGGACCAGAATCGCGACATCGCGCGCTACCTCGTCGGCCTGCTCATTTTTCTCGGCCTGCTGGGCACCTTCTGGGGGCTGCTCGACACGGTGGTTTCGGTGGCCAAGGTCATTGCCGGACTCAAGGTCGCCGGGGCGAACGTCGGCGAAGCCTTCGCCCGCCTGCGTGACGATCTGCAGACGCCGCTCGCCGGGATGGGCACCGCGTTCAGCTCCTCGCTCTTCGGGCTTGCCGGGGCGCTGGTGCTCGGCTTTCTGGACCTGCAGGCGGGGCACGCCGAGAACCGCTTTTTCAAGGACCTCGAGGACTGGCTGGCGGAGCTGACGCACCTGCCGAGCGCGATCATTGCCGAGGGCGAGGCGCCGATCCCCGCCTACGTCGAAGCACTGCTCGAGAAGACCGCCGACAGTCTGGAAGGCCTCGGGCGGGTGATGACGCGCGGCGAGGAGGAGCGCACGCAGATGCGCGCCGACCTGCTGCAGCTTACCCAGCGTCTCACCGATCTCACCGACCAGATGCGCGCCGAACAGCAGCTGGTGCGTGGCCTGGCGCGCCAGCAGCAGGACCTGCACCCGGTGATCGGGCGCCTGGCAGCGGCGGCCGAGAGCGCCGCCGCGACCGACGAGGCGCTGCGCGTTCAGCTGAAGAGCCTGGAGAGCACCATGAAGCGCGTCATGGAGGAGGGCATCGCCGAGCGCAGACAGTATTCCGAGGATCTGCGCGACGAGCTGCGCCTGCTCACGCGCACGCTCGCCGGGCGCGCCGGCGGAGGTTCCTGAGGCCGCGCCGCGATGTTCCAGCTCACACGCCGCACGCGCACGATCGACATCTGGCCGGGCTTCGTCGATGCCCTGGCGTCGGTGCTCATCGTGTTCATCTTCATGCTGCTGGTCTTTGTGCTGGCGCAGTTCTACGCAACCTGGGAGCTGGCCGGGCGCGAGGCGACGATCTCGCGCCTCGAGCGCAGCATCGACGAGCTGGCGCGCACGCTCTCGCTCGAGCGCGATCGCAGCGCAGGACTCGAGTCGCGGCTCTCGCAAGCCGAATTGCAGCTGCGCGCCACGCTCGCCGAGCGCGATGCGCTCTCCGGGCGGCTGCGCACCAGCGAAGAGCGCCTCGACCTGACGAAGGCCGAGCTGGAGGAGGCCAGGCGCACGGTCGCCGCCGACCGCGAAACCATCGAGGCGCGCCTGGCCGACATCGCGCGCCTGCAGCAGGACATTGCCGCACTGCGCGAGCTGCGCGCGAAGCTCGAAGCCGAGGTCTCCCAGCGCGACACCGCGCTCGCCGAAGGACGAGAGCTGACCGCACGCGCCGAGAGCCGCGTCGCCGAGCTCACCCGCCAGATCCAGGCGCTGCGCGAGCAGCTCGCCGCGGTGTCGAGCGCGCTCGACCTCGAGCAGGCCAAAGTCAAGCAGCAGCAGGTCGAGATCGCCGACCTCGGCAAGCGTCTCAACCTCGCGCTCGCGCGCCGGGTGCAGGAGCTGAACCGCTACCGGTCCGAATTCTTCGGCAGGCTGCGCGAGGCGCTCGGCGATCGGCAGGACATCCGTATCGTCGGCGATCGCTTCGTGTTCCAGTCCGAGGTGCTGTTCGCCTCGGCCTCCGCGGAGCTCGGCCCGGCGGGCGAGGAGCAGATCCGGCGCGTCGCGCGCGCGCTCAAGGACGTGTCGGCAAAGATTCCGAAGGATCTCGACTGGGTGTTGCGCATCGATGGGCACACCGACCGGCGGCCGATCCACACCCGTGAATTTCCATCGAACTGGGAGCTCTCCACGGCGCGCGCGCTGTCGATCGTGCGTCTGCTGATCGCCGAGGGCGTGCCGCCGCAGCGGCTGATCGCCGCCGGATTCGGTGAGTACCGCCCGATCGCGCCGGGCAGCAGCCCCGAGGCCTGGCAGAAAAACCGCCGCATCGAAATCCGCTTTACCTCGCCATAACCGCGCGTCGCTAGGCGATGCGGTCGGCCTCGACGACCGCCGCCTGCCGCCGGTCGACGGCGTCGGCGAGCGCGCGCAACGCCGGGGTCACCTCGACAGGATACGGCGTCGCTGCCTGCTCGAGACCGCGCAGCGGTTCCGGTAGCGCCTCGAGGGCGGCGTGCGTGCGCTCGCGCAGCTCGGCGAGCGCTGGCGCCGGCGCGAGCCGCTTGCCCTCGCGCATGACGGGCTGGATGAGCGGCTCGCCGTCGAGTTTCTCGTCCACGAGCGCGAGCCGGTCGTGCGCGAGCCGGCCATTTCTCAGCACGCGGAACACCTGCTTTCGCCCGGGCCACGTCGACTTGCCTTCGGAAAGCTTGCGGCGCGCGATGCCGGCGTATTCCTGCAGCTTGTAGGCGCAATCGAGCCCGGGGGCGTCGTCCGAGACGACCAGCGCGGTGCCGACGCCGAAGCCGTCGATCGGCGCCGTCGCGAGCTTGGCGAGCTGATATTCGTCGAGCCCGCCGCTGGCGAAGATCCGGACCTCGCGGCAGCCGCCGTCGTCGAGGATCTTGCGCACCTTGAGCGCGTGCGCAGCGAGATCGCCCGAGTCGAGGCGCACGGCCCTGACCCGGATGCCTTCGGCGCGCAGCCGCGGCACCAGATCGACGACCTTGGCGGCGCCGGCCTCTGTGTCGTAGGTGTCGATGAGCAACGTCGTGTTATCGGGGTGCGCGCGCGCGAAATCGAGAAACGCCCTGGTTTCGCTTTCGTGTGCCTGGATGAACGAATGCGCCATGGTGCCGAAGGTCGGAATGCCGTAGCGCTGTCCGGCGAGCACCGTAGCCGAGCCGGCGAAGCCGGCGAGGTAGGCCGAGCGCGCCGCAAGCAGGCCGGCTTCCGCGCCATGCGCGCGGCGCAGGCCGAAATCGACCAGCAGCTTGCCCGGCGCAGCGAGCGCGCAGCGCGCCGCCTTCGAAGCGATGAGCGAGGAAAAATGCAGCAGCGCAACGACACGCGTCTCGACGAGCTGCGCCTCCGCGAGCGGCGCGACGATGCGCAGGATCGGCTCGTCGGCGAAAAACGGCGTGCCCTCGGCCATCGCATCGACTTCGCCCGTGAAGCGCAGGCTCGCCAGCCAGTCGATGAACGCCGGCGGGAACCCCTTTTGCCGCGCCAGCCACTCGAGCTCGTCAGGCTGGAACTGCAGCTGCTCGAGAAAGCCGAGCACCGATTCGAGCCCGGCCGCGACGAGAAAATTGCGGCAGGCGGGAAGCTTGCGCGAAAAGAATTCGAACGCGGCCGGCGCGTTCATGCCGCGCTCCCAGTAGGCCTTCAGCATGGTGAGCTGGTAGAGGTCGGTGAGCAGGGCGCTCGCGCCGGGATCGCGTTCCGTCACGCGCATCGGTTCGGCTCCTCGGGAAGTTGAGCCCCATCATAGGCGATCACGGAGCTGCGAAGCGCCGGGCGCGTGGGTGCGCAAGGGCGAGCAGCCCCCGCTGAAGGACGACATCGGGGCGTGATTTCGCGCAGCTTGGAGCCCGGCCCGAGCGGGGTTACACTTCCTGCAGACCGACGGAGAACCGAAACGACTGCAACTGTGCAGAGGTAGCTGATGGCCAAACAGATCATCCCCGAAACCCCGCCCGACTACGATCGCACGCGGATCACCGAGCGCCCCGACGGCTTTTACTGGCGCGAAAAGGGCGGCAAGCGCGAATACGGGCCGTTCGATACGCTGCTTCAGGCGGTGGAGGACATGGACTACAGCCCCGACGCCGACTACGAGCCGGGCGAGACGCTGGAGGAAGCCGAAGAGGAGCTCGGCCTGTCGACCTGGGTGGATCCCGAAACCGGCGAGCTGTCCGAAGAGGAGCGTCCGCGCCTCGAGGATCACTGATCCCAGGACGCACGCGCGAAGCGTGCGACGAAGTCCGCGAGCCCTTGCGCGGGCAGGTGATCGATACCGGCAGCGCCTGAACGGCCGCCGCCGCCGAATTCCCGACAGAACCGATCCGCACCCCGCGGCTGCGCACGCGGCGCACGCACGCTCACGGTGTAGCCGCCGCGCGCGTTGGGCGTCAGCACCGCATGCGCGCGCTGCGGGGCAGCGCTCGCCAGCGCATGCGCGAAGCTGCCGCTGACGCGCCGGGACCAGGCCGCGTCCGGCAGCAGGACCACGGCGCTGCGCGCGTCCTGGTGCAGCGGCGCGAGCGCGCGCGCATTCTCGAGATCCGCGCGCATCGCCTGGACGAGCGTTCGCACGATCGGCGCCTCGGCTGCAAAGCGCAGCGGGTCGACGGCGCCGCGCATCTGCGCGTGCAGCGCCGCCGGATGAATCGTGAGATCCGCTTCGGATTCGCCGTAGCCGTTGTAGTTCAGCGCCTCGCCGAGCAGCTGCAGCTGCCCGAGTTCGGCATCGTCCAGCGCGCCCCCCGCCCCGAGCGCGCGCGCCGCGTCGGCGAGGCCGTCGCCGAAGGCTGCGGCGACCGCCCAGGCGCGGTAACGTCCGCCGAGGTGACGGTCGACGAGAATGCTGGTGCAGACCGTCGGCGCGGTGTCGATGTGCGCCTGCAGTCCCGGGTGCGCGGGGATATCGCCCGGGTAATGATGGTCGAACCAGGTCACGCGTACGCCGCGACCGAGCAGGGCTTCGAGGGCCGCGCGGTTGCGATCGAGGGAAATGTCGAGCACGGTCAGCCGATCCCCCTTGCGCGCGCGCGCGAGCGCATCGCGCGCGAGCAGGGCGATGTCGCGCTTCGTGCCGGTGACCAGCTGCGCCTCGAGCGGCTCGGCGAGCCGCAGCTGCTGCAGCGCGCACAAGCCGTCGGCGTCGCCGTTGAAGACGTCGAACTGCATCAGCGCGCAGGCCCCGTTGCGACGCGCTCGCAGCGTCGGGCGATCTCCCCGCAGGCCTCGGCAATGCTTTCGGCGTTCGCGCTGTCGCAGAACACCGTGTCCGCATCCGGCCGCGGCGGCTCGAGCGTCTCGAGCTGCTGCGCGAGCACCTCGAGCGTCGCCTCCGAGGCATCGCCGCCGGCCGCCGCGCGTGCGCTGATTCGCTCGCGCAGCACCTCGAGCGGCGCATCGCACCACAGCAGCGTGCAGCGCGCGCCCGCTTCGCACCCGAGGGTCCTGAAGGCGCTGCGATCTGCAGCGCGCAGGAATGTCGCATCGACGATCACCGGAAAGCCGCTCGGCAGCAAGGCCTCGGCGAGCGTCGCGAGCCGCGCGTAGGTGGCGCGCGTCGCCTGCGGCCTGTAGAGGCCGGCGTCGAGCCCGGAGCCGCTGCGCGCCGTCGCAGCCAGGCCGTGCAGGCGCTTGCGCTCGACATCCGAGCGCAGGCGCACGGCGCCGAGCGCTTCGAGCAGCGACTGCGCCAGCGTGGTCTTGCCCGAGGCGGAGACACCGCCGCTGAGGACCAGCGCGCGCGGACGCGGCGCGGTGAAGCCGGCCGCATCGGCGAGGTGATGCGCGACGTCGCCGAGCGCGGCGGCCGCGGCCTGGGCTTCGGCCGGCGCCATCTGGCGCGCGCGAATGAGCGCCACCTTGGCGCGCACCATGGCGCGGTACACGAGATAGAAGCGCAGCACTGCGACGCCGGCATAGTCGCCGCTCGCTTCGAGCACGCGGTTGAGAAAGCGCCAGGCGAACGCCGCTGCGCCGCGGTCGACGAAGTCCATGACCGTGAACGCAATCTCGCTCATCACGTCGATCCAGCGGAAGTCCTCGTTGAACTCGATGCAATCGAACGGCACCGCCACATGGTCGATCCGCGCGACGTTGCCCAGGTGCAGATCGCCGTGGCACTCGCGCACGAAGCCCTGCGCCTTGCGCCGCGCGAAGGTCGCGCGCAGGGCATGGCCTTCGGCTTCGGTCCAGCGGCGCAGCCGCGCAAGCGCTTCGCTGCTCGCCGCCGGGGCGCCGAGGCGCTCGATGTGCGCGAAATTGTCGAGCGCATCCGCGATGATCGACTCGGGCGTGCCGAAGGCGCTGTCCGGCGGCGCGATGTCGATCGCGGCATGGAATGCGGCGACACGCTCGGCGAGCGCATCGACGTCCACCGCATGCAGCGCGCCGCGCGCGAGCAGCCGGTCGAAGCTCGCCTCGGTGTCGAAGCGGCGCATTTTCACCGCATAGTCGAGCACCGCGCCCGGGACGCCCAGCCGGGGCGCATCGGCCGAGCCGCCAATCGGCACGACCTCGAGGTACAGCTGCGGCGCGGTGCGCCGGTTGAGCGCAATCTCGAGCTCGCAGTAGCGCTTGCGCGCCGCCAGCGTGGTGAAATCGACAAAGCCGAAGTCGACCGGCTTCTTCAGCTTGTACGCAAGCGCACCGGCGAGCAGGACGCTCGAGATGTGCGTCTCGATCAGAATCACCTCGGATCCCGGCGTCGCGGCGGCGAGCGCATGGCGCAGGCCGGCGACGAGCGCGGCGTGTGCATTCTGCGCGGCGTCGCGGTTCGCGGCAGGACCGATGCGGTGCTGGCCCACGCGACCCGCCTAGCTCGCACGCGCGGCGGCGCGCGCCGCATCGCGCGCCGCGATGGCCGCCTGGTAGACCTCGAGATAAGCGCGGGCGGACGCCGCCCAGCTGAAATCGCTGCGCATGCCGTTCGCCTGCAGCCGGCGCCAGGTCGCGGGATCGCGGAAGGCATCGAGGGCGCGCTGGACGGCGGCGAGCAGGGCTGCGGCGTCCGGCGCATCGAACACGAAGCCGGTCGCCTCGCCGAGCGGCGCCTCCTCGGGGTCGCGCACCGAGTCGGCGAGACCCCCGGTGCGGCGCACCACCGGCGGCGTACCGTAGCGCATGCTGTAGAGCTGATTCAGGCCGCAGGGCTCGAAGCGCGAGGGCATGAGGAACAGGTCGGCGCCCGCCTCGATGCGGTGTGCCAGTCCTTCGTCGAAGCCGATGCGCACCGCGAGCGCCCCGGGGTATTCCGCCGCGAGTCTGCGAAACGCATCCTCGAAGCGGCCTTCGCCCTGACCGAGGACGACCAGCTGGGCGCCCGCGCGCAGCAGCGCGGGCGCGATTTCGATCACCAGGTCGGCGCCTTTCTGCTCCACCAGGCGCGCGACCATGCCGAGCAACGGACCCGGACGCTGCGCGAGGCCCAGCGCGCGCTGCAGCGCGCCACGATTCGCCGCCTTGCGCTCGAGGTGTGCGGCATCGTAGCGCTCGGCGAGCAGGGCATCGTCCGCAGGGTTCCAGGTCTCGACGTCGACGCCGTTCAGGATGCCGCTCAGCGCGTCGCTGCGCTCGCGCAGCAGGTCCTCGAGGCCGAAGCCGAGCGCAGCCGTCTGGATCTCGCGCGCGTAGGTCGGACTCACCGTGGTCAGGCGGTCGGCATAGCGCAGTCCCGCCTTGAGAAAGGAGATGCGGTCCCACAGCGCGATGCCCGCGGCGGCGTGCAGCGCGGCGGGAAGGCCGAGCGCCTCGAGCACGCCGGCGGCAAACAGCCCCTGATAGGCGAGATTGTGCACGGTCATGACGCTCGCGGCATGCACGCTGCTTTCTCGCGCGAGGTACGCCGGCGCGAGACCGCTCTGCCAATCGTTGCAGTGGATCAGGTCCGGGCGCCAGCCGTCGAGCCCCCGCATTCCGGCGAGGCTGGCGATGCGCGAGAGCAGGCCGAAACGCAGGTGATTGTCCGCCCAGTCCTCGTTGGCAGGCGATTGGTAGGGGCCGCCCGGGCGATCGTAGTACGCGTCGCAGTCGACGAGGTAGATCGGGCATTGCGGGCCCGATGCCTGGAGCAGGCCTGCACCGGCGAGTCTGCCGCCAGGCCGCGCAAACGCGGCCGCCGGGCGCGCCTGCGGAAATGCCGATTTCAAGGCACGGTAGGCCGGGACCAGCACGCGTACATCGACGCCGGCGCGCGCCAGCGCCGCGGGGAGCGCCTGCGCAACATCGCCCAATCCGCCCGCCTTGACCCAGGGCGCGATCTCTGGCGTGACGAACAGGACGCGGAGCCGTTCGCTCATCTGCGCAGGCGGCGGATGCCCGTCAGAGCCAGGTCATCATCCCCATTTCGAAAGGATTGCTGACCAGCGGATTCGCCGGATAGGCACGGATACGGTACTCGATGCGGCCCGAGATTTGCGGGCAGAACGCGATCGAATACAGGTGCTCGCCGGTCTCGGGCAGCGTGCGCTCGTAGTT
>Ga0210133_1000300_pt1 | contig 19182 bp, 16 predicted proteins | sample Joice_ThreeSqC_D_2_FD_184874 | JGI IMG/M metagenome (GOLD analysis project Ga0210133, IMG submission 184874) | Wetland microbial communities from San Francisco Bay, California, USA, that impact long-term carbon sequestration - Joice_ThreeSqC_D1... | ecosystem: Environmental > Aquatic > Marine >...
GGTAGCACCCGCCAGTGCGGAGGCCGTGGACGATGCCCTGGGCATGGCCGTCTTGACCGCGTTCCCGGACCGGGTCATGCGGCGCCGGACGCCGGGGGCAACCCAGGCCGTCCTTGCCAGCGGGGGAGCCGCCGAGGTGGGGCCGCTGCCGCCCGCCGATCTCCTGGTGGCCGTGGATGCGGAGGAGCGCGCTACCATAAATGGGAGACACTCCGGTCGCGGGCTGACGGTCCGGCTGGCAGTCGGGGTGAAGGCGGAGTGGCTGCTCGATCTGGTGCCGGACGGGCTGACCGAATGGAAGGACACCGTGTGGAATCCGAGCACGCTTCGGGTCGAGACCCTGGCCCGGTTGTGCTACGGGGCGGTGGTCCTCGACGAGAGCCGGCGGGCCGCCCCGGCATCCCCCGAAACCAGCCGAATGCTGGCTGATGCCGCGCTGGCTGCGGGGGGCGGCGACGCCGGTGTTTCCAGCGGTGTCAGCACCATACTTCAAGTGAAACTTGAACTGTTGCGCAGGGCCTTCCCGGAGCAGGAAATCCCAGCCCTCGACGCGGAGCATGTTCGCGCAACCCTCGTGGCGGCGTGCGACGGTTTGACGAGCATGGCCGAGTTCCTCGCGGTGCCCATGGAGGAGCGTTTGCGCCAGGCGCTTTCGCACAAGGTGTTGGAGCTATTGCGCAACGAGACCCCCGGGCATGTCCGGCTTCCGAGTGGCCGGCAGGTGGCGGTGAACTACGAGCCAGGCAAGCCGCCTTGGGTCGAGTCGCGGTTGCAGGACTTCTTCGGCTTGAGCGTGGGGCCCGCCATCTGCCACGGTCGCGTACCCTTGACCCTGCACCTGCTGGCGCCCAACCACCGCGCGGTGCAGGTCACTGCCGATTTGGCCGGCTTCTGGCGAACCCATTATCCCACCATCCGCCGTGAGCTTTGCCGACGTTATCCCAGGCACGCCTGGCCCGAGGATGGCGCGACCGCGACGCCACCTCCGCCGCGTCCGCCGAGGCGGTGACGAGACGGGGTCCGCTCGGGCAAAGAGCGAGGGCGGGGGAGAGGTCCGCGCGATCGAGAGGTCGAGTCGGGCGAACTGAACTATTTCCACGCAAATCCGATGTAACTCTTGGTACGGGAGATCGGTTCGTATCTTCCTCGCGGACTTCAGCCAGGAGCTCTCCATGAAATTGAAAGAGGTCACGTTCTTGCTCGGTTCGATGGCGATTGCGTTCGCAACCTCGGGTGCGACGTGCGGTGGCGAAGATCCCTGCGTGGCCGCCAAGCAGCACATGTGCGACAAGATCACGGGACAGTATTGCTCCGCGCTCTACATGGACAGCGCCCAGGCGAAGATCGTCAGCGCGTGCGGGCAGGCCGAGCTGAATGCGTACATTCCGGTGGTCGAGAACGCTTGCACCGCCTCCTCTTCCAGCAGCGTGCCGATGGACTGCAGCGCCATTGCCGGCCAGTCCTACGCCGGTCCGCAGCCCGACGCTGGCGTGGGTGCCTGTGGAGCCGCGCCCATGAGCTTCAGCTACAGCGGCACGTCCACGGCGGATGGCCGCGCGGCCCAGCTTGCCTTCACCGTTTCCGGGACCGCAGTCACCTCGGGCACGCTTTACGCCACGGGCGTGTGTGATACCAACATCCGGCTGACCACGACCAACATCGCGTTCACGGGCGTACTCAGCGGCAGCTGGGAATCCGCGTCCGGCGTCATCAACGCCAGCTGGAGCGGGGGAGACTCGGTGTGCGGGACGCCACTCACCGCCATCGATGGTTACCCCACCAGCGGCTCGCTCACCATCGGCATGGTGGGCGGGAAAGTCCAGCTTCAGCGAATCATCGGCGGCGCCGAGCCCTACGAATTTTCGCCCAGCGGCCAGAAGTACGCGCCGCCCTCCACGAACTGCGGCACTCCCTCTCCGGACAGCGGCAGCACTGCCGCCCGGGACGCCAGCAGCGCTGGTGGCAGCGACGCGCTCGGGCCGGTGTGCACGAAGCTGGCTCTGTGTTGCCCGACCATCACCGACATCGCTGCGCTGCAAGGCGATTGCAACAGGACGCTCTCGAACGGCCTGGGCGACAGCGGCTGTCAGATCACATGGGACTCGCTCACCCGCCTCGGCTACTGCGCGGGACTCTAGCGGACGTTCTGATCGCCGCGTGCGCAACAACCCACTCCTTGGCGAAAGAGGGCGACATGGTTTCGTTCTTGTGCCAGAACTTGCCCCATGCCTGTAGCATCGACCAGCGGTGAATTTCAAGATAACGGGAACACGCAGTCCGGTGTCTCAATCCTCGCTCCAGCACAGCGTGCGCCTGTCGCCCCAGAGGCGCTAGCCCACCGGGACCTCCAAAGCGGCCCCTTCTGGCAGCGAATCCACGCTTACGCGAAGGTGTCCGAGACCGACTTTCTCGATCACCAGTGGCAAGCCAAGAACTCGATCACCAACATTCCTAGGCTCCTGGCCGCGCTGGAGGGGCTGGTCTCTCCAGACTTCGTCCGGGATGCCGAAAACGGCTTCAAACACGCGCCCATGCCGGTGCGCGTATCCCCTTACCTGATGTCGCTCATCGACTGGTCGAATCCCTACGATGATCCCATCCGTATCCAGTTCATTCCGCTCTTGTCTCGGCGCCTGCCCGACCACCCGAAGGTCGACCTGGATCCGCTGCACGAGCGGCAGGACATGCCGGTTCCCGGGTTGACCCACCGTTACCCGGACAAGGTTCTGTTTTTGCCGGTGGCCACTTGTCCGGTGTACTGCCGGTTCTGCACGCGCAGCTACGCAGTCGGGCTCGACACCGAGGAGGTGCACAAGCTCACCTTCAGCGTGGATCCCGAACGCTGGTCCGCCGCCATCGGCTACGTGAAGTCGCGGCCCGAGGTCGAGGACGTGCTGATCTCCGGTGGGGACGCATCCCAGCTTCGCGCCGAGCAGATCACGTTTCTTGGCGAATCCTTCCTGGCCATCCCGCACGTGCGGCGCATTCGCTTCGCCACCAAGGGCCTGTCGGTCATTCCGCAGAAGTTCTTGAGCGACAACGCCTGGACCGATGCCGTTACGCGCATCGCCGAGTTGGGACGCAAGTCGCACAAGGACGTCATGATCCACACCCACATCAACCATCCCAACGAGATCACGTCGATCACGCAGGCCGCGGCCGACAGACTGACCGAACGGGGAATCTTGGTGCGCAACCAGAGCGTGCTCATGCGCGGCGTGAACGACAACGTGGCAATCATGGGGATGCTCATCAAGCGTCTGTCCTATATCAACGTCCATCCCTACTACACCTACGTGCACGACATGGTGAAGGGGGTGGAAGACTTGCGCACCACCGTGGCCGCCGGCCAGTACATCGAGAAGCGGATCCGTGGTCTGGTCGGTGGTTTCAACATGCCGACTTTCGTCGTCGACACTCCGGGTGGCGGCAAGCGCGAGATCCACTCCTTCGAGCACTACAACGAGGAGACTGGCGTCAGCGTGTATCTTTCGCCGGTGGTGCACCCGGGCGAATACTTTTGCTACTTCGATCCCATACACCTTCTGCCCCCGAGTGGGCAGGCGCGCTGGGCGAAGCCCGAGGAGCACGACAAGATGATCGAGGAGGCGCTCGCCGCGGCCCGGAGCAAGGCGTGAGTGGAGTTGGTTCGGGCATCGACAAGGGATGGGGGCATCTAGAGGCGGGCAGCCCCGCGGCCGCACAAGAGGTGGCCGAGCTCGAACTGCGCGACGATCCCGAAAATCCCGAAGCGCTCCTGCTTCTCGCGGCTTGCCACCGGGGGCAGGGCGAATTCGAAGACGCCCTTGCCGTTCTCGAGAAAGCCTGCCATGCGGCGCCCGAGTGGAGCGAGCCCGAGCATTGGATAGCCGAGATTCTCGGGCTGGAGATGGAGCGGCCGGCGGATGCGCTTCGACATGCCGCCGCGGCTGTTGACCGCGCCGAGGAGGAAGACGAATTTCTGGACGCCGTCCTTCTCAAGGCCGGGCTGGAGATTCAGCTGGGCAAGACCGCGGCGGCGCGGGACACCTTGTCCGAACTGCCTCCCGCCGAGGAGGTCGCCCTGCCCGCGGAATTGTCACTCGACCTGGCCTACATGTTTCTCGAGGCGGATATGGCCGAAGAGGCGGAGAAACGGTTTCGCCTGCTGGCGGATGGAGATATCGAAACCGCGGAGGCGTGGTACGGGATTGGACTTTGCGCGGAGGAGCGCGGTAACGAAGCGGCGAAGCGCGCGGCGTGGTTGCGTGTGCATGCCCTTGACAGCAAGGCGCCCGTGCAGAACCCCCACATGAGCGAGGCCGAAATGGCCGAGGTTGCGGAACAGGCACTCAAGGAACTGTCCGGGGCCGCTCGCAGGCTCATCGGGAACGTTCCTATTCTGATCGTCGATCTGCCCGCGAGGGACGAGGTCGAGCACGGACTGGATCCGCGACTTTTAGGACTCTTCGCCGGCACCCCCCATTCGGAGGCATCGACGGTGGGAGGCGCGCCGCAGGTAACCCAGATCCTGCTGTTTCGCAAGAGTCTGGAACGGATGGCTATCGACCCCGACGATCTGCGCGAACAGATCCGTATCACCCTGCTGCACGAAACCGGCCATTTCTTCGGCATGACCGAAGATGACCTAGCAGAGGTCGGCCTGGACTAGACGGTCTAGAACGTGAACAGGTCGGGTCGCGCTGCCGCCTTGTCGATGGCGTCGACCAGCTCCTTCCGGGTGGCTGCGAGGCGAGCGAGGATCTGGCGAATGGTGTTGTAGCGTTGCTTGTACTGCTCCATGCGGACCTGATCTGGCGAGCCACTCATGACGGCCTCGAAGAGAGGTGTCTTCTCGACGGGGACGACCTTGTCGCCTTCCGGCTTGGGGCCGATCTTGCGCGCCGTCCAGGGCGCTCCCGTGTTCGATCGGATCATGAATCCTTCATAGTCGGAGGCGCTACAACTGTCGCCACCACCCTTGCACACCGGCTTACCGATTTCGACCAGGCTGCCGATGGCCAACTTGCCGGCCGACGAAAAGACCACCCCGTAGTTGACCGCGGGCTTCGAGCCGTCAGCCATCTTGGAGGCGAAGGTTTCCAGCGAAGCTTTGTCGGCCTTGGTGCGCTTGATGTGGCGCTCGACCTCGCCGTACAGGACGATCGCGTCGTAGTAGTAGGTCATCAATCGATCAACCGCGAGGTCCTCGAGCAAGTAGTAATTCACCTTGAAAATGCGCGAGGTGTCCGGACGAGGATCCAGCTTCACCATGGCCAGCTTCGACATCAGCTCGGGATCGTACGAGAGGGGATCCTTCTTGGCGTTCTGGAGCTTCTGCTGGCTGAAGGCCACCGCCGTGCCAATCTCCGAAATCGTCTTCTGCATTTCGTCGAGCTCGGCCTTGACCCGCTTGGCGCCGTAGTTCGCCGAGTTGTACATGCGCCGGCCCACTGCCGAGGCGCCGAAACCGAAGCCGACCGCGCTGGCAATCAGCACGGCGATGACGAGGATCACCCGGGCGGCCAGGCCGCCCCCTCGCTGCACGCTGATCGAGGGGCGCCCGTCGTCCTGGGGCGACCGCAGGTCGAAATGCTTGCCCTCGGGCGGACGCATGGACGCAAAGGGATCATTGAACACCGGGGCCGCGGCCGGTTGAGGCGCGGGTTGCGGTGGGGGAGGGGCCGCGGGGCTCGGGATCGGCGCCATGGGACTCGGCACCGCGCTCGGTGAGGGCACCATGGGCATGCCCGGCATGGCCGGCCCGGGCATCGGTACCTGGCCCGGCGCGGGAGCTCCGGGCCGAGACAATCCGAGGCGGGCTTTCAGGTCAGCGATATCTCTTCCAGGACCGGGCTTCTTCGGTTGCTCCAAGACAATATCTCCGTGCGTGAGGTGGCGAGTTACTCCCGGGTGCTCTCCGCGGGGCGAAGGAGGATATGACCGAGGACAGGGCATTCCTGTCAAGGGCCGAAGTCAACTAAGAGTTCCTAGGCGGCCAAGTCAGTGCGAAGCAATCCGCGTTTCTAGCATGACTTGCAGCGATTGACTCCGGTTTGTGCGGTCCAATAGACAATACCCCCGCGCCGCCAGAGAGGGAGGGGAACGCGGGGGTATCTGGGGTGTGGCGGCACCAAGGAACGGAGGGCTCCCCACATGCCCAGGCAGCAGCCGGCAACGAGAGGATCTATTCCGGGCGTTGAGCAGCAAGAAACCGGCCGATGCGTGCCGCGGAAACGGCGGGCATGCGCGTGAACCGCACCCCGAGTGGCCCTTCCTGTTTTGGAGAGGCCACGACTTCGCCGGAAGCCGTGACAACTTCCCCGCTGCCGGGTAGCTGGAACTGCAGCCCTACGAAGCGGGTTGCGGAGCTCGCCCCACTGATGGGGTGGATGCGCATGCCGGTGCGGCTGATGTCGGACGCCCTGCACAGGTAGGGGTAGCCGTTGAGGAATCGGTTCATGAGCAAGTCGATCTCCCGCCGGGGATCGGCGCGGCGCTCGGGATTCTTCGCTTTCGCTCCCTGGGTACACGACGATGTATGCATAATCCTACATGTAGGACACCAACTTCGTTCTGTCAATTTTTCCGCAGGCCGCCCTGGCGCGAAGTGCAATGGGGGCAGCGGGCGGCTTGACGCCACCTCTGCCTGATGCTGATAATCCGCGCGGCGTTCGCGAGCCCGTTGCGGTCGTTGGGAAGCCTTCGCCTGCCCGTCCACCCAGACAAGTGCGAGGAATGAAATGCAACGAATGAAGATCGGACTCATCGCCGCGGTCGTCTTGGTAGGGCTCACGGCCCTCTTCCACGTCGTGATAACCGATTCCCTCAAAGAAGACGTCCGCAAGGACGTCGAGTCGCGGGTCGCGCGCGCGCAGCGCATCTACCGCGATATCAGCATGCTCAACGGTCTCAAGCTTGCCAACCTTGCGTCGGAGCACGCCCGTTCGCCCGCCGTGTTGGCGGTGTTCGAAAAGGCCGACCCGGCCGATCGTCAGCAGGCGGCCTACGAGACTTGCGAGGCGCAGAACCAGCAGTTGAAGCAGGAAGGCCGCAAGGCGGACATCGTGGCCATCTTGGATGAGAGCGGGAAAATCGTTGGCCGGGATCTGAACCCCAATGCCGATGTAGGGCTGGATCTGAAAGCCAAGTATCCCGCCGTGGGCAAGGCTCTGCAGGGGGTGGCGGTGAAGGACGTCTGGACTTGGCAGAATCGCGTGCACGAGGTGGGCGTGGCGCCTGTGCTCAAACCCGACAATACCGTCGCAGGCGCGATGCTGTTCGCTTGGGTGGTCAGCGCGGTCACCGCGCAGGCCAATCGCGACCTGCTAGATACGGAGATTGGTTTCTTCCATGAGGGGAAGGTGTACGCGTCCAGTTTCGTTTCCGACGTCGACAAGTCGAAGGAGGACGTCTCCAAGACCCAGGGACTGAACAATCTGCTCTTCTCGGGTGAGAAGCTGGCCGAAGTCGCTCTGAAGAATGGCACGCCCACGCGGGTGACGTCCTGGAGCAACGAAAGTCGGCGCTTCGCCGTCGTGGCGGCGCCAGCCCCGGGCAACTTCGCGGACAAGACCAGCGGCTACGTGGTGCTCGCCTCGCTGTCCGAAGGGATGGCCGGCGTTCGCGCCGCCGGAATGAATGTCTTGTGGCTCGGTCTCTTGGCCATCGTCGTCGCGCTGATTGCATCGGTCACGACGGCGCGCCGTTTTATCCGCCCGCTCGACAAGATCGAGCTGGGCGTGGCCGAGGTCATCAACGGCAACATCGACTATACCTTCAAGCCGGTCGGCCAAGATTTCGAAGGTCTTTCGAACAGCCTGAATGTGATGCTGGCGCGCTTGCTTGGCCGAGAGGAGCCAAGTGAAGAGACGGTCGAGGAAGAAGAGGACGGCGGCACGCCGAGGTGGAAGGCGGAAGCCATGGTCATCGAGGACGCCGACGGTCGCGCGCCGGACGAGACCGTGGCCGCGCTGGGAGCCGAGGCCGAGGCCGCCTACTACCCGAGGCTCTACGGCGAATACGTCGCGAGCCTGCAGAAGCTGGGACAGCCGACCGAAGGCATGAGCGTGCTCGCTTTCATGGCCAAGCTGAGCCTGACCGAGGCCGGACTGCGCGAGAAGTGGGAGTGCAAGGTGGTGCGCTTCCTGCTCGCCGCAAAGGGCAACCAAGTCTCGTTCCGCCCGGTGAAGATTTCCTAGCACGACGATGGTGCAAACCGGCCTCGACATTCTTCTCGAGGAAAAGCTCGATGTGTTGGCCGGACGCCGCGTGGGCGTGTTGTGCCATCCCGCGAGCGTAAATAGCCGGCTCTTCCACGTCGTGGACGCCCTGACGGTGGCCAAGGCGAATGTCACGCGCCTCTTCGGACCCGAGCACGGCATCCGCAGCGAGGCACAGGACATGGTCGGTGTCCGAGGCGATCGCGACGCGCGCACGGGTATCGCCGTCACGAGCCTGTACGCCAGCGGCGTGGATTCTCTGTCCCCGACTCCCGAGGCCCTGTCCGATATCGACGTCCTCGTCGTGGACTTGCAGGACGTCGGCAGTCGCTACTACACGTTCGTATGGACCATGGCCTTGTGCATGCAAAGCGCGGCTCGGGCGGGCGTTTCCGTGCTGGTTCTGGATCGTCCCAATCCCATCGGAGGTGCCGTCGTCGAAGGTGGTGACGTCGCGCCGTGGGCGGAATCCTTCGTCGGGCTTGGCTCGGTCCCGGTTCGTCATGGCTTGACCATCGCCGAGGTCGCCAGGTTGGTCGCCGCGGGCATCCCGTGGGGCGGCGAACGATTCTCCAAGCCGCTCGACTGCGAATTGCAGGTTGTGGCCATGCGCGGCTGGAAGCGCGAGGACTTTTTCGATGCGACAGCGTTACCGTGGGTTCTGCCGTCACCCAACATGCCGACCGTCGAGACGGCGCTGGTCTACCCTGGCATGTGTCTCATCGAGGGCAGCAACATCTCCGAGGGCAGGGGAACCACGCGGCCGTTCGAGATCATCGGCGCGCCGTTCATCGACGGTTATCGGCTGGCCGAACGGCTGGACACCGAAGGGCTTGCCGGCGTGCGCTTCCGTCCTTTGACCTTCCGGCCGACCTTTCACAAGTTCGCCGGTCAGGTTTGCGGCGGCGTACAGCTGCACGTCACGGATCGCCGGGCCTTTCGCCCCTACCTCACGGGCATCGCCATGCTCAAAGCTCTCTACGAACTTGGCGGCGAGGCATTTCGCTGGCGCACGGAGCGCTACGAGTTCGTCTCTGACCGTCCCGCCATCGATTTGCTGTCCGGCGGCGACAGGATTCGCAAGGGCATCGAGGCAGGCGCAAGCCTGGACGAATTGCGTGCGACCTGGAGCGATGCCGAAGCCGCATTTGTCGAGAGGCGGCGCGCGGTGCTGCTTTACTGACGGCTCCTGTTGTATGGTCCGGTCATGCGGGTGGCATTCTTCGGTGGCAGCTTCAATCCGCCGCACGTCGCGCACCAGTTGCTTTCGCTGTACGTGCTGGAGACCGTGGCGGTGGACGCGCTGTGGTTGGTGCCGTGCCGCAAGCATCCCTTCGACAAGGCGTTGGCGCCCTTCCACCACCGCATACGCATGTGCGAGCTGGCGGCTGCCGCGCTTGGCCCGCGCGCCCGGGTGAGCGACATCGAGGGGCGCCTGGGGGGAGAAAGTCGCACCTTGCTCACCCTCAAGGCGTTGCGCGGCGAACACCCCGAGCACGCGTTCTCGCTGGTGGTGGGCGCCGATATCGAACCCGAATTGCCCTCGTGGTACGGCGCGGAGGAATTGCTCGCCACGGTGCCGCGCATCGTCGTCGGAAGGAGTGGATTCGCCGGCGGCCCCACGCTTGCGATGCCCGCCGTCAGCTCCACCGAGGTGCGCGCCCGGCTCGGCCGAGGCCAACCGGTCGCCGACATGGTTCCCGCCGCAGTCGAGGCGTACATCCGCGAGCACGCCTTGTACTCCAGGTAGTTGCCTTGGGTGTTGCGAAGGTCTTCGGTTGGTGGCCTTGCGCTCAACCTGATAGTCTCGCCGGGTCGTGGCATCTCAGGCACGTTTTTCGCGTTTCGCTCTCATCGGAACGGGGTACATCGGCGGCTCTGCCGCGCTGGCCGGCCGTCGCGCCGGCATGCTTGGCCGCGTGGTGGGCTACGACCCGGATGCCTCCGCCATCGCTGCGGCTGTGCGCAAGGGAGTGATCGACGAGGTGGCGGCAAGCCCCGAGGAGGTGGTGAGGGATGCCTCTCTCGTGTTGCTGGCCGCTCCGGTGGCCAGCTTGCGCTCGCTTTTCGCCAGGGTCGCGCCGGCCATCGGTCCGGACGCAACGGTCATCGATGTCGGCAGCGTGAAGACGGAGATGGTCGCGACCGCCGCGATCGAATTCCCTAGGGGGCAGTTCGTGGCATGCCACCCGATGGCGGGCGCCGAGTTCTCCGGCGTCGAATCCGCCGATGCGGATATCTTCCCCGGCCGCGTGTGCTTCGTCTGTTCGCCCAGCAACGCCCGGCACGCATGCGTGGTCGCGGCGCGGGACTTCTGGTCCGGGATCGGTTGCCATGTCGCGGACATCGATCCCGAAGTTCACGATCGGGTGATGGCGGCGCAGAGCCATCTGCCACACGTAGCGGCCTTCGCCCTCGCGGCCGCGCTTGCACCCGATTTGCCTTTCCTCGAAAGCCACGGCACCGAGGCCAGCCCGACCACCAGCCTGCGCGACACCACCCGGATCGCCGCATCGGGACCCGCTGTGTGGCGGGACATCCTGCTCGCCAACGCGAACCATCTGCTGCCCCTCGTCGAGCGGTTGCAAGGTCGCGTGGACGAATTCCGGCGCGCCGTTGCCGACGGTGATGGCCAAGCGCTCGAACGGATTCTCACCGCCGGCCAGACCTGTCGCAAGCGGCTGGTCAAGGAGTGACCGGGTTGTCGTTCACCAGGGTCTTGCCGCTCTTTCTCCTCGCCGCCGCTTGCGCGGAAACGTCGGCAGGCGCACCAGGAGACGCACAGACCGCTCGGGCTGCGCTCGACGAAGACGATCTCTTGGCCATGATCCCCGCGGAGGCGGATCTGGTGCTGTGGGCGGATATGGCCAAGCTGCGCGCTTCGCCCTGGACGGCCGACAGCTTCGCCAGGGTCTCCGCAGGTGACGCCAAAGCGAATGTTTCCGGATTCGAGCAGATTCGCGACGTGGACCGTGTCTTTTTCGCCAAGGTTCCTGCGCTGCGGGACGGGGCCAGCGTGTTGGTCGCGCAGGGGAGGATCGATCGCGAAAAGATGGGCGAGGCCTTTGCCGGGGGCAACCCTTCGGTCGAGCGGTCCGTGTATCGTGGCGCGGATCTCTTGCTTCGAGGCGCAGAGGCCCTGGCCTTCGTGGGCAAGCGCACGGTGGTTTCGGGCCCGACCGTGGCGGTTCGCTCGGCCATCGACTGCAACTTCGGCGTCGCCCGCGCCATCGAAACGGAGTCGTGGTTCCAGCGCATGCGCGCGGATCTCTTCGCGGGCAAGGAGCCGGCGTCCGCGGTATTCGGGCTCTACGTTCGCTTGCAGCCTGCGACCCGGCAGGAGCTGGTGCGCGAGATGGGCGAAGGCGCTTCGCTCGAGGATCTCGGTGCCCGCGTCGATCTCGGCGAGAACCTCGACGTGACCGCGATTGGCACCATTCGCACGGAGAGCGAAGCTCGGGATCTGGCCGGCCGATTGACCGAACGGCTCCGCGACGCGCGGGTGAGGCCAATCGTCGCCGCGTTCGGCTTCGGCGCTGTGCTCGATTCCATTCGCCTCGAGGCCCAGGGCGCGCGCGTGCGGGGCAGCCTGCACGTCTCACAGAAGGATCGAGCCGTGATATCGGAACGCATGGCCGTGGTGGCCGACACCTTGGCGAGGCTGCGCCAGGCCGGGTCGCTTCGCGATGACCGGTCTCGGTCCGGCGAAGAGAAGAGCCCATGAGCCGGGCCCAGGAGAATTCCCGACCCCTGCTGCGCGTGCGGCGCAGTCCGGCACTGCGCGGGGCTTGCCGCGTGCCAGGCGACAAATCGATCTCCCATCGGGCGTTGCTTTTCGGCGCGCTCTGCAAGGGAGAAGTGGAGATTCGCGGGCTTGGGCTGGGCGGGGACAACGCCTCGACCGCGGCTGCCCTGCGCGCGCTCGGGGTCTCCCTGCAGGTTTCGGGATCGTCGGGGGTCGTGCACGGCACCGGCTTCGCGGGTTTGCGCGAGTCCGCGGCTGCGCTCGATTGCGGCAACTCCGGAACCACCATGCGGTTGCTTTGTGGGCTTCTGGCCGGGCGGCCCTTCGAAAGCACCCTCACAGGCGATCCATCGTTGTCCCGTCGACCGATGGGCCGCGTCGCCAAGCCGCTGCGGTTGATGGGCGCGTCTATCGAGGGGCGTACCGATCCCACGCGGCCGGATGGCATTCTGCCTCCCATCGTGATCCGGGGTGGAAACCTGCGCGGTATCGACTACGTATTGCCGGTCGCAAGCGCGCAGTTGAAGAGCGCGCTGGTCCTCGCGGGGTTGCAGGCGTCCGGGAGGACCACCATTTCAGAACCTGGTCTTTCGCGCGATCACACCGAGCGAATGTTGCGCTTCCTCGGGGCGCCCATCAGCGCCGACGCAGACCAGCGGCGTGTCATCGTAGATCCCTCGGGGTGGAACGGCGAGTTGGCCGCCGCTGCCGTGGACATCCCCGGCGATCTCTCGTCGGCCGCATTCGTACTCGTCGCCGCGGCAATCGTGCCGGGCAGCGACGTCACGGTGGAGCACGTCGGTCTCAACCCAACGCGGACGGGGGTGCTCGATGCCCTGGTTGCGATGGGCGCAAACATCGAGGTCACGCAGACCGCGGAAGCCATGGGCGAGCCGGTGGGCCGTGTGCGCGTGCGTTCGACGGGAGCGTTACGAGCGATCCGCATCGCCGGCGAGATGGCCCTGCGCTCGATCGATGAGATCCCGGCTCTGGCGGTGGCCTGCGCCCGCGCCGAGGGCACATCCGAGTTCGCCGATCTGGGGGAGCTGCGCGTGAAAGAGTCGGACCGCATTGCCTCCATCGCGCGCGAGCTGGCTCGCGCGGGCGTCGGACTTGAACAGTCCGCCGAGGGATTCTCGCTTCGAGGCGATCGCGCCCTGTCACCCAGGGGCGGCAGCGTGTCACCCGACGGCGATCACCGCATCGCCATGGCGAGTGCCGTCCTGGGCCTGCTATCCGAGGAGGAGACCCTGGTTCCGAGCGAGGACATCGCGACGTCATTCCCGACCTTCGCGGAAATCCTTCGTGGTCTCGGTGCGGATCTGGACTAGCGCGTGGGGCACGGACGAGCCGTGCTCGCCGCGCGTTTCAGAACTTGCCGCCCACCGAAAGGCTGGCGGGCGTCTTGCCGGCTTCCGAGGGCAGCGCGACCAGGACGTAGCAGCCCAGCACCACGGCACTGGCTCCAAGTCCGACAAGCACTCCGCCCACGCCCGGTTGCCAACGGCTACCCATGCTGTGGGCATTGGCGAACAGGGCGCCACCCGCCGCTGCGGCACCGAAGCCGAAGGCGATACCCACAGCCGCCAAGGGGCGCCGCCAGGATTTCGGGGGAGGGGGCGGGGGTGGCAAGGGTCGCCAGGCCGCAAGCCAGGATTCCACCGGCCTTTTTACCTCGTCACCTAGCTGAATCATCTTCTGGCGTGCCTCGTCCACGGTGCAGACGTTGCAAAATCGAGTTTCGGTGTCTACGGGAACCATGGCCGGGGTTGGCTCCTCGGTGCTTAGCAGTCGCGCCGTCATGGTGTAGCTGTTGCCGGTGACGCTCACCGAGACGCGGATGAGGTGGCTGACGTCCAGGAGTTGCCCGAAGCGTTTCACGCAGATCGATCCGTCACACTTCTGCAACTCGGGAAAGGTGTCCGTGTAGCGGGCCACGTCCACTGAATCGAGCACGTAGATGGGAGCTGTTCGGGTCACTCCAACCACGAATCCATCCTGCAACTGCATGGCCAGGGCCGGTGAGGCGCCCTCACCATCGACCTTGAACTCGGTGATGGCCACGCGCGCGGACGTCGCCCCACCGTGCGCCGAGGGCGGCGGGACAGGCGCGATCTGCGGCCCCACGACGGGCGCTGGCAGCGGTGCGGTGGCGGGAACGGTCGCCTTCACGGGAACCGGCGCGGGCGGAACTGCCACGGATGGCGCCGGGGCAAGTACGGGCTCTGGCAAGCGTGGGGGCCCTTCCGCGCCGGCTTTGGTTTGTGCGAAGGCCGCTGGGCTCGCCACGCCGGCCACCAGAAGAGCCGCGAAAGCAATCGCGCGATCAGCTGGTATGTCCTTGAATCTCACGATAAGGGATTCTCGCACAGGGTAGGGCGAACTTCTCGGACTTCCTGCGCGGTCCTGCTAGTCAGTCTTCTCGAGCCGCTTCTTCATTCGCTTGAGCAGGGCGTCGAAGGACTCCTTGGTGATGATCTTGTTGAACTCGGCGCGGTAGTTTTCCAGCATGCTTTGCTCGTCGGTGACGACGTCGTAGACCAGCCAGCGGTCACCCTTGTAGAGCAGCTTGTACACCATCTCCACGGTGACCTTCTTGCCCCGGTTGGACGTCTCGAGGGTGGCGGCCACCGAACCCTCGCTGCCGGTGATGGTCTCCTTGGTGAAATGCAGCTGGTAATTGGGCTGGCCATGGACCTGCTTGATGTAGTTGCGCTCGATCAGGTCGCGCAGGACACTGACGAACTCGCTTCTTTGCTCGGGGGTGATTTCCTCCCAGTGCCGCGCCAGCGCCCGATGGGCCAGTTCCTCGAAATCGAGGAAGCCGCTGACGATTTTGCGCATCTGCAGCCGTTTGGCGTCGTGCTCGGGCGACCAGGAAGGGGAGGCCTTGGAGAACAGCTTCTTGAGCGAGGCATTCGACTTCTGGAGATCCGCCTTGGGGCTGGAGCCAGCGGGTGGCTTGGAGGGGGCCACGCTGGCAGCGACCGGGGCGGATTCGACATCGCCGGCGGCCGATTTCGCTTTGGCTGCCTTGCCATGCTTCTTGGCTTTGGCCGCGAAGCCGGTGCCAGCCGCCAGGGCCAGGGCGAGCCCAGCGGCGACGATATAGACGAGGGGGCGGAAGCTACGAAAGGAGGAGTCTGACTGCATGACATAAAGTCTATACCGTGCATGGCCTCCCGAGGGTCAGGAAAGCGGGCGAGCAAGAAAATTGCGGCCTGGCGCTGGCGCCCGGATACTGAGTGATAGGACGAGACCATGAGCCGCAGAAGCCGCACCAGGAATCCTTGGATCTTGCGTAGCCTCGCAGCTCTCGCGCTCGCCGCGACTTTCGGCTACGGACCCTACTACCTGTACGCGAACTCGGGATTCGCGCGTTATTTGCAGCTGCGGCGCGACCTCGCATCCGTCGAGGCGCGGAACGCAAAGCTGCGCGCAGAGAACGAGCGTCTGTCACGGCAGGCTGATGCCCTGCGCGGAGATCCTCGCGCCGTGGAAAATGTGGCGCGCGCCGATCTGGGCTGGGTGCGGCCGGGCGAGGTGGTCTTCGAGCTCGGTCGTGGTCCATGAGAACCCACAAGATTTATGGCCGGGCAGCATTCGAGGTCCGCCGCGCCTTTCGTGCCTCGTGGGGCATGTCGCTGGTTCTCGGGGTGTTGGTGCTGCTGTGGCAGGGGTGGTTCTCGGACCTTCGCCGACCCGGCGCGGACTACGCGCGCGCCGTGGCCGCAGCGCTTCTGGCTGGCGCCCTGGCCGTCAAGGTCGCGGCCCGCGTGACCACCGGCGAACGCCGGCGCAGTCCTCGGCGGGAAATGCTCTCAGATATCGAGCTGGGGTTGTTGCTTCTCTCGGCGACCTACGTGTTCCTGTCCGTGCTCGGCGGGACCACTTCGCCCATCTATCCCCTGGTCTACGCCCTGGTCAGTTTCCTGGTCACCTTCCATCCCTTGAGGACCGGGACTCCGCTGGCGGCGGCAGCGCTGGTCTTCGAGGCAGTCATGGCCTTCGGCCCGGGCGCGCACCCTGGCGCGGCAGCGGCGTTTCCCTCCCATGCTGGCTTTATCGGCGTGTTCGCCGTCCTCAATGTCGCCTTCTTGCATGCCGAGGTGGCGCGCCAGCGGCGGGAACATCGCAAGCGTCTGGAATCGGAGGTCCAGTCCATGCGCGAGGAGGCGCGTGATTTCCGCCTCATCTCGCCCGGGCTGGGGGTCGAGAGCCGGTTGCGTACTCGCGCCGAGGAGGAAGAGAAGCTCTCGCAGGGCTCCATCGAAACCATCCACCAACAACTTCTGCACACCATCGAGCTTCTGCGGCTGTCGCTTGGCCTCAAGACCTGCGCCCTGCTCTGGCTCGACAGCAGCGGCGAGAAGCTCAAGCTCAAGGAGCTCGCCACCTCGGCGCAAAACCTCGCCGAAGGCGCGCTGTCGGCGCGCGCGGGCGTGTTCGCGGCGGTACTCAAGGAAGGGCGGCCTTGCGCGCTGGAAGCGCCCAGGCTGGCCTTGCTTCCCTACTACCAGGGGCCGGAGGAGGTGGCGGCATTTGTTGGCGTGCCCATCTTCGAAGGCAAGACCCTGCGCGGCCTGCTCATAGGCGACCGGGCTTTGCCACCCATGTTCACGGCACCCGAGATTGTCCTCTTCGTGTCGGCCGCGGCGCAGATCATGCGTATCGTGCAGTCCGAACGCGTCTTCCAGGCCGTCGAACGTTCGAAGCACGAGCACGAGCGCTTCTACCGCGCCTCTACTGCGCTCAATCGCGCGCTGACCTTGGAAGAGGTGTATGCCGCGGCATTGGAAGGCGCGCGTGGTGTGTGCGATTTCGATTTCGCCGCCATCGCCGGCTTCGACCAGCGCGACGGCCGCCACAGCATCAGCATGGCCGTGGGCGAGGGGAGCGATGGTCTGGTGGGCACGCGACATCGCGACCCGGCCTCGGTTGCATCGATGGTGGTCAAGAACAAGCTTGCCCTGCCGGTGTCTGGGGAATGGCGCGATCGCCACGAGACCCACATTTATCACGCCGGGGAGCGCATCAAGGGATTCGAATCGCTCTATGTGTTGCCGCTCTTGGTGAAGGACGAGGTGATCGGTACCTTCGCCATCGCCGCGCAGCGGCCGGGAGCGTTCGGCAGCGATCGGCGAGAGATGCTGGGCGTGGTGGCCAACCAAGTGGCCATTTCGATGCAGAACGGGCGCATGGTGCAGTCGCTGGAGGAACAGGCCACCACCGACGGGCTCACCGGCTTGGTCAACCACCGGACATTCCAGGAACGGTTCTCGGCCATGCTCGGCCGCGCCGAGCGGCACAAGCTGCGCGTGGCCATGCTGCTCACGGACATCGACCACTTCAAGAAGGTGAACGACACCTACGGGCATCCGACCGGCGATGCCGTGCTCAAGCGGGTCGCGGCGATTCTCAAGGCCAGCGCGCGCAAGATCGACATCGTAGCTCGCTACGGTGGCGAGGAGTTCGCCCTCGTGCTCGAGGGCACCGACCGGGTGGGGGCGCGCCAACTGGCCGAGCGCATCCGCGAAGAGGTCGCAGCGCAAGCTTTCGAGTCGAGCAAGGGGTCCTTCAAGGCGACCCTCTCGCTCGGTGTGGCCGTGTATCCCGACGACGGCAAGGCCAAGCAGGACGTGATCTCCTGCGCCGACAAGGCTCTGTATGCCGCCAAACACAGCGGGCGTAACCGCACCGTCTGCCACGGCGAAACCCCACGCGAGGCCCCCGTCCTACGCGCCGTCTTGGGCTAGGAAATACGGGGCGCAGCGCAGCTACGGTGATAAACTCCGCCAGCGACGATGACCTCGCACCTGGCTGACAAGACCGTCGTGCTCGGCGTAACGGGCGGCATCGCCGCGTACAAGGCGGCCGAGCTGTGCCGACTGCTGGTCAAGGCGGGCGCCAAGGTCCAGGTCGTCATGACCGAGGCGGCATGTCAGTTCATCGCGCCACTCACCCTGCAAACGCTTTCGGGACGCGAGGTTCATCGGGATCTGTTCCTTGCCGGTCAGGAATCCAAGATCGGGCATATCGAAATCGCCAGCTCGGCGGATCTCGTCGTCATCGCCCCGGCTACCGCAGACGCCCTTGCACGCTTTGCCGCGGGCATGGCCAACGATCTGCTGGCGGCGGTCGTCCTCGCCACCCGGGCGCCCGTCGTGCTTGCGCCGGCCATGAACACCAACATGTGGGAAAACCCCATCACCCAGGAAAACCTCGCCCGGCTGTGCCGCAGCGGTCGCATGACCTCGGTGGGCCCGAACGCTGGCGATCTCGCCTGCGGCTGGGTCGGGGCAGGGCGCATGGTGAACCCGGAAGAAATCGTGGCGGCTGCGGCCGAGCGCTTGGGCCCCGGATTCTTGCCGGCGGCACCGGGCAGGCTGGCTGGCCAGCGCGTGGTGGTGACCGCGGGGCCCACCTGGGAAGCCGTCGACGACGTGCGCTTCCTCGGCAATCGCTCATCCGGGAAGATGGGCTTCGCTTTGGCCGATGCCGCCGCTCGGATGGGTGCCGAGGTGACGCTGATCGCTGGCCCGGTTGCCCTGGCCACGCCCGCCGGGGTGAGCCGGCGCGTCGACGTCGAATCCGCGTTGGAGATGCGCGCGGCCTTGCAGAAGGTCGCGCTGCGCGCCGACGTGGTGGTCATGGCGGCGGCGGTCGCGGATTTTCGGCCTGGCGTGCGCGTGCTGGGAAAGCTCTCGCGGCGGGCTCGCAAGAGCGCCCATGCTATCGGTGCGCGCGAGATCCCACTGGTGGCCAACCCCGATCTGCTTGCCGAGCTAGGACGCCGGCCTCGGGGCAGCAGGCCCTTCCTCGTCGGGTTTGCCGCCGAAGTGGGCGTCAGCGGCAAGGCGCTCGTTGAGCGCGCGCGCAGCAAACTACTTGAAAAGGGCTGTGACGTTGTTGTGGCAAACGAGGTCGGCCGTCCCGGTGTAGGATTTGGGGCGGAAGAGAACGCGGTGACGCTGGTTTTTGCCGATGGGCGTTCCAACGAGCTGCCGACGGCGCGCAAGGACAATCTGGCCAAGACGATCTGGGATAGAATCTGCATCGAATTGACCGAGTTCGAGAGGCGGGGGACCAAATCCGTGGAATCGAAGAGCAAGACAGACAAGAAGCTCGTGCGCGGCGCGAAGGGAAGCCATGCCTAGTGCAATCGTAGAAGAGAAGATTGGTTCCTATCGGCCAAGGGTCATAGAACGCCTGTCCGCTGCGGGCGAGATGTTCGCG
>Ga0210133_1000304_pt1 | contig 19110 bp, 15 predicted proteins | sample Joice_ThreeSqC_D_2_FD_184874 | JGI IMG/M metagenome (GOLD analysis project Ga0210133, IMG submission 184874) | Wetland microbial communities from San Francisco Bay, California, USA, that impact long-term carbon sequestration - Joice_ThreeSqC_D1... | ecosystem: Environmental > Aquatic > Marine >...
GGGCGAATGGTACAAGGTGACACGCGATTCAAGCGAGCTCATGGAGCGAGCTCGCGGGCTCGCAGCCAGGACCCGAACTGCCCGGGAACGCGATGGCCACCGGCTTCGCAGCGTCGCTGCCTACGTCATCTCCAAGGGTTGTCGCCAAGAATCGTTGCGGCGGCATTTCGGTGCAACCGCCTCCAGGCCGTGCGGTCTGTGCGATGCGTGCCAAAGCACCGCGGTCGGCAATGGGGCAGAGGCTGCAGGTACGCCGCCCTCGGACCGTGCTCCAAACCGACGTTCTACACGCAATGCCGCGGTAGGCGTGCTGTTCGGGTCGCGTTCCTCCAGCCAACGTTTCGAATCCTGACCACGAGACCGCCGGGCGGCCGCTCTCTTGGGAAGCTCGGGCATTGAGCCTCGAGGTGCTCTTGGTGTATCTGGCATATGTTCGGAAAAGGCCTCGATGTCGCACGAAGCCAACTTGTACGCCGGAGCTGCCGAGGAGATGGGCCGCCTGGGTAGAACGCAGCTCGAGCTCGCGCTGGACGAAATTGCGCTGGCGAAGATGGGCGAACCCGCAGCGCACGTTCACGAAGCCCGCAAGCGGCTCAAGAAAGCTCGTGCCGTCATCGCGCTGGTAGCCACGCGTGCCCCCAGATCCCGACGCCGATATTGGCTCGGTGCCTTGCGAGTCTCGGGACGTGAGTTGGCTGCATCGCGAGAATCAGCGGTCATGCGCGATCGCCTGATCTGGACGTTGGACGAGGCGCACCTGAACCTTGCCCCAGCCCAGTTGGAAGCCGTGCATCGGCATCTGACGGGGAAGTTGGGACTCTCGATCGGGGACTGCCCGAACAACGAACAAGCGGAACGGGCGTGCAACGGCATTCGTTCCGTATTCGAGTCCTTCCTTCCCGGAAGCCTCGGTCCACTAAGCTGGCAAGACGTGATCGATGGCTTGATCAGAACCCACCGAAGAGCACGCGACAATCTCGCAGCGTGTCTTTGCGATGCGAGAGGCGAGGTGCTGCACGAGCTGCGAAAACGCACCAAGGAACAGCTCTACCAGCTACGCGTCCTTCGGCCGTTGTGGCCCGCAGCGCTGCTGGCCGAGTCGCGCGAGTTCGAGCACCTCGCGGAGCTGCTCGGAGACCATCATGATTTGTGCCAGCTTCGCACCGGCCTGCAGGGCTGCGGCGAGGTCGTATCCCCCGACCTAGCCGGAGCCATCGATCTTTGGTTGCATGGCCGGATTGCGGAGCTGACCGAGGCTTGCCTGCTGCTGGCTTTGCGGGTTTTTGCCGAGTCGTCGCGGGCACGTCGTCGGCGATTCTGCCGCCTTTTGGACGTGGCCCGACGCACGCGAACCGGGGCCTCGACCGAGCCATAAACTCGTCGATCGAGCGCGCCGTTGTAACGAACAAGGATGCGTCGATTCATTCTGGTCGGGGTCGTCTTCGTCTGCGCGCTCGATCTTCATTGCGCGCGCCGGGCGGAGCCGCGCGAGGACTTGGCGCAGGCGGGGGATGGCAATCCAGGTGGCGCCGGAAGCGCTGGTGTCGAGTCGACTACCGGCACGTCGGGCACCAAAGATCTATCGGACATCGAGTTCGTCTACGACGGACCGGCAGAAGAACCCGAAACCAATCGAGACACGGCCTGCGCCACCTCCGCGGTCCCAGCGCAACCCGTCCCCCTCGACATGTACTTGATGGTCGATCGCAGCGTGACCATGCGAGAACCACTCGATGGCATCCCGGCGTGCACCGTTGGAGATACGGTCGACGCCCGGTGGTGCTACGCCATCAACGCGTTGGCGGGATTTTTCCAGGCCCCCACGTCCAATGGGCTCGGCGTGGCGTTGGGCTTTTTCCCTCACGGCACCTGCGGATGGAACGCGGATTTCACCAGCCAAGATTGCTGCACCATCGGGGATTGCTGCCAGGGACTAAAGGACGCGGTGCCCGACGTCGGTCTCGGAGAGCTTCCCTCCCATCTGCCGGCACTAGTCGCGGCACTCGACGACCAGGACCCTCTTGGGACCACGACTCCCATCGAAGCCGCCATCCGGGGACTGGTCCAATTCACGGCGGGAGCAAAACGAGACTCTCGTCAGATGGTGGCAGTCTTGGTGACTGACGGCGAGCCCAACGGCTGTGAACGCGACCCGCAGGCCCTCGCCGAGCTGCTTCAGCAGCACCGCGACACAGCGGAGATCACGACCTTCGTGGTCGGTATGTCGGGAGCCAACTTCGAGACGCTCGAGATCCTTGCGCGCGCGGGGGGAGCGGAGCCTCACCAGACCTACTGCGCTTCGGGCATGGCCCCGTGCGTCTCCTACGACGTTGGCGATGGCCGGCCCGAGGCATTCGTCGACGCGCTGCAGCAGATTCACCGTTCGGTAGTTGGCTGCCAGTTCACGTTGCCCCAGAGCAACGACGGCTTGGTCGACCCCGATACCCTGGTGGTCGAGGTCAGCTCGCCCGCCCACACCGACGTGCAGCGACTCGAGAGGCTCGGGGGAGCCCAGGACTGCGGCGAGGGTTGGTATGCGGCTCCGGACCAGGCAAATCAGTTTGCCTTGTGTCCCGCCACCTGCTCGGCCGTTACGGCTGAGGTCGGAGTGCGGGTCGACGTGTTGGCGGGTTGCCTGGGTTCGTAGCTCTGAGCCGGGGAGGTACGGCCAGCCCGCGATGGTGGTGCACTGGCCCGATTGGAGGCTACTCTTGCCACCTCGTGGGACCCAACAGCTTCTGGTCGCGCCTCGATACCGTCCTGGACTTTCCGCAAGAACTGCTGGAGTACCGGAGGTTCATCGAGGATTCTCCCAAACGCTCGAGCCAAGAACCGTACGTTCTGTATCGGCATTTGCCGAGATTCGAACCAGCTGCCGACGACCAGCTGGCCCTGGCCGGCGGGCTCGAGATCCTCGCCGATCGGGAAGAGACGCGTCTGGTTCACCGCCCCACCGAAACCACCATGGCCGTCGCCGGAGTTCCGGCACACGTCACGGGCCGCGTGCTTTCGCTGATCGACGGCTCTCGCGTGCTGGCACAGGTCGAGGCCGAGTCTGGAGCAAGTCCGGAGCAGCTGGACCGAATCATGAAGGCCACCTTTGGACGCGTGGTGTTGGCTCCCCGTACGGTCGAACGCTATCAGGCCGCGCTCTCGGGTCATGCCATCGTGCGTTTTCCTGCGGTCGCCTACGAGATCGAGCGAAGCTACTGGGACAACATGATTGCGGTACGCGATCGTGTCTGCGATGAGACCCGTGCGTTGTCGACGGTGGAAACGTTCTGGCCGACGCTGCGCAAGCTGCACGTGCTCGCGCTGCTCGGAGCCGAGGGCGACAGCTTCTATCGACCGCTGAGCCCCATTGCGGAACGGCGCGCACGCCCCGGTGCCCTGTACGACAAGCCGGCGCGCGTGCTCAGGACCGCCACCGAGGCGTTCATCATCGAAGGGCCGAGGGTCAGTGTGCCTCCGGTGGGAAATGACACCTATTTCCGCCTCCTATCGGAGTCACTCGACGACCGAGCTGCGCTCGCTCCCGAACGCGAGGTGACCGATGCTTCGGGCCTGCACTGGGGCACCGTGCTCACCGCGCGGGCGCGGGGCGATCGAGCCGCGTTGCCGTGGTTCTTTCCTCCGCGGCCCATACGACCCGAGCATCTGCACGCGGTAGCCTCGCTTTGGCAAAAGGCCTACGCAAGCGCACAATCTCGCGGCGAATCGGAATGCCTCGATGCCCTCGCGGGGCTGCACTGGACATTCGTTCGACTCCACCCCTTTTCCTGCGCCAACCAGTCGCTGGTCATGAACCTGGTCAACTACCTGCTCGACGAACTCGGCGGCGCGGCTATCCCGCATTTGCTCCTCGACCAGTTGGCTCTGCGCCTCAGCGCCTCAGCGTATGCTCGCCTGTTCGTGCGCGCAGTCCAGTCTTGGCGTTCCGGTGGCCTCGCTCCGCTGGAGCGCCAAACGCTGCTTCTGACTCGGCGCCAGCAGCTCGAGACACTGGTCCAACGCCTGGTAGCTTCGACCGAACGATTCGAGGATTTTGGGGCTGGGCAAGGGGCACGCCTGGCTCTCCTTCTGGATTGACCCGCCTGGGGTCCCGGGACCGAACCTCTGATTTCCGAGCGCTGCGGTGGTAGATGAAGCGATGGTGGCTGAAATGACTCGCCGCTTGCGACTCCGGGTGCGTGGTTCCGTCCAGGGCGTCGGATATCGTCCTTTGGTCTATCGAGCGGCGAAAGAATTGAGGCTCGGAGGATGGGTCAAAAATGATCCCGGCGGCGTGCTCCTGGAGGTCGAGGGAATCCCTTCGGACCTCGAGACATTCGTCCAACGAGTCACCGCCCAAGCACCTGCTCCCGCCCGGATAGAGAGCTTCGAAGCCGCGGAGCTCGAGCCGTTGGGTGCCTCTGGCTTCGATATTCTGCCGAGCGATGTTTCGGGACAGAGAGAGACGACGCTGCTGCCGGATCTCGCCCCGTGCCCCGATTGCCTCAAGGAGATTTTCGACCCCCGCAATCGTCGCTACGCCTACCCGTTCACGAATTGTACCCACTGCGGACCGCGCTTCACCATCATTCGTGGAGTTCCCTACGATCGCAAGAACACGACCATGTCGCGGTTCACGATGTGTCCTCGCTGTCAGGCCGAGTACGACGATCCCGAGAACCGGCGGTTCCACGCCCAACCGAACGCCTGTCCACGCTGCGGCCCTCGGCTGCGGCTGCTCGACACCTCGGGTCGCGTCTCGGAAACCGACGACACGGCGCTCGATCGAGCGTGCGCAGCCATTGTGGAGGGCGCCATCGTTGCAGTGCAGGGCGTCGGAGGATTCCAGCTGCTGGTGGATGCCACCGATGCAGAGGCGGTGCTCAGGCTGCGCACACGCAAACACCGCTGGGAGAAACCCCTGGCCGTCATGGTGGGCAGCTTGGACATGGCGCTCGCTCTGGCCAGGCTCGATGCTACCGAGCAAGGCTTGCTCCTAGGTCCCGAGGCTCCAATCGTCCTTTTGGACCGCCTGAACCCGAGTGCCATTGCCGATCCAGTCGCGCCCAACAATCCGCACTTGGGCTTGATGCTGCCTTCCAGCCCCTTGCACCATTTGTTGATGCGCAAGGTAAACCGACCGATCGTCGCCACCAGCGGCAACCTCAGCGAAGAGCCCATCTGCATCGATCCCGACGAGGCGCATCATAGGCTCGGCAAGATCGCGGACCTTTTCTTGGCTCACGACCGCCCGATCGAGCGCCACGCCGACGATAGCGTGGCGCAGGTGGTCGATGGCTGTCCCCAAGTGCTCCGGCGTGCTCGCGGCTACGCTCCCCTGCCAGTGCCGGTGCCGGGGTCACACCAGGGACAGACGGTATTGGCGCTGGGCGGTCACCAGAAGAGCAGCGTGGCGCTGCTGTTGGGTGGCCATGCCTTCGTCAGTCAACACATCGGCGATCTCGACGGTGCGCGCACGCGCGCCACCTATCGCAAGGTAGTGACCGACCTGCTGCGCCTCTACGATGCGCACCCGGTCGTAGTCGCGCATGACCTGCACCCAGATTACGCGAGCACCTTGGTCGCCGAAGAGCTGGCCTCTAGCGCAGGCCCGCTATCGGGCGTACGCCTCTTTCCAGTACAGCATCATCACGCACATCTCGCGGCGTGTCTGGCCGATAACAGTCTGGTGGGGCCGGCCTTGGGGGTCATCTGGGACGGCAGCGGCCTTGGCCCAGACGGCGACCTCTGGGGCGGCGAATTCTTGGTGGGAGGCATGGCGAACTTTGCTCGTGTCGGCAGCTGGTTGCCGTTTCGACTGCCAGGTGGTGACGCGTCCGCGCGATCACCCCGCCGCTCTGCGCTCGCATTGCTCTGGCACCTCTGGGGAGCCGCTGCCTTCGAGCGAACCGACCTGCCTCCCGTCGCCGCAACCGAGCCGGACGAGCTGGCCTTCGTCGCTCGCCAGCTCCAAAATGGACGGTTCGCTCCGTTCACTTCCAGCGTAGGGCGCCTCTTCGACGCCATCTCGAGCGTGCTCGGGCTCGCCCAGCAATCCAGCTTCGAAGGACAGGCAGCGATGGCGCTCGAGCACGCTGCCGATGCAGGCGACCACGGCTGCTACCCGCTCGGCACAATACCGAGCCTGGGCATCGAGGGCTTCAGGCACGACGCCGCACCGGGCCGGGGCACCCCTGGGACAGCGGGTTTGCGCCCACACCCCGATTGGCTCCTGGACTGGCGGCCGATCTTGGCCGCCATCATCGACGATCGAGATCGGGGCACGCCGATGCACGTGATGGCCGGGCGATTTCACAGGACTCTGGCCGAAGCCGCGTCGCTGGCCGCGGACCAGTCGGGCACGGATACGGTGGCGCTCTCGGGCGGCTGCTTCCAAAATAGATTGCTGACGTCGCTGTGCCGCGAGGCCCTCGAACGGCGATTTCACCGCGTGCTAGTGCATTCTCAAGTCCCGCCGAACGATGGCGGAATCGCCCTCGGCCAGGCCATGATTGCCGCGGCCAGCCTGGGCAGAAACGACAGTTCACCCCTCTTATCGGATTAGCTCATGTGCCTCGGTATCCCAGGACGCGTCACTCAAATTCAGGACCCGGAAAGCGACCTCGTCATGGGCAAGGTGAGCTTCGGCGGAGTGGAGCGCGAGGTGTGTCTCAGCTACACCCCCGAGGTGAAGATTGGCGACTACGTTTTGGTGCACGTGGGTTTTGCCATCAACGTGATCGACGAGCAGGCCGCCCAGGAGATTCTGGCCGATCTCACCCGACTCGCCGAGTTGGGCGGCTTGGACGGCGAATTGCCAACGTCGCCTCAGTCCGCTGAGGAGCCGTGAGGTTCGTCGACGAATTTCGGGACCCGGCCCTGGCCCGGAGCCTCCTCGAGGCGCTCGAGCGTCGGGTCGAGCGCCCGTACACGCTGATGGAAATCTGCGGGGGTCAAACCCACACCATCCTCAAGTACGGCATCGACCAGCTGGTGCCCAAGCAAGTCAGACTCATCCACGGTCCCGGCTGCCCAGTGTGCGTGACGCCGATCGAAATGATCGATCGAGCCATTGCCATTTCCGGCCTACCTGGGGTCATTTTGACATCTTTTGGCGACATGTTGAGGGTCCCGGGCTCCCATCGAGATCTCCTGGGCGCTCGGAGCGCCGGTGCCGACGTGCGTATGATGTACTCGCCGCTCGACGCGGTCCGCCTCGCCCAAGAGCTCCCCGATCGGCAGGTGGTCTTCTTCGGGGTAGGATTTGAGACCACCGCCCCCGCCAACGCAATGGCCGTCGAGCACGCTCGGCAGTTGGGCCTCGAGAACTTCAGCCTGCTCTGTAGTCACGTGCTGGTACCTCCAGCCATGCAGGCGCTCTTGGATTCGCCCTCGAATGTCGTCGAGGGGTTCCTTGCCGCCGGGCACGTCTGCACGGTGATGGGAACCCGGCAGTATCAGCCGCTGGCCGAGCGCTATCGTTTGCCCATCGTGGTTACGGGCTTCGAGCCGCTCGACCTGTTGACGGGAATCTACCGAGCCGTCTGCGCGCTGAACGAGGGCCGCTTCGGCGTGGAGAACGCCTACCCGCGCAGCGTGTCCGAGGAGGGTAATCCTCGAGCGCGCGCCTTGATGGAACGCGTCTTTCGCGTGTGCGATCGCGCCTGGCGTGGAATCGGCGTCATCCCCCAAAGCGGCCTGGAGCTTCGGGACGAATACGCGAAGTTCGACGCGACACGCCGGTTCGAGGTCGATTTGCCCCATTCCGAGGAGCCGAACCGATGCCGGGCCGGAGACGTGCTGCGCGGCCTGCTGCGTCCCAACGCCTGTCCGGAATTTGGCCGTGGCTGCTCGCCGGATCATCCGCTCGGGGCACCCATGGTGTCTTCCGAAGGCGCCTGTGCCGCGTACTATCGTTATGGGCGCACGCTGAAGCAAAGCGACACCTGAGACACGACCATGGCCAACGACCAGCCGACTCCGTTTTCAGTCCCAGCGGCATGTCCAGTGCCTTTCTCCAACCACTCCACGGTGCAGATGGCCCACGGCGGGGGTGGACGAATGGCCCAGCGCTTGTTGGATCAACTCATCTTGCCCGCTTTTGCCAACAGTGCCCTCGGCGAGTCCCACGACGGAGCCGTGCTCGACCTCGGCGGCCAGCGCCTGGCGCTGACCACCGATGGACACGTGGTACGGCCTAGGTTCTTTCCGGGGGGCGACATCGGGTGTCTGGCCGTGCACGGCACCGTCAACGACCTGCTCGTCTGCGGAGCACGACCCATGGCGCTGAGCGCTTCCCTCATCCTGGAGGAAGGTTTCGAGCTCGCCGAACTTCAGCGCATCATCGAGTCCATGAGCGAAGCCGCCCGCGGCGCTGGGGTCGAGATCGTCACCGGCGATACCAAGGTCGTCGAGCACGGCTGCGGTGATGGAGTCTTCATCTGCACGACCGGCGTGGGCGCGGTGCTTCCCGGGGTGGATGTTCGTCCCCGCAACGTCGAGCCCGGCGATGTGGTGCTGCTCAGCGGTGAGATGGGCGCCCACGGGGTTGCCGTGCTCGCCGCGCGCGAAAACCTGGGCCTCGAGAGCACCATCGTCAGCGATACCGCGGCCTTGACCGATCTCGTGCTTCCAATCCTCGAGCGCTGCGGCAGGCAAATCCACGTTTTGCGCGATCCGACTCGCGGCGGAGTTGCTGCCACGCTCAACGAGATTGCCCGAACCGCCGGCGTCGAAATCGCCCTACAGGAGCAGACTCTGCCGGTGTCCGAGACCGTCCGCGGCGCCTGCGAGCTCCTCGGCCTGGACCCACTTTACGTAGCCAACGAGGGCAAGGTCGTCGCCATCGTGCATCCGGACGCGGCCGAGACCGTGCTTTCGCATTGGCGGGCCCATCCCCTCGGAGTCTCGGCAAGTCAAATCGGCGTTGTCAAAGCCGGCCAGGCGGGCCTGGTCACGCTCCTGTCACCCATCGGCGGCACGCGAGTGGTGGACCTTCTGAGCGGAGAGCAGTTGCCTCGGATCTGTTGAGCGGGGGCTCAGAGATGAACGTGTTCGTGCGGCGTCACGTGGTGAGCCGGGCTTGCCCGATGCTCCTGGCGCTTGCTCTGCAGCCACTGACAGAATCGATCCACTCCTTCACCGGTCGTGACCGAGCAGAGTATGGTCGCGGCCGCCGGGCAAACCTGACGTAGCGAGCGAAGGAACCCTTCTTCCGAGACTCCTTTCAGGTAGGGCAGCAAGTCTTTTTTGGTCAAGACCACCAGATCCGCTACTCGAAACATGGTCGGATATTTCAGGGGCTTGTCTTCGCCTTCGGTCACGCTCAGCGCGACCACGTTGACCGCCTGCCCCAGATCGTAGATGGCTGGACAGACCAGGTTACCGACGTTCTCGACGAACAGGTACTCTGCCGCTTGCCAGTCCAAGTCGTGGAGTGACCGGTGCACCAGACGAGCGTCCAGATGACACGCGGTGCCGGTCGTAATGGTCTTGGCGGAAATGCCGGCGGCCCGGAGGCGCTGCCCGTCGTTGTCCGTGGCCAAGTCGCCGCTGAGCGCCCGGAGGTGCTCGCCGCCGAGCAGGCTGGCCGTCGCTTCTAGCAAGGCAGTCTTGCCCGATCCGGGAGAACCCATCAAGTTGACGGTAAAGACGCCGGCCTGCGCGAAATGCTCACGATTGTGATCCGCGTCGCGCTGGTTGCTGGCCAGCAGATTTTCCTTTACCTCGACGGGAACCAGATGAGTGTCGCCGCAGCCACAAGTGTCGCACATGACAGGTCTCCGAGATGATTAGGCCCGAGAACCAGTCTCGGTCGCGTCAGCATCTCTGTACAATGCCACGAGCAGCGGTGTCCGGGCAGCGCTGGCAGCGCTATCATCGCCCACTCTCTCGATGGGGCCAATTCACCACGTCTATTTCGTGCCGGGCATGTTTGGATTCGGCCGCCTTGCCGGCGTCGATTATTTCCAGCACGTCCGACAGGCGCTGACCGAGCGCTTCGCCGACGCAGGAGCTCGCATCGTCACCGAGGTCATTCCCGCGCCCCCCACCTCGTCGCTTCGCCACCGCGCGCGGATTCTGGCGCAGGGAGTTTCGCACACCCTACAAGACGACAACGGACCCATTCACCTGATCGGACATTCGACGGGAGGCCTGGACATACGCCTAGTCCTTTCGCCTTCGACCAATCTCGCCATCGCGCCAGAGGTCCGATCGTGGATCGCCCGGGCACGCACCTGCGTCAGTGTCAATACGCCACACTACGGCACACCTCTGGCCGGATATTTCGCCACTGTGTCCGGCACTCGCTTGCTCTATGCTTTGAGTCTGCTGACGGTGGTATCCCTGTCGATTGGAGAGCCGTCCTTGGCGGTATTTTCTCGCATCCTGGCCGCTTTGGGCGGGATAGATTCCCTCTTTGGTGGAGATCTGCGGCTGGTCAGCCGTGTGACGGACGTGTTGTTGCGCGTGGTCGACCGCCGCGGCCGCGGCGAGGTCACTCGGTATCTCCGCAAGGTTCGTACCGACCAGGGCGGCCTCATCCAAATCATGCCCGAGGCCATCGACCTGTTCAACGCGGCCACTGAAGACAATCCGAAGATTCGATATGGCTGCATTGCGACCGCGGCCCCGGCGCCCATGCAAATGCGGTTTGCACACCGTCTTTTGTCCCCCTACGCTACCGCTACGGGGGCAATGTTTTCGACCTTGCAGCAGCTGACCGCCAAGCGACCGCGCGTCTACCCCTATGCCCAGCCCACCGCAGATCAGGCCAATCAGTTCAAGTGGTCGATGTCCGCGGAGGTCGACGATCGTTCGAACGACGGGATCGTACCGACGCTCAGCATGCTCTGGGGGGAGCTGCTTTGGTGCGGCGATGCAGACCATCTCGACATTTTAGGACATTTCCACGACGACCAGAAACCGGCGCGTCACGTGGACTGGATGATGAGCGGCGCTCATTTCACCCGTGCCCGCTTCGGCCTGGCCATGGATGCCCTGGCTCGCTTTCTGCTGTAGCGGAAATGGGAGCCTTCCCCTTGGCCAGCCAAGGCTCGACGCCCTGGTTGCGGCAGGGGTGCCGAAGGGGCTTTGCGCGGGCGGTGCTCATGCTATGCCTTGCTGCAACATGCAATTTTTCGGCAATGGCAAGACAACTCATGGGAAATTGAAGGATTGGGTGAGCGAGATAGCGGAGCTATGCCAACCGGATCGGGTTTGGTTCTGCGACGGTTCGCAGTCAGAGTACGACCAGCTTTGCGAGCAGATGGTCAAAGCGGGAACGTTCATCCGCCTCAATCCCGACAAGCGCCCGAACAGCTATTACTGCCGCTCGGACGTCCGAGACGTGGCTCGGGTCGAGGGGCGCACGTTCATCTGCGCACAGCGAAAAGTGGACGTGGGCCCAACGAACAATTGGATGGATCCGGAACAGATGCGCGCCACGCTCAGCGGACTATTCAAAGGCTGTATGCGGGGGCGCACGCTGTACGTGATCCCCTTCAGCATGGGACCCATCGGGTCGAACATCGCGCAGATTGGTGTGGAACTAACCGATTCTCCCTATGTCGTGGTCAACATGCGAATCATGACTCGCATGGGGCAGGCGGTTCTCGACGCCCTGGGTCAGTCGAAGGCTTTCGTGCCTTGCCTGCACTCGGTGGGTCGACCCCTCGCTGCCGGTGAAGCCGACGTCCCCTGGCCGTGCGATCCCGACAACCGATATATCGTTCATTTCCCCGAGTCTCGCGAGATCTGGTCTTTCGGCTCCGGCTACGGCGGCAACGCGCTCTTGGGGAAGAAATGCCTCGCATTGCGTATTGCCAGCGTGATGGCGCGCGACGACGGATGGATGGCCGAGCACATGCTCATTGCCGGCGTCGAATCTCCGAGCGGAGAGCGCACCTACGTTGCTGCCGCGTTCCCGAGTGCCTGTGGCAAGACCAACTTCGCGATGCTGGTCCCGCCGAAAGGTTTCGACGGTTGGAAAGTCTGGACGGTCGGGGACGACATCGCGTGGCTCAAGCCCGATGCCCAAGGGCAGCTGCGCGCCATCAATCCGGAGGCAGGCTTCTTCGGGGTTGCCCCGGGTACCAGCCTCAAATCCAATCCCAACGCCATGCTATCGCTGAACGCCAACTGCATCTTCACCAACGTTGCTCTCACGGACGACAACGACGTGTGGTGGGAGGGGATGACCGAAGAACCTCCACCACATCTAGTGGATTGGAAGGGAAATGACTGGACACCGGACAGTTCGACGCCGGCGGCGCACCCCAATGCTCGCTTCACGGCTCCACTCCAACAGTGTCCGAGCTACGACTCGGCTTGGGAGGACCCGAAGGGCGTACCCATCGAGGCATTCATCTTCGGAGGGCGCCTCAGCAAAGGCATGCCGCTGGTCTACCAGGGCTACAGCTGGACCCATGGAGTCTTCTTGGCCGCAACCATGGGCTCGGAAGCAACCGCGGCGGCTGACAAGCAGGCTGCAATCCGTCGCGATCCCATGGCGATGCTGCCATTTTGCGGCTACAACATGGCCGATTACTTTGCGCACTGGCTGAGCATGGGGCGGCGGCTGAGCGCGCCTCCTCCGATCTTCCGCGTCAATTGGTTCAGAAAGGACGAGGGAGGCCGATTTCTCTGGCCCGGCTTCGGCGACAACATGCGGGTCTTGACTTGGATAGTCGACCGAGCACATGGACGCGCGGGTGCGGTCGAGAGTCCCTTGGGCGCGATGCCCGCTCGAGGCGACTTGAGCTGGAACGGTCTCGATTTCTCGAAGGATTTGTTCGACGCCGTGATGACAGTCGAGCCAGGAACGCTGCTCAGCGAGGCCAGCGAGCTTCATCGCTATTTCGAGCGATTCTTCGACCGAATCCCCCAAGAGCTCTTGGCCGAACTCGAGCTTCTGCGCGATCGCGGGCTGCGGATGACCGGTCCGTTCGTGCCTCGGCACAGCTCAGAAGCGGCGTCCGGAAAGTAGCCGCGGGGCGTCTGCCGCCGGGCTCTTCAGGGGCCGGCCGAGCACGATATCCATTCCCTTTTCGCGACCGTGCGCCCAGGCGTCGGGACGTCGGCGGGCACTTGCATAAACCCAGCGCACTCGCGGATGGCGTTGTTTGACGTATCCGCGGAGCGCGCTGTCGGCAACCCAGACCAGGCCCTGAATCGCTTGGCGGTGCTGCTCCCTCTTCAACTTGTCTCGAAAGCCCGTCATGACGCCGGCGCGGAACTCCCGGCGTAAACGGTTGCCCGATAGTCCCTGCTGCTCTCGATAGTTCATCCAGAGACGATCGGCCGTCTCGCTCAAGAATCCGTGAACGAAGCCGGCCATCTCGAGGTTGTCCGAGGTACCACACACTTCCAGGATGCTTGCCCGCTTGGCCTCGAGCACCCGATAGACCGGAACCCAGATCACCTCGACGAAGAAGAATTCACCCAAGATGGCCGCCAATATGCGATCCGCCTCGCCGACCCGCCCCGTGGGACGTCCAAGGTGTCGGAAACCGTAGTCGATGTCGCACTGAGAGGGACAATGATCAATGTTGTGCTTGAGCATGAGCCGCTGGGCGGCTCCCATGGCGGCCTGGGCCTCGTGCAGGTCCGCCCGTTCGGCGAGGCTCAACAACTTGACGATGCGGTCGATGTCCCTCGAGCGCACGTGACTGCGAATTTGTCCGGAATCGAGACCGTGGGCAGCCGGATCGATGCCCCGATCGCGACAAACCTGCCGAAACGTCGCTCCGTGGGGTCCCTCGTCGACGATCTGAAGCACCTCGTCGACGTACTGGTGGGCCATCTCGTGCTTGAGAACCTCGAGTACGACACCCCAACCTTGAGCGACGAGCAGGGAACGCGCGAGCGACAACGAGCGGTCCGTCGGGCGCCAGAGACCGACACACTGCTCGTGGTCGCCGAGCATGAGCGTCGGTCGACGCAATCGACCGGCGAAACAATCCGAGTTGAATTCGTCGTAGGCCTCGCCCAGCGCCCTCAGGGCCGCCCGCTCGAATTCCACGGTCAGCGACTGCGCCGGTTGCGGCCTCATCATGTCCGCCGAAGCTAGCACCCCGAGTCACGCTCGGATCGCAGAAGTGAAATTTCAAGCAGCGACAGTGCTGAACGCTCGACGACTGAACAGCTCGAACGCCCGGCGCCCTCGCTCGGTCCGCGGTTCGTACCGGTCGGCGGCAGCCAGCCCGGTGCTGGGGCATTGCACTGGTTCGCCACGTCCGATTCGGATCAGATCGTCTCTCAGAGACCGCATGGTCGGGTAACGCCGGTCCGGATCCTTGCGCAACGCGCCGAGGATCACCTCTTGCCAGCCAGCACTCAAACTCGAGGTCAACCAGCTGGGAGGAGGAGCGACGCTGACCAAGTGGTGAGCCAGCAAGTCGAGATCGTTGGGGGCGTCGAAGGGCAGCTCACCGGTAAGCCAGAGAAAGGCGACCACACCGAAGCCATACACGTCGGTGCGAGGATCCACTGGCTCCGCCAGGATTTGCTCGGGCGCCATGTAAGCGATCGTGCCGCTGACGAATTCACGATCAGCTTGTTCAAGATCGCGATCGAGTTGGCAAGCAAGCCCGAAATCGATGAGCTTGACGCTCGATGGCTGGTCGAGCGGTCCCGAAAGGTAGATGTTGTGCGGCTTGACGTCTCCGTGGACCACCGAGGCGCGATGAGCCGCTTCGAGCCCGTCTGCGAGCCCCATGATCAGCGGCAAGGCCTGGATTGGATCCATACATGGTCTGCGCGCGAGGTAGTCCGCGAGGGTCTCTCCGATGAGCGGCTCGAGAATCAGGAAAGGAACGTCTTCTTCGCTCTCACCGGCGTCGAGCAGCCGAATCACGTTGGGATGCTGCACCCGGCGCAGTACCTCGGCCTCTCGGCTCATTCGCAATCGATGTGGCGCTGAGTCTCGGTGCTCTTCGGCCATCGCCTTGACCGCCACCAGCTGGCCATCTTCGATGTCTCGGCCCAGATAGACGTCGGCCATGCCGCCGCGGCCCAGCCAGTCGAGCAAAACGTAGCGATTCGCCAACAATCGCCCAGGATCCAAGCCGGGCAGCAGCAGCTTCGGTGGGTGGGGCGTTCGACTCACGATCTACGTCTCCGGTCCGTCCTTGTGCCCGCGATCGGCAGGAGGGCCAACTTTGTGTCACGCTTGCGCCAACATGCCCCAAGATTGCGATTTCGCTGCACTCCTGAATTCCGAAACCGAAGGTCCCAGGGGTGGGGCAGTCCGGCGCCTCAAGCGTGGACAAGTCGTCGAGGGCACGGTCGTTCAGGTGACTTCGGAGTTCGTTTACGTGGATGTCGGCGGACCGGTGGAGGCCAGGGTGGCAACCGATGGCCTGCTCGATTCTTCCGGCCAGCCGCGGGTTTCTCCCGGTGATCGCCTTCGCGCGTTGGTCCTCGACGCACGAATGGATGCTCCGGTCTTGGGGCTCGAACTCGGCCTCGGCAGGTCGGTCAGCGCGGCGGAGCTACAGATTGCACGCGAAGCGCAGATGCCAATCAAGGGCAAGGTGTCCCGAGTGCTCAAGGGCGGTCTCGAGGTCGAGATCGCCGGATGGCGTGCTTTCTGCCCGGCGTCGCAGATCGATATCGGTTATGTCCGCGACCTCTCGGTCTACGAGGGGCAGGAACTCGAGTTCTTGGTTCTGGAGATCCGCAACGCAGGGCGAGACGTCGTCGTATCTCGACGAGCGTTGCTCGAAGCGCGACAACGAGAGGCCCAAGCGGAAGCAATGGGGCGCTTGGCTGTCGGCCAGGAACTGGCCGGTGTCGTCAAGTCCCTGACGCGCCACGGCGCCGTGGTCGATCTCGGTGGCGTCGAAGGATTTTTGCACGTTTCCGAGCTGGCCAATCGCTACGTGCGCGGGCCGGAAGAGGTCCTGCAAGTAGACGCGCGGATCAAGGTCACCGTACTGTCGCTCGACTCCGAGGGCGCAAAGACTCGTATCCGATTGAGCCTTTTGCCGGCTGCCGACCAACCGGAGCAAGCCCCGAAAAATGACGAGATATTAGCCGCCACGGTCGTCCGTGCCGTTGCCGGCGGGCTCATCGTTCAGACCGCACGGGGAGATGGTTTCATCCCGGTGCGCGAGCTGGCGCTCGCTCCCGGTGCCGACTTTCGGCGGGCATTCCCCCCGGGAAGAGAGCTGCAGGTGGTAGCGATCCACAACGACGTGGATCGCCGTAGAATCACATTTAGCGTCCGCGGCGTAGAGGCCGTGGAAGAACATCGCAATTTCGAGGCATTTGGCGCCAACAATCGCTCCGGAGCTCCAACCGCGCTCGGCAGCCTCGGCGACATCATGCAAGGAAGCTTGACGGGCCAGGCCGCTTCACGCGCTCCGCGGCGGTCCAAGCGACGTTAAGCCCCGTCAAGGCCCCTCGAGCCTGGGCGACGAGAGCCGCTCCTCGGGCCTCCCAAACAAGTAACCTTGCAAGAGGTCGCACCCTAGGTCGACCAAGGTATCCCGTTCCTCGGGGGTTTCGATTCCTTCCGCGATGACACGCATGCCCAACTCGGTGCACGCCTGCGTCATCGAAGTCATCAAACGACAGTTCGGAGCAGAACTGTCGATACGACGAACCAACGACATGTCGATCTTGACCATATCCGGCTCCAGCATGGTAAACGAGCCCAAGCCCGCATAACCGGCGCCGACGTTGTCCAACGCGATGCGAAAGCCTCTCCCGCGCAACTGCAGAATCCGAAGTGGCAGCTCCGGAACCTGCTCCAGCGGTGCGCGCTCCGTGATTTCGAGAACGATACGATCGGCCGATCCCAAGAGGGGAGACCACTGTTCGAGATGCCCGGTGTGAATAATGAGGTCGTCCATATGCAAATTCAGGAACAACAGTGCGTCGGCAGGAAGCTCGTCTATCCGTTCGGCGCAAAGCGTGTGAATTCGCCGGCGCAGCTCCGACAGCTTTCCCAGACGCTCCGCGGCATCGAAGAGATCAGCAGGACGGGCAAGGGTACGCTCACGGGATCGAACGAAGGCCTCGTAGGCGATAACGTGACGCGCCGACCAAGAGATAACGGGCTGGAACACTACGTACAGCTCAGAGGAGGCTCGTTCGAATCGGACTTCGAGTCCCGCGCGGTCCGAAAGCTGCCGCCCACCACTCCCGAGGGTGTCCGAGAGCTCGCGGCGCAGCAATGCCACCCGGCGAAGGCCAACCGCTCGCTCGATGGTGTCGCACAGAACCGCAGTCTCCACGGGTTTCTGAAGGTATCTGAGGGCGCCATACTCGACCGCGCCCAAGGCCGAATCCATGGACGGCGTGCCGGTAATCAAGACGACAGGAAGATCGAGGTCGGTTCCACGAACGGCGCGCAGCAAGTCGACCCCGTCGAGGCCCGGCATGGAGACATCACTCAAGACCACGTCGAAGCTGGCATCTCTGATACAATCGAGCGCGCTGGCTCCATCGAAGCAGGTGTGCACTTCGTATCCGGCCGATTCGAGAACGCGCGTCAATACACGAGCGACCAGCTGCTCGTCATCCACCACCAATACGCGACCAATCGTCCCCCGCCGCGCCACCGGGCGCACATCTTGATCCATGATTTACTGCCACAGTCTACACTGCGCGCGACGGTCTTTCCAAAAATCGACGATTGGCCAATTAGCCTGTCGGCGCAGTCGCGTCAGACTCACCCAGTAGAAGGCATGCTGCGCGCCATACGACGATATTCACTGGGGGTCACGTTCTTGAAGGCCCGAAATCGACGATTGAAGTTGGCGAGATTGTTGAAACCCGCGCGCGACGCGATATCGGCTATTCCAAGTTCGTCTTCGAGCAATAGGCGACATGCATGGCCGATGCGAACCTCGGCCACATAGGTGACGAACGGCTTACCGAAATGCCTGCTAAAAAAGCGGCTAAATCCGGCGGGCGAGAGCCCGGCCAGCTGAGCCGCTGCTCTTTGCGATATGTCGCCAGTAGCGTTTTCGTGAATGAACGATAATATGCGTCGCAGCACAGCAGCCTGCGAAGGCGACTGAGATCGTGTCGTCGTCCCGAGCGATAGGGTGGTGCAATTGGCACCCTGAGACAGAGTGGTCAATACCGACAGCAAGACCGCTAGTCGTTCCAATGGGCCACTGCGCGGCAAGAACAACGTCTCCATCATGGCCGCCACCTGATCGCGCAGATCTCCATGTACGGCCAGTCCGCGCTCTGCCCGTGAGAACAGCTCGCTAATGGGTCGCGCTACCCGTAGTTGGAGAAATCCAGCTCCGAATACGTCTTCGGGAAATTGAACCACCAACGCGCGGACGGGCCTGCCGGGCACCGGCTCCGATAACCAACAATGGGGGGTTCCCGAACCTATCAGGCAAAGATCGCCTTCTTCGAATTCCTGAATGGAGTCACCCACGTACCTCAATCCCCGTCCCCTCAGTACCAGCGTCAGCTCGAGTTCGGGGTGGTGATGCCAGGGGTAGACGAAGGCTGCGGCACGAACATCGTTCAACGCGAACGGAAGGACTGGATCACGGGGCACCAGCTCAAGGGCCGCGCTACGGCGTCGTGCGTACATAGGTCAAAGGGCGGCTGAGGTCAGCCGTTCAGCTATTATCGACCACGAACAAGTCTGCGGCAATCGATCCCGTAGGTCGGGCCGCCGAGTCCGCGGCGGCTCGACGCTGCCGGCGCCGGACTAAATGTAGGCTTTTACGATATCGCTGGCCCTGGCCGAGTAGCTTCCCCCAAAGAGATTAACGTGTACAAGGAGCGGATACAATTGCATCAGCCCTCGACGTTCTTCGGCCCCGGGGGCCAACGGGTACACCTCCCGATAGGCAGCAATCGTGGATTCGGAAAAGCCGCCAAACAGAAGCATCATGCCCAGGTCCATTTCGCGGTGACCGCCATAGACGGCTGGATCAATCAAGCAGGGCTCGCCGGCGGGTCCGACCATAAGGTTGCCGCTCCACAGATCTCCATGCAATCTGGCCGGTGGTTCTTCGGGCCCCATCAAGGCTTGCAGCCGCGTCTCGAGAATTTCTGATTTTCGAGCCATCGACTGATCGAGCCGACCGCGATCGATTGCAGTCCGTAGCTGTGGCTCGATCCGCTCGCACCAATAGA
>Ga0210133_1000305_pt1 | contig 19091 bp, 15 predicted proteins | sample Joice_ThreeSqC_D_2_FD_184874 | JGI IMG/M metagenome (GOLD analysis project Ga0210133, IMG submission 184874) | Wetland microbial communities from San Francisco Bay, California, USA, that impact long-term carbon sequestration - Joice_ThreeSqC_D1... | ecosystem: Environmental > Aquatic > Marine >...
TTCCCCTCGATGAGCTCCATGGGCCGCAGGGCTTCGGGCAAGGACGCTGCTGTCGCGGGGGTCATCGTTCACCTCGGCCGGATGGATTACGGAGGGCGGCCAGGTAGGTGACGGCCGGCTTCGTGCCGAGCTCCGGCAGTACCTGGAACCCGCGATTGTTGCGCGAGAGCTTGGAGACCGCGCTCCTGGGATCGGCGATGTTGCCGAACACGATGGCGCCGGCCGGACAGGCCGAGCCGCACGCGGGCACCACGTCCTCGTCGCGCAGCGGATGACCGTCGCGCTTGGCGACCTGCTCGGCGTTGCGGATGCGCTGCACGCAGAAGGTGCACTTCTCCATCACGCCGCGCGGGCGAACCGTCACTTCGGGGTTGAAGGCGAGTTGCAGCGACTCGGGCGTCTCGCTGGTGAAGTCCAGGAAGTTGAAGCGCCGGACCTTGTACGGGCAGTTGTTTGCGCAGTAGCGCGTGCCCACGCAGCGGTTGTACGCCATCTGGTTGATGCCGTCGGGGCCGTGATTGGTGGCCTGCACCGGGCACACGGTTTCGCAGGGCGCGTTGTCGCAGTGCTGGCACAGCATGGGCTGGTACACCACGCTGGGGGAGCCTGGTGTCGCGCTCTCCTCGCCGTCGTAGTAGCGGTCCACGCGCATCCAGTGCATGGCGCGTCCCTTGCGAACCTGCTCGGGCCCGACCACGGGAATGTTGTTCTCCGACTGGCACGCCACTACGCACGCGCCGCAGCCCACGCACGACGACAGGTCGATGGCCATGCCCCAGCGCGGACCTTCCTGCTCCTGCTTGTCGTACAGCGAGGGCCATTCCTCGGCCTCGTGCGCATGCTGGGGTTTGGCGGCGAATTCGGCCATGGACCACACGCGAGCCACGTCGCGGCCGTCCTTGGTGTCGTGATCCTGTGCCAGGGAAAGATCCTGACGCCCCCCCGTCGCCGTCACACCAGCGACGGGCAAGACTCGCAGACCGGGCGACGGCGCGTAGGCCCAGGCGCGCGTTCCCACTTGCGCGGCCACGCTGCCTTGCCAGTGCCCGTGCCCCAGGGTCAGGCGAAGCACGCCCGCCGCCTGCCCAGGCTGGCGAAGGATAGGCAGCGCTGGCCCCTTGCCCAGGGTCACCAGGTCGCCGTTCTTGAGGTGCAACCTGTCGGCGTCGGCCGGCGAGATGGCCAGCGGATTTCCCCACGATGTCCTGGTCATGGGATCCGGCATCTCCTGCAGCCACCCGTTGTTGGCGTAGCGTCCGTCGAACATGCGCGGGTCGGTATCGAGCACCAGCTCGAAGGCAGGCGTCGAGGAAGCCGAGGCCTTGCCTGCGGCGCGCGCGCAGGCCGCGCCGTCGATGCTGCGGGTGACAACGGGCTCGGCCTGGTGCAGGAAGATTCCGTCGTGCAGGCAGGTGTTCCAGAAACGCGCGAAGGAAACCAGGCCGCCCTTGGGCTGTACCTCGTCCTGCCAGCGCTGCTTGATGAAGTCGTGGTAGGTCTTGGCCGCCGGCTGCCCCAACCCCGCGAGGCAGCGCAGAAGGATGTCCTCGCCCTGCAAGGTGTCGTGAAGCGGCGCCACCACCGGCTGTTGCAGCGTGAGCGCCTCGCGGCTCTGCTCGAAGTCGTTCCAGCTCTCGAGCCAGTGGTTGGTCGGCAGCACCAGGTTGCATTCGGCCGCCGTCTCGTCGGGAAGCAACCCGAGGCGAACGCGCAGCGGAACCTTGGCCACCGCGGCTCCCCATGCACCGCTCGAAACGCCATCGTTCGACTGGGGATAGTCATAGGCGGCATTGACGTCCCAGAAGAAGGCAGCCGCCACGCGTCCGGCCGCCATATCGTCGATGACCTTCCTCCATTCCTCGGGCGAAGCCAGAGCGGGGGCCGCGACCGTCTCGTCGGTGGCAAGGGTGGATCCCGCGGCTCTGAGCATATGGTTCAGAATGTGGCAGGCGGCGTGCGCCTCGACCGACGCCGCGGGGCCGGCCAGGATGAGGGACTTCTCACCTGCCGCGCACAGATCCTTGACCAAGGCATCGAGCTGCGCCGCGAACGGCCTCGCCTCGGGCAAGCGCTCGAGCGCGAAGGCATCGAGGGCCGAGGCAGCCATGCCATCCGGCAGGGGCCGCCCGCTCGTCAAATGAACCGCCCGCACCAGGCCGAAGGCGATCCGTCCGAGCGCGGAGGGCCGCACGGGCAGGCGCACGTCGGCCCGGCTGCCGGTCAGGCTCATGCCACCCTCGAGGACGTACAGGCGATTGATGCTTCCCGCGAACGAGGCCGGCCGGCGCATGCTGGCGAAGCCTCCGATAGCGGTGACCGTGTCGCCCAGGGTCCCCAGGAAATCGGCCTCCAGCGAGGCGATGACCTGGGCCTTTTCGAAGCGGTACTGGGGTAGCCGTACGTCGCCGTAAAGTGCTGCTTCCGCGCTTCGGCCGGCGTGATCGGCCGCGGGCTCCCATTGCACGTGGCGCAGGCCCGACACTGCCTGTCCGAGCTTCGCGATGAGGGCCTTGCGGCTCGGAGAGAGCACCGCGGAGGTGACCAGCAGGATCTGTTTCCCTCCGCCGTCCTTCAGCCCGGCCACCACTCGGTCGATGGCCGTGCTCCATTTCGCGGGCCTTCCATCGAGGATCGGCCCGCGCACCCGGTCGGGGTCGTACAGACCCAGCAGATCGGCCGTTGCATGAAAGCTCGTCTTGCCGCGATAGCGAGGGTGCTCGTCGTTGCCCTCGACATGAATCGGCCGGCCCTCGCGCGCCTTGACCAACACGGGGTAGGCGACCTCGCCTTCGGCAAACGTGCTGGCGTAATAGTCCGCGACGCCCGGGACGATCTCCTCCTGCTTCTTCGTGTAGGGGACGATGGTCGCTCGATTCGCCGAAACTTTGCACCCCGCGCCGGTGGCCAGCGCGGCAGACGCCCCGAACAGCGCCAGGAATCGACGCCGGGATACTCCGTCATCCGTCGCGCCCGTCGCGTTGGCACCGTCCCCGAGAACCCGGAGCTTCACTTTGGCTTTGCTTTCATCCATGGCGCTTCACGGAACCAGGAGACGGTCGGATGGCGATGGGCGATTGAGGTGCCTTCGCGGAACTCATTCGGGTCGAGCCCGAGGCGGCGAGCGTGGAGACGGAAGGACGTCGACCGCCCGTCCTGCCAAGGGCCAAGCCGGCAGCGGCGGCAGCGAAGGCGCCCAGCCATCCTCGGCGTGGCAGTGCGGAAGGTGTGGTGATCTTCTTCAAGCTCATCGGTGGCACGCAAAGCAGTTGGTTGGACCAGAAGTAACCTTGGAGCCCGCCGGCACCGCTTCGTGCGCGTCGCGGTGGCAGGCCAGGCAGGTCCCCATGCGCATGAGCATCTCGCGAGAAACCTTCTCCATGCTCTGGACTTCACCGTGGCAGGTCTGGCAGGCGATGCCTGCCCCCACGTGCGGGCGATGGTCGAAGTAGACGTGATCCGGCAAGGTGTAGACGCGTTGCCAGGCGATGGGTTGTCCCTCCTTGAACGCTGCGGTCACGCGCTTGATCTCCGGCTTGTCGGTGCGGGTGACGGCGTGGCAGTTCATGCAAGTCTCCACCGCGGGCACCCCGGCGTGGCGCGAACGTTCGGCACCGGTGTGGCAATACAGGCAGGGGATGTGGTTGTCGCCCGCGTGCAGCTTGTGGGAAAAGGCAATGGGTTGCGTCGGCGAATAACCCACCGCGAATCGATCCGGCTCCGTGGCGTAGCCGACGGCCAGTACCGTGGAAAGAATCGCAATGGTCCCGAGGGGTAGGACTACGCGCCAGAAACGGTCTCGTGGATGCACTCGGTCCTCGGGGGTGTTTTCTCACAGAATAAAGGCATCTTTGGTCCGATTTTTGATCCGCTGAAAATCTATCGTTACCACTGTCACAGCTCGGCCCTGAGCCGATGGTTAGATGCACTGGTGATGGTCAACGGTGCAGGACTTTCTCCAGCAGGGTCAGGGGCTGGAAAACCGAGCAAGATCGGCCACCGCCGCGGCCATGCGGCGAGGCTCCCCGACGCGACGCGCGCGCCAGAGCAGATGGTGTGGGGTGACGGTGGGGGCAACGAATGAAACGACTGCAGTCTCGTATCCCGCTGCCTCCAATGCAAGGGTTCGCCAACTATCCACCATGGCCTGGATGAAACGCCGGCGGACCTCGGCCTGGCGGGGGATTCCAAGGGCATCGGCCCGCTTGACCGCCAGCGCCGCGGCATCGACCTTCTTCGAGGTGCAGCAAGGTACGAGCAGAAGGTGCCTTGCCCCGCAGGCCACGGCCTTTCGCGCGACCACGTCCGAGGCGGGGCCGCAGGCGTGAAGCGCGACAACGATATCGGGCTCCTGTGGCCACGCCGAAGCTTCGGCAACGTCGGTCTCTATCACATCGATCTCCACCCTCGGGGCGCGCACGCTGGCGCCGGCCTGGCGACACGCCGCCGCGCGCCTGCTGTCGCGTTCGATGAGGGTGACATGACCGCTACGAGATCTTCTCGCCAGGACCAGCTCGGCGGCCAGCAGGCCGACGTAGGCCTTGCCTGCGGCCGCGTCGATCAACCGAACCGGCCGACGGTTGCTCGTGGCTTGCACGACTTTGTCGATCTCTTCCAAGATTCCCACCAGCTCGGCCACCTTCTTGCGATCCTCTTGGCGCAGCGTTGCACCGGGGACCGCGATGTACAGTCGATGAAGCGCTTCCTCGATGTCGGCTGACGGGATCATGTCCCTTGGCTGGCTAGCTGCGAGCGGCGCGGGAAAGACGTTCGGGATCGGCGCCGGAGCGGGCGCGGAGATCGAGGTAGAGTCGCGCCAGCACCATGGCTGGCATGGGCAGCAGTGCAACCGCGAGAAGGTCGGCCGATAGGAAATGCAGGAAGGCCAAGGCGCGACTTCCCGTGGTGGGCAGCAGCAACTCCGTGAACACGGCGACCACCGCGCCAGCCAGGGCAAAGGTCAGGAAGGTGAGCACGGCTCGTGTGGCGTCACTCTTGACCAGCTCGATGCTGCGCCGAAACGCGGTTCTTCCACCCTTCTTCTCGAAGAGCACGACGTGTGGAACGAAAAGCAGGAGGACACTCAGCACCAGACCGGGCAGGACAAAAAGGGCGGTGCCCAGAGCGACCAGGAGCGCGGCGGGCAGCAGGGAAATCAGGAACAGCTCGCGCCGGTCGAAGAGGATGGGCCACACGTCGGCGAGGACTGGGAAGGCCGCCCCGCTCTCGCGATCGTAAAGGGCGAGGGCCACCACACCGCAAGCTGCGGGAAAGGCCAGCCCCAGGATGAGCAATCCCTGGATGAAGAGCGCCAGACGCTCGTACAGCCAGCCCGCGCCTTCGTGCACTTCCAGCTTGGGAATGGGCACGCGCGTGCTCTCCACGCTCGTCAGCGCGGCCAATTCGGCCACCGCCACCTGGTCGATCTGTCCACGGGCCTGACTGTCTTGGATGCGCGCGGCCAGCTCGGCCTTGCGCGCCGAGAAATCCACGGTGGTGATTCCGGGAGCCAGGGTGAGGCTCGGCGGCCTGATCGCGACACCGGTGATGAGGCAGGACTGCAGGAAGGACGCTGGCAAAACCAGGATCGCCGCCAACAGGAAGAAGGGTTTGGGGTTGCGCAGGTACGTGGTGGCTGCCCAGGCCAGCAGGCTGATCACGCTTCTTACATCGGCCGCCAGGCGCTCGGCGAAGTTGCCCGTCGCAGGACCTCCGGATTGTCCGGGAACATAGGCCCCGCCGCTTGGCGCTGGCTCGGGCAGGTCGAAGCGGCGACCACCGCCGGGCGGGGGTAGATCCGTCGGCGTGCCCTCGGGGGGCGGACTCACATTCGCCGTATCGGCTCGGGGTGACAGGTCCACGGAAATGTCGGCGTCCGGCAGGTCTACGGTGGTGTCCGAGCCTGGAAACGCCGGCGTCACATTGCCGGCACTTGCCCGCGGGGGTTTCGCGGTGGCCGGCCGGGCCGGCTCCAGGGTGATAACGAGGTTCGGGTTCTGCCGCGCCTCGTCCTCCGTCGGGAGGCGCGGCTTGGGCGGAGGCAGCTTGGCCGACGGCGCCAACAGCGTGGCCGAGAGCGGGGTTCTTGCGCCCGGTGGTTTGGCTGCCGCTGGGATGGGTGGGGCAGGGAATCCGTACAGCGTCTTGGCCGACTCTTGCAAGCCGCGGCCTGAGCCCGCGCTTGCGGTGGGGCACGCCCCGGCAGTCGCATCATGTTCCCGGCCACAGTGGATGCAGATGCTCACGTGTGGCCAGGATGTTAGCCAAGGAAGCCGCTCTTGTCGCGGCCTAACGGCTTGGGGCTAACCCGCCCGGGGTTCCCATCAAAGGGGTGGATTGGCGTTGCGAACCAGGTCGAGGAAGTAGGATTCGAACCACTGTCCGGCCTGGGGTGCGTCCTTGGCCGCATCCGGACCGGCGCACATCGGGTCGAAGCGCGGCGCCGAGGGATCCGATGTGCCGTCCGACTCTCCCGGCGGCTTGAGCCAGAAATAGGCATCGATGTCGGGCCCCGGATTGGCGCGCGGACGCTCGCCGAGTCCAGCGCCGCGAATGTTGCACCAGTTGCCCCAAGCCTTGCGGATGCCTCCTTTACCATTGCGGGCAGTATCGATAATGAAGGTGTGGTTCTTGAAACCGTACATCTCGAGCGTCTTGCGCAGCGTCTTGACGTAAGTCAGCTCGTTAGGGCAGGGGTTGGTGGGTTCGAGCACAGCGCCGTCTCGGTTGTCGAGGCTGGTGTAGTTCGAGGTGTTGGTGGCGAAGCCACGAATCATTCGTGGCCCGCCGGCCTCGCTTAGCACCTGCTTGAAGACCCTGGCGATCTTGGCGCGATTGTCGTTCCATCCCAGCCAGCCCGAGTGGGCGGCGTCGAGGTACACGCTCACGTTGGGCAGGGCGAAGCTCTTGATGGCGTAGGTCACGCCCTCCTTGTAGGCCGGGCGGGCTTCTTGGCATTCGGGCAGGGCCATGTTGGTGGCCAGGTTGCCCAGGGAGTCTGGCTCGAGCACGACCGCGATAGGTTGATCCGGGTGCGACTTGAACAGCGCCGTGATCGGGTCGATGAATTCCTTCTGGTAGCGGAACAGGCCGTTCTGCGCGACCTTCAACTCACCGGCGGACGCGGCGGCGGAGCAGTCGCGGTTGGGCAGGTCGTACACGACGACCACGGTCAGGGTCGGCTTGCCGCTTTCATCCTGCTGCTTCTTGGCCTCATCCAGCCAAATCTTCAACTTTGGAATCGCGGCGATGGAATCTAGCCAGCCGGCGCTGGGGTACTTTGCGACCTTGAGAATCTGCGTGGCCATGTCCGGGTTTCTCTTCGCCGTTGCCTCGACATTCTCGACGTATCCGGGATTGATATAGAAGTTCGTGTCCTTGAATGGGTTGCGGGCCGAGCCGGGGCTTACCATGCCCCCACCCGAGCTTGCGCAGCCGACCGTGGCGAGAATGAGGAACAACCCAGTAGTTGTGCAGGAACGCTTGAGCATTGCGGACTTCTCCTGCCGCAGCGGGGGGTTCGTTGCGCCAGGCCACCCTGACGGCGCTGCCGCTTCGGCGCGGGCGATATTACACGATCTCCTCGCGGCCGGATGATCGGACAAGAGATTTCTTGGACGCGGCGTGTTCGCGCGGGTGATTCCGGCGGAACCAGGGTCTGTCCCCGATAGCCGCAGCTGCGAAAGGCGGTATCCGGGAGAAGGGCGCTCGGCTACGCCGCCTCGGAGCTACCCCGGCCGCCCGCGCGCCGAGCTTGCTGCACCTAGAGAATTCGCTATCTCGCGCCCCGGCGCTTCATATGTCTCATGTACCGTCATGGGCTGACCGCGTGCCCTGGCGCAAGCTCTCCCCGCTTTTGCCTCGCCACGGACGCCGTCCATTGCGGGGCGACCGCAACTTCATCAATGCCGTGCTGTATTTGTCGCTGTGACAAGCGGCTGTACCGCCAGCGCTACCTCGTCGAGATCGCCACGCGTACGAGAAGACGGCACGCAACTACCTGGCCATCGCGCACCTCGCGTCTGCTCTGCAATGGCTCAAAGCTACCGCCCAGCTTGGCGTGCAGGCGACCAGGTCGTCCCTAGGTGGAACGGACGGCGCGCAGGGGGCAGGAGGTGTCCCGGCCGTCGGCGTGAGGAGCTGCTCCGGCCGTCTGCGGCCGGATGCCAAGCGACGACCGAGGGAGACATGGGCGCGCAGCGCCCGAAGTCGCCCGTCCGGCGGACGGGACACCTCCTGCCCCCGTTGCAGCCGTCCGCGCGCCTACGCCGTTCGCCGATCTCTTGGATTCCTACTTACCAAATGGGGTCGGCCCCTAGCTCTGAATCGAGATGACGTCCCCGGCCAGGCAGGCAAGCGCATCCAGGCTCCGCCGCTGCCAGTAGACCGAGGGGCTCGACACGAAGACGATGTGGTACTTGCCCTCGACGGGTTGATCGTGCACGGTGCTCACCCACCACACCAGACACTTGAGACACGATGAATTCATGAACTCGAGCTGGCGCACGTCCACGGTGACCTCCTCGGCCCGGCAGTTCTGCGCCTCTTGATGCACATCGCGCAGGAACTGGTCCAGTTGGTCCCGCACGGTGACATCGGCAGTTCCCGTCAAGCTGACCAGGATTCTTCGCTCGCTGGCGCTGGCGTTGGCCGCGAAATCATTCTCCGTGGTGGTCTGAGCCCAAGTTGTCATGCGCGATCTCCTCGAATCCTACCCGCTCGCAGTGATGGTTACCATGCTTCCTTCGATTCGCAGAGAGAGGTTGAGCTCGCCTTCGGCGCGGATGCGCGCCAAGCCCAGCCCCGATTCTCTCTCGACGCCCACGCTCTCGCGCATGAGATCCTGGTAGTGGATGAAGGGATCTGCCGCCGCTTGAATCTCGGCAACGCACGCGCGCAGTCGGGCGATATGCTCGGGCGTGGCCTCGTTGGTGACCGTGATGCTGGCGGAAGCACCTTTGATCTCGAAGCGCACGGCAAGGCCAGTCCTTTCCCCAACGGCGTACTTGGCGGCGTTCTCCAGCAATTCGTGTACGGCCAGCGACACCCGGTAGACCGCATCGGGATTCCCGACCAGTTTCTCGAAGCTCTCCTCGACGAACCTGCGCACGATCGACACCATGCGTGGTTGGGGCTGGAGTTGCAGTCCAAAGCTGAGAGTCGGGCCGTCTGGCATGTTGACTCGCCCCCATGACATCGGCGGTCCGTGCCTCGAAATGTAGCCGCTTCGCCCGCTCGACCCAGGCGGGGCGCATTCGTCCGCTTTACTCGCGCCTTGCGCCTGGGTGATAGTCGCCCCTTGGTGATGAGGAAAGGCAACCATGCGCGGCTTCGGTAGCCTGAGGGTCGGCAGCCCCATCTCGATCATTTTGACCCTGGTCTTTCCCGCCATGATTGCGGCCGCCGTGGCATTGGCCTACTACGGGTTCAAGCACGCCGAGGACGTGTCTCGTCCCGTCGAACAGCTCTTTCGCCTGGAATGCCAGGACTACGCCGAGGGCTTGGCCAAGTCGGTCGAGACCAAGCTCGACAAGGAAGCCCTATCCCTGTTCGCCAAGATCGGCGCGCTCGAGGACGATCCTGCCTCGGCTGACCCGTGCGAGCTCGACCCCGGCACAGGCATCGACTCCTTCGTCGTGCTCGGCGAAGCCCGCCAGATCGAGTGCATGTGGCCGAAGCCGCCAGAGCCCGGCCCCAAGAAGGGCAAGAATGGCGAGGTTGCGCCTTATCGAATCCCGTGGCTAGGCAAGATCAGGAACTTGGCCTGGGGCCAGCTCGAGTTCGATAAATTCGCCTACCACCACGAGGGGTTGGACAACGGCGGCTCGGCGCTCCTGGCCTATACCACGCGTCGCGCGGCCGACGGCGACGTGTACCACGTCGTGGCCCAGATCAAGCTCGATTTCATCGGCAAGCAATGGGACGAAAACGAGCTCGGGCCCGGGCGCAAGAACCGGCGCGTGGCCATCCTCGACGAGGGAAACAACCTCATCGCGGGTGCGCGTCTGGGCGGTCCCGAGGCACGCCCGGGCGGCCGCCTGTTCTACGAGGGGCCGTTCGGCAAGGCGCTTTACCGCTGGCGTATTCAGATGGTCCCGCAGAATGCCGAAGAATTTCAGGCGCAACGGGAACGCAGCAAGGGCGTGCGGCGCGTGCTCATCATGCTCGCCACCGGCATCATCGCCGTGGGCCTCGTGCTGGTGTGGCTGGCCATCCTCACCGAACGGCGCGCCTCGCGCATGAAGAGCGATTTCATCGCCAACGTCTCGCACGAGTTGAAGACGCCGCTTTCGCTCATCCGCATGTTCGGCGAGATGGTGGCGACCGGCCGGCACAAGGGCGAGGAGGCCGCGCGCGAGTACGGCGGCATCATCACGCGGGAGTCGGAACGGCTTTCCCACCTTATCGACAACGTGCTCGACTTCTCGCGGCTCGAGCGCGGCAAGGCGAACTACCATTTCGCCGAGGGGAACCTGGCCGAGGTCGTCGAGCGCGCGCTCGACGTCTGCCGCTACCGGGTGGAGCGCGAGAAGATGACATTGGTGGCCGAGATCGAGCCAGGACTGCCCACCGTGCGCATGGACGAGAACGAAATGACCCTCATCGTGCTCAACCTGGTCGACAACGCCATCAAGCACGCGGCCGAGGGCGGCAAGGTCGTGGTCAAGGTGGCGCGCTCACCTGGATTCGTCACCCTGGCCGTGCGCGACTTCGGCTCGGGCATCGCCCCCGAGGAACAGGCCCACGTGTTCGAGCGCTTCTACCGTTCACAACGTACGCGTGAGCAAAACGTGCGCGGCAGTGGTATAGGTCTGGCCCTGGTGAAACACATCGCTCTGGCCCACGGCGGCCGGGTGACCATGCACAGCCCGGTGCCTGATTCTCCCGACAATGCGCGAGGATCGATCTTCACGGTTTACGTACCCGCGCCGGTGCCCGCGGGCGCCGGGGGGGCATCCCAGGGAGCCGCCGGCGGGCAGGTGACCCCATGACGAATGGCGCCTCCAACGGCGGTGATGCCAACCAGCGCCGCCGCATCCTGGTCATCGAGGACGAGCCCGACATCGCGCGCGGTCTGCGCGACGCCCTGGAGTTCGAGCGCTTCGAGGTCGTGACCACGGGCCTCGGGCGCGAGGGCATCCAGATTCTGCGCGACGCCGGGGCCGATCTGGTGATTCTCGATCTCATGCTGCCGGACACCAACGGGTTCGCGGTGTGCGAGGAGATCAGGCAGTCCCATCCCGTGGTGCCCATCATCATGCTCACCGCGCGCTCGCAGGAGACCGACAAGATTCGCGGCCTCGAGGCCGGCGCCGACGACTACGTGACCAAGCCGTTCTCCGTCGGAGAGCTGGTCGCCCGAATCAACGCAATCTTCCGGCGCCTTCACCGCGGATCCGTGGTCGAGGAAGCCATCCGCATCGGTCAAGTCACCATCTACCCTCGCCGGCACGAGATGCTGCGCAAGAACAAGACGCTGACGCTCTCGTTTTACGAGGTGGAGATCCTGCGCCTGCTTCACGAACGGGCCGGCGAGCCGGTGGCGCGCGAGGAGATCATGGAGAAGATCTGGGGGGTGTCTGGGTACGGCAGCAGCCGCTCGGTGGACAACTTCATGGTGAAGTTGCGCAAGAAGATCGAAGAGGATGCATCCAGCCCGCGCCACATCCTGACGATCTACGGGACAGGCTACAAGCTCCTGTTGTAGTTTGCGGCCACCATGTCCGTTCGCGTTCGCATCGCCCCCTCGCCCACCGGAGATCCCCACGTGGGGACCGCCTACATCGCCCTGTTCAACTACGTCTTCGCCAAGAAGCACGACGGCAAGTTCATCCTGCGCATCGAAGACACCGACCGCGCGCGCTCGACGCCGGATTCCGAGGCCGCCATCCTGCGCGCCTTGCGCTGGGTGGGGCTGTCGTGGGACGAAGGGCCGGACATCGGCGGCTCGTGCGGTCCCTACCGGCAGTCGGAGCGCAGCGAGCTTTACAAGGCCGAGGTGGCCAAGCTGGTGGCGTCGGGCGCGGCCTACCGCTGCTTCTGCACGGCCGAGCGTCTGGAGCAGATGCGCGCCGCCTCGAAGGGCAAGTCCTTCGTGGGCTACGACGGGCAGTGCCGTGGCATCGACAAGGGCGAATCGGATCGGCGAGCGGCCGGCGGCGAGGCTCACGTCATCCGCTTGGCCATGCCCAAGACGGGCGAGACCTCGGTCAACGACCGTCTGCGCGGCGAGGTGCGCTTCGACAACGCGCAGATCGACGACCAGATCCTGCTCAAGAGCGACGGATTTCCGACCTACCACCTGGCCAACGTGGTCGACGACCACTTGATGGGCATCACCCATGTCATCCGCGCCGAAGAATGGCTGTCGTCGACGCCCAAGCACGTCGAGCTGTACAAGGCCTTCGCATGGCAGGCGCCCGAGTGGATCCACATGCCGCTTCTGCGCAACGCCGACAAGTCGAAGATCTCGAAACGCAAGAACCCCGTGTCGCTCGACTACTACCGCGCCGCCGGATTTTTGCCCGAGGCCCTGCTCAACTACCTCGGCACCATGGGCTGGTCCATCGCCGGCGATCGCGAGAAGTTCACCCTGGCCGAGATGATCGACGCCTTCACCTTCGACCGCATGAGCCTGGGCGGCCCGGTGTTCGACCTGGTGAAGCTGTCGGCCATGAACGCCGACTACCTGCGCGCCCTCGACGACGACGCCGTGGTGGCGCGTTTGCGGCAGTGGCGGCTGGGCGACGACTATTTGCGCCAGCTCGTGCCGCTCGTGCGCCAACGCATCCAGCGCATGGACGAGCTCATTCCCATGACCGAGTTCTTCTTCTCCGGCGATCTCGACTACAAGGCAGTGGCCAAGGACCTCGTGCCGAAGAACCGCACGGCCAAGGACGTGGCCGAGTGTCTGCTCGCCTTCGTCGAGGCGCTCGATGCCCAGCGCGACTTCTCCCACGCGGCTCTGGAGGCGGCCAGCCGCGCCCATGCCGAGAAGATCGGCTGGGATGCCAAGGAGCTGTTCATGGTCGTGCGCATGGCCGCCACCGCCCGCAAGGCCACCCCGCCGCTCTTCGAGACCCTCGCCGTGCTCGGCCGCGATCTCACCCGCCGCCGCCTGCGTTTGTGCGGGGAATTCCTGAAACGTCTCCCCCCTTTGCCGACAAAAGATCACCTTTGATTACAATTCGCTGACAATTGCGGATGTAGGGTGCGTCACATGGACGTGTCCTCCGCGCTCACCGCGCTCTACCTGGTCATCCTCGTGGCTCTCGCGGTCTACGGTTTCCACCGGTCGTCACTGGTGTTCCTCTATTACCGTCACCGCGACAAGCAGCCGGTCGAGAACGGCAGGTTCTCCGAGTTGCCAGCCGTAACCGTGCAGCTGCCACTTTTCAACGAGATGTACGTCGTCGAGCGCCTGCTCGACTCGGTGGCGGCCATCCACTACCCGCGCGATCGCTTTCAGATCCAGGTGCTCGACGACTCCACCGACGAAACCCGCGACATCTGCCGCCACAAGATCGAGCAGCTCGTCCGTCGCCATCCCGACCTCGACATCGAGTACGTGCACCGCAAGGTTCGCACCGGCTTCAAGGCGGGCGCGCTCGAAAACGGTCTGCGCAGCGCCAAGGGCGAGCTGGTGCTGATCTTCGACGCCGATTTCGTGCCCAACCCGGACATCCTCGAACGCACCGTGCATCACTTCCTCGACCCCAAGGTCGCCGTGGTGCAGTGCCGCTGGGAGCACATCAACCGCGACTTCTCCGCGCTGACCGAGGCACAGGCGCTCATGCTCAACGGTCACTTCGTGATGGAGCACGCCGGTCGCAACCGCTCCGGCCGCTTCTTCAACTTCAACGGCACCGCCGGTGTGTGGCGCCGCGCGGCCATCGTCGACGCCGGCGGCTGGCAGCACGACACCCTGACCGAGGACATGGATCTGTCGTACCGGGCTCAGCTGCGCGGCTGGCGCTTCGTGTATCTGCCCGAAATCGCGGCCCCGGCCGAGCTGCCCGTTGAGATGTCGGCCTTCAAGGCGCAGCAGTTCCGCTGGGCCAAGGGCTCCATCCAGGTCGCGCGCAAGCTCTTGCCGCGCATCCTGACCTCCGACGTGACCTTCGCGCAGAAGGCCGAGGCCTTCTTCCACCTGACCAACAATTTCGCCTATCCCTTGCTGCTCCTTCTGTCGCTTCTGCTTCTGCCCAATCTGGTCTTCCGCACCACGCACGGCGTGCGCGAGGTCCTGATGATCGATTTGCCTCTCTTCTTCGGCACCACGCTCAGCATCGCCTCCTTCTACCTGGCCTCCGAGCGCGAGGTCGCGCGCATGAGCGGGGACCGCACGCGTTCGACCTGGAGCACGCTCGGCCAGCTACCCCTGGTGCTCTCGCTCGGCATCGGGCTGTGCGTGAACCAGACCCGCGCCGTGTTCGAGGCCGTGTTCGGCCGCGATACCGAGTTCGTGCGCACGCCCAAGCACGGCATTTGCGGCAAGCTCGAAACCTGGTCGGGCAAGAAGTACCGCGCCGCCAAGTCGCTGACGCCGTTTTTCGAGATGCTCATGGCCGCCTACTTCGTCGTCGCGGTCCACATCGCCGTGAAGAACGGCCACTACGTCTCGGTGCCCTTCCTGATGCTCTTCCTCTTCGGCTTCAGCTACGTCGGCGTCGTGTCGGCGTGGCAGGGTGGTTTCGGGCAGGCCCTGCGCCGGCTTTGGCAGCGCACCGAGGACGCCGTGGCGCCGGCCGTGTCGGCTCCGCTGGTCACGGCGACTCCCGACGCTACGCCTTGCCCGGTGCTGGTGCCGGTGGAGCAGCGGGTTTCTCCTCGGCGGGCTCGGGCACGAGGGGAAAACGATCCCCACGAACGCGCCGCTGTTTGATCATCATCCAGCGACCGCCCCGGCGCTCCCAGCGCTGCTGCAAGGTCACGTGTCGAACGATTTCCTCGGCCTTCTTGTACCACTGCATCTTCACGTCCACGGTGGCGGCTTGCGAGTGCTCGAGGAAATGGATGGCAGTCACCTCGTAGTCGACGATGACAAGATCCTCATCGACCAGGTTCTTGCGTTCTTGAAAGAGCTTGTTCTCCTCCGGGGTCATCGATTGTCCGACGATGTCCCAGCGTCCCCAGCGGAAGTCGTCGTTCCAGATTCGGGCGTTTTGCATCAGATCGTCCTCGCGTCGCTGCGTCGGACTCATGCAGCCGAGCGCGCTCGCGACCAGCATCAACGATAGGGCGAGCCTTCTCTTCATTGCCTGTTCCCTTCCATGCGATGACCGAAGACGACGCGTTCGATGCCGGCCAGATCCCGCCTGGTGCCGATGCCGGCGAAGCCGTGGCCGCGCAAGATCTCCACGGTATCCCCGGCCTGCCCCACGCCGATCTCCATGGCCAGGGCTCCTTGCGGCGCGAGGACCCCGGCCGCATCCGCTGCCAAACGTCGCACTACGGCCAACCCGTCGGGACCGCCGTCGAGAGCCAGGCGCGGCTCGCGGCGAACCTCGGCGGAGAGTCCATCGATGTCCTGACTGGGAATGTATGGCGGGTTGCTGACCACGAGATCGAACGGGACCAACCCGGCGAGCGGCTGCACCAGGTCGCCCCTCGCGAAGGTGATGTCGAGCCCCAGCCGCCCGGCGTTGCCTTGCGCCAGGGCGAGCGCCTCGGCCGACGTGTCGAGCGCGAAGATGTCGTCCACGGGTCGCTCGCGCTTGAGCGCCAAGGCCAGCGCGCCCGAGCCGGTGCCCACGTCGGCCACGCGCAGCGGTCTTCCCATGTCCGGCATCGAGCGCAAGAGTTCCAGCGCCTGCTCGACCAGGACTTCCGTGTCGGGTCGCGGGACCAGCACGGCCGGGTCGACCAGCAGGTCGAGACTCCAGAACTCCTTGCGGCCCAGAATGTACGCCACCGGCTCTCCCGCGAGACGCCGCTCGACCAGACCGCGATAGCCCGCAAGCTCGTCCGGCCGAAGGGGCTGGTCGAAATGCGTGTACAGCTCGACGCGCGTGCGGCCAAAGGCCTGCGCCGCCAGCAGCTCGGCGTCGAGTCGAGCGCTGTCGATCCCGTGCCGCTCGAACCGAGCGGTGGTCCAGCGCACGACCTCGAGGATGGTCCAGCTTTCCTTCTGGCGGCTGCGCGCGGGGGAAGCGATCACCGGCTGATTGTGCAGGATGGATGCCCGAATGGCGAGATTCCTGGGTTTTTGGCCCCGCTCGACAAGCTCGAATACCAGCGACAACGTCGGCGCGGCCCGTATCGAGCCATGAACGCCCGCGCCCTCAAGGAGAAGGCCAGGGGTTTCTACTTCGCCTTGGCGGACTTCTTCGTTCTGCGCTCGGTAGCCTTGATCAAGTCGATCAACCTTGCGTCCGAATAGGCGGCGAGCCGCTCGACGAAGGGCTTGTCCTTGCTGCGACCCAGTGCCTTGGCCACGCCATCGACCAGGGCGTCGTGCGAGCCGTACTTTTCCTTCACCTCGGTGGCCACCCGATGCAAGTGCAGCAACTTGGTGTTCGCCGCGCTCGACAGGCGCTTGCGCAGATCATCCTTCGACTCGTCGCCGCGGTCGAGAAGCCCGACCAGCTTGTCCACCAGCTTGTCCTTGGCGCCGAAAGTTTCGTTCACGATTGCGAGGGGTGATTTCTGCGACATGGTTTCCTCTGTTACGGCAGGGCGCCTTAATTACCTCAAAACAGCCATTGCCGCCAGAGTATCCTGGGTGGCACCGACAAAAGAGTCGATTTCCGCATCCGTGTGCGCAAGCGAAATGAAGGCGGCTTCGAGCTGGGCCGGCGGAAGGTAGAAGCCGCGGTCCAGCATTCCGTGGAAGAAGTCCGCGTAAACCTTGGCGTCTGCCCGCTTGGCCGAGGCGAAATCCGTAACCGGGCCGGCGCAAAAGAAGATGGTAAAGGCCGAGCCCACCCTTTGTATGCACGCTGCGGCCTTCGCGCTGGCGATGGCCCGCTCGACCCCGCTTTGCAAGCGCGCCCCCATGGCCTCAAGACGAACGTAACTGTTCGAATTCATTTGCTCCAGCATGGCCAGGCCCGCCGCCATGGCAAGCGGATTGCCGGACAGAGTGCCCGCCTGGTACACCGGGCCATCGGGAGCCACCACCTTCATTATGTCCGCCCGCCCACCGTACACGCCCATGGGCAGGCCCCCACCCACGATCTTGCCGAGGCATGTCATGTCGGGACGGATCCCGAACAGACCCTGCGCGCCGCCAGGCCCGGCCCGGAACCCGGAAATCACCTCGTCGAAGATGAGGACCGTGCCCTCCGCGTCGCACAGCCGGCGCAAGCTCTGCAGGTAGCCGGGCCTGGGGGGAACCAGGCCCATGTTCCCGGGAATCGGCTCGATGATGAGGGCGGCGACCTGCCCTTTGTTCGAGGCGAACGCGGCGGCCATCGCGGCCTCGTCATTGAAGGGCACGATGACCGTATCGGCCACCGCGGCGGCTGTGACGCCCGCCGAACCCGGGATACCCAGGGTCGCCGCGCCCGAGCCAGCCGCGGCCAGCAGCATGTCCGCGTGGCCGTGGTAGCCGCCATCGATCTTGATGAGCTTGCTGCGGCCGGTGAACCCACGTGCCACGCGCAACGCGGACATGGTCGCCTCGGTTCCGGAGGAAACGAAGCGCAGTCGCTCCATCGTCGGAAATGCCGCTCGGATGGCCGTGCCCAGCTCGACCTCGCGCTCGGTGGACGCGCCGAAGGTCGTTCCTTCCGCCGCCGCCTTGGCGATGGTCGCCACGACGGCCGGATTCGCGTGTCCAAGAATCAGCGGGCCCCACGAGCCGAGAAAGTCGGTGTACTTGTTCCCGTCTGCGTCCCACACATTCGCGCCCTCGCCGCGGGCCAGGAAGACCGGCGTCCCGCCCACCGCCTTGAAGGCCCGCACCGGGGAATTCACCCCGCCCGGGAACAGCCCGCAAGCGCGCTCGAACAACTGCCTCGATTTGTCCTGGTTCATCGTGGTTAGTTCTTTTCTCCGTCGCCGCCCTCGTCAGCGGGCTCCTCACCAGCATCGCCAGCCTCGTCGGCGTCGTCTTCTGCCTCTTCCGCCTCTTCCGCCTCGTCGTCCTCGTCGTCCGCGCCGGCTTCTTCGCCCAGGTCTTCCTCGGCCAGGGTCTGCTCCTCGGCGCGCGCCGCGGCCACCTCGGGCGAAGCCTCGTGCTCGCCCTCTTCCTTGTCGGCCATGCGCTCCATGGCCACCACGACCTCATCCTCCTCCAGCCGGATCAAGCGCACCCCCTGGGTGTTGCGACCGATGGTGGGAATGCCGTCCATGGGCATGCGGATGAGCTTTCCGCTGCTCGTGATGAGCATCAAATCCTCGTCGTCGCTGACCATGCGCAGGCCAACCACCCTGCCGTTGCGCTCGGTGGTCTTGATGGTGATGACACCCTTGCCGCCGCGGTTCTTGGTCGGGTAGTCGTTCGAGCTGGTGCGCTTTCCGAAGCCACGCTCGCACACGGTGAGAAGCGTCGCGACACCGTCGCGCGGGATGGCCGACATGCCGATGACGTAGTCGTCCTTGTCGCGCAGCCGGATGCCGCGCACCCCGCCCGCCCCGCGTCCCATCGGTCGCACGCTTTCCTCGCGAAAACGGATGGCCCAGCCATTGCGCGTGCCCAACATCAGGTCGCAAGCCCCCTCGGTGATGCGCAGGCCGACCAAGTCGTCGTCTTCCTGGATGGACAGGGCGATGATGCCCGAGCTGCGGATGTTCTGGAAGGCTTGCAGCGAGGTCTTCTTGATCTTGCCGCGCTTGGTGGCCATGACCACGAAAGCGCCCTCCGAGAACTCCCGCACCGGCTGCAGGGCGACCACCCGTTCGCCGTCTTTGAGCGGAATGAGGTTCACGAAGGCCTTGCCCTTGGCGGTGCGGCTGGCCTGCGGGATCTCCCAGATTTTCTTGGCGTAGACGCGGCCCTTGTTGGTGAACATCAGCATGCTGTCGTGGGTCGAGGCCACGAAGAGCTGCGCCACGAAATCTTCCTCGTGCGTGGAGGCACCCGTGATGCCGCGTCCGCCGCGCCGCTGCGGCTTGTACAGGTCCTTGGGATTCCGCTTCACGTACCCGCC
>Ga0210133_1000307_pt1 | contig 18941 bp, 13 predicted proteins | sample Joice_ThreeSqC_D_2_FD_184874 | JGI IMG/M metagenome (GOLD analysis project Ga0210133, IMG submission 184874) | Wetland microbial communities from San Francisco Bay, California, USA, that impact long-term carbon sequestration - Joice_ThreeSqC_D1... | ecosystem: Environmental > Aquatic > Marine >...
TTATTGACTTGCTACCCGGCATCTGTTATGCCACCGGAAACCAAAACGAAAGGATTTTTGTATCATGGATCGAACACTATCGATTATTAAACCCGATGGGGTAAAACGCGGTCTTATCGGCGAAGTCGTTAAGATGCTTGAACAGAACAATCTGGACATCGTTGCCATGAAGATGCTGCACATGACCAAAAAGCAGGCCCAGGGCTTTTACGCGGTGCACCGCGAGAGGCCTTTTTTTGAGAGTCTGACCAATTTTATGAGCTCAGGTCCGGCGGTTGTTATGGTTCTGGAAGGAGAAAACGTAATTGCCAGATACCGTGAGTTGATGGGAGCCACCAATTACAAGGAAGCCGCCGAGGGAACGATTAGAAAGGCGTTTGCCACCGACATCGAGAAAAACATCGTTCACGGCTCCGATGCACCGGAAACGGCATCATTTGAAATATCCTATTTTTTTAATCAATTAGAAATTTTATAGTCTATACTTTGCTCCAGTACTCAAGGATTGAGACTCTCGAGAACTTGTGACAAACTTAACGTTACCTTTTTATTGGTTATAGTTCTGTAAAACAATTATTGGCGCATGCCTGACAAAATCAACCTTAACAATATAGCCATCGTTTTGACCGGGACGCGGTATCCCGAAAATATCGGGGCGGCGGCCAGAGCCATGCTCAACATGGGCATTGAGCGGCTGATTTTGGTGGATCCTCAAAATTATGACCTGGCCCGAATCAATAAGATGGCAACCCACGCGGCATCAGTGGTGGTTGAAAAGCTGCAGGTCTATGATACCTTAATAGAGGCGCTGGCCGGTTTCAATTATGTGGTCGGCACCACGGCCCGATTGGGCGGTCAGCGCAAGGTCATCAGTTCTCCGGCCAAATTGGCCCGACAGCTTGTTCCCCTGTCCGATCAAAATCGTATTGCCGTCCTGTTCGGTCCTGAAGACCGCGGTCTTTCCAATGTGGATATCCGCTCCTGCCATATCCTGATGAATATACCCACGGCTGAATTTTCTTCCCTTAATCTGGCTCAGGCGGTTATGGTCACTTGCTATGAGCTGTTTCGCTTCAGCCTTGATAAGCCCGGTGAATATGCCCCGCGACTGGCCAACCAGTATGAGCTCGAAGCCATGTATGACCAGCTAAAAGATGTGCTGATGCGAATCAGCTTTATTAATCCGGACAATCCGGATTATTTTATGAACAACCTGCGGCACTTTTCAGCACGCATGCAGCTCAGAGCCAAAGAGGTGCAAATAATCCGGGGTATTTGTCGCCAGGTTAACTGGTATGGGAAGAAATGCTACGAGGATGGACTAAAGCAAAGGCAAGAGGATTCAGGGGAGTGAGATACTAAGAATAAACAGAGAATATTTCGATATTTAAAATTGCTCAAAAACCTACTATTAGCTTATTGACATCTTAACCAGATTACATTTCAAGAATCCCACCCAAGATCGCATCACCCATTGCGGCCGTTCCGACGGCCTTGCCTTTATCGACTGCGATGTCTTTGGTATGAATGCCGGCGTCGAGCACCCCGGCAACCGCCCGCTCAATGGCAAGGGCGGCATCCTCATATCCAAAGCTGTACCTCAACAGCATGGCGGCGGACAGAATCTGAGCAATCGGGTTGGCGATTCCCTGTCCGGCAATGTCAGGAGCAGAGCCTCCCGCCGGTTCAAACAGCCCGAAGCTTTTTTCATTGATGCTGGCCGAAGGCAGCAGCCCCATCGACCCGGTCAGCATGGCGCATTCATCCGAGATAATGTCTCCGAACATATTGCCGCATAACAAAACATCAAACTGGTGGGGATCTTTCACCAGTTGCATGGTGGCATTGTCGATATATAAATGCCTCAGTTCGACATCGCTGTATTTCTTGCCGACCTCGGTGACCACTTCGCGCCACAGCACCATGGAGGTCAGCACATTGGCCTTGTCTATCGATGTGACCCGCTTGCGCCTGATTCGAGCGGAAGTGAAGGCCACATCGGCAATTCTTTCAATTTCCTGTCTGCTGTAAACCATGGTGTCAAAGGCTTTTTCATCGGCCCCACGGCCCTCCCTGCCTTTGGGCTGTCCGAAGTATATGCCGCCGGTCAACTCCCTGACACAGAGGATATCGAATCCGCTGCCCACAATATCGGAACGCAGGGGACTGGATCCCACCAATGCTTTAAAGACCTTTGCCGGTCTCAGGTTGCAAAACAGTTTGAAATGCTTACGCAGCGGAAGCAGTGCGGCCCGTTCGGGTTGCTCTTGCGGAGGCAGCGCTTCCCATTGGGGGCCACCGACCGAACCGAACAATATTGCATCGCTGGTTTCGCACAATTTTAAGGTCTGATCCGGGAGGGCACTCCCGTGCTTATCGTAGGCCATTCCACCCACGTCGCCAAATTCATATTCCAGCGGCAGGCTAAATTTCCGGCCAACCACGTTGAGTATTTTAACCGCTTCCTGCATGACCTCCGGACCGATGCCGTCACCGGGAAGAATTGCAATTTTTTTCATAATGTCCTACCTAATTTATAAGCAAAAACTTGATCTTGTAACTAGAAAAAAGCCTCTAATACCTATCATCTGCGTATTCCAGCCAGCCGCCTGCGATGACCAGGGCAAGGTCAAAGTCGGCAAGCTCAAAGGGGATCTCTTCCGAAAAGCCGTCTGCTGTAATTTGAAATACACGCCGTTCAATATCAGTATTTACAGTGGTGCTCTTGTCCGCACAGCTTTCAAACAGGTGATCGATGACCCGGCCGGGCAGTTCCGCTGCGATCATGCCGCAGTTGAACATGTTCTGTCGGAATATTCTGGCGTAGCTTTCTGCAATGACCAGATGGATGCCGTTGACTTCCAGCGCCCAGGGGGCATGCTCCCGGGAGGAGCCGCAGCCAAAATTAGCACGGGTAATGATTATATTTTTGTCGCTGATATCTGTTCGCGGATTGAAGCCGTCGAGTTTAAAATTTTCGAAAAGATAGGGTTTTAGAGCCTCTTTTGAGACTTCGGTAAGATATCTTGCCGGGATTATTTCATCCGTATTTATATCCACCCGGTCTATAAACAGGGTTTTTCCACTAAAATTTTTCATTCATTTTCCTTTGAACCTGGAATCCGATGGAGGCGGGCAAGCCTCTGCGCTAAACAGCGTAGAATTGGTAATACGCCCTGCGATGGCGGAGGCGGCGGCAGTTGCCGGGCTCATCAAATGGACCATGCCGCCTTTGCCCATCCGGCCGTTGAAATTTCTATTGGTGGTGGCCGCGCAAACTTCCCCCTCGGCCAGAACACCGCCGCTCATGCCCAGACAGGCACCGCAGCTGGGATTGGTGACACAAAAACCGGTTTCCATAAAGGTTGCGATGATGCCTTCTTCAAGCGCCTGCTGGTAAATTTTGGGTGTTGCAGGCGTTACAATGCCCCGGACCGAGTCGCTGATTTTGTGCTCTTTCAGAACCCGGGCGGCAATTCTAAGATCATCCAGGCGGCCATTGGTGCAGGATCCAATAAATACCTGATCGATTTCGGTGCCCTCCATTTCCCTTACCGGACGCACATTGTCCGGTTTAAACCCGTAGGTCACCAGCGGCTCCAGCTTTGAGATGTCATGATCGATCTCTTCAGCATACCCGGCATCCGGATCCGGCAGATAGCGGTGATATGCCTCCAGAGCCGCTTCCCGGCCAGGATAATCGTCGCTTATAAACTCCCAGAGGTAGTCGACGGTAACGGCGTCGGGATAACAGATGCCGCAGGTCGCGCCGGTTTCCACCGCCATGTTGCATAGCGTCATACGGGCTTCCATATTCATTTGAGCGACGATCGGACCGGCAAATTCAATGACCCGGTTGGTAGCGCCATTGACGCCGATTTTGGCGATGATTGAAAGGATAACATCTTTCGCAAATACACCCTGGGGCAACGATCCGAGGACATTTATTTTCATTGTCTGGGGATAATGAAAGGCACAGACCCCCTTGAGGATACCGACTTCGAGATCCGTTGTCCCCACGCCGGCGGCGAAAGCGCCGAAGGCGCCGTAGGTGCAGGTATGGGAATCGCCCATAATAATAGTATGGCCCGGCCTGACATAGCCTTTTTCAGGAAAGAGCGCATGACACACCCCATTGGCACCGATGTCAAAAAAATCGCCGATATTGTGGCGCCGGACCCATTCCCGCAGTATTTTTCCCTGGGTTGCCGTTTTGGAGTCTTTGGCCGGGGAGACATGATCGATAACGGCCTTGATTTTGGTAGGATCAAACACTCTGTCTTTACCCCGCGCAACCAGATCGTTGATGGCTACCGGAGTCGTAATTTCGTGGCAGAATACGGCGTCCAGGCGCAGAACATGAACATCTCCTGAAGGATTGTCGACGAAATGCGAATCAAATATCTTTTCAGCTACTGTTTTTCCCATGGTGTTCAATTAATCCCATTCTAAGTGTGGTGTATTTTTATTGCGCCTTCTTCAAAATCGTAGACATTCCAATTAATCCGTATCTGACTTCAGAACCGCCAGAAAAGCGGATTGGGGGATCATGACCTGTCCGACCATCTTCATCCGTTTTTTACCTTTTTTCTGCTTTTCCAGCAGTTTTCGTTTGCGCGACACGTCTCCGCCGTAGCACTTGGCGGTGACATCTTTTCGAAAGGCCGAAACGGTTTTGCGGGCAATAATATTACCGCCGATGGCACCCTGGATGGCAATTTTAAACATCTGTCTGGGTATTTCATCGCGCAGTCTTTCGCAGGCCTGGCGCGCCCTTGCCACGGCATTTTCCCTGTGTACCAACTGCGACAGGGCATCCACCCGATCTCCATTGATCAGAATATCCATTTTAACAAGGTCGGTCTCCCGGAAATCGATGATATCGTAATCAAAAGAGCCGTATCCCTGGGTGACGGATTTAAGCCTATCGTAGAAATCATAGATAACTTCCGCCAGCGGTATTTCAAAGATCATTTCGAGCCGATCACTGGTGAGATACTGATAATTCTTACTAACGCCTCGCCGATCGAGGCACAATTTCATCACAGCTCCCATGTAGCGCTGCGGCACGATGATGGCGGCACGAATAAAGGGTTCGCGGGTCAAGGCGATCAGGGTCGGATCAGGATACAGCGACGGGTTGTCGATGACCGACTCCGTCCCATCGCTCATGGTCAATTCATATTGAACCGAAGGGGCGGTGAGAATAAGCGAAAGATCGTATTCCCGTTCGAGTCGCTCCTGGACGACCTCCAGGTGCAGCAGGCCCAGAAAGCCACAGCGGAAACCAAACCCCAGCGCGACGGACGTATCTTTTTCATAGATCAAGGAGGCATCATTTAGTTTTAATTTTTCAAGAGCGGTTACCAGATCTTCGTAGCCGTCTGAAGCCACCGGGTAGATTGAGGAGAAGACCACCGGCTTGGCTTCTTTGAATCCGGATTTGGGCGCGACACAGGGTGCTTTTTTTAAGGTGATCGTGTCCCCGCAACGGGTGTCGCTGACAGTTTTGATTCCGGCTGTCAAATAGCCTACCTGCCCGGCCGAAAGCTGTTTTTGTTTGATCATCTCGAGCTGGAATATACCGACTTCCTCCACTTTATAGACCGCTTTGTTGGACATAAAGGTGATGACATCCCCTGGGCTGATTATTCCATCAAAAATTCGAAAGTGCACAATGGTGCCCCGATAGGAATCATAGTGTGAATCAAAAATCAGCGCCTTGAGCGGGTTGGATGGATCGCCGGTCGGAGGCGGTAATTTAGTCACAATCGCCTCTAATAAATCCCCGATACCAATCCCTTCTTTGGCGGATACTTGAATGGCGTCTTCCGGATCGAGACCCAGGTCCTCTTCGATTTGTTGGTTTACCCGATCGATATCGGCAGATGGCAGGTCTATTTTATTGATGACGGGAATAATCGCCAGATTATGTTCCATGGCAAGGTACAGGTTTGCGAGGGTCTGGGCTTCAACCCCCTGACTGGCATCGATTACCAGCAGGGCCCCTTCGCAGGAAGCCAGAGACCGTGATACTTCGTAAGTAAAGTCCACATGACCGGGGGTGTCGATGAGATTTAAATAATATGTTTTTCCATCTTTAGCGGCATAGGGCAGGCATACGGTCTGACTTTTGATGGTGATGCCGCGCTCCCTTTCAATATCCATGGTGTCGAGAATTTGATCCTGGAATTCCCGATCAGATATGATATCCGTGGTTTGGATGAGGCGATCTGAAAGGGTGGATTTGCCGTGATCTATGTGAGCGATGATACTGAAGTTTCTTATATTTTGCATGTGCTGGAAAAGGTTCAGAGGTTCAGGGTTCTGGGTTCAGGGTTTCGAGTCATTGAGAACCGGGATCTGATATTTTCGTCTCAGCCTTCAATTTCTTATGCCGGATTCTCAAGGTAGTGATCAATTATTAGGCATAATCCCGCAAAAGCAAGAGCCAACCGTTTTTAACCTCTGAACCCTGAACGCTGAACCCGGAACCTTTGAGTTTAATCCATCTGATCGTTGAATCTCAATGGGTTATCATTATTCAATATAATTGTGCGATCTTATCCCGCCAAAAGACGGTTGACACTGGGTCAAATTCCAGATATACTTAGCCATTATAATTAATAAATTTAGCCTTTTATCAATTTTTAAGAGTTACTGTCAAGCCTGCGTCCATTTCTTATAGTCAGATCGGAATTTCCTATGTCCTCAGCAAATAAAAGAATTCAGATCCTGATCGTCGATGACGATGTTGCTGTGCGCACTACAATGAATGAGTACATTAACTCTGCAGGCTATGAAGCCGAATCTGCTTCCTGCGCCGAGGAAGCACTGGACCTGTTAGAAAAAAAATCATACCATGTCGTCATCACCGATATCATCCTGCCTGCCATGGGCGGCCTCGATTTAACCAAAATTATCAGAAATGACAAGGATTCCGATGTCATTGTGATGACCGGATACAGTGACGACTATTCCTATGAAGAGGCAATTAACATAGGCGCCAGCGATTTTGTCATCAAACCGGTTCGTCTCGAAGAGCTTTTGCTGCGATTAAAGCGCGTGCTCAAAGAGCGCGATCTCACCAAAGAACGAATCCGGATGATGGAAAAGCTGCAAAAGCTTGCTGTCACCGACGGCCTTACCAAACTTTACAACTCAAGATCCTTCTACTCCCAGTTGGAGACGGAGGTTGATCGCTTCAATCGTTACAAACACCCTCTCTCGCTGTTACTGCTGGATCTCGATCACTTCAAAGATTACAACGATAGTTACGGTCATCTTGAAGGCGATAAGATTCTGGTTCATTTCAGCCGGATAATAAAATCCTGCCTGCGGGCCAACGACACCGCTTACCGTTACGGCGGAGAAGAGTTTACAGTAATATTGCCGGAAACCGGCGGCGACGAAGCCGGAACAGTTGCCCAGCGTATTCGAGCCGCGCTGGAGGCCGAGCGGTTTTCACCGGTAAACGGTAAAAAGGTTAAGATTACCATCAGTATCGGTGTTACCGAATATCAACCCAAGGAAGAACTGTCCACTTTCATTCAGCGAGCCGACAGAGCCATGTATCGTTCCAAACAAAAGGGCCGCAACATGGTATCCATGCTGTATGCAGACGCCCCCTCCGATTCATCCCCTCCTCAGGAATGATGAATAATAAGTGACAAGATCAGGCTTCAACTTCTTTTATTTTGTCCAAATTTGCCTGAATTTTCTGCTGTTTTTCAAGTAAAGCGCTTTGCTTCTGTCTTACTTTTTCAATCACCTCGGCCGGAGCATTGCTCAAAAATTTTTCATTCTCCAATTTTTTTGCCACGGTTGTCAGCTCGGCAGCCAATTTATTGATTTCTTTTTCCAGGCGATTGGTTTCTTTGGCAAAGTCGATGATTCCCTTCAGGGAAACAAAAATCGAGGCCTTGCTGACCACCGCCGTTGCCGATGATTTTGGCCGCGGACCGATATTCTCAATCGCCAGCGAACTGAGCCGTGCCAGGTTGATGATCAGATCCTGGTGGTTCGTGATAATCTGCCTGGTTTGCTTATCTTCGGATTGGACCTGGACCTTCAGGGCTAAAGACGGCGCAATGTTCATCTCACCCCGCACATTTCGGATTCCGGTAATCATTTCCATCAAAAGGGCCATTTCAGCCTCTGATTCCCGGTTCTGGAAGCTCTCAGCGGCATCCGCCGGATGCGCGGCCTTCAAGATCGAGCCGTCTGTACCGGGCATATGCTGCCAGATTTCTTCGGTTACAAACGGGATAAACGGGTGCAGGAGCACGAGGGTGTCACGCAAGACCCGCCATAGAACGGCTCGGGTTGCCTCTAATGTTTCCTTTCCTTCTTCATTGTAAAGAACCGGCTTGATGGCTTCCAGGTACCAGTCACAAAATTCATGCCACACAAAATTATAAATTGCACCGGCGGCTTCATTAAAGCGATAGCTGTCCAGAGCTGCTGTGACATCGGCGGTGACCTGCTGCAGGCGGGATAGAATCCACTTGTCCGGCAAAGAGAGGTTTTTAAGATCGATCTCTTCATACCCGCGATCCAGATGCATCAGGGCGAACCGGGCGGCATTCCAGAGCTTATTGATAAAATGCCGGTAGCCGTCGACCCGTTTTTCAGACATTTTGATATCCCGCCCCTGGGCGGCAAAAGCAGCCAGGGTGAAGCGGAAGGCGTCCGTGCCGTAGCGGTCGATGACGTTCAACGGATCGATTACGTTGCCCTTTGATTTACTCATCTTCTTGCCGGCTTCATCCCGCACCAGGGCATGCACGTAGACCTCTTTAAACGGTACATCCTTCATGAAATGGATGCCCATCATCATCATGCGAGCCACCCAGAAAAACAGGATGTCGAATCCGGTAATCAGCACCGATGTGGGATAAAAGGTTTTCAGCAGCGGCGTTTCTTCCGGCCAGCCCATGGTCGAAAACGGCCATAATGCCGAACTAAACCAGGTGTCCAGCACGTCGGTTTCCTGCACCAGGTTTCTGCTGTCGCATACCTTGCAGGTCTGCGGGGCGTCCATGGCCACCATGATTTCGCCGCAGTCATCGCAGGTCCAGGCCGGAATCTGATGGCCCCACCATATCTGGCGTGACACGCACCAGTCACGGATGTTATTCATCCAGTCAAAATAGGTGGCGGTCCACATATCCGGTATGATTTTGGTTTCACCGCTCTCAACCGCGGCAATCGCTTTTTTCGCCAGGGGTTTGACGCTCACAAACCATTGCCTGGACAGGTTGGGTTCAACAACTGTCTTGCACCGGTAGCAGTGCCCCACACTGTGCCGGTAGGGTTCAATCTTAACAAGCAGCCCCTGCTGCTCGAGATCTTTTACCACAGCCGTGCGGCATTCAAATCGATCCAGCCCTTCATAGGAGCCGGCTTCAGCGGTCATATCGCCGTTATCGCTGATGACTTTTATGCTGGCAAGGTTGTGGCGGGCGCCGATTTCAAAGTCGTTGGGATCATGGGCCGGGGTAATTTTCAGTCCCCCGGTGCCGAAGGACCTGTCCACATAGCTGTCTCTGATGATGGGGATTTCCCGATTCATCAGCGGCAGGATGACCGTATCGGCTCCAATGTTCTGGTAACGTTCATCCTCGGGGTGAACCGCCACCGCAGTATCACCCAGCATGGTTTCCGGTCGGGTTGTTGCCACCACGATGCCGCCTGATCCATCCGGGTAAGGATAACGTATATGATACAGATTCCCGTCATGATCTTCGTGTTCAACCTCAAGATCCGCCAGTGCCGTATGACATCGATGGCACCAGTTGATAATGTAATTGCCGCGATAGATAAGGCCCTCGTCGTAAAGCTGGACAAACACCTTGCGCACTGCTAGGGACAGTCCCTCATCCATGGTGAAGCGTTCCCGTTTCCAGTCACACGACGCCCCCAGGCGCTTTAGCTGATTGATGATGGCGCTGCCGTATTTTTCCCGCCATTGCCACACGGACGCAATAAATTTTTCCCGGCCCAGTTGATGACGGTCGGTGCCGTCCTGGGCCAATTTTTTTTCAACTACGTTTTGGGTAGCAATTCCGGCATGGTCCGTACCCGGCATCCACAGGACGTTGTCGCCTCTCAGCCGCCGATAGCGGCATAAAATGTCCTGCATCGTGTTATTCAATGCATGTCCCATGTGCAGGACGCCGGTAACATTCGGCGGCGGAATAACAATGGAATAGCTCGCCTGCGGGCTTTGGTCTTTGGCGGCAAACAGTTGCTCTTTTTCCCAGTACTCATACCAGCGTTTTTCGACTTCGTGCGGTTCGTAAGCTTTGTCAAAATGCTTGTTACTCATTTGCCTAACGCTCCTTGATCCTCTTTTATATCTGATAGCGCCTGCCAAAAAAACTTTCCGCTATTCTAACGCTTTTTCCACACTCCCTTATCTTTTTATCGCCAGCCGCAAATAAAAAAGGGGATTATAAACAAATCCCCATAATTTTACCAGTGCTTTTTAAGGATCTAAACCAATAATTTAAAACCAATGAATAATTGCTGCTATTCAAAGACCACTTCTATTCATCGTCACCGGGGCCGGTATTATAAAGCAGGGCCGTTTTTAAACGGTCAATCTCTTTAGAAACTGCTTTTTCGATAACCTCGTAGATGATGTTTTCAATTTTCCCGCTGAGTTTATTTTTTATGGCGTCTTCAAGAATCGCATCGATTTGATTGGGCGTCACCGGCAGCGGCTCGGTTTTATCCTCAATTGCCGGATGATCTTCATCCGCGGTTTTTTCCTCAACGGGCGGCTCTTCAGGAAGCGAGGCCACTTCAGGCTCTGCAGTTAAATCATCAGATAAAAATGTGTCCAGCCGATCGACCTGCATTGATATCTCGCTGGAATCAAAACTAAAATCGAATTCCTCGTCCTCATCGGCAGGCGGTGCAGTTGCCATTGCCATATCAGTGCTTAATGCCGGTATTTCTTCGAGGGGTTCAATCCCCTCGTTTTCAAATAAAGGATCATCTTCTTTGGTTTCGCTGAAGAAGTTATTAATTTCATCTTCGTCGATCTGCTCCTCAGAGCTACTGAATTCTATGACTTCCTCATCCCCGGCCGAATCGTCGTCTTCTACTTCAATCAATTCGAGAAAATCGTCTGTGTCTGAATCCAATTTATCCAAAATGCCGGCGCGTTCTAACTTTTTTTCATCTTCCGCGGGAAAATGCTCGTCAAATTCAGTGATTTCGATTATACCGTCCTCCTCTTCGGCCACGTGGTCATCGAAATCCTCAATGGCGAGAACTGCATCTTCGGGCCCTAGGTCGTCGGCATCATCGATGTCAGAATCCCCCTCTTCGTCTTCAAATTTTAGATCCATATCGTCGTCAATATCCGGTAAAACATCAGCCTCGGCCAGTTCCCGGATTTTTTCGATTGTTTTTGCGGTCAGGTCGGCTTCCTCTGCCTGCTGATCGTCTTCGGCCATGATGCCGCTGTCTTCGGTGAATTCAAACCCAGGTTCCATCGCCGGATCGATCCGGGTGGTTGCCTCATCTGGTGCCGGGGCTTTTTCAACCGTCCTGGCTAGAATATCATCGCTATCTTCCGCAACTTGATCATCCGCGGCTGCGAATCCGTTTTCGTCGTCCTCGTCATCGAACTCAAACTCTAATTCGTCTGTCAAGTCAGGCAGGTCGCCACCCCCCCCAAATTCCAGGGTTTCTTCATCATCAAGCGCCATAAGCTCAGGGCCTTCTATCGGATCGTCCTCCATGGCAATGATCTCATCGTCTTCATCGGAGTTGAGGTCGAGGTCGGGCACAGACTCAAAGAGGATATCATTATCCTCGGCATCATCAGGGCCTTCGTCAGCCATGCTGATGGTTTCAAGCTCCTCCAACGATTTTTTGTCATCCAGAGCAAAGAAATCATATTCGTCTTCATCACTTTCGTATTCAAGCTCGATTTCTTCCTCGGTATCAAATACTCCCGCATCTTTCTCCGCGGCGGGTGCGGCAGGGGCGGATAGGGCAGCAGGGTCGTCATCATCTTCATTCAATATGATGAAATCATCGTCTTCTTCGGACCGGGTGTCGGCTTCATCGATCAGCCGGGCCCCATCTTCATTGAGATCATCATCGTCAGCGCCCAAAGACGCCACAATTGCCGAGGCAATAATGTCGTCTTCTGCCACGGTGCTCTCATAATCCGAAACCCCTTTATCCGGATCGATAGCCCCCCCCTCTGCCTGGGATTCTGCTTCCGGGGTTGCTTCCAGGGCGATAGTATCCTCCTCCTCATCGGATTCCGGTTCATTTTTATCGGTTTTTAGCGGAGTACCTGCCGGAGTTTTAGAGACAACGGTTCCGGTGCCCTGCAAATCAATAATTTCGTCATTGCCTTTGGGTTTTATGATGACCTCATCGGTGAGTTCGATGATATCGTCATCGTCATCAAAATCGTCGAGGCTAATTTTCTGATGGGGATCTTTTTTCTCGATCATGTTCACCACCATGGGGAAAAAGGGTGCTTGGTAACAACGGAATGATTTTCAAATTATTATTATCTTTAGAAAAAATATCATATGGCACCCTTGGTGTCAAGGAGTTTGAAGTCGGAATATGGAAGGCGAAAGCCGGAAACTTAAGAAGATTACGGGGCGATTTTAATTTCGGTGCAAAAACCATTTGCAGGATTTTGTATTCGGTTATAAAAAAACATATGCGCTATTTTTTCATTGAACCCACTAGGGTGACGGGTCCGGTGGCGTCGATCACCGGACCGGAGGCCCACCACATAAAAAACGTTTTGCGCCTGAAACCGGGCGACGGCCTTAAGCTTTTTGATGGCACCGGTTTTGAGTATGATGCGGTCATTACAGGTGTGTCGGTCAAAGAAGTGGCCGTGAAGATCCAGCGCAGGCTCAAGGCGGCTTCCCAATCCGGCGTTCAAATCATCGTGGCCCAGGCCTTTTTAAAAGAAAAAAAGATGGACGATCTGGTGCGCAAACTCTGTGAACTGGGAGTGGCCCATTGGATCCCCTTTTTTTCGCAGCGCTCCATCCCAAGACCCGATGCCAAACGATTGGCTGGCCGCTCCCAGCGGTGGCAGCGAATCGCCACCGAGGCCGTCAAACAGTGCCGGCGAGTCGATACCCCTCAGATTGGAGATGCGCTTTCCTTTGAAGAAGTCCTGGATTTCAGCAGCAATTGTGATTTGAAAATCGTTTTCTGGGAAAATGAATCCAGCCTGCTTACCCGCGACCTTGCCGCTGAGGAAAATCCATTAAAAAAAATCCTGGTGATGCTGGGACCCGAGGGCGGCTTCTCCGATCAGGAAATAAAAATGGTCCGTAACTGCGGATTCGTATCCGCCGGACTTGGCCCGCGGATTTTGCGGGCCGAAACCGCGACCATCGCCGCTGTTACCCTGGTTCAATTCCTTTTTGGTGATATGGGGCAAAAAAATCTTGACAAAGGAAAAGGGTTGGCATAGTAAGTTTGATTTTAAAACTGAGGCCTTGCATCATCCGCCGAGGTAGCTCAGTCGGTAGAGCAGGGGACTGAAAATCCCCGTGTCGGCAGTTCGATTCTGTCCCTCGGCACCAGTAATATTAAGGAGTTACGGCATTAGCCATAACTCCTTTTTTTTGTTTTGTGTGTGAATCCATGTGAGACTATCTTTCCAAAATCCACTAAATGTGAAAAAATACAAAAGATTGTGAATATATATGTAATAATTTCAGCATAATAAAAAAATGAGGAGGTCGGGAAACTCGGAACTGGTGACCGACAATCCCCGTGTCGGCTGTTCGATCGCCCGAGGTGATTAAAATTCTGTCCCTCGGCAGTAAAATAGAAAAGTTCAGGAGAAATAGCGCTTGAGCTTTTTTATTTTTGGGTGGATTGCATCTCAGACGATTGGTCATCCTCAATTTCATAGCCTATGGAGCGATAACCTTTAATTCGCCGATCGTACATTCTTGCCAAAACCGGTACATCCAAATCCACGTAATCGTAAATCACTACTTTCTTTTTGCTGTCGCGGATTCTGTGCAAACGACCGGCGTATTGATTTAGAGTACCTCTCCAAGAAATTGGCAAAGTCAAAAATAAGGTATCAAGCCTTTCGTCGTCAAATCCTTCTCCTAAGTACCGGCCGGTAGCGAGGACAGCTTTCTCAGCATCATCTGGAAGAGATTCAAGTGCGTCTAAAGCGGCCTTTCGCTGCTTATTCCCCATCCCACCTTTCATGACAATTAGATTCTTGATTTTGTTTTCGAACAGACTTTTTAGCGTTTCAAGGTGCTCGATACGTTCGGTTAGAATAACCGGAAAACGATTCCTTTTAATGGCGTTCATCACGTCTTCGACAATAACTTGGTTACGTTCATTGCTTCGTAACAAGGCTTTATAAATTTCATGGATGGCAGTGTATTGGTCTGCCTCAAATGATGGGGGCATCCTAAAGTTCGTCTCTCTGACAATGACCTTATGTGCAAATGGTCTTTCTGCCGCCTGTTTCTTATCATCTACTTTATACCGGACCGCTCCACAATTCATAAAAATAATCGGATGGTGACCATCTTTGCGGGTAACTGTCGCTGAAAGGCCGGTAACATACTTCGCTTTGCACTGTCGGGCAACGATCTCAAAGCTTCTTGCGGAAATATGATGGCATTCGTCCACAATGAGATAGCCGTAATTAGCCACAATATCGTCTACTACTCCCTTTCGGCCTAAGCTCTGGATCGTTGCGACATCTATAATACCGGTTGGCTTGCGTTTACCGCCACCGATTTGGCCGATATCATCCGGGGGAGTATCGAGGAAAGTATTCAATCGGGCGATCCACTGATAGAGAAGCTCTTTTAAATGCACACAGATCAAAGTGTTTACAGATCGTTCTGCAATTAAATAGGCAGCGACCACAGTTTTTCCAAAGGCGGTCGATGCTGCTAACACACCGGTATCGTGTCCCAAGAGAGCCTTGGCAGCTGCCAGCTGCTCCGACCTTAACGTTCCGACAAATTTAGCTTTTACTTGGTTGCCACCGAATCTCTCGTCGATAATTCTTGTTTGGATTGCCAAAGAATGGAGCAATTCGGTTACGTCTTCAAGACATCCCCTCGGCAGACCAAAGTGTTTTGGGAAATCTTCGCAGCAATGAACTATGCGAGGTTTGTCGAAGGTCGGGAAACGCATTGCCTGTGCTTTGTAAAACTCCGGGTTCTGGAAAGCAGCCAAACGGATCAATTTGTTTTTCAGTGCCGGCGGCAGCCCTTCTTTATCAACGTAAATTTGATTTGCAAGCACCAAATCAACCGTGTTCGGCATAGGCCCAACAATCTTTATCTCGGGCTTTTTGCCCGATGGACTGTGCAGCCAGGGCGAAATATCGTCCTCATCGGTGCTGACAAACCTAACTCCAAGCACCCCACCCCGGTATGCAGCATCATCCACGATGGATTGAACTTCTGCGAAACTCATGCGACAGACCGCAGACAGGTAGCTCCATTGGTCAGAGTAAGGACGGAAATTTTCGTCAACAAAGAGGCTATTTCCCTGTTCTCTCGGTTTAGCCTGCATTGGAAGGGCAATCAGGTTTCCAAATCCACCCCGTGGCAGCGTATCCTGGCTCGGGAAAAATCGATCGTAGGAATCGAATCCCATTTCAGGTCGAGATTCCATGGCCTGAGTCAACATGAAAGCGCCCAATTGACGCGCGAGTTTTGCCGGTATAGGTTCGGAAAAAAAGACCCAGATATGACCGCCATTGCCCGACCTTGATCTTTCAAGCACAGCAGGCACATTAAACGTTTCACTGGTTTCCAGATAAGCCCTTGAATCCTCTTTCCACGTCTCCTTGTCGAAATCGACGGCCAGAAACCAGCAGGTTTCATCAACAAGCATCGGATATACACCGATTACAAATTCACGCCGATATCTGTCAGCTGGATCAATGCCAATCAGGTGGTTTCGGATGACATCATCCGATAGTGGCGTAAAATCCCTGTTTTCACAATTACCGCATTTGATTTTGGGTTTTTGACAAAAAGGCCTAATCCACTCTTTTTGGCAGACCGGCTGGTAACCGCTTTTACCAGAACGCTTACTTTCAAAGCGTTTAGGGTAGACATCTTCCCTGCCTCGGAACAAAGACCGGAAAAAAGCAATCTTTTCTTCCTGGGTTGAATCATTGGTTACGTTGGATTTAGATGACTGGTCAAACGGAAGCTGTTCATCGGCAATTGATTGCTTTAGGCTTTGAAGCTGTTCGATTCTCACTTTCAACGCGGTTCTTTTTGCATCGAGAGCAGCCAGTTCCTGCTCTGCAGCCCGGATTTTTTCATTGATTGAATTTTGATCCTTCAAGACATCCTCTCAGATATTATAGTCTTGATTGGCAGAGGAGCAACAACGAGATTGCTCCCTGAATTTTTGGATGGTAAATCGCATTACTGCCATGGCCCATTAGGCGGCCAAGTCATTTTGAATGATTTCGATTTTTGAATTGATTCAAGTGGCGGCAGAAGGAAAATCCTCAATAAATCGATGGTCTTTCCAAAATCCTTATCTACTTTGACAAATCTGGTCTTTCGGACAAAGGCTTGCCATTGGGTCTGCTTCATAGGGTTTTGAATGAAGGTTGCTTTGAAAGCCTCGGGACTTCCTATAGGAAAATGAGTGCGTCTTCGGTTAAATGTATTTTCAATAGCCATGGCAAGGACAGCCCCGGAGAAAGAAAAATCACACCCCAGCACCCAAAGGTCATAAAAGTCTTTCATACGACTATTCGCCTCACCAATCTTTACAATAGCTTCGAACTTCTCAGCAACCACGGTTTCTTTGGGATACATTCGAAGTCTGGGTGCCGGGAAATCAAGGAGAGTCGGAAAATCATGGACAGAAGCCTCGGGTGTGATTGCGTCACCAAATCCACAGTCAACTTGCAAATGAATCTTCGCTTTTCCAAGCATGGCTATCAGTGTTACGCGATAGCCTCCGTATTGTTGATCCTCGCGGATCTCTTCAACTTTCACCGCGTCGGGTAAATAAGTCAGCCCATCATCAAAAAATGAAATCTGGCAAATATCCTTAAAAATGGCTTTTAGGGAATCAATAGTTTGGGACTTAAATGCAAGCACATCAATGTCACGAGTCTGACGATAGAAATCTCCGTTCCAAAGCTTGAAAAGCATCGCACCTTTTAAAACGAAGTTGTCAACGTATGGAGAACGGCTCAGGCGATAGAGCAAGCGCTCCATGGCAAATGTTCGCAGGACAAAAATAAAATCCTGACCGCTTGACCGGGCATAATTGAGCAGGCGTTGGTGAACTGACGCAACATAATTTTTGGTTTTCGAAGGACTCACGAAACAACAGCCTCCATATAGGGCTGCATGATATTTCGTACCCGGCATATCCGTGCATAGTGAACGAATTCATCGATTGTGCACCGCCGGGATCGCCAACACTCTTTTAGGGCTTCAATGGCCACATCAATGCCCACTTTGTTGCGGTATTTAAAACAATCTGCTACGGTTTTAGCAGGATTGTAGACTCTGATCGATACGCCTTCAATCTGTATTTTTTCAATACCCTCTTTTAGTGATGGACCGGAGAAGCGGAAAATCCGGATTGGCGGGTAATCGACTTTGGGTTTTCGCGTGGCCCGATCAATGGCCATCCAAATCTGGTGAGGATTTTGGGTGCCGATTTCGTGGTAACTCAGGGCACTGAGGAGGCAAATAATACCGTGAGGCACCCGTTTGCAAGCTTCGGCAAGACTGTGGTGTTCCGTAAAATCCCCGTCAGCAAGAACATACAGTCCGCGACCTGTACGAATCAGATGCCCGCTTGTACAGAGTTTTCGTAGATATTCTGGATGTAGACCAGCTTTTCTGATTTCGCGGGCACGAACCACACCCGTTTTGCGAGCCATTTTCATAATGGCATTTTCGGTATTGTTTGAAACTTTTTGCATGTCAAAACGTTCTCATTTATAAATATCTGAAGACGTTTTGACAAAACAACATTTTTGCTTAAAAGTCAATGAATTTTGTTGGATTTGAAAAAACAGCTTCCGGAGATAATATGCGATTGATAGGCGATTATGCGGCAAGGAGCGTTCAAAAACTCGTTTGAACTAACATAAACTAACATAAATTCAGTAACTTATAGTTTTCATTGATTATCTGGTAAATCCGGCCTTCGGCATCATTATTTGCTTTAAGGTTATAATGGGAATGGGAAACTGCGACCATAACTGGATCGGAACAATTTGGATATGGCCATATGATGCTGGCCTTAGGCATAGCTAAAACAATTCAGTTTTAACCCACAGGGGTGGCTGAGGTGAGGGGCATTGAATTGATTTCGGTTTGGGCCTGATGCTAACATTTTGTGTGTGGATTGTGTGGGGAAAATTATCCAAAATCTGCTAAAGTGTGGAAAATCAGCCAAATGTGGAAAATTCGGATGCAATGATTTGAGTAACTTAAGTCAATTCAGGAGGTTAAAAAGCTCAGGGTAATTGACTGAAAATCCCCGTGTTGCGCCTCAGGCGCATTCGATTCTGTCCCTCGGCACCATAAATTCAAGCACTTACGAAATTTATCGTAGATGCTTTTTTTGTTTTAATGGGCACAAAAAGGGGCACAAACCAGAACCATCACTATTTTAACTGTCTACAATTATTTTGAAATTTATTGAAGACAGGGGGACTTTAACTCCCCATGCCCAGGTATAAAGCAGCGGTTGAACTTGTCTGGTGAGTACTGAGGAGCCCCATCATTTCACCAAGAATTTATAATTATGGTGGAAGGTGAAAATAACTAAGATGAGACAGTTGAATAAGTGCCCTCTTGGAAGGATTTAAGATTACCAAAATACATATCCATTATGGAAAATGATGGCTTACATATGGAAAGGTAACGAAAAAATTGTATTCTCAGATT